>Ga0265314_10004505_pt1 | contig 12906 bp, 13 predicted proteins | sample 4126metaG_FD_203106 | JGI IMG/M metagenome (GOLD analysis project Ga0265314, IMG submission 203106) | Rhizosphere microbial communities from Carex aquatilis grown in University of Washington, Seatle, WA, United States - 4-1-26 metaG | ecosystem: Host-associated > Plants > Roots > Rhizosphere >... | reverse complement strand
AGCCGGTTTCGCGGGCACGATGTCATCGGGCTTGATGCTGTATTCTTCCAGAACTTCGATGTCGTTCGATTGACTCACGTGAAGTCCGCTCCTGGCCTTGGCTGCTGCAGCGCGAATGTTGGCCGGAGTCATGATTAACTGCGCGCACTCGACGCAGTAAACCCGGTCACCATGGCGCACAGCTTGCCCATTGTGCAATGCTGCGTCCGTTACATCACATCCACATGCTGCACACGACAGGCTGTTCACAACGCGCACTCTCCCACCGGAACCAGAATCGCAAAATGCAATGACTAGATATTGCCGCGAGAAAATCGAGATGCAAGTGACTCTCGAATCTCCTCTTGAGTTTCCTAGTCTGTATGCGGTACCGTGGACAGCCTAGTTACTACGGCGGTATCCGCACGAGGACTCTTAGCGTGTTTTCCCGTTCTTTTCTCTTTCCAGAGCTGATTCTGGTCTTAGTGACCTGCGCATTATCTACGAACTTTCACGTTCATGCTCTCGAAAAAACAGAAAATGCCGATTTTCCGGACCCCGCCCTCTCCTTAACTGCGGCACAGCTTTCAGCGGACGAGATCAAAACGTGCCGCCAACTGTTTCAACAGCTTGCCGGCGAAGACTTTGACCTGCGCGAGCAGGCGCTCAATCACTTGATCGCCAAGGGCCCGGCTGTCCTTCCCCTGGCGCTCGAATTCGCAAAAGACAGCAATGCAGAGATCGCAACGCAAGCCCGGGGCCTGCGGCAGCGAATGCTGCAATCTTTCGACGGCTATCTCCCGACATCTCCCGCTCTGACCGCCGCTATGAACAAGCGCATCGATTGGCAATACACCGGCCACGACCTGTTGAAGTTCCTGAAAGAGAACGCAGAGAAAGCCGGTTTACAGGTCGCGATTGATCCAAATCTCGCTCCGACAACCGACAATTTTGAGGGTGTTCTGAAAGGCCGCGAGGGAACGTTAAAGGAATTTTTTCTGACTTACGGGCAATGGCTGAATCTCGGCGCCATTCCGCGCGGCGACGTTCTTTTTCTGACAAAGCCTGAAACGGCTCAGCGCCTGGCGGCGCAGCGCTACACCTTTTCGTGGAGCGATCTCAGTCTCAGCCGCGATGAAGCGGAGCGCGTCGGGAAAGCGTTGACGATTTTCTTTCCACCGGTGACGACGGAGATTCACACCGGCTCGGAAGTGTTTTCAATCCGCGCGGACGAAACTGCGATCGCCCGCGCGGCGCGGTTGATCGCGCTGCTCAAGCCCGGCTCGCCCGACGCGATTTTTCCGCGCGAGACGGCGCTGGCGGAAAATCCCGGCGCGCTGGCCGAAAATCTCTCCAAGCCGGTCTGGGTGGCGCTCTCAGCCGAGGATCCGCTGAACGCGCTCTTTCAATTGAAGCGGCAAAAGGTCGACGTCTTCGTGGCTTCCGCAAACGATCCACTGGGCAGCGCAAAGCAAGAGGGGCCATTCGACCGCGATGTCGACGGCGCTTCGCCGCTGCGCCTGTCGCTGCACGATCTGCCGCTGGGGCTGGTGCTGCGCTGGATCGAACGGCGCACAAAATTTCCGGCTGCCGAGCAGGCCGATTCGATTCTCGGATTTGAGACCGGCCCCGGAGGACGGCTGCAATTCCGGCTGCAACCGCGCGGCCGGGCGGTGCAGAACGGCTGCGTTCTCGGCGCGGATGTGAGCTTCCTGTATCCGCGCGGCGCGAAGCCGGGAGAAGAAAGCGACACGGCCGCGCGCGCCGATCTGCTCGCCGCAATCGATCCGCATCTGATGCTTTTTCCGGTCGTGCAATCGCGCGACATCGTGGTGCTGCGCGGACGGTTGTTCATGCAAGGCTCGTACGCGACGCTCGCCCGAACACTCGATCTGGTGCGCCAGTGGCGCGCGGCGAACGCGCCGCCGGCGCCGCCGCTGTGGAAGGCGACGCTGGACGCGCGGCTGAGCAGCAGCATCCATTGGGTCGCCGAAGGCATGACCGGGGGGAGACTGCTGCCGTCTTTGCGGAGCCTGGGCAAAGTCAACATTCTGCTCGAAGACGCGCCGGACGGAACGGCGCCGTCGTTTCAACTTACCGCCGAAGAAGCGCACTTGCTTCCCACCGGAGACCACACGCTGCGCGCGCTGCTGGACGACCTGGCGAAAAAGGCCGGCGCGCAGTGGCGCGCGGAGTTGGGCGTCATTGTCATCACGCCGAAAGTTGACGAACCGAAAAAGTAATCGTAGCAACGACTTTAGTCGTTAATGGAACGGCTAAAGTCGTTACTACTAATCACATTCTGTTGCAAGCAATGCTCGAAGCCCCTAAAGTGAGCGCCGCAAAAAATAACGAGGCAGGGGCAACTACTTTGACGGTAACAACATCGATTGCAGCCAAGACTCTGGCGCAACCCGCGGTGCTCAGCGGTGTCGGGCTCCATTCCGGAAAGCAAACCACGCTGAAAATCCTGCCCGCCGGCGCTGGAAACGGGATTGTTTTCGTGCGCACGGATCTGCCCGGCAAGCCGCGCGTTTCGGTGCAGAAATTCGATCACAATGCCGCGCCCTTTCGCACCGTGATCAAAGACGGAGCCGCGGAAGTCCACACCGTTGAGCATGTGCTGTCGGCATTGGCCGCGCTGGGCGTGAGCGACTGCAACATTGAGATTGATGGACTCGAAGTGCCCGGCATGGACGGAAGCGCGCAGGATTTTGCGGCCGCGATCCGAAACGCGGGCGTCAAAGAACTGGGCGGCGCGCAGATTGACGCCATCGTTGTGACCGAGCCGGTGTCGCTGGAAGAAGGCATCGCAAAAATCAGCGCTCTGCCGCATGCGGGCGGATTGAAAGTCAGCTACACGCTGCACTATCCCGGCCACACGCTGGCGCAGGGGACGTACGAATTGGAAATCACCGAGAGTTCGTATCTCAAAGAGATCGCTCCGGCACGGACATTCGCGGTCAAAAACGAAGCCGAGAAAATGCGCGCGGCGGGGCTGGGCAAAGGCGCGAACATGCAAAACACGGTGATCATTGACGGCGACAAAGCGCTGGAAACAGCACTTCGTTTCGACAACGAGCCGGTTCGGCATAAGATACTGGACCTGATCGGCGACCTGTACGTGCTCGGACGTCCGGTGCACGCGCATATCGTCGCGCATTGCTCGGGGCACCGCACGAATCGGGCGCTGGCGATGAAACTCAGTCCTGAGTCCTGAGTGCTGAGTGCTGAGTGCTGAGTGCTGAGTGCTGAGTAACTGCGGGCGAGATCTGAAGGGAAAGTTTCATGAGTACGGTTCTGGATGTGAGTGAGATTAAGAAGATTCTGCCGCACCGGTATCCGTTTCTGCTGGTGGATCGCGTGACGGAGATTGAGCCGGGCAAGCGCATCGTGGGCTACAAAAACGTCAGCGCCAACGAGCCGTTTTTTATCGGGCACTTTCCGGCTGAGCCCATTATGCCGGGCGTGCTGATTTTGGAAGCGCTGGCGCAGCTCGCGTGTGTTCTGGTGCTGCGCGATCTGGGCGTGGAGGGCAGCATTGCGCTTTTCACGGGCGCAGATAATGTAGCCTTCCGGCGCAAAGTCGTACCGGGCGATCAACTGCGCCTGGAGACGTCCGTCGAAAAATTGCGCGTGCCGTTCGGGCGCATGACGGCAAAAGCGACCGTCGAGGGCGAGCTGGCCTGTGAGGCCACGATCAAGTTCATGATTCAAATGCCGACGAAAGGAAATAATGCATAATTCATAACGCATAAAAGACGCGGGTTCGCTCTCTTTTATGTGTTATGCATTATGCATTAGTCAGAATGATTCATTCGACCGCGATCATCGATTCTAAAGCGAAGCTGGGCTCCGGCGTCAGCGTGGGGCCGTACACCATCATCGGACCGGACGTCACGCTGGGCGACGGCTGCGAAATTCACAATCATGTCACGCTCACCGGCATTACTTCGCTGGGAAAAAATGTACATGTGTACCCAGGCGCGGTGGTCGGCGGCGCGCCGCAGGATTTGAAACATAAAGGCAGCAAGACGACGCTGCTGGTCGGAGAAGGCACGGTGATCCGCGAGTGCTGCACGCTGCACACCGGCACGGAACTCGGCGGCGGCGAGACGGTCGTCGGCAGAAACAATTTGATCATGGCGTACGTCCACGTCGCGCACGATTGCCGTTTGCGCAACAACATCGTCATCGCCAACGGCGCGCAGCTTGCCGGGCATGTTCATGTCGAAGACGGCGCGCGCATTTCGGGACTCGCGGCGATCCATCATTTCGTCACCATCGGTTCCTGCGCGTTCGTCGCCGGCTGCGCAAAACTTTCGATCGACGTGCCGCCCTTCACGCTGGCGGAAGGCCATCCGGCGCGCATTCGCGGGCTGAACCGCGAAGGCTTGAAGCGCCGCGGATTGACGCCGGAAGCCCTGGACGCGATCAAGACGGCATACCGACTCTGCTTCCGCGCCAAGATCACGCAGGAGCAGGCGTTCAAAGATTTGGCCGAGCGCGGCTTGGACAAATTTGTGGAAGTGGCGATGCTGATGGAGGCGCTGAAGGCTACGGCGCGCGGGAAGAACGGCCGCGCGCTCGAAGCCGTCCGCGAAGTCATCCCCGCCGACGAACGCGACGGGCGATTGAATTTCAAGCTGCCCAGCGCTGAAAACAAAGACGACAATGACGAGAGCGACGACGAGTGACCCGCGCCATCGCGCGGAAATGGGAAGGGAAATGAGGAGAGCAATGAAATCGATTCAACGCAGTGGAATTTTTGTGGTCGCGGCGCTGGCGCTTATGCTGGCGGGATGCGGACAGGCCGAGAAACCGTACAGCGGCGAAGCTCTGCCGTACAAGCCTGAACCGCCGAAGGCCAAGGAGCCGAACCCGGTCGTGGTTCTGAACACGTCGCTGGGCGACATCGAACTTGAACTGTACGAGGACGATGCGCCGAACACGGTCGCCAATTTCGTGCAGCTGATCGAAAAAGGCTTCTACGACCGGCTGACGTTTCACCGCGTGATCAAGGACTTCATGATCCAGGGCGGCGATCCGAAAGGCACGGGCATGGGCGGGCCGGGCTACAAGTTCCCGGACGAAGTGCGCGATCGCGACAAGGCCGAACATCCCAACACGCTGACGAAGTACTCGCTGGCCATGGCGAATTCGGGCCCGAATACGAACGGCTCGCAGTTTTTCATCATGAGCGGCACGTCCGGTCCGCACCCGGATCTCGATCTGAAACACACAATGTTCGGCAAAGTGACGAAGGGCACGGACGTCGTCGACAAGATCGCCGCCGTCGAAGTGACCGGCGACCGCCCGAAAGACCCGCCGAAGATCAACACGGCGAAGGTGATTTCCAAGCGCAGCCATCCGTACGTCGTGCGTTTTGTCCAACCCGACAAGCAGGACGACGAAATGTCCGGACTGAGCTTTGGAAAGCAGAACGGACCAAGGAGCATGGGCGCACAGGCTCCGCGCAGGATTGACGTCAAAAAGCCGAACATGCCGCAGACGATCAAGATGAATCCGAATCCCGGAACGCCGGCGACCTCCACAACGGTCACGATTCCGCCGGCCGCGCCGAAGACGGACGCGCCCAAAACTGCAACGCCACCGGCCGCCACACCGCCGGCCGCTCCGGCGAAGTAAGCATCGAAATGCCCGGCACGCAGGCGACGACGTCTGCGTTTTACTTAACCTGCGTCCGACTCTTAAGAAGGAGCAACTCCCATGGCTGAAGCCAATCCCGTCGTTACGATCCAGACCAACGTGGGCGATATCACGCTGGAACTTTTCGAAGACGTAGCGCCCAACACGGTCGCGAATTTTGTTTCGCTCGCCGAAAAGGGTTTTTACAACGGCAAGATTTTTCACCGCATCATCAAGGACTTCATGATCCAAGGCGGCTGCCCGCAAGGCACCGGCACCGGCGGCCCCGGCTACCGCTTCGCCGACGAATTCAAAGGCAATCCGCACGGTGTCGACCGCTACACGATCTGCATGGCGAACTCGGGGCCGGCGACGAACGGCTCGCAGTTTTTCATCGTCACCAAAACCGACGGTTGCTCGTGGCTGAACGGCAAGCACACCGTTTTCGGCAAAGTGACGAAGGGCCACGACATCGTCGACAAGCTGGGCAACTGCAAGACGCGCCCCGGCGACCGCCCGGATCCGGAAATGAAGATCACTGCGGTGAAGGTAGATTCGAAGCGCAACCACCCGTACGCGGTGAAAACACTCTAAGGAAGGACGAAGTGCGAAGTGCGAGGTGCGAAGGCACTTCGACCTTCGCACTTCGTACCTCGTACTTATGGCCACTCCCCTCCGCGTCGGCGTCATCGGCCTCGGCCATCTCGGAAAATTTCACGCCGAGAATTACGCGAAACTCGCGAAGAAAAATCCGGCGGTGCTCTCTCTTGCGGCGCTGTGCGATTCGCAGGCTTCGGGCGAAGCCAACGCGAAAGCGTTCAGCGTTCCATTCTTCAAAGATTACCGGCAGCTCGAAGGCAAAGTCGACGCGGTCTCGATCGTGGTGCCGACGACGTTTCATCACGACGTCGGGATGTTTTTTCTCGAACGCGGCATTGCGTGCCTGATCGAAAAACCGCTCGCGAAAACCGTCGAGGAAGCGCAGGCGCTCGTCGCGAAGGCTGAGCAGACGAAAACCGTCCTGCAGGTCGGGCACGTCGAACGCTTCAACCCGATTTTTCGCGCGGCCACGCCGTATCTGGGCAAGCCGCGCTTCATCGAAGCCACGCGCATCTCCCCCTACCCTTTCCGCTCGACCGATGTCAGCGTGACGCTCGATTTGATGATCCACGACATCGACCTGGCGCTGTCGGTGACGCAGGAAGACCCGGTGGAAATCCGCGCCGCGGGCACGCCGGTATTTTCGGCGACCGACGACATCGCGAACGCGCGGCTGGAATTCGCGCATTCGGTCGCCAACGTCGCGGCCAGCCGGGTCTCGCTGAAAAAAGAGCGCAAGTGGCGCATCTTCCAGGAGCACGGTTATCTCTCTCTGAATCTGCTCGAAAACGACGGCGTCTTCATCGAAAAATCAGAAGCGCTGAAGAACGGCGACATCGACGTGTCCAAGCTGAGCCTGACGTCGATCGGTGTCGCGGCGCTGACGTTCCAGCTCGAGAAACTGGTGAAGCGCGTGGTGTTGAAAGGCGACAAAACGCCGGCGCTCGAAGCGGAGCTCTTCGATTTTGTGAACTGCGCGCGCGAGAAGCGCAAGCCGCTGGTCGACGGGATCGAAGGCCTTCGCGCGCTGCAGGTGGCCGAGCGCGTGATGGCGGGGATGAAGAAACTGTAAACCGGGCGTCCCGCCCGGTGTTGGCAGCTTTGTTCATACGGAGATATGGGCGGGACGCCCATATTACGAACGGATGCTTGGACTCCACTACGAAACTCCCGCCAATTGGGCCGATCAGGCGCTGGCGAAACCCGCGGACCTGATGCTCGACCATCTGTTCTGCGAGCGAAAAGCCGCGGCGATGGCGCTGCATACGCTGCGCGTTCACGGCAAGCGTTTTCCGAAACTGAAGCAACTCATGCAGGACCTCGCGGCCGAGGAATTCGAGCACGCCGAACTGTGCGAAAAGTTCCTCAAGGAACTCGGCGAAAAACCCGTCGCGCAACTCGGCGGCAACATCTACGCGCAGGGCCTTCGAAAACTCTGGCACGTCAAAGGCCGCGACAATTTCCTCGACATGCTGCTGGTCTGCAGTCTGATTGAAGCGCGCAGCGCCGAGCGCTTCAAGCTGCTGGCAGATTGCGCAAAAAGTTCCGCGTTCGGCAATTTTTATTCCGATCTCTACGCAAGCGAAGTCGGTCACTACAACTTATTCATCAGCCTCGGCGTCGATTTTTACGGCGAAGACGAAACGCAGAAACGCCTCCACGAAATGCGCGCGGCGGAAGCCCAGCTTATTCAAGCGATGCCAGTCGGGCCGCGGATACATTAGTCGCTGTCGCACGTTGCCGTTCGTCCCGAAGGGACGATCTGATAATAGCCCAGCACTTCCAGTGCTGGGAAAATGCGCAAGATGCCTGCAAAGTCCCGAAGGGACGGCTGATTCGTTGCCAGAAATCAGCCGTCCCTTCGGGACTTTGAATTAAAAATGCGCCGTCAACCCAGCTGAAAGTGCTGGGCTACTTTCAATGCGTCCCTTCGGGACGCGCCGCATTGCGCGGAGACAATTTCACATTCGGCCCCGGCGTCCCGCACGCATCCGTCTTCCCACTTTCCGGCGCGGAGTTCTTCTCCTCATGCCCGCACCCGCAGCCGCCCATGCATTTTCCGGGCTTCGCCGGGCGCATAGCGGCGATCATCGGCATCACGAGCATATAGCCGGCCCAGATCGCGGCGAGAACGGCGATGGCGACGGCGATGATGGTTTGGGCGTCTGTTTTCATCATCGGTTCCACTCAGGGCGCGCGTCCGGCTATCGCACGGGCAGCCAACGGCAGGCTGCCCGTGGCACACATTCATTTTACGCTATGGGCGGATCGCATTGCCAATTCAATCCGCAATCTGAAATCCGAAATTCACTGCGCGCCCCACCCCATCGCCATCGTGAGCTGGTAGACCAGCATCGCGCCGAAATACGCGAGCGCGGTCATGTACGTGAACGAGAAAATGGGCCAACGCCACGTGTTCGTCTCGCGCTTGATCGTGGCGAGCGTCGCCGCGCATTGGCTGCAGAGCGCGAAGAAGACCATCAGCGAAAGCGCCACGGGCACGTTGAAGAGCTTGCGGTCGCTGTTGTCCCACGTCGCGTTCTGCAAAGCGCCGCGCAGCGTGTCGGATTCTTCGTCCTGGTCTTTGCCGAGATTGAAAATCGTGCCGAGCGTCGCGACGACGACTTCGCGCGCGGGGAACGAGGCCATCGCGGCCATCGAGATGCGCCAGTCCCAGCCCAGCGGCTTGAAGACGCCTTCGACCGAGCGGCCCATGCGGCCGAAATAACTGTCGCGCAAATATTCGCCGGATTCGGCCGCTTCGATTTCGTCGGCCTGCGCTTTTTTCTCGTCGTCCTTCAGCGCGGTATTCTTGTCGAGCGCTTCGCGCTGCGCGTCGAATTTCGTGCCGATATCGCCGTTATGCGGGAAGTAGGAGAGCGCCCAAACGACGACGCTGACGGCGAGGATGATCGTGCCGGCGCGGTAGACGAACGCTTTGCCGCGATCGAAGACGCGCAGCATCACCGTGCGCCAATCGGGCACTTTGTACGAGGGCAATTCGATCAGGAACGGCGGCGTTTCTCCTTTTAGTAGCGTCTTTTTCAAAATCCACGCGACCGGCACCGCGACGAAAATGCCGACGCCGTACATCGCGAAGAGAGTCAATCCGCGCAGGGAAATCCAGCCGCCCAGATACTCTTTTTCGGGAATGAACGCGGCGATCATGATCGTGTAGACCGGCAGGCGCGCGGAGCAGCTCATCAGGGGCGCGATCAAAATGGTCGTCAGGCGGTCGCGCGTGTTTTCGATCGTGCGCGTGGCCATGATTCCAGGGACGGCGCACGCGAAACTCGAGAGCATCGGGATGAACGATTTTCCCGACAATCCGGCGTGCGAGAGCAGGCGGTCCATCAAAAACGCGGCGCGCGACATGTAGCCGCAATCTTCCAGAATCGCGATGAAGGCGAAGAGGATGCAGATCTGCGGCATGAACACCAGCACGCCGCCGACGCCGTGGATGACGCCGTCGCAGATCAGGCTTTGCAGCGGGCCCGCAGCCATGTGCGCGCCGATGTAATTGCCGAGCGAATCGAAGCCTTTCGAGATCAAATCCATCAGCGGACTCGCCCATTGAAAAATGGACTGGAAGACCAGCACCATCAGCAAGGTGAAAATCAGCGTGCCCGAAAACCAGTGCGTCAGCACGCGGTCGATGGCGTCGGAGCGCGTCGGCGGCGGCTGCGCCGGACGCTTCAGCGCATCGGCCAGAACCGTTTTCACCCAGGCGTAGCGCACGCGCACTTCTTCGGCCGGCAGCGGAATTTTGCTCGCGCGCTGGCGGTGTTCGTCCAGATCGTCGTGAAAATTTTCGCCCAGCAATGTGGCCAGGCGCTTTTCCGCGTAGCCGCCTTTGTCGACCAGGATGCGCATCGCTTCGAGCCGGTTGACGTCGCGCTTCAGCGACGCGAACTGCGTCCGCAATTCCGACGCGAGCAGATCCACTTCGGCCGTCATCGCGCCGGGAAAAACCGGCAGCGTTCCGGACGGCGCTTTCTTTTCGTTCAGCGCGTCCTTCAGCGCGGCGCGCAGTTCGGGAATGCCTTTGCCTTTGTTCGCGCAGATCGCAACGACGCGCGTGCCGAGCGCCGCCGACAGATTCGCGACATCGATCTGGATGCCCTTTCCTTCCGCAACGTCCATCATGTTCAGCGCAACGACGACGGGCATGTTCAGTTCGCACAACTGCGAGATCAGGTAAAAATTGCGCTCAGGATTGCTCGCGTCGGCGATGGCGAGAACCGCGTCGATCTTCGGCGCGCCTTCCTGCTGGCCGAGGAGCACGTCGACCGCGATCATTTCGTCGGGACTGCGCGCCGCGAGACTGTACGTGCCCGGCAGATCGATCAGGTCGATGCGCGTGTCCGCGTCGAGCTGCGTCGAGCCCACTTTGCGTTCGACCGTGACGCCCGGATAATTTCCAACGTGCTGATTCAAACCGGTCAATGCGTTGAAAAGCGTGGTCTTGCCCGTGTTCGGATTTCCGATCACGGCGACCGATGCGATCGCGGTCGATCCGGGATGCGAAGCCGTCGCGGTGGCGCTCATGCAAGCACCTCGACCTGGACGTACGCCGCGTCCGCTTTTCGAACCGAAAGATTGTATCCGTGCAGGCGCAATTCCATCGGATCGCCCATCGGCGCGAAACGAACGACTTCGACTTCGGCGCCTTCGAAAACGCCCATTTCCATCAAGCGTTGATTGAGCGCCGTGCCGACACCGTTCACGGTCTTGACCGTGGCGCGCTGCCCGGATTTGAGTGTGTCGAGCGTTGGCATGGCTTAGTGAACAACAGGGGCGAATTTTTCGGCACCGGAGACGACGGGAGCGGCGGATGTGACGACCTGAGCGCCAATCTGCTTGGCGTCTTCGCGGCGGAGGCAAATGCGGCTATCGTTAATCTGGACGAGCATCGGGCAACCGTGTTGGACCATCTTTACCCACGCGCCGGGGACGACGCCGAGTTCCTGCAAACGCGCGCTAAGTGTCGATGCACCCAAGACTTCGGTGATCACACCTTCTTCACCAGACTTCCAGCAGCACAGGCGATCGGCACTCATTTGTACCACCCCACCTTCACACCACAGAGCCCCGTAATGGCTGAGAATGATTCTCAGAAGCAGATACTACTCTAACGTACACCGCTGTCAACGGGTTGCTTCTGAAAATCAGACGAATCGCGCAACTTCTTTATTAGAAGTAGATTACATCAACTTTTCGCGACCTCTTCAGCTCCCAATTATCCACAATCGCAACGAATTCTTGCGCCCCTTATTCGTATCCCTCCTCTAATTCCCATCCACCGCCGTCGGGTGGTCCATCCGGCGCGAAGCGACGGGTGGGTCGCGTTAGCGACAAGAGGCAGCGAGTCAACGCCTTCGTTCACGCCACAATCATTCGTCGTGCGACAGACACTTGTCCGTTCCCAATTCTTCATCCGTTCCGCAAAACGCACCTCGTCCCATCCCCCCGAAATCGATCCCCGCGTCAATTCCTCCACATTTTCGCGCTCAAAACCCGTCTCGCCCCGCCAATCCGCAATCCGAAATCCGAAATCCGCAATCGTTTCGCGAAGCGAAACAACACCCCACCGCTCCACGATTGCCAATCGCGTTTTTTCCGCACGCTGTTCTCCCCTCTCCGTGAAACGGGGAGGGGCCGGGGGTGGGGTTACGTCATCAACACTTCCGCCCGCACCCTTTCTCGCTGCGGCAGATACTCCGCATCCACTTCATCAAAAAGTTCCACCGCCGCCGCATGCTCCAACTCCATCGGCGACTTCCCCGAACTCAGCAAACACGCGCGATACAGCCGCGCATACGAACTGAATCCCAACTCGCGCGCGAACTGCTGCCGCGCCGCCGCATTCTTGCGCTCCGACCAACTGATCGCCGGCTGCGAGCGCCGCTCGTCCCACGTCCGCAGCAGCAATTTGTTCGCGCAGTATGCCCAGCCGAGCTCCGGCCGGATCGTAATTCCCGCCTCGGCAAACGCGCGCGCGGTCTGCCGCTCCTTTTCGAGCTGCTCTTCGCCGACGGCCGCCGGATTCTTCCAGACCGGAGCCACCGAACCTTTGCGGTACTCCTTTTCTTCGATTTGAAAGTAGCCCGCGTACGCTTCGCGCGCGTTGTCCGCCAGCTTTGCCTTCACTGCAGCGCTGACCGATTCCGCGCGAATCCGGTCGATCGTTTCCTGCGCCGACATCCCCGTCAGTTCCTTCGTCAGCGAGGAAAGTTTCCGCCGCGCAATGCCGAGCTCAATACAAATCGCCTCCAGCGGCGTCCACAAAAACGTCCGCTCCTCTTTTTCAGCATCCTTTTCGTGCTCGCCCAGCGCCTCGCGCGCCCGCCGCTCAAAGTCGCGAAACAATTTCCGAATCGCAAACCGCCGCTCGCTACGCGACATCTTCCCCTCGCCCTCCGGCGTCAACCCGCTTATCGTCTGCCACGCGTGGAGCGGTCTCGCCTCCTTATGGGTCGCGGTCGTCCCACCCTGGCGCGCAAGCGCCCCACTATGGGGTGCGGGCGTCCCGCCCGCCGACGCCGAAGGCGCCGCATCCGTTCTATGGAGCGCGGGCGTCCCGCCCGCAATAGGTGCCGAAGCCCCCCGCACTTCCGGCGTCTCATTATGGCGCGCAAGCGTCGCCCCCACTCCGGCTCCCCCTCCCCTTGCGGGAGG
>Ga0265314_10004504_pt1 | contig 12906 bp, 12 predicted proteins | sample 4126metaG_FD_203106 | JGI IMG/M metagenome (GOLD analysis project Ga0265314, IMG submission 203106) | Rhizosphere microbial communities from Carex aquatilis grown in University of Washington, Seatle, WA, United States - 4-1-26 metaG | ecosystem: Host-associated > Plants > Roots > Rhizosphere >... | reverse complement strand
AGCGCCTTGAGCTTGGTGGTGATCTCGGTGATTTCCTGCACGCGGTTTTCCGATGAGCGCTTGGTCGAGCCGGACAATAGCTGCAAGTAGTCGATCACCAGGAGATCGAGCCCGCGCTGGCGCTTGAGCCGCCGCGCCCGCGCCGCCAACTGCGCCACGGCAAGGCCGCCGGTTTCGTCGACGAATAGCGGCAGATGCTGCAACTCGATCGAGTGGTCCTTGATCTTCTCGAAATCGGCCTCGTTAATGGCGCCGCGCCGGATCTGGTTCGACGGAATGCCGGTCTGCTCGGCGATGATACGCGTTGCCAATTGTTCGGCCGACATTTCCAGCGAGAAGAAGCCGACGACGCCGCCATTGGTCGTGACCGTATGGCCGTCGGGTTTGACTTCGCCGCGCCAGGCGCGGGCGACGTTGTAGGCGATGTTGGTGGCGAGCGCGGTTTTGCCCATGCCGGGGCGGCCGGCGACGACGATCAAATCCGATGGCTGCAAGCCGCCCATCATGCGATCGAGGTCGTCGAGGCCGGTGGCGATGCCGGAGAGTTTGCCGTCGCGCTGATAGGCCTTGGCCGCCATGTCGACGGCGGTGGTCAGCGCCTGCGAGAACATCTGGAAGCCGCCGTCGTAGCGGCCGGTCTCCGCCAGTTCGTAGAGCTTACGCTCGGCATCTTCGATCTGGTTGCGCGGCGAGAAGTCGACCGGCGCGTCGAAGGCGACGTTGACCATGTCCTCGCCGACGATGATGAGCTGGCGGCGGATCGACAGGTCGTAAATGGTGTGGCCGTAATCCTCGGCGTTGATGATCGTGGTGGCTTCGGCGGCGAGGCGGGCCAGGTAGACGCCGAGCGTCATGCCGCCGATGTCGGTCGAGGCGTCGAGAAATGTCTTCAGCGTCACCGGCGTCGCGATCTTGCCGGCGCGCACCAGGTCGCGCGCGACCTGGTAGACCTTCTGATGGATCGGCTCGAAGAAGTGTTCGGGGTTGAGGAAATCCGAAACGCGGTAAAGCGCCTCGTTATTGACGAGGATCGCGCCCAAAAGCCCTTGCTCCGCTTCGATATTGTGCGGTGCGGAACGGAACAGCGGCGTCGGTTCGTCTTGCGCCTTGCGCAGAGCTGATTCGGCAGGTGCCATGATGATCCTTGTTCCGCCATTTTGACGAAACTTTGTTGGTCATGGCTTAACGGCCTACGAGCGCACATGCGACAAGGGATTCTTAATATCGCCGCTGTCCACAGTCCCTGCTGTTAAAAAGATTTCGAAAAATACCTGTCAGTGGCGGTCGATTGCCGCTTGACGTTGCATTGCGCGGAGAGATGACGAGCCGCTACTCGCCGGCCAGCCGCAGGGGCGGCCAGTCTTTGGCTTCGACGCCGCGCAGGCGCTGCTCTTCATGCATGATGTAGTCGCGCGTCATCGGCACGATACCCTGGCGCTTGGTGAGCTGGATCTGGAACACCATCAGATTCTGCTCGCGGAACGACATTTCTGATGCCGCCAGATAGAACTCCCACATGCGCACGAAGCGCTTGTCGTAGATGCGCTCGACTTCCTCGAGATGCGCCAGGAAGCGCTCGCGCCAGGCTTTCAAGGTCTCGGCATAGTGCAGGCGCAGGATTTCGATATCCGTCACCAGCAATCCGGCCTTTTCGATCGCCGGCAGCACCTCCGACAGCGACGGGATATAGCCGCCCGGGAAAATATATTTGGAGATCCACGGATTGGTGCGGCTGGGGCCTTCGGAGCGGCCGATCGAGTGCAGCACCATGACGCCGTCGCGGTCGAGCAACCGCGCGCTTCTGCGGAAGAAGCCGTCGTAGTGATTAACGCCGACATGCTCGAACATGCCGACCGAAACGATGCGGTCGAACGTGGCGTCGATGTCGCGATAGTCCTGCAGATTGAATCGCGCCTGCTTGGAGAGACCCTTTTCGGCGGCGCGTGCGTTGGCGACCGCGTGCTGCTCCTGCGACAGCGTCACGCCGGTGACGTCGCAGCCGGCGTATTCGGCGAGATAAAGCCCGAGCCCGCCCCAGCCGCAGCCGATATCGAGCAGGCGCCTGCCGCCGCTCCTGTCCGGCGCGAGGCAGAGCTTCGCCGCGAGATGGCGTTTCTTGGCGAGTTGCGCGTCGTCGAGCGACTGATCCGGCTTTTCGAAATAGGCGCAGCTATATTGCCGGTCGGCATCGAGGAAGAGGGAATAGAGCCGCCCGTCGAGGTCGTAATGATGCGCGACATTGCGCCGCGAGCGCGATCGCGGATTGAACTGCTCGAAGCGGCGGTAGAGATAGCGCAGCCAGCCTTGCAGCACCGCCCAATGCGGCACGTCGGTATTCTGCCCCAGCATGAGGGCGAGCACGTCGGCGATCGAGCCATCCTCGACCACGAAGTCGCCATCCATGTAGGCTTCGCCGAATTTAAGTTCGGGATCGAGCAGGATGCCCCACTCGGCGGCGCGGGTGGCGAACCGCACGGCCACCGGTTTTCCGGTGCCGTCGCCGAAGGTTAAAACCGTGCCGCGGGAGGTGGTGACTCGAAATGTCCCACGCCGGACAAACGTCTTGAGCAACAAACCCAGTAACCGGTCCATGGCCAGCCACCTTCACTTGTGACGCTGAGGTATCCCTTTCCCGACAAGGCGATCAACGCTGCGGTCCCGGCAGGGTTCCGCCGGAACATTTCAGCAGAGGTACCATCCGGTGGCAACACTCTTGATGGGCAAGGCTGGTCTGACAGGCGCGCGGTTCGCTCGGCCAAGGGTCACAATCGGCCAATATTCGGCTATCAAGATGCCGATTCAGGGGCTATGAGGCGGGCGGCGCTTTCGAAAGGTGACGGCAATGACGGGCTTTTTTAGGGGTATGGCGGTGGCGCTGGGGGCGCTGTGTTTTGCCGGGGCCGCCGCGGCCCAGGAAAACCTGGACCAGGGCAAGTCGCCCGCCCAGCTTTACGCTTCCGATTGCGCCATTTGCCACAAGTCGCCGCAGGGCCTGGCCAAAAGCGGCGGCCTGTTAGGCGTCGAAAGCTTCCTGCGCTCGCATTATACGGCCAGCCGGGAGTCCGCCGCCGCCATCGCCAAATACCTGGAAGCCGCTGGCCCCGCCGCGGCGCCGGGCAAAAAGCCACCAGCCAAGCGCGTGGGTAAAGGCGATGACAAAGCCGGCGACAAGCCGGGCGATAAAGGCAAGGCCGGCGATAAGAAGGACGGCGCGGTGGCGCTGCCGGGAGACAACAGGCCGGTGGATGCCAAGCCCGCCGAGCCGAAGGCGTCGGAGTCAAAGCCTGTCGAGGCCAAACCGGCCGAGCCGAAAGCCGAAGCCAAGCCGGCCGAGCCCGCGGAATCAAAGCCCGCTGAATCGAAACCGGCCGAAAGTCCGAAACCGAACTAGCGGTCTCAGATGGAGCTGGCTGTTGCCGCCTCGTCATCGAATGCCGGCAAGTGAGACGGAAATAACAGACTGAGTTTGGTGCCGAGCTCTGAAGCTTCAATGTTCAGTTTGCCGCTGAGTTGAGCGGCGCGGCGCCGCATATTGGCGAGCCCATAACCGCCGCCCGTCTCGACATACGCATGACCGTCGTTCTCGACCGTAAGCGTGACCCCGCCTTCCGCCGACGGCGTCCCTCGAATGGCGATCCGGCGCGCCGGTCCATGCTTCAAGGCGTTGGTGATGGCCTCCTGAAGGATACGCAGGACGACAAGCGCGTTGCCGGGTGTCACACCGGTCACTTCAGGCAGGCTGGCAATCGACCAGTCCAACTCGACGCCCAGCCGATGCAGTTGCGGAATCAGCCGCTCGCGAAAATTGGCCAGCGCCAGCGGCAGCTCGGTATCGCCCAGATCGAGCGAGTAGATCACCAGACGCAGATCGCTCAAGGCGTCGCGGGCGGCGCGTTCGGTCGGCTTCTCGCCCGACCGCTCCGACAGGGCGATGATCGAGACCAGGTGCCCGCTGAGGCCGTCGTGCAGATCGTGCGTCAGCCGCTGGCGTTCCTGTTCGCGCGTGAGGCGCGTCGCTTCGATCCGGTCCTGCCGCGACAAAATGGCAAGCTGGGTTTCCCGCTCGGCCAGCTTGAGGCTGAGCGTTTCGTTCGATCGGTCGAGCTGATCGAGGTTGGCGCCCATGCGGCGCATCAGAACGGCTGTGATGGAGATCATATACAGCGCCCTTCCGTAGGGCGTCAGCAGGTTGAAAGGATGGTCGGGAAGCGTAGCCGCGACATAGGCATCCCGAATGAGAAACCAGCCGAATAAAACAGACGGCGCCAATGTGAGCTTGGCATCGATGTTGTTCTGCCGGACTGCGCCCCAAGCGTATATGCCGATGCCCACAACGCCGCTCAGCACCGAAATTGCGATGCTGCTCAATGGAGGAACCATCCTGATAAGCGGGCTGCTCGTGGCGGCGCATATGAGAATGACCGCCGTGACGCCGAAGACGGCGATGCGCAATCCCACCGGTGGCCGCACATTGAGCACCGACAGAGCGACACCGATGTTCAGCAATGCCACCGCAGGAATTAGAGCGGTCGAGAAACGCAGGAATCCCTCGAAGTATGGCTGAAAGCCGGCAAGATTCCCGATCGCAACGCAGAGGCTGATAAAAACCCAGCCGGCGAGCCACGAAAACATCGGATCCTGGCGGCGCATGAAATAGGCGAGGATCAGCCCGAGCCCCAACAGGATGTGTGCCCCCAGGCCCATGGAGTTGATCTGCTGACTCAGAAAGAAACGCCATTTGAATGGCGGCGCCAGCTCAGCTTCGCTCCCCAGGTAGATTTGCGAGAGGTAGGTCGGAACCACGGAGCTTCCGACCTCGACGGCGACCGTCAGTCGATTGCGTCCGGCGTTGAGCGTTCGGCCTGGCAAATGCGCAAGGTCGGCCGATGTCACAAGCGGACCGCTCCATATCGAACGCGACCCGCCGTCAAACAAAGTCTCGCCGTTGAGCGACAGCGAGATCCGCCGGTTGAGAACGGGAACGAGCAGGAATAGCCCGTCCTCCGGCACTGCGTTCAATTCGAAATCGACCCGGTATGTCGCGGTTGTGGGTCGCCCTTGGAGCGGCGGGTAAACGGCATGCGGCAACGACACATCTTTCTCGTCATCGCTGCCGGCTTGGTACCTGGCGTGATCGAGAACGATGGCACCCTGCGGCGCAGCCAGCCGCAATAAGTCGGGCGCGGCCCCGGCCAATACCGTGGCGAGGGCCAGCACGCCCCAGAGGGTGTACCGAATCCAGCCCGGAGCCGGATCAGGCGACAACGCGCCGAGCCTGCCTTTGACAACCTCTTGGAAGCTCATACGGCCAATCTCAAGGGTCATCGAATCAAAGCGGTCCGACGACCATCAGGATACTGGAGGGCTTGGCCGCGTAGGGCAAATCTAACGGCCCGAAGCCGGGATTAACCGGCTTCGGGCCTGCTCGCCCATTCAAGGCGAGAACTGAAACGCGACAGATGCGGAAAGATCAGGCCTCTTCGTCGTCTTTTTTCTTGGCCTTCTTGGCCTTGGCCGGCTTCTTCTCGGTCTCGGCTTCGGCCGTTGCTTCGGCTTTCGGGGCTTCGTCTTCCGCCTGCGCCTCGAGCGCTTCCGGATCGAACAAAGCTTCGGCGGCGGCGAGCGCTGCTTCCGCTTCTTCCTCGGCGTCCTCGCGGCGCACCGTCACGTCTTCGCCGCGGCCGATGCGCTCGGCTTCCGCCTCACTGCGCGCCACGATGACGGTGACCGACACCTCGACCTCCGGGTGCAATTCCAGCGGTACCTTGTACTGGCCGATCGACTTGATCGGCGCGTTGAGCACGACCTGCGAACGGCTGATCTCGGCGCCCTCGCTCGAGGCCAGCGTGGCGATGTCGCGTGGCGACACCGAGCCGAACAGCTGACCGGTTTCGCTGGCCTGACGGATGACGACGTAGGTCTTGCCGTCGACTTTGTTTGCGAGCTTGCCGGCGACGCCCTTGGCTTCGTTGCTCTTGGCCTGAAGGTCGACCTTCATGCCTTCGAACTTCGACTTGTTATCGGCGGTGGCGCGCAGCGCCTTGCCGCGCGGCAGCAGGAAATTGCGGGCATAGCCGTCCTTGACCTTTACGACATCGCCCATCTGGCCCAATCGGCCGACGCGTTCCAGCAAGATCACTTCCATTGTCGTCACTCCTTGATTTGAACGTACGGGTTAAATCCGGTTGTTCGGGTTGATGAAAAACTTCAGGTGAGGGGCCCGCCGCCGCGACGGCGCGCGCGGCGGGCCCGAAGATCGAAGGCGGTTTCCGCCACGCCAATGAGACACAGCGCCAAGACCGGCCAGCCGAACACCGCGACCGAGGCGTAGACGCCGGCGAGCAGAAACGGTCGGCTGTTGATGCCGCGCGTGACGGCATGCAGCACGGCAAAGCCGAGCACACCAAAGGCCATCATAAGACTGGCCGACACCACGCCGCCGACGATGCCGATGAGGCCGCCGGCAAAGCTGACCACCATCGCAATCGCCAGTGCCGCGACCGTCAGCCGCGGAAAGCTCATGGCCGCGAGATCGGGCCAGGGTCGCTTCAACAGACCCGAGAACGTAACAACGCGGGCGGCAAGCCATAGATTGACGACATTGGTGATGGTGGCGAGCACCGCCGCGGCCAGCGGTATGGCGCTGACCAGAAATCCGAGCAGCCGGTCGGTATTGGTCGCGTCCGCTGCGTTGGGCTCGATCTGAAACATCCGCTGCAGGGTGCCGTGCAGCGCGCTGCGGAAGCTATCGGCGTCGGTGCCGAAGTTCGGGATGGCGACGACGACGACGAGCGCCGCCAGCACCGCGGCCCAGACCACCAGCCGGCCGGGCGGATACCATTCCAGCGACGGCGCGCCGCCATTTGCGCCACCCGGGCGCGCCAGCAGCGCCAGGTAGCTCAACCACCAGGCCGGAATGGCGGCGCCGGTAAGGAAGGCGACAAAGAGGACCGAGCCGAACACCGCGCCGACCGCGAGCGCGCCGGAGATCCCGGCAATCATCGCCGCCCAGTGGCTCCAGCCAAGTCCCGCGATCATGATCGGCAAGGGGGCGAGATAGAACAGCACGATCGACAGCCACGAGCCGGACGCCACCGAAGCGAACAGCAAAGCTGCCGCGGCGCCCGCACCGATCCCGATCAAGCCAAGCTGCATCATCACGAGCTGTCCCGCTCTTCGAGCGGTTAGAGGCGGATCATTCCGCCCCAACCATCGGCTCGCGGGGTGACCCCGCAAGCCTCGTTTTCATTCCACGCCAGTCGAGCGCGTCTTACTTAATGACGTAAGGCAACAGGCCGAGGAAGCGCGAGCGCTTGATCGCCTGGGCGAGTTCGCGCTGCTTGATGGCCGACACCGCGGTGATGCGGGACGGCACGATCTTGCCACGCTCGGAGACGTAACGCTGCAACAGCTTGACGTCCTTGTAGTCGATCTTCGGCGCGCCTTCGCCCGAGAACGGGCAGGTCTTCCGACGGCGGAAAAAGGGACGACGAGCTCCGCCGCCGCCGCCAGCGCTTGCACCTTGGGATGATCCGAATGCCATTGTTTAATCCTCCGCCGCTACGGCGTCGTCGTCGCCACGCGGGCGGCGTTCACGTCCACCACGATCGCCGCGGTCACCGCGATCTCCACGGTCCCCGCGATCGCCACGGTCGTCACGATCAGATTTGCGCATCATCGCCGAAGGGCCTTCCTCGTGCTCTTCGACGCGAATGGTGAGATAGCGCAGCACGTCTTCCGACAGACGCTCCTGGCGCTCGACTTCGTTCAAGGCCGCCGACGGCGCTTCGACGTTGAGAAGCGTCATGTGCGCCTTGCGATTCTTGGCGATGCGATAGGTGAGGGACTTGAGGCCCCAGTATTCGCTCTTGGCGATCTTGCCGCCGGCTTCGGTGATGACGGCGGACAGTTTGGCGGTCAATTCCTCGACCTGCTGCGTGCTCAGATCCTGGCGCGCCAGATAGACGTGCTCGTACAACGGCATGAAATGCCTTCCCTGTTGGGCCCATTGCTGGGCATCATGACCCTCGACCCTGGCGACTAGCCCTTCGAGCCCGTTGGGGAAGGCTCGAACGCTCAGAAGGCGGGAACACGGGACGTCGGGCACAGCGGCCCTACCGGTTTTCGGCAAAAGAGGTGAAAAACGGCCGTCCGTTCAGCTCCCAACCAGGATCGACGGAACGAGGCGGTTTATAGGGGTATTCCGCGTCTTTGCAAGCCATAAAGCAGGGATAATACGGCCGTTACGCGGCGCTCCCGGCGACCTTGTGCTGCAGGCGGTCGGCCAATTTCACTGCAAGATCAACGCCTTCGCGGATCTGTTGGGCGGCCTCCGGCTTCGTATCGCCGGCCTGGCGCATCTCGTTCAACGCCCCCAACAACGTTTCCAGGGTGGAAGCCATCAATTGCTGGCGGAATCCCGGGTCAGTTCGCGCACGCTCGAGGTCGTCCTCGGTCACAAGGTCGCTCATCACACAGCCTTCAGGTGGTACGCCACAACCTTAGCGGCTAAGTCCTATCGGCCGGTTACTTTTGGCGTGGCAACTTGACAGAACCGGCGGGGCACGGTGTCTGTCGGCCCGATTTCCCTGACGGCAAAAGGCTTAACGATGGGCGCAGCGTTCGTATTTCCCGGCCAAGGCAGCCAGACCGTCGGCATGGGCAAGGCGCTGGCAGCGGCTTTCGCGCCGGCGCAACGCGTGTTCGACGAAGTCGATGAGGCGCTCGGCGCGAAGCTGTCGACGATCATCTTCGAAGGCCCGATCGAGACTCTGACGCTCACCGAAAATGCCCAGCCGGCGCTGATGGCGGTGTCACTCGCGGTCATGCGCGTGCTCGAAGCCGAAGCCGGTCTCGATCTCAAACGCGACGCCCAGTTCGTCGCCGGCCACTCGCTTGGCGAATATTCGGCGCTGGCAGCGGCGGGCGCCTTCACCGTCGCCGACGCCGCCCGATTGTTGCGCACGCGCGGGCAGGCAATGCAGAAGGCGGTGCCGGTCGGCGCCGGCGCCATGGCGGCGCTGATCGGGCTTGAATTCGACGCTGCCGCCGCGGTCGCCGCGGAAGCCGCGCAAGGTCAAATTTGTCAGGCCGCGAACGACAATGGCGGCGGACAAGTGGTTGTCTCCGGCGACAAGGCCGCGGTCGAACGCGCCGTCGACATCGCCAAAGCCAAAGGCGCCAAGCGCGCGATGCTCCTGACCGTGTCGGCGCCGTTCCATTGCGCGCTGATGCAACCCGCGGCCGAGGTCATGGCGGAGGCGCTGGCGAAAGTCGCCGTCAAGGCGCCCGTGGTGCCGGTGGTCGCCAACGTATTGGCGCACCCGATCCAGGCGCCGGAAGACATCGTGCGCGCGCTGGTCGCGCAGGTGACCGGGACGGTGCGCTGGCGCGAGTCGGTGGCCGCCATGGCACAAGCCGGCGTGACGAAATTTACCGAAATCGGCGCCGGCAAAGTGCTGAGCGGCCTCATCAAACGCATCGCCGACGGCGCGGCGACCGCCGCGGTCGGCACGCCCGACGACATCGCCGCATTTAAAGCGGCCAAATAAGAAATCTGGAGATCATCATGTTCGATCTAACCGGTAAGACCGCGCTGGTCACGGGTGCGACCGGCGGCCTTGGCGCCGCGGTGGCGCGCGCGCTGCACGCCCAGGGCGCCACCGTTGCGATTTCCGGCACGCGCGCCGCGGTGTTGGAAACGCTCGCTGGCGAATTGGGCTCGCGCGTGCACGTGCTGCCCTGCGATCTTTCCGACAAGGACGCGGTCGAGAAGCTCGTGCCGGACGCCGAGGCCAAGATGGAGAAGCTCGACATCCTGGTCGCCAATGCCGGCGTGACCAAAGACAACCTGTTCGTGCAGCTCAAGGACGAGGACTGGGACCAGGTCATCGCCATCAACCTGACGTCGACCTTCCGGCTGACCCGCGCCGCGGTGAAAACCATGATGCGCCGCCGTTTCGGCCGCGTCATCGGAATTTCCTCGGTGGTCGGCGTGACCGGCAACCCGGGGCAGGGCAATTATACGGCCTCGAAGGCGGGCATGATCGGTATGATGAAATCGGTGGCCGCCGAATATGCCAAACGCAATGTGACGGCCAACTGCATTGCGCCGGGCTTCATCGCAACGCCCATGACCGACAAGTTGAATGACAAGCAGCGCGAGGGCATTCTTGCCCGCGTGCCGGCGGGACGGCTCGGAACTCCGGCCGATATCGCTGCCGCCGCCGTTTATCTGGCGTCAGACGAGGCCGCCTATGTCACCGGCCAGACCATCCACATCAATGGCGGCATGGCGATGTTTTAAACATACCCCGGAATTGCTTGGCTTTTCCGGGCCTGGGCGGCTACGCTGGCGCGCGCTAGTCAAAGCGTTTGAGGTATGGTAACCGAATTTCGGCCCGGCTGGGGCGGCCGATGGCGGATGACGCGCAAAAGCGCTCCGCGATCGCAGTCGCCACACCAAAGTCAATCACGACGAGGCCGTAGGCGATGGTCGCGATCTGCTCCAGGTCGCTTCCCAATCTAAAAACACGAGGTCGGAACGATGAGTGACATTGGCGAGCGGGTGAAAAAGATCGTCGTGGAGCACCTTGGGGTGGAACCCGACAAGGTGGTCGAAGGAGCGAGTTTCATCGACGATCTTGGCGCCGACAGTCTCGACACGGTCGAGCTCGTGATGGCTTTCGAGGAGGAGTTTCACTGCGAAATCCCCGACGACGCCGCCGAGACCATTCTGACCGTCGGCGATGCGGTTAAATTTCTCGAAAAGAACGCCAAGGGCTGATCAGCCGCCGATGCGGCTGCTTCATCGTCTTATGCGCCATTGGCCGGTAGGTTGCGCCCCGCGCAAGCGAGTTCACGCCGTCTGCGCACGCGGGACTGCGTCCGCGTCTAATTCCGCTCGGAGCCGGTCATGAGACGTGTCGTCGTCACCGGAATGGGAATGCTCACGCCGCTCGGTTGCGGCGTCGAACCGACGTGGGCGCGCCTCATTAAAGGCGAGAGCGGCGCCAAGAAAATCGATCGCTTCGACGTCTCCGACGTCGCTTGCAAGGTCGCCTGCAGTATTCCGCGCGGCGACGGCACCAACGGCACCTTCAATCCCGACCAGTGGATGGAGCCGAAGGAGCAGCGCAAGGTCGACGAGTTCATCGTCTATGCGATGTGCGCGGCCAAACAGGCGCTCGACGACGCCAATTGGCACCCGGAAAGCTACGAAGACCAGACCGTCAGCGGCGTCATGATCGGCTCGGGCATCGGCGGCATCGAAGGCATCGCCAAGACCGCCGTCGAGCTGCATGAAAAAGGCCCGCGCCGGGTGTCGCCGTTCTTCATCCCCGGCCGCATCATCAATCTCGCCTCCGGCTTCGTCTCGATCGCCCATGGCCTCAAAGGCCCCAACAGCGCGGTGGTCACGGCCTGTTCGACTGGCGCCCACGCCATTGGCGACGCGGCGCGCATGGTTGCGCTCGGCGACGCCGAGGTCATGGTCGCGGGCGGCGCGGAATCCCCGGTCAATCGTATGGCGCTGGCGGGCTTTGCCGCGCTGCGCGCCCTGTCGACCGCCTTCAACGACGACCCGACCCGCGCCTCGCGTCCTTACGACAAGGATCGTGACGGCTTCGTCATGGGCGAGGGCGCCGGCGCCGTGGTGCTGGAATCGCTCGAGCACGCCAAGGCGCGCGGCGCCAAGATCTACGCCGAACTGATCGGCTATGGCCTGTCGGGCGACGCCTACCACATCACCGCGCCTTCGCCGGATGGCGACGGGGCTTTCCGTTGCATGACCATGGCCGTCAAGCGCGCCGGCATCGGCACCGGTGACCTCGATTACATCAACGCCCACGGCACCTCGACGCCGCTCGGCGACGAAATCGAGTTGGGCGCCGTGCAACGCCTGGTGGGCAACGACGCCGCCCATATCTCCATGTCGTCGACGAAATCCTGTGTCGGTCACCTTTTGGGCGCGGCCGGTGCGGTTGAGGCGATTTTCTCGATCCTGGCGATCCGCGACCGCATCGCGCCGCCGACCATCAATCTGGACAATCCGTCGGTCGAGACGCCGATCGATCTGGTGCCGCACAAGGCGCGCGAACGCGATATCGACATCGCGCTATCGAACTCCTTCGGTTTCGGCGGCACCAATGCCTCGCTGATCTTCCGCCGCTTCGCGGATTAAGGCGCGGGCGAGCATGAGACTGGGTGTGACGTCAGGTCATCCCCAGCTTTCGCCATAATTCTCCCTAACCTGCGACGATATCTGTTATTTTCAGATTCTCGCTACGCGGACCCCGCGTCATGATGGAGTGCGTATCGGTGAGTTTGTCAGGGCCGTCCGCGGGAGTTTACGGTTGAATTCGATGATGCCCCCCAATGGCAACGGTCCTGCGCCGGTCCCGAATGGAGCCGCGGCGCAGCCGCAGGGCAAGCTGCTGCGCAGTCCGCGCGCCGCGCTCGAACCCGAGCGCGTGCCGCCGCCGCGGCGCCGCTCCAAGCGCGTGCGCCATCCGCTGGTGATTGTCGGCAATGCGGTTTTCACGACGCTGATTGTGATCACGGTCGCGGTCGGCGGCGCGCTGTTCGTTGGCAAGCAGCGTTTCGAAGCGCCGGGCCCCTTGGCCGAGGACAAGGTCGTCAACATTCCGCGTGGGCTCGGCATCAAGGACATCGCCGACGTGCTGGTGCGCGAAGGCGTCATTGACCAGCCCTGGGTCTTCATGGGCGGCGTCATCGTGCTCAAGGCGCGCGGCGATCTCAAATACGGCGAGTATCAATTCACCAAGAACGCCAGCCTGTCCGACGTCGTCGACACCATCATCGAAAACAAGGTGGTGCAGCACACCTTTACGGTGGCCGAGGGGCTGACGTCGGAGCAGATCGTGGCGCGGCTGTTGGAAAACACCG
>Ga0265314_10004503_pt1 | contig 12907 bp, 15 predicted proteins | sample 4126metaG_FD_203106 | JGI IMG/M metagenome (GOLD analysis project Ga0265314, IMG submission 203106) | Rhizosphere microbial communities from Carex aquatilis grown in University of Washington, Seatle, WA, United States - 4-1-26 metaG | ecosystem: Host-associated > Plants > Roots > Rhizosphere >... | reverse complement strand
TGGCCTGCGGCAGGTTCTGGCGCGTCAACGCCAGCACGCTCGGGCGATCCTTGGCCTCGAGCGCCAACTGCCAGCATTCGACGGTCTCGACCGCGTCGCAGGGACGGAACACCAACAGATTGGGAATCGCGCGCAGCGCGGCGAGATGCTCGACCGGCTGATGCGTCGGGCCGTCCTCGCCGAGACCGATGGAGTCGTGCGTCAGCACGTGGATGACGCGCTCGCCCATCAGCGCCGCGAGCCGGATCGACGGCCGGCAGTAGTCCGAGAAGATCAGGAAGCCGCCGGAATAGGGGATGATGCCGCCATGCAGCGCCATGCCGTTCATCGCAGCCGCCATGCCGTGCTCGCGGATGCCGTAATGGATGAAGCGGCCGCCGTAATCGGCCGCCGACAACGTCTTCATCGATTTGGTGCGCGTATTGTTCGAGCCGGTGAGGTCGGCCGAGCCGCCGATCATTTCCGGCACCGCGGCGACCAGCGCTTCGAGCGCGAATTCCGACGCGATACGGGTGGCGATTTCCTTCGGCGTTGCGGCCAGCGTTTCCTTGAGCGACTTCACCGCGTCGGCCAGCGCCTTGATGGGCAGATCGCCCTTCATGCGCCGTTCGAATTCGCTGCGCTTGGCCGGGTCGAGCGCCGCGATGCGCTTGTTCCAGGCGATGTGCGCCTCGGCCGACCGCGCGCCGGCTTGGCGCCAGGCGTCGAGGATGTCGGCTGGAGTCTCGAAGGGCGCGGCTGTCCAGCCGAGCTTCTCGCGCGTCAGCTTGATTTCGTCGGCGCCGAGCGCCGAGCCATGCGACGAGGATTTGCCGGCTTTGTTCGGCGAGCCGAAGCCGATGGTCGTCTTGCAGGCGATCATGGTCGGCTTGTCGGAGGTCTGCGCCTTGGTCAGCGCCGCCGCGATCGCCGCCGGATCGTGGCCGTCGACGCGGCTGGCATTCCAGCCGCAGGCCTCGAAGCGCTTCACCTGGTCGGTCGAATCCGACAGCGATACCGCGCCGTCGATCGAAATGCCGTTGTCGTCGAACAGCACGATCAGCCGGTTGAGCTTGAGATGGCCGGCGAACGCAATGGCTTCGTGGCTGATGCCTTCCATCAGATCGCCGTCGGAAGCCAGCACGTAAGTCTTGTGGTCGACCGCCTCGGGGCCAAACACCGCGGCCATATGGCGCTCGGCGATCGCCATCCCGACCGCATTGGCGATGCCCTGGCCGAGCGGGCCGGTGGTGGTCTCGACGCCAGTGGTGATGAAGTTTTCCGGATGGCCCGGCGTCTTGGAGCCGAGCTGGCGGAAGCGCTTGATCTCCTCGATCGTCACCGACGAATAACCGGTGAGATAGAGCAGCGCATAGATCAGCATCGAGCCGTGGCCGGCCGACAGCACGAAGCGGTCGCGGTCGGCCCAGTGCGGGTTGGCCGGATCGAATTTCAGGAACTGCGTGAACAGCACGGTCGCCACGTCGGCGGCGCCCATCGGCAGGCCGGGGTGGCCGGAATTGGCCTGCTGGACCGCGTCCATGGCGAGCGCGCGGATGGCGTTGGCCATCGTCGCGGGCGATACGGCAGGATTTGGCCGCGGGTGTGCCGTCGCGGGTGCCACGGCGGCCGTCGAGGACGCTTTTACATTCATGGAAAAGGCCTTTTGCGTGGGGTGGATAGCATGCGTGGCCGGTGAGTCAAAGCGAGTGGATTACCCGGGGATTACCCCTCCACAGGGAGACGAAAACATCGGGGTATAGTGCGGTAAAGCCATGGCTTCGGCGTTGACGCGAGCGTCGCGCGCCACGTAAAGTTCTCGGCCTAAACAATTGCCACCGCACAAGATTTCCAGGGCGCTATGACCGAGGAGAGCGCGATCGACAACGCGGTCAAACGTCTGGCGCATGCGCTCGACGCCCTCGACGCCGCTGTCGAACGCCGCCGCGAGGCCGACCGCAGCGAGGAGGCGCTGGCGGCCCAGGTCCACGCGCTGGGCCTCGACCGCTCCCGGCTGGCCGATACGCTCGATGGTGAGGCCGCGCGCGCGCGCAAGCTGGAAGCCGCCAACCGCGAGATCGCCGCGCGGCTCGACGTCGCGATTGCCTCGATTCAATCGGTCCTCGATTCAAGCGAACCGTAGGGAAGCCATGGCAAGCGTCAACGCCACCATTGCCGGCCGCCAGTTCCGCCTCGCCTGTGAAGACGGCCAGGAGGATCATTTGCAGTCGCTCGCCCGCGACATCGACCAGCGCATCGAAGGCCTGCGCAAGCAGTTCGGCGAGATCGGCGACACGCGGCTCACCGTGATGGCGGCGCTGATGGTGGCCGATGAACTCTCCGAAGCCGCGCACAACATGCGGCGCATGGAAGAAGAACTCAACGGCTTGCGCGACGCCCGCGTGGTCGCCGCCGACCGCGCCAAGGCGGCGTCGGACGCGGTCGTCGGCGCCTTCAATTCGGCCGCCGAGCGGCTCGAAGGCATCACCCGCAAGCTCAATCAGAGCCTCGGTTCGGGCGCTGCGATCGGGTAAGGTCTTGAACCAGACGGGCAGCGACGACTTCGAGACCCGCGTTCGCGACAGCTTCGCCAAGCAGACCATCATGGCGACGCTGGGCGCCGAAATCGCCGCGGTCCGGCTCGGCGAAGTCGAGATCGTGCTGCCGTTTTCGGACAAGATTCTGCAGCAGCACGGCTTCATTCATGCCGGCGCGGTGGCGACCATCGCCGACAGCGCCTGCGGTTACGCCGGTCTCAGCGTGATGCCGCGCGACGCCGCGGTGCTGACGACCGAGTTCAAGATCCACCTCTTGTCGCCCGCCATAGGCGACCGCCTGCGCGCCGTCGGCCGGGTCGTACGCAACGGCAAAAGTCTGGTCGTGACGCTGGGCGAAGTCTTCGCCGAAACCGGCGGCAAGTCGAAACAAGTGGCGCTGATCACCGCCAGCATGATGGTGGTCGGAACCGGTACCGGCTTACGCGATTAACCCCGTATGACGGCAAACAACGGTTTGGCGCCGCTGGCGCCGGCCTTTCATAAGCACTACATTGGTCGCGCGGGGCTGTGAGGTGCGACAGGGCAACATTCCCCGGGGCCTTACGATCTCCTCGGGAGCTGTCCCTGGCCGGGCTCGTGGGCTCGGTCATATGGCGCCCACCTACTTATGTAGGTTCCCGGGATCACGCTCTGACGGCCATCGCGGCTCCGCACTCAATTCGACGGCGAAATGCCCGATATCTCCACCGACATCCAAAACCGCAAAGCCGAACTGCGCAGTGTCGCGCTGACGCTGCGCGATGCGCTGCCCCCGATCGTGCGTCAGGCCGCGGCCGACGCCATCGCGAAGCGTCCATTGCCGGTCGCGGTGACGCCCGGCGTCATCGTCGCCGGGTTCTCGCCGATGAAGACCGAGATCAATCCGATCCCCTTGATGCGCAAATTCGCCGAGGCAGGCTGCCGCCTGGCGCTGCCCTGCATCGTCGGCCGCGGCCATGCGCTGATCATGCGCGCCTGGGATTTCGGCGCGCCGCTGGAATCGGGGCAATGGGGCATCCGCGAGCCGGTCAAGGACGCCGCCGAGGTCGCGCCCGACATTCTCATTGTGCCACTGGCCGCCTTCGACCGCGCCGGCAACCGGATCGGCTACGGCGCCGGCTATTACGACATGACGCTGGCCGCGCTGCGGGCGAAGAAGTCCGTGGTCGCCATTGGCATCGCTTTTGCCGCGCAGGAAGTCGGCCGCGTTCCGGCGACGGACCGCGACGAGCGCCTCGATCTCGTGCTAACGGAACGCGAAGTGATCGCGATTTCCAAGGTTTAATGCATGCGTCTATTGTTTATCGGCGACATTCTCGGCCGTTCCGGCCGCACCATCGTCTTGGACCGGCTGCCGGGCCTGGTCAGTGAGTGGAAGCTCGATCTGGTCGTCATCAACGGCGAGAACGCCGCTGGCGGCTTCGGCATCACCGAAACGATCTACAATGAGTTGATCGACGCCGGCGCCGACGCCATCACGCTCGGCAATCACGCCTTCGATCAGCGCGAGGCGCTGGTCTTCATCGAGCGCGCGCCGCGCCTGATCCGTCCCGTCAATTATCCGAAAGGCACGCCCGGGCGCGGCGCCGCTTTGGTCGAGACCAAGAACGGCAAGCACGCGCTGGTGGTCAACGCCATGGGCCGCGTCTTCATGGACGCGATGGACGATCCCTTCGCCGCGGTCGAGCGCGAACTCGCCGCCTGTCCTTTGCGCTCCGGCGCCGACGCCATCGTCGTCGACATCCATTGCGAGGCCAGCAGCGAGAAGCAGGCCATGGGCTATTTCTGCGACGGCCGCGCCAGTCTCGTCATCGGCACGCATACCCATGTGCCGACCGCCGATCATCGCATCATGCCGGGCGGCACCGCCTTCATGACGGACGCCGGCATGACCGGCGATTTCGAATCCGTCATCGGCATGAACAAGGACGAGCCCCTCAGCCGTTTCCTGCGCAAATTGCCGGGCTCGAAATTCGAGGCGGCGATGGGACCGGCGACCTTGTGCGGCCTCGCGGTCGAGACCGACGACAAGAGCGGTCTGGCGGTCAAGGTCGCGCCGGTGCGGCTCGGCGGCGTGCTGGAGCAAAGCCGGCCGGTATTCTGGGATTAACCTGTATTAACGAATTATTGACCATGGCTGGCCACGATGGGGGTCAAGGCCACGGCGATTCGCCGCTTTGTTCTGGGTACGGCTTTTCACGACCAGGGCAGAGCACATGAACCAGCACGTCAGCCGCAAACTCATCGTCGATTCACCGCTTCCCATCATAAGCCCGGCACCCGCCCTTGACGCGCGGGCCATGCTCGCCGCCCAATTCATCCGCGCCGGCTCGCGCGTGCTCGACCTGTCCGCCGACACCGCGCTGGAGCGCCTGCTGCCGCACGGCTGCAGCTATCAATCGCGCGACGCCGTCTCCTGCGACGGTCATGTCTGCAACATCGCCGGCGGCGATTTCCCGACAAATGCCGCCGCGCAATCCGACGTCATCGTCATGCTGGGCAGCCTCGAGCAGGTCGCGGACGTCGAAAATCTTTTCACGCAACTGCGCTTCAGCAAGCACGACGTGGTGTTGAGCTACAGCGCTACCGATCTCGGCGGCGAACGGCTGGGCTTTGCCAATCACCTGAGCTTCTACGAGTTGGCGCGGCTGTTCGACCAATACGGCTTCCGCATCGAATGCACCGCGCCGATCGACGCGCGGCAGATGCTGATGCGGCTGACGCCGACCGACCGGCTGACGCCGGTGACGTCGTGCAGCGTCGCGGTGGTGTCGTGCGGCGACGACGACACTTTCGGCGACCGGCTCGGCGCCCATATGATCAACTCCATCCTGCCGGGCGAAGCGGAGGTGCATCACCTCAACTTCCGGACGTTGAACGAAGCGCGCGAGCAATACGACCTGGTGGTTCTCGGTACCGGCAATAGCCTGTTCCAGCCCCTGCTTGGCGGCGAGGTGCTCGACATCGTCGGGCGCGGCAAGGCCTCGATCGGCATTTTCGGCACCCAATTCCGCGAACTGCTGCCGCGGCCGGCGATCGACCGCGTCATCGAGCGGCTCGATACCTGGTACGCGCGCTCGGCGGACGACGTGCTGATGTACGGCCGCGGCCGCAACAACGTCGTGCACCTTGGCGACTGGCTCGTCGAGCAGTTTCCGCTGAGCCATGGCACCGAAGCCGAGCCGTTGCAGATCGGCCCGGAGACCGGCGTCGAACTGCCGCTCGACCGCATCATCAAGATCATCCAGAGCCACCGCATGGTGCATTCGCAGCGGCTCGCGCCGCTGCTGTGCGCGCTGACCTCGGCGGACTACGCGTCCTTCAGCGAAGGATCGTCGGCGCAACAAGCCGACATCGTGTCGGGCCGCTTCCGCAGCCTGTTGATCGACATCTTCGGCCGCAGCTACCCGGAAAACGAGTTCTTCATGGTCGATCGCGACGCGGTGCGGCGCTACAAGGCCCGCGTCCACCGCAATGTCGCCGCGCTGCGCGAGCGCATCGACACCCTGCTGCGCAACGTCGCGGTGGCGGCGGCGGCCTAGTCAGTCCGGGCGCGACCCCTTAGGCCGCGGGCCCGGAATCCAGAGCCAATCACATAGACTTTTTTGTAGCCGGATTCCGGGTTCGCGAGCTTTGCTCGCGCCCCGGAGTGACGACCTTATTTATTTTCCCCGCCGCCCGGCCTATAACCCCGCCCGCATCAACCACTATTGCGAGACTAAGCGGATATGGCCGGTCATTCCCAATTCAAGAACATCATGCACCGCAAGGGCAAGCAGGACAAAGTCCGCTCCAAGGTGTTCGGCAAGCTCGCCCGCGAAATCACGGTGGCCGCCAAGCTCGGCCAGCCCGACCCGGCCTTCAATCCGCGCCTGCGCGCCGCCATCCTCGCCGCCCGCGCCGAAAACATGCCCAAGGACAATATCGAGCGCGCCATCAAGAAGGCGACCGGCACCGATTCCGAGAACTTCGACGACATCCGCTATGAAGGCTACGGCCCGGGCGGCGTCGCCGTCATCGTCGAGGCCTTGACCGACAACCACAACCGCACGGCGGGCGAAGTGCGCTCGATCTTCACCAAGAGCGGCGGCAATCTCGCCACCACCGGCGCGGTGTCGTTCATGTTCGATCACCTCGGCGTGGTCGAGTTCGACGCCAAGGTGGCGAGCGCCGACGCCATGCTGGAGGCTGCCATCGAGGCCGGCGCCGATGACGTCGTCTCGAACGACGACGGCCATCAGATATTCACCACGCCCGACAACTTGCGCGAGGTCGCCAAGGCGCTGGAGGCCAAGTTCGGCGAGCCGCGTAAATCGGCGATGATGTGGAAGCCGCAGAACACCGTCGCGCTCGACGACGACGCCGGCGAGAAGATGCTCAAGCTGATCGAATCGCTCGACGACAGCGACGACGTGCAGAACGTCTACGCCAATTTCGAAGTGTCCGAAGCGCTGATGCAGAAGATGAGCGCTTAACTCATCGCAACGCGTCGAACAGCGGCAGGCTGATCAATCCCGCCGCCGCAATGATGATGTAAGCGACGCGGCGATAAAGTTCGTCGCTGCTGCCGTGAAACCAGCGCGCGCCGATGGTCAGCATAATCGCGAACGGCACGCCAAGCAGCACCGACAGAACAACGGCCTGCGCGGTGATCACCCCGCCGTAGAGGTAGGCGATCATCGACATTGCACCCTGCATGATGAAATAGACCATGATATTGGCGCGCACGGTGGTCGCGCTGTTCTGGCCGCCGAGCCAATAGACCAGCAACGGCGGCGCGCCGATCTGGGCCGCGCCGGCACCGAGTCCGGCGAGCACGCCGACGCCGAGCGAAGCGGCCACGTTCGGCTTGTCGTGATAGCGCCAGCCGGCGGCGAGCGTGGCCAGGGCGACCAGCACGAGCCCGGCGATACACCAGCGCAAAAGCAGCGGGTCGAGATAGACAAGAATTGCGGCACCAAACGGCAAGGCGATGGCGCCGGCGACGGTCACCGGCGCCACTTCGCGCCAGTTACATTGCGGAATAGCGCGGATCGACACCGGCAGGCTGGATATCCCATCGATCAGCAGCAAGGTGGCGGCGGCGATCTGCGGGCTGTACACCGCCGAAATCAGCGGCATGTAAATGAGAGCCGATCCGAACCCGGTAAAGCCTCGCACCAGACCGGCCAAAGCCGCGACCCCAATGGCGATGGGAAATCGCGGATCGGCCACGGCCTCGCTGAAAAGCGTGAGGATTTGCACGTCGGTCATGCGGTGAGGTCCGGTGAGCAGGACTCTCTTAACAGGGTTGCAGCCGGTTCGAAATGTTTGCGTTCCGTTCTGGCCCGAACGGCGCCGTGGGGCTATCAACGGGGCATGTCCCGGCCAGCGATTCGCATCCTCGGCATCGACCCCGGCCTCCGCCGCACGGGCTGGGGCCTGATCGAGTCCGACGGCAACAGGCTGATCCACATCGCCTGCGGCTCGGTGGAAACCAGCGAGCGCGCGAGCTTGAGCGAGCGGCTGGTCGTCATCCACGACGGGCTGATGGCCGTGATCGAGAAATATGCGCCGCAGGAGGCCGCGGTCGAGAATACATTCGTCAACGCCAACGGCGCGGCGACGCTCAAGCTCGGCCAGGCCCGCGGCATCGCCATGCTGGTGCCGGCGCGCGCGGGGCTGACCGTCGCCGAATACGCGCCGAACCAGGTCAAGAAAACCGTTGTCGGCGCCGGCCACGGCGAAAAGGCGCAAATCCGCATGATGATCGGGGTGCTGCTGCCGAAGGCCGATCCGCGGAGCGAGGACGCCGCCGACGCGCTGGCGATCGCCATCTGCCACGCCCATCATCGCGGCAGCGTCATCCTGCAATTGAAAGCAGCTGGGCGATGATCGGCAAACTCATATGATTGGAAAACTTCGGGGCATCGTCGATTCGTTCGGCACCGATTTCATCATTCTCGACGTCAACGGCGTCGGCTATCAGGTGCATTGCTCGGCGCGCACGCTTGGCCAGCTGCCGTCGCCGGGCGAGGCCGCGACGCTGTCGATCGAAACGTACGTGCGCGAGGATCAGATCAAGCTGTTCGGCTTCGCCAGCGACGCCGAGCGCGAATGGTTCAAGCTGTTGCAGACCGTGCAGGGCGTCGGCGCCAAGGTGGCGCTGTCGGTACTGAGCACGCTCACCGTCGGCGATCTCGGCACCGCCATTGCCATGCGCGACAAGGCGGCGGTGTCGCGCTCGCCCGGCGTCGGCGCTAAAGTCGCCGAGCGCATTGTGACGGAATTGAAGGACAAGGTGCCGGCCTTCGCCGATATCGATCCGGGCGCGGTGCATCTGGCCGGCGCGCTCGACGACAAGCGCGCGCCGCGGCCGGTGATGGATGCGGTATCGGCGCTGGTCAATCTCGGCTATGGCCAGCCGCAGGCCGCTGCTGCCATCGCCGCGGCGTCGCGCCACGCCGGCGACGGCGCCGACGTGCAGACATTGATTCGGCAGGGACTGAAGGAACTGGCGAAGTGACGAAGCTAACGGACAAGGATCAGGAATTGATCGAGGCCGCGACCAAGGCGATCAAGGCGCGCTACCGCAACGACTGGCAGGAGGTCGGCAGCGCCATGCGCACGCGCGACGGCCGCGTCATCACCGGCGTCAATCTAGACGCTTACGTGGGCCGTGGCGCCGTCTGCGCCGAAGCCATCGCCATCGGCACCGCGCTGACCGCTAAGGGCGACCAGGGCATCGACACCATCGTCGCGGTGCGCCATCCCAAGCCCGGCGAGAAAGGCGACGTCGCCGTGGTGTCGCCGTGCGGTGCCTGCCGCGAACTGATCCACGATTACGATCCGAAGGCGCGCGTTATCGTGCCGAATGGCACGAAGGGGCCGACTGTCGTCACCATCGGCGAATTGCTGCCGAACAAATACCGCCGGGGGCTGGATTGACCACAACCCCGCGCCGCCTCGTAGCCGCCGACAAGCGTGACGACGACGTCGACGCCTCATTGCGGCCGCAGCGCCTCAGCGAATTCATTGGCCAGGAAAAAGCGCGCGCGAATTTGAGCGTTTTCATCGAGGCCGCGCGGGCGCGGCAGGAAGCGCTTGACCACGTGCTGTTCGTCGGCCCCCCTGGCCTTGGCAAGACCACGCTGGCGCAGATCGTGGCGCGCGAATTGGGCGTCAATTTCCGCGCCACCTCCGGCCCGGTGATCGCCAAGGCCGGGGACCTCGCGGCGTTGCTCACCAATCTCGAGCCGCGCGACGTGTTGTTCATCGACGAGATCCACCGGCTCAACCCGGCGGTCGAGGAAATCCTCTATCCTGCGATGGAGGATTTCCAGCTCGATCTTATCATCGGCGAAGGCCCGGCCGCGCGTTCCGTTAAGATCGATCTGTCGCCGTTCACGCTGGTGGGCGCCACGACGCGCGCGGGGCTGCTCACCAATCCGCTGCGCGACCGCTTCGGCATTCCGGTGCGGCTGAATTTCTATTCGGTCGAGGAGCTCGAGCAGATCGTCAACCGCGGCGCCCGCGTGCTTGGCATCGGCATGACGGCCGACGGCGCCAACGAAATCGCGCGGCGTGCCCGCGGCACGCCGCGCATCGCCGGCCGCCTGCTGCGCCGCGTGCGCGACTTCGCCCATGTCGACGGCGACAAGGCCATCGACCGCACTGTCGCGGACAAGGCGCTGCGCGCGCTCGAGGTCGACGCCGCCGGCCTCGATGCCATGGACCGGCGTTATCTCCGGATGATCGCGGAGAATTACGGCGGCGGCCCTGTCGGCGTCGAGACCATCGCGGCCGGATTGTCGGAGCCGCGCGACGCCATCGAGGATATCATCGAGCCTTATCTCATTCAGAAGGGATTTCTGCAGCGCACGCCGCGTGGGCGTCTGCTGACCTCCGCCGCGTTCAAGCATCTCGGCCTCGCCGAGCCCGCGCGCGATCCGAGCCAATTCGGGTTGTTCTCCGGAGACGAGGAATGAGCGTCAACGTCCGTCCGGCTTTAATAAAATCTTCCCGATGACGCCGCGCTGCTCCAGCAGCCGGTGCGCCTCTGCGGCTTCCGCAAGCGGCAGCATCGGCCCCAGCATCGGCGCGATTTTGCCTTCCGCGAACAGCCGCAGCACCTTGTCGGTACAGCGGTCGCGCAGCGCTGGCATGTCGTCGAAGGCGTGCATGGTGAAGCAGCGCACGCCTGGACAGCGATCGATATTAGCGCGCATGTCGCGAAAAAGATCCTGCTCCGGCAGGCCGCCGAGCGCGCCGTAGGAGACAACGAGGCCGAACGGCGCGATCATTGTTAGATCGGACTTGAACGAATTGCCAGCCAGGTGATTGCAGATCAGGTCGGCGCCACGGTTGCCGGTCAATTCCAGCACGCGGCCGACGACCGGCTCGCTGCTGCTGTTGACGGCCTGCACACCGAGTTTGGCCAGCAGCGTACATTTTTCATCGGAGCTGACGACGCCGATCACGTTGAAGCCGGCGCGGCGGCCGAGTTCACAGAGCGCCAGCCCCACGCCGCCGGCGGCGCCGTGGATGACAAGCGTGCCCGTCTCCACGCCGCGCGCGCCGTAATCCATGAGGCACGACGCGACGACATAGTTCGACAGCGCGGCGGCGCGGTCGAGATCGGCGTCCGCCGCAAGCGGCCGCACCGCCTCGGCCGACGCGACCAGATAGTCGGCGTAGAAGCCGCCCTTGTAATCATTGTCCCAATTGGCGACATAGACCGGCTGACCGTCGATGAATGACGAGCCGTTAGCCTCGGCGATGTGTCCGCTCATCTCGTTGCCGGGCACGTAAGGAAGCTCCGGCATCCAGGGATAGCGGCCGGAGCGGATGAGCATGTCGAAATAGGCGACGCCGATCGCATGAGCCTTCACCAGCACTTCGCCCGGACCGGGCTTCGGCACAGCCACGTCGAAGACCTCGAGCACTTCGGGTCCGCCGGTGCGGGAGATTTGGATGGCTTTCATGTCGTCGCAATCGCTAAGATAAAGCCGGGATTGGCCGCATGAACTCTAGCGTATCGCCTTCGCACAATGCCAATGCGCTGGACGGCGTCATCGCCGACGGCAAGCACGTCCAGCAGGTCCGCGTCTATTACGAAGACACGGATTTTTCCGGCATCGTCTATCACGCCAGCTATCTGCGCTTCATGGAGCGCGGCCGGACCAATTATCTGCGGCTGATCGGCGCCGACCACCGCGCTTTGTTCGAGCAGGCGGCGGCGGAAGCGCCGGGATTTGCCTTCGTCGTGCGCCACATGGACATCGCCTTCCGCAAGCCGGCTCATATGGACGACGTGCTGACGGTGACGACCTCGCCCGAGGAAGTGAAGGGTGCCTCGATCACGCTGCACCAGCGCGTCACGCGCGGCGACGATCTGATCGTCGAGGCGCATGTGCAGGTCGCCTTCGTCTCGGGCGGCCGCGCCAAGCCGATCCCGAAACCCCTGCGCATCGCCATGAAGGCCGATCAGGATTCGGGTGGAGCGGGCTGACGTTGCGCCCTATATTGGATGCATGTCGGACATGAACTTCGCTATCTTCGACACGGCCATCGGCTCCTGCGGCGTCGTCTGGAATGCGCGCGGCCTGACCGGCGTGCAATTGCCGAAAAAAGACGAAGCCGCGACGCGCGTCCGCGTGCAGCAGCGCTATCCCTCGGCAATCGAGGCGCCGCCGTCGCCACTGGCGGCGCAAGCCATCGACGGCATTGTCGCGCTGTTGCGCGGCGAGCCGCGCGATCTTAACGGCATTGCTATCGACAACTCGCGCACGCCCGACTTCAACGCCAAGGTCTACGCCATCACGCGCACCCTGCCGCCGGGGCAGACGGTCACCTATGGCGAAATCGCCACACGTCTCGGCGATAAATTGCTGGCGCGCGATGTCGGCGTGGCGCTCGGCGAAAATCCCTGTCCCATCGTCATGCCGTGCCATCGCGTACTGGCGGCGAACGGCAAGCCGGGCGGCTTTTCCGCCGCGGGCGGGGTCGTCACTAAATTGAAGCTATTGTCGATCGAAGGCGCCGCGCCCGGCGGGCCGACTTTATTCGACAAGCTGCCGCTGGCGGTAAGAAGCTAGGCGCTACCCTGGACTCATGTTAATGCCCGTAACATGAAATGGGGTAAAGGCAGCGGCGAAGGCGGCGGGCAGGGCCCGCGCGGCTATCACCACGGCGATCTGAAAGAGGCTTTGGTGCGCGCCGCGCTGGAACTGATCGCGCAAAAAGGTCCGGCCGGATTCACTTTCGCCGACGCCGCGCGCTGGGCTGGCGTCAGCCCGGCCGCGCCCTATCGACATTTCCGCGGCCGCGACGAGTTGCTCGCCGACGTGGCGCGGCGCGGCTTCGAGCAATTCACGCTGGCGTTGGCTAAAGCCTGGGACGAGGGCAGGCCC
>Ga0265314_10004502_pt1 | contig 12908 bp, 9 predicted proteins | sample 4126metaG_FD_203106 | JGI IMG/M metagenome (GOLD analysis project Ga0265314, IMG submission 203106) | Rhizosphere microbial communities from Carex aquatilis grown in University of Washington, Seatle, WA, United States - 4-1-26 metaG | ecosystem: Host-associated > Plants > Roots > Rhizosphere >... | reverse complement strand
CTGTTTCTTTCGATGATCCTGCTGACCCACGTGGTGGTGGTCTCGACGATCGCCTACAGGCTGGAGAACAAGCGGCCCCGGCTGCGCAAGCGCGATCTTGCCGCGGTGATCATCGGGCTGGTCCTGGGCAATGGAGGAGCGATTGCTTACATGATCGCCCGCGGGTCCCTGGTGGCGTCGAATTTCACCATGCTCATCGGGCCGGGGATTGCCATCCTGGTGTATCTCGCGTGGGCCATCGGCATCATGCGGACCAGGAAGCTTTTCCCGCGCCAGAAGGGCGAAAGGCTGATGCTCCTCGGACTCTTCTGGCTGTTCGTCTACGACGCGACGATGCTGGCCTCCAACGGACAGTTCCTCGCGTCGATGGCCATCACGCTGCTGTTCCTTTGTGCCGTCGCCAGCTTCTTCACCATCCGAGCCCTGAACCGCGGCACCCTCTTTACCAAACCCACCTATCGCGCCCATCACACGCCGGCGCCCGGCTGACGCCGGGAATGACGAAGCACGAATGACGAATCAAATTCAAATGACGAATGACCGAATGATGGAATGGCCATTTTGTTTTTGTTTCGTCATTCGGTCATTTGAGCATTCGGATTTGCTTCGTCATTCGTCATTCGAATTTCGTCATTTCACGCGGTCTTTCGCTTACGGTTACCGACCGTTACCTTACTCCTCGTAACAATACGTTCATGGAGTTTCTATGTCTCTTCTCGTCACCGGTTCCATCGGCATCGATCATGTCTCCACGCCGGTCGGCAGCGCTGACCATGTCATCGGCGGGTCGGCAATTTATTTTTCCTGGGCGGCGGCGGCGTTCACGCGCGTCCGGCTCGTGGCGGTGGTGGGTGAGGATTTTCCACCGGAATTCGAGCGGGCCTTTGGCCACCCGAACATCGACATCGCCGGCCTGGAGCGCCGCAAGGGATCCAAGACCTTCCGCTGGAAGGGCACCTACGACCCCACCATGAATGAAGCGACCACGCTGGAGGTGGACCTGAACGTGCTGGTGGAAGCCCCGCCGCGCGTGCCGGAGGGATTCCGCGATTCCAAGGTGGTGTTCCTCGCGGCCACGCATCCCAACCTGCAACTGGATCTCCTGGGCCAGGTCACCGGGGTGAAGCTCTCCATCGCCGACACGCGCGATTTGTGGATCAAGCAGTTCCACAAGGAATCGCTTGCGGCGTTTAAGCATTTCGATGGCATCGTGCTCAACGACCTCGAGGCCCGCCTCCTGACCGATCAGCGGAACCTGGTCTCGGCGGCGCGGGCGCTGCAAAAGCTGGTCAAACCCACCGGCCCGCGCATCGTGCTGCTTAAAAAAGGCGAGCACGGCTGCCTCGCGGCGATCGGCGATGCGCTTTTCGCACTGCCCGCGTATCCCACGGAAAATCTCGTCGACCCCACCGGCGCCGGCGACTCTTTTGCCGGTGGGCTGCTCGGATATCTCACCGCGCAGGACCGCTTCGATGTTGAGACGCTCAAGAACGCCATCGCCGCGGGGACGGTCATGGCGTCGTTTACCATCGAGGATTTTTCGCTGAACCGGCTGAGCAAGGTGAGCAAAGAGGAAATCGCCTCGCGCCTGGGCGCCTACCGCCGCATGCTGACGCTTGCATAATACGAGATGCGATTCGGCTGTGTAACGCGTTCATGCTCTCGCGCGCATGATCTTTACGGACGCCACGGCATTCCCGAGTCAGTCGATTTTTCGGCGGGCGACGTTGTCGGCTTGTTCGCGGGCTTGGTGGCGGACTTCGCATCCGGATCGCCGCCGTTGGCAATTGCGTCGGCGAGCCATTTGTTGCGGCGGGGGGCGGCCTGGGAATCCACGGCCGGATCGAGCGCCATGACCTGCTTGTTGGAAAAGGCTATGCGACCGGTGTTGAAGACATTGGTGCCGTTGGCCATGCCGAACTGCCGAACCGCCTCGCGCAGGGCCTTGTCTTCCTCGAAGCTCCAGTGAACGCTGCCGATTTCGCGCATCAATCCGGTTGCCAGGCGGTTCTCGGCGTTTGATGGGTCGACGCTCCCGGGCAGTTGAATATCAGGATATTGCGCGGGATGGCCGGCGACTTCCGCGATGAACATTGCCCCGACCGGCTTGCGGGCGATGAATCCCTCCGCGGTGACGTGATCGCCGAAATAGGCATCGAGCCCGAGGAAGACCGCCCATTGCCGGGCGCGCGGCGTGCCATAATAGCCTGCGGTGATTTCCTGACGCAGGCCGGTGTAGCGATCGAACGCGGTTCGTTCCGCGCCCTTCATCTGCACCAGCCGCTCGCCGGGCATCATGCCCCATACGGACGCCTGCTCGATGAGCCCCCAGATGCCGACGTTGGTCAGGTCGCCCTTGGTGAAGCCATGCTCGGCGGGGGTGTCGCTTTCCATATCGGCGGAAGGCCAGGTGAGGGTGATATTCACGCTGCCGGCCTTGTTGAGATAGTCGAGATGGAGGTTTCCGCCGTTTTGAAACTGCACCGCGACATTTCGCTGCCACACGCTCGCCCGGATATTCCCCTGCCCGCCGGTCTTGGACTGCTTCCACCACAGCGGGTGGCATTCATTCAGCGCCTGCACGATGTAGCGCACGTCGGCGAGCTGGTCCTTGGGCAGGGCGCTGATGTCCTTTTGCTTCTGGGTGATCTCGGTTTCCAGGGAGGTCCAGTCGCCGGCCATGTACTTGTCGACAATTTCATTGTGCAGCGGGCTGGGTTCTGAAGGCGCCGTCTCGGCCGGCTTGCGCGGCGCACTTTGTGCCCAGGCGCCTGAGACGATGCCCATCACCGCCGCGGCGAGAATTGCCCTGCCTGCTCCGCTTTGCATTGCCGCACCTCCCGAAAGGACCGACTGGCAGTATACATTCCGGGAAGCCGGTTCTTATACAACCGCGTTGATCAGGCTGCCCCGGACATCGTAAAGCTGAATGACGATCTGGTCGCCGGCCAGCGTATCATCGGCGCCGATGTTGATCCGCTTCCCGGTCTTGTCTTCGAGTTCCACGATCCCCTTCCGCTTGCGGTTGAGCAGGAAGGTCGCGACCGTCGGATAGGCCCGCACCTCGATTTTCGTGGTGTCCGCCCGGCTTGCCCCGGCGGCAAGGCGGCGCATCACGTCGAGGCTGACGGACTCCGGTGTCTTGATCAGGGCGCTGCCGTGGCAGTGCGGGCAATCCATGTAGATGCTGCGCTTCAGGCTCGGCCGGACGCGCTGCCGGGTCATCTCGATCATGCAAAAGAGGCTCATGCGCAGGACCTTGGTCTTCGCCCGGTCGTTCTTGAGCTCCTCGCGCAGCAGGCGCTCGATTTCGCGCTTGTGGCGCTCTTCGCGCATGTCGATAAAGTCGATCACGATCACGCCGCCCAGATCGCGCAGCCGCAGCTGCCTGACGACTTCCTTGAGCGCTTCCTTGTTCATGTTGAACGCCGTCAGCTCGGCATCGCGCATTTCGCGGTAGCGGCCGGAGTTCACATCGATCGCTACGAGCGCCTCGGTGGAATCAATCACCAGCGAGCCGCCATTGGGGATCTCGACGCGGCGGGAATTAATCTTCTCGATCTCCCGCTCGACGCCGGATTTCTGGAACAGCGGCATCGTCCCGGTGTAAAGCTCCACGATTCCCGCCGACCGCGGATCGACGATCGAGAGAAAATCCCGCACCCGGCTGGCAACCTGCTCGTTGTCCACGATGATCCGGTCGATCTCGTCGTTGAACACATCGCGGATCGTGCGGATCACGAGGTCCGATTCTTCATAAAGCTCAACGGGCGCCTTGTGCGAGCGGATGCGGTTGGCGATCACCTTCCACATGCGCACCAGGTAATTCAGATCGCCCTGCAGTTCCTTCTTGGAAACTTCCGTCCCCGCGGTGCGGATGATGAAGCCCAGGTTCCGCGGAGGGTTCAATTCCTGCAGCGTGCGCTTAAGCTCGCGCCGCTGATCGAGGTCCTCGATTTTCCGCGACACGCCAAGCTGGGCCATCCCCGGCATCATCACCAGGTACCGGCCCGGGCAAGAGACGTATGTCGTGAGCGTCGGGCCTTTGGTGCCGATGCCTTCCTTGGTCACCTGCACGATCACTTCCTGCCCGCGGCGCAGGCACTGCTGGATCGGCGGGCGGTCGCGGCGGGGCGTCTTGCGGCCGACTTTTTCCATCGGCTTCATATGCCCGTCGTCGAGCTCGTCGGATTCGTACTCGTCCATGAATTCTTCGTCCTCGGCGAATTCCGCTTTGTAGGCGGAGCCGAAGTCGGCCGGTTCGTCAGAGCCTTCCGCCTCTTCGGTGGAGGATTCCTCGCCGGGCCCGGAAGCATCGCCGCCGGCATCGGTGGATTCCGCAGACGCCGCTGATTCGGCGGTGTTTTCACCATTGTCTTCGGAGGCATTTTCGCCGGTCGGATCGTCAGGACGGCTGCCTGCGGCTTGATCCGCCTGGGCGGTTTCATTGGAAAGCGTATTCGGGACATCGCCGGATTCAGTCGATCGCAGCGCCTCGGCCCTGGCGCCTTCCAGCGGCGCGGCGGTGTCATCAAATTGCACGGCGGGAGCGTCTGTGGCCGTCTGATGTGCCATCACGCCCGGCCCCTGCTCGCCCGTGGATGTTTCAGTGGCCGGTGTGGCTCCGCGAGCCGGCGGCTGGAATCCTTGCGCCGGGGCCGCCGGTCCGCCGTTGGCTGGGCCGGGACGCGGGCCATTGCGCTGTCCCTGCGCGGGCATGCGGCGCTGTGCCGGCATGCGCGGCTGGTGCCGCTTTGGGAAATACTGTGGATGCACATCGGAGATGTGCAGGAATCCGTTTTTGCCGATGCCAAAATCGATGAACGCCGCCTGGATCGACGGCTCGACGTTGGTCACGCGGCCTTTATAAATGTTGCCGATGTGCGATTCGGCGCTGGAGCGCTCCATGTAGAGCTCTTCCAACTGCCCGCGCCGGATCACGGCGATGCGCACTTCCTCGCCTTCGGCCACGTTGATGAGCATGTCGCGACCGCTCGGGGCGCGGCGCGGAGCCGGCGGGGCCGCCAGCGTCTCGTCAATTTCAATATCCTCGGCAAAGGGCGCCAGTGCCGCGGCATCGGCCGGGCTGGGCGCCTGGAGGCTTCCTTGACCGTGAGGAGCCAAGGCGTCACCCGCACTGGCCATCGGCTGCGGTGGCAGATGCACCGTCTCAGGTGTGTTCTGGGTTGGCGTTTCGGGCCCATCCGAATCCCCCTGGACTTCGCCCTGGGGGGTGTTGAACACCGGCGATTGCGGCACCGGGGGCAACTGCGGGCCACGCTGGAAATTGCCTGGTCTTTGCTGCGGGCCGCGCTGTTGCTGCCGGCCGCGCTGATCGGGCCGGCCCTGGCGACCCTGCGGTCCCCCCTGACCGCCTTGGCCTCCGGGGCCGCCGCCGCGCCCGCCCTGTGGAGGGCGCTGCTGGCCGTGGTGATCGCGCTGTGGTGTATTGGACGTCGACGGACCGCCGGCAAAGGGTCCGCGGTGATGCGGATGCTGGGGCCTCCCTCCGGGGCCCTGTCCCGGTGCGGGCTGTGGCGTCGGAGGCGAAGGCTGGTTTTCCTGGGGCGGCTGCTCGGATGCTGGGCTCTCGGGCATCTGCCGCGCTTCGGGCGCTTCGCCACCGGGAGACGGCGGCGTGAACGGCCGGGGCGGGCGGAACCCGGTGCCGCTGGGCCGGAATTGATGCCGCGTGGCGCCCTTCGAAAAGCTCATGCGATTCGGCGCCGGACGGATCACCACCGGGCGCATGCCGATCCGCGGCGGGCCGGGTGAAAAAGCGCTGCTCGAGCCGGCGGGCTGCGGGCCAACCTGCGGCCGCGCCTGCTGGTCGCCGGCTGGCGGCGGTGAAATCTCGCCAGCCGCAGAAGCTCCGAGCGATCGTTCGTCGATCATCTCCGGATCTGCCGAAGCCTGCGATGGAGCGCGTGGTTCAGTTCGTTCCGGTGTCCGCGGCGAGGCGTCTTTGGTCCTATGCACATATGGAATTGCCCGCGGATCGCCGCCATCTTCCCCATCGTCCAATGCCGGCGCCGGCGACGTCATGGACACCGGCGGCAGCATCGGTCCAGCCGAGGCGGCCGTTGCTGCTGTGCTTTCAGGCTGGGGCTGTCCAGCGGGTGGCTTGCGGCGTGATCGGCCGCGTGGCGCCGGGCCGGCGACTGCGGGGCTCTTGCGGCGCGCGCGTGGCTTGGCATCGCCGGCGCCGGCCGCATGCTCGCCGCCTGCGGTTTGGGTTTTGGTTGATCTGCCCCGCCCGCGCCCGCCGCGCGATCCGCGACTCCGCGGTTTCCGCGGCGCACCCTCCGTCCCGCCTCCGCCTCCCGCATCCTCCGGACTGCTCAAAAACATCCCCACGCCCAATACCGACACCCCGACCCTCGAAACAAGGTCCGTCACAATGATTGCACCTATCTGTCTGTCCCGGCCCGCTGCGTCTTCAAAATCCCCATTGAAATGGATGACTCCGGCGCTGCCGCTGCCGTTATGCCTATTGCCCATACCATGCGACTTACATCCCGAAAGGGCCGTCGCGAGACAGGTATGAAACTGCCAATAAGTGTACCAGCACCGGCCTACCGGTCAAACGGAAGCCGTGTAGCTCATCCCTAACGTCATTATTGCTTGTGATTTATGGGATTTCAAAACCGCAGCATCCGCGGGAAATAGTCCTGCTTTAGCGCCTGCTTGGCCAGCCACAGCGTCTCCTCTGCCACCACATTTGCCCGTTCGGTGCCTTCCTTGAGCACACGCAAAACCGCCCCGGCATCCTTCTCCAGCTCCAGGCGCCGCTGGCGCATCGGTTCGATCAGCGCGACCAAGACCTCCACCAGTTTCCGCTTGCAGTCCACATCGCCGATCTGCCCCGCCTTGTATTTGGCCTCCGTCTCGGCGACCCACGCCTTGTCCGGATTGAACGTCTCATGAAACGCCCACAGCGGATTTTTTTCCGGATCCGTCTCGCCGGGATCCGTCGCCTTCTTGCGGTTCGGATCGGTGTACATCCCCATCACTTTTTTCTTTACCGTGTCCGGATCGTCCGACAGAAAAATCGCATTGTTCAGCGACTTGCTCATCTTCAGCAATTGCCCCGTCTCAGCCGATGGCGCGCCCGTACCCACCAGCCGCCGCACCCGCCCCAGCTTCGGCTGAATCACCGGAAACAACCCGCCCGCCTTCACATAATCACGGTCTTCGGTATGCGGATTGACCGCGCAATACATCTGATCAAACCGCCGCGCCACCTCCCGGCACAATTCCAGATGGGGAATCTGATCCTCGCCCACGGGCACCAGCGCCGGCCGAAACGCCAAGATATCCGCGCATTGCCCCACCGCATACATCGGAAACCCAAACGCAAACTCGTCTCCAAGCCCTTTGTCGCGCAATTCATCCTTGATCGTCGGATTCTTCATCACCCGATTGAACGGAATCAGCATCGCCAGGTACCACGACAACTCCGCAATCGCCGGCACCTCCGATTGAATAAAAATCGTCGACACCGCGGGATCAATCCCCGCCGCCAGATAATCCAGCGTGATGTCCATCACCGACTGCCGAATGTCCGCCGGATTCTCCGCCCGGGAGGGCGAAGTAAACGCATGCACGTTGGCGATGATGAAATAGCAGTCGTATTCCTTCTGCAGGGCCACGCGATTCTCGAGCGACCCCACCCAATGCCCCAAATGCAACCGCCCCGTCGGCGTATCGCCTGTCAAAATGCGTTGCCTATCCGAGCCCTGCGTCATGGCAAATGGTCCTCCAAGTCTGTCCAAAGCCTATCCGACACACGGGCTTCCGTCATCCGTGACCTCTCGATACCCTAATTGGGAGTCGCATCAAGAAGGGATGCTTTCATGAGACAATCGCAATCAATAGCTATTCGCCTCGCGGTAATCCTCTTTCTTGGCGCACAAACCAGCGCCGCGGACCCGGAATCGATTCAAAGAAAACTCGACCACACCAATTGGTCGTTCAACGCAAACGAATCCGGCATTATTGCGAGCCTTCGCAAATCCGAGGGCCACGCAGTCTCGTTCACAACTGACGCGACATTCCTCAGCAAGCTCACCATCTCGGTTCTTGGGAAGGACGGTCCAATTCATTCGTGGAACGGTGGCGTCGAATCCGTGTTCCAGGTTACTGATGATGTTCTCTACTATATTGACTACTCGTCATCGACCTCGGGCGGAACCTTTGTGGTTGTCGATCTGAAAACGGGCAAGGAAGTCTGGACATCTCCACTTCAGGCAATTGGCCCGGTCGGTCACAGTAAATATTTCAATGCCATCACATTCGAGATCAATTTCCCCGAAGCATTAATCACGGTCCACGGCCAGGAATCCTTCGGTAACTACATCGAATGCAAGGACCTGGCGACAGGCAGAACCATCGCTCATCGAGTGTATCCTCCGGCTGAGCATTGAGCCTTCGCAGGATTTGCGTGAATCCCGAGTGGCTCGTTATCGGGCCTCTCCGTATTTTCAACGGCAATTTAACGGAAGTCGCCGCTTGCCGTTAAATTGCCGTTATTTTGTGATTCCTTCACAAAAATACGACCACTTCGCGGATCGTCGGATCGCTAATGCGAATTGACGCCGCTCAAATTCGCTACGCGATTTCTGCCCATCACGCCCTTGGTGCTGGCCATTTTGTGCGGGACACTTGGCGTAACAATCTCCATCTCGCAAATCGATTTTTCCTGGCCTGCTGCCGGTTGTAGAATTGGTTCATGAAGCAAGACGAAACCGTCACCAAACTCCTCAAACGCGCCAAGCTCCGCCGCACCCCCGTCCGCGCCGGCGTGCTCGAAATCCTCTCCCGCGCCGCCCGCCCCCTGGGAGCCGTCGACATCCTCGAAAAACTCCCCCCGCACACCGATGCCGTCACCGTCTATCGCACCCTCAATACCTTCACCGGCAAAAACGTGCTCCACCGTGTCCGCGGCGAGGACCGCGTCTGGCGCTACGCCATGGGCGACCCGCGCGAAACCGCCGCCCACCAACATCCGCATTTTGTCTGCGAAGACTGCGGCAAGGTCGAATGCCTCCGTGCGGCCGAAATCCCCAAAGGTTTCGTCGAATCAATGGCGGTGGGTGGAAATTATGCGGTGCATTACCCGGAAGTCGTGCTCCACGGCGTCTGTCCAAAATGTCGTTAACGTGGCATTGGCATCCTGCCAATGCTGCATCGGCGAGACGCCGATGCCACTCACACCGCAGTCACCACCGCCGCCCCATGCTCCCTTCGAAACGCCAAAAACGGCTCCGACGTACTCGCCCCCGCCTGCGCGTATCCCGGCGCATTCCATGTCGCCACCCAATGTCCCGGTTTCACCTCGCGCAACTCCGGCTGCTCCTTCTCCTCCTGCTCCCGCACCGCCCCCTGACACTCCGTGCACCGCGCCGCAAACCGGCACCCGCCCGGATACTTCGTCGCCGCCGGAACCATCCCCGGAATCGTAAACAACCGTCCCGTCGCCCCCACGCGTTTCTCCCCCAGCCTTGGCACACACGCCAAAAGCCCCCGCGTATACGGGTGCAACGGGTTTTCAAACAGCTCATACACATCCGCATATTCCACAATCTTCCCCGCATACATCACCGCCACCACGTCCGCATTCTCCGCCACCACGCCCAGGTCATGCGTGATCAGCAGAATCCCCATCCCGCTCGTGTTCTGAATATCCCGCATCAGCTCCAATATCTGCGCCTGGATCGTCACATCCAGCGCCGTCGTCGGCTCATCGGCGATCAGCACCGCCGGCTCGCACGCCAGCGCCATCGCAATCATCACCCGCTGCTTCATGCCGCCGGACATCTGGTGCGGATACTCGCTCAATCTTCTCCCCGGCTCAGAAATCCCCACCCGCCGCAGCGCCTGCTCCGCGATCTCCACCGCCTTCGCCGGATTCTTCTTCGCCTCCTCCTGATGCAGCATCACCGCCTCGACAATCTGGTCGCCGATCGTGAACACCGGATTCAGACTCGTCATCGGCTCCTGAAAAATCATCGCGATCTCCCCCCCGCGCACCCGCTGCATCTCCTTCTCCGAAACCTGCAAAAGATCCCGCCCCTTGAACAGAATTTTCCCTCCCGCATACTTCGCCGGCGGCGTCTGTAAAAGCCGCATGATCGACATGCTCGTCACGCTCTTCCCGCACCCCGATTCCCCCACAATCGCCAGCGTCTGCCGCCCAAAGAGCGCGAACGAAACCCCATCCACCGCCAGCGCCGTCCCCTCCTCGGTGTTGAAATAAGTCCGAAGCCCCGAAACCTGCAGCAGCGGCTGTTCAGCCATGGTTACATCACCTTAATGGTTAAACCACCTTGTTGGTCTTGGGATCAATCGCATCGCGAAGCCCCTCGCCGATGACGTTGTACGCAAAAACCGTCAGGAAAATCATGATCCCCGGCGGAAGCGCCAGCCACCACCGGAACGCCACGCCCGGGTTCCCCGCCTGATCCAGCATCGAACCCCAGCTGGCAATCGGAGGCACCACGCCAATTCCAAGAAAACTCAAAATTGACTCGCTGACAATATTCCCCGCCACGCCAAACGTAAACGACACGATCACAGGCGTCAGTCCATTGGGCAGCATGTGGCGGAAAAGAATGCTCCGCAGTGGAAGCCCCAGCGCCTGCGCCGCCGACACGTAATCCAGCCCGCGCATCCGAAGAAATTCCGCCCGCACAAACCGCGCGATCCCCGTCCAGCTCGTGATGCCGATGATCACCATGATCATGAACAGTTGCCGCCCAAACAGCGCGATGAAGGTGATCAGAAGAAAGAGCTGCGGAATCGCCTCAACGATCTCGACAAACCGCATCCCCAGCAAGTCGACCTTCCCCACGAAATATCCCATCAGCGCGCCGTAGATGGACCCAATGACCAGCGAGATGATCTCGCTCACGAGGCCGATCTCGAGCACGATCCGTGCCCCCCACAGCAAGCGCGAAAGCACATCCCGCCCTGTCCAATCCGTCCCCAGGAGATGCGTCGCACTGGGCATTGAAAACGGATGCATCTCCTGCTCGGCATACCCCCAGCGCAGCGGCGCATAAACTGCACCCGCAAGCTCCCCCTGTGCCGCCATCGCATGGTAATCGTGGTCGTTGAGCTTGTCGGTCTTGAAAACCGCGAGCAGAATGCTAGACACCGTCGCCAGGGCCATCAGCCAGAGAAACCAGCGCGTGCGATACGCCAGCAGCGCCTCTGCCGGCACGCGCTTCCGCCGCGAAAGCCGGAAGACGACCGCGAACCCGCCCACCGCCGTACCCCAGACCAGCCAGATCAAATCCACCCTTGTCAGGTATCGAAACAGGGGAAACTCGCGTTGTCCGTGAATGATCGCCGTGTAGGGCGCATCATTGGCAATAAACGGGACAAGAACCGTAAGCAAAAGCACCAGCACCGCCCAGCCCGTCGCCAGCGTCGAACCCCGCGCCCGCCAATACGCCCGTCCCACGATGGCCCAATAACTCTGGCGACGCTGCCGCAGCAGGTCCGCCACGTCCATCTCGGCCGCGTGGTCCGCAACTGGCATCATCGTCGGCAGGTTAGTCAAAGCTCACCCGCGGGTCGGCAGCCATGTAGCACAAATCCGCAACGAGCAGGCTGAACAGCGATATCACGGAAATGATAAACGTCACCCCCTCCACGATCGGCAGATCCCGCGCTGTCGTCGCGGTCACCACCAGGTCCCCCATCCCGCTGATCGAAAAAATCCGTTCCACCACCACCGTCCCCCCCAGCAGGCTCGGCAGAATCCCCGCAAAAATCGTGATCATCGGCAGCAGGCTGTTCCGGAACACATGCCGCGTGATCACCACCCGCGGCGGGAGCCCCTTCGCCCGCGCGGTCCGCACGTAGTCCAACCCCAGGTTGTCCAGCATCGCCGCCCGCTGAATTTTTGAAAGATATGCGAAGCTGCCGTACGAAAGGCAGATCACCGGCAGCGTGATGTGCCAGATGAAATCCTTCGCGTATTCCACCGAAGTCATCCAGACGGTGTTCGTCGCATGGGAGCCCGACACCGGAAACCAGTCAAAGATCGACTCCGGATTCGAAAAAATCGCCAGCAGCATGTCCCCCACCCAGATAATCGGCAGCGAGAAAAGCGCCAGCGTGAAAAGACTCCATCCAACGTCAAACGCCTTCCCCCGCCGTATGGAAGCCAGCATCCCGCCGGGAATCGCGATCAAGTACACCACGATGGATGAAATGAGATTGAGCGTAATCGTGATCGGCAGCCGTTCCTTGATCAACTCGCTCACCGGCCGGTTGTATTGAATCGACTCGCCATAGTTCCCCCGAATCGAATCCCAGAGCCAAAGCCCGTATTGGGTCACCAGCGGCTTGTCCAAATGCAGCCGCTCGCGCATCCGCTGCTCAAGCGCCTGCCGTGCCTGCTTCGCATTTTCTCCAAGTTCACCCCCGCCCGTCGTGACGCCCGGCGCAAAACGCGCTGTCGCAAAGAGCATCAGCGTCATGCCGATGAGCGTGGGCACCATGAGGGCGATTCGCCTCAGGATATAGCTCAGCACGCGGCGCCTCCGGGAATTGCGTCAAGCATCGGAACACTCACTGATTCTAATTGCGATACTTCTGCTGCGCCGCCGGCACGTACCAGTCGCCTTCCTCGAGGCCTATTGGATAAGGCTTGGTATTCTTGAACCGGCCATTGATGAACACGCAGTCCACCTCCGAGTAAAGCCACGTGTAGGGCTGATCGTCGTAAATGACTTTCTGGAACTGATGCCAGAGTTCCATGCGCTTGTCTTCATCGAGAGTCCGCCGCGCTTCTTCGATCAGCTTGTCCCCCACCGGATCGCTGTATCCCACGGCATTGCTCCCCTTGTCCTTGATGCTGTCACTATGGAATATCTGGTAAGGATCCTCCTCCAGGC
>Ga0265314_10004499_pt1 | contig 12921 bp, 10 predicted proteins | sample 4126metaG_FD_203106 | JGI IMG/M metagenome (GOLD analysis project Ga0265314, IMG submission 203106) | Rhizosphere microbial communities from Carex aquatilis grown in University of Washington, Seatle, WA, United States - 4-1-26 metaG | ecosystem: Host-associated > Plants > Roots > Rhizosphere >... | reverse complement strand
GAACATGGGCGCCAAGGTCGGATGGTGGTTCACCACAAGACCGGCCACCAGCGACCCGGCCAGGAACACCACGCCGATGGCGGTCATCTCCAGCACCTTGCCTACGCGCAGGTAGCGCAGGTACAGCCCCATGAGCATCGCCAGCGGCATGGTCATCGCCGTGGTCACCAAGCCCCAGGGACTTTCCGCGAGCGCGTTGTCGACCACCAGTCCGAGATTCGCAACCAGGATCACCAGGATGCCCAGGATGGCGAACATGGCGATGGTGCCGGCCAGTCCTCCGACCTCTTCGCGGACCATCTCGGCCAGGGATTTGCCGTCGCGGCGAACCGAGGCGAATAGGATCACGAAGTCTTGCACGGCACCCCCCAGGAGCGCGCCGATAAGAATCCACAGCGTGCCGGGCAGGTAGCCGAACTGCGCCGCCAGCACCGGACCCACCAAGGGTCCGGGCCCGCTGATCGAGGCGAAGTGATGGCCGAAAAGAACGAACTTGTTGGTCCTGACGAAGTCGCGGCCGTCGTCGTGCACCTCGGCGGGCGGGGCGCGCAGATCGTCGAGCATCAGCACCTTGGCGGCGATCCACTTGGAATAGAAGCGAATGCCGATGGCGTAGGTGCACAGGGCGGCGACGATGAACCAGGCAGCGTTGAGCGGTTCGCCCCGGCGAGACGCGATAACGGCGTAGGCGGTCGCCCCAAGAAGGGAGACCACGGACCACAGAACGATGCGCGCGAGGGTCTTCATATGGAAGGTAACGTCACGTCTTGTTGCCGGGATCGGACGCAACCGCCGCCGCCCCGATCGCCTTGCGCACCGCCTGGGCGAGATCGTCCGAGTCGAAGGGCTTTTGCAGGAAATGCTCGACCACGACTGGCTGTTTCCGCGTGGCCAGGGTCGACCTGTCGTAGCCGGACATGAATAGCACCGCGAGTCCGGGCCGCAGCGCGTGCACGCGCTCGGTGAGTTCCTTGCCGCTCATCTCGGGCATGACCACGTCGGTGATCAAGAGATCCACGCGCCGGGTGGGATCCTGGACGATCTCAATGCAACGCTCGCCGCTTTCGACGGCCGAGACGCTGTAGCCCATGCCGCGCAGCGAATTCTCGATGGACCTACGCACCATCGTGTTGTCCTCGACTAGCAACACGGCAGCTTCCGCAAGCGCCGGCGCCGGGGTCGCATCCGCGGCGCGGGAGGCTGGAGGTCGTTCGCGCCGAGGGCCTGCCTGTCCGTCACTCGGTAGGTAGATGGAAAATGTGGCCCCCTCGCCTGGCCGCGATTCGGCCTCGATAGTCCCACCATGGTTGCGGACGATGGCGGACACGGCCGCCAGACCAAGTCCCACACCGCACCCAGGAACCTTGGTCGACACGAACAGCTCGAAGGCATGTTCGAGCAGGGACGGCTCCATGCCCCTGCCATTGTCTCGCACCCGCAAGCGCACCCACCGGCGCGCAGTCCCGGCCCCCGTCGCGCGCTCGACCATGTCGAGCGCGAGATCGAGCTTGCCCCCCGCGGCCATGGCGTCTTGCGCGTTGACTGCGAGTTGCATCAACGCTTGCTCGATCTGCTTGCGATTCAAGCGCACCCCGTCGACGGGCGTCTCCAGACGGTGCTCGATGGCGATCTCCGCACGCAAAGCCGCCCTTAGCACGGGCAGGAAATCACGCACGACCTGGCCCAGGTTGGCTGGCTCGAGCGCGAACTTGCGCCTAGGGTCGATGGTCATCAGCCGTTGCGCGAAACCTCGTGCCGCCTCGGTTGCCTCGCGAATGCCGTTCAAACGCTGGAGCAAGTGATCGCCGCGAGGAGTTTCCTCTTCGAGCAGGATGACGTTCCCAAGCACAGGTGCCAGCAGACTGTTGAAATCGTGGGCCACGCGGGTGGCGATAGCCGCCGCAGCGTCGAGTCCCATGCCTGGCTTCGACGAAGGTTCGACGGCAAGTTTCGCCGCGGGCCACACGAGATGCAGAGACAACCGATCTCCGCATGCACTCGGCAAGGGCAGCGTGGTTCGCCAAAGCGTCCTGGCCGCGCCGGATCCATCGCGCAAAACCCAGGTCTGTGGCGGCGAGAATTCGGCTGCCGCACTGGGCGTCGTCACGGAATCGGGCGTCTCAAAGGGAAATAGCTGGCTGAGCCGTTTGCCGACGGCCTCGCCTGCGGCCACGCCCAGAATCCGCTCGGCTGCCTGACTCCACGAGAAGACCAACCCGTCCCCGTCGCACACGAAGTGCGCCACCGTGTCTGGCGTGACCGCCAAACACGGTACCCCGTCGGGTTTGGAACCCGCGCTGTCTCCTGCGAACGGAATCACTGACCGACGAAGATAGCATCGCAGGATGGCTTCATCATCACATACCGTGGACAAACCAGGGCCGGGCGCCGTAGCCTTCGACTATCGTGACTTCCAACGTGGCTACCGCCTATGACGTTGCGGTCCTCGGCGCTGGCATCAGCGGTCTCAGCGCCGCGCACCACTGCGTCCGTTCTGGACTACGCTGCCTGGTCCTGGAAGAAACCGCCGCGCCCGGCGGCTGCATTCACACCGTGCGCACGCCCGACGGTTTCTGGTACGAACTCGGGGCCCACACGCTCTACAACTCCTATGGGTCGTTGCTCGACATCATGACAGCGTCGAATCTCGCGGCAACCATCGAGCGGCGACAGAAGGCGCCCTACCGGTTGCTCGTCGACGGCAAAGTGCGCTCGGTGCCCTCCCAGCTCGCCATGGGTGAACTGTTTGCCTCGGCTTGGCGGATCTTCACCGAGCGCAAGTCCGGCCATTCCGTCGGCGACTACTACGGGCGCCTCGTGGGCAAGCGCAACTGGAAACGCGTGTTCGCCCCGTTGCTTTCCGCCGTGCCTTCCCAGCGCGCCGACGATTTTCCGGCCGAGATGCTGTTCAAGAGCCGTCCCCGCCGCAAAGATTTTCCGCGCACCTTCACATTGAAGAACGGACTTACCACGTTGGTTGAACGGTTGGCCGGCGACGAGCGCATCACCTTGCGCGCGAACGCGGGCGTCCGCGCCTTGGCGCGCACGGAGGGTGGCTACGCCATCACGACGGCGGATGGAACGGCCACCGTGGTTCGCAGCGTGGTGCTCGCGCTGCCACCGGATGTCGCCGCTCGCCTGCTCGCCCCGCTGCTGCCCGACGCCGCAGCCGCGCTGGCCAGGATTCGCACTGCCGCCATCGTCTCGACCGGCGTGGCATTCGCGAAGAAGGATCTCGGACTCCAGCGCCTTGCCGGACTGGTGCCCATCGACGATGTGTTCTTTTCGGCGGTCAGCCGGGACGTAGTTCCCGACGACAAATTCCGCGCCCTCGCCTTCCACTTTCGCACTGGTCTCACCCTCGACGAGCGGCTCGACCGCATCGCGAAAATCACCGGCGCCAGCCACAAGGCCTTCCTCCATGTCGCCGAACACACGACGTCCCTGCCCTCGCCCGGACTTGTCCACGCCGACATCGTGCACGCTATCGACCAGGCCATCGCCGGCTCGCACGTGTACATCACCGGTAATTTCTTCGGTGGCCTGGCCATCGAGGACTGCGCGCTGCGCTCGGCAGCCGAGGCCGCGCGCCTCCTCAGCGAGAATAGATGAGGATCTCGCGGTTGCCGTCGGCGGTCTGGCGCTGAACCGCGATCTTGTTCCCACCCGCCGACCACGGATAAGGCTGTTTGTTTGGCAGGCCAACCTCGCCGATCATGGTCACCTTTGCGCTGGCAGGATCCAGGCTGAAGAAGTCGAGCGCGAAACGCGTCTCTTCGGTCATGTCGCCCTTCTTGCGCCCGGGTCGGTCGGCCAGCAGCGAAAACACCACCTTGTTGCCGATCTGGTGCTGCTGAAGCGTCGAGGGATCGTAGTCCTGCACGGGAACGGTGAGGTTGAGCGGTCGCACCTTCTCGCCTGGCCCAACCAGTTCGTAACCTTTCTGCCCCTCGGCCAGCACGATCACAGCCGGCAGGTCGGGTTTCTCCCCACGCTTGTGCACGTATTCGAGGAAATTTTCCAGCTTGGGCGGCGTCTTGCCCGGACCGCTCTTGCCGGTCTTGACGTCGTAAATGGCGAATTGGGGCGGCTGGCGCACGTCGGTCTTGCGGTTGTAAACGCCTGGCTTCTCGACCATGGCGGAGAAATGGCTGTTGGTGAACCCCATGAAGGTGACGCCCCCGCCGCCAACCAGGGTGCCGCTACCGTCGACCACCACGTCCTGAACCAAGAGCGTCCCACCGTCGGGCTTGTAGGCCTGGATCGAGAACCGCCGGTTGCCACCGGCTTCGTTCTTTTCCGTGAAGGCGACAAAGGCCTTGGGCGAAACCGACACCTCGCAATCGTCAAACGACTGGGTGGTGCGGCGGACACGGCCGCTGGGATCGACGATGGCGGCACGTCGGCGCCCCTCGTTCGACACCACGAACCAGTAACCGGACAGCCCTAGGATTTTTTCCGGCGTGGAGGTGAAGCTGGAAATATTCGACATGCGCTGCTTGCCCCCGGGCGGGCCCACGAGAAGTTCCACGTAGCCCTTAGCCGTGAATTGGATGGTGGCCAGGTTGCCGCCGGTTTCGTCGAAGGCGAAGGCGTCGTGAAGCAGTCCTTCGCTGGCAGTGACCTTGCCGGACGGCTTGAGCAGCTTGGGGGCCGCGAAGGCAGGTGCACTGAGCAGACACGCAACCACGAACGGCAAAATGGGGGTCATCCTGCGTTTCATGGGGCGCATCTTACTTCCTGGCCACGAATCTTGATCAACCGATTCGCAGCGGCGCCGTCGTTCGCGGCGGGTGCTATTGGGCGCCGGGGCCAAGCGCGGCTACAATGTCCCAAGTGCACGCGAGCATCATGGCTGTTCTCATCCAGGCGGCCCTTGTCACAGTGGCCCCTAGCGCCGAGGAGAATTGTCCCTCGTCCGCGCAAGTCCAGGCTGCCCTGGAAACGCATGCGCCACGACTGGTGGCCCTCGCCTCCGAAGGCGGCTCCGACAACCCGCTCACCCTGATTCTTTCGACCACCCTGGCGACCGGTGAGATGAGCATCTCGCTCATGGACAAGGCGGGACTGGTGAAACTCTATCGCGTGTTGCCGCCGCCCCCGGGCGACCGTGCACGCGACTGCGCCGCTCTGGCCGACACCGTCGCCTTCATCATCGATCGCTATTTCGACGAGGTCGAGCTGCCCCAGTTGCCGGCGCGGCCGCCGGCACCGCCTCCACCTCCGAACGTGGTCCAAAGCAAGACCGTACCGAAATTCGCGCTGTCCGGGACCATGGGCAGACGCGTGCCAGGTGGCGCGGCCGATTTGGGAGGCTACGAATTCAAGCTGACCGGCGGAGCGGGATTGCCCCCCTTCACGATAGCAGGTGGGCGCCCGTGGATAGACGCCTCGGCCGGTCTCGTCGGGATGGCGACAAACAACTGGGTGAACAGCACGGGAGCCGGCACATCCAAGGCCGTTCGCTCGGGGGCCGATCTCTCCCTCGTGCTGCGCTGGCGGGTCTGGCAGGGCTGGCTCTATGCCGGTCCGTTGGCTTCGGTCGAGATGGTTTGGTTGGATTGGAGAGATGCGGACACCCAAGGGCAAGTTCAGCGCTATATTCGGTTCGCCTGGGCTGCTGGTTTGCGCACCGGCTACCAGTACTTCTGGCGGGAGCGATTCTTCGCAAGAGCGGACCTGACCGGGTGCATTGCAGCGAGACGGCAAAGAATTTCACCGCAAAGCAGCGCTGGGGCCAATCCCCTGTTCGAGTCTCCTCCCGCCTATGTGACGATGGCCTTCGGCGTTGGCATTTGGTTCTGATGTGGAATGATGAAGTTGGGGACGCACTGGCTCTAATAGAACAAAGGCAACCATGGGACAAAAGCAGCACACCAAGACCCCATTGCCGACGCAGTCATCCTTCGCGGATGCCGAACTCGTCAGGGCCTGCCGCGCGGGGGATGTGGAAGCGTGGCGGAGCCTCTACGACCGCTATGCGCCGCTTGTTCATCGCTTCACGTCCGCGCTGGGAGTCCCCGTGGACGAACGCGAAGATGCGGCGCAAGACATCTTCATCGCTGTGTACCGAAGCCTGCGCCACTTCCGCGGCGAGGCGCAGCTTTCCACCTGGATCTACCGAATCGCCGCTCGCCATGCCATTCGCCTCGGCCGCCGACGAAGAACACGCGAAGCCATGCGTCTGATGATGCTGACGGAGAAGCCAGCGATCCTAATCGACCCATCCGAGCGTTCGACCCAAGTTGCAACCCTCGACCGAATGTTGGCGAAACTCCCGCCCAAGAAGCGAACCGTTTTAGTCCTGTTTGAGATCGAGGGACTCTCGGCCAAGGAAATCTCGGACGTCGTTGGCTGTCCGGAGAATACGGTTTGGTCGCGGCTGCATCACGCTCGATCGGAAATGGTGAAGGCTGCCAGGAGGATGGTGCCATGAAGTGGCTAGAAGAACCCAAGAACGAAGCAGAGCGCCTGCTGCGAGAGGGCCTGGACCAGGCCGCGGAGCGGACGGGCGATGAGATTACCCACCGCCGGGTGTGGGCCAAGGTTTCCGAGACACTCGAAGCTCCGCAGCCCCGTTTTTCCGGCCGGCTCGTGTTCGCTGGCGCCGCCGTCTTACTGGTCGCCGCTGGCCTGATTGCCTATCCCCATGTGCGCCGTCTTTCGCAGGAACGTGCCGTGCTTTCTGGTGTCGCGCCCAAGGGGACAACCAACCCGGCAATGCCGCTCCTTCCGAAGAACGTTCCGGGCCCAGCCGCAGGAACCAATGCCGATGCCGAGCAACAGACCGCCCTCATCGAAGCCGAACGGAAACCCGGTCATGTCGTCAGCACGCAAAAGGGAGAACACGCTCGCGTGGCCCTCGGCGGTGGCGCCGTGGCCGAGCTGGCAGAGAATTCGGCCATCACCTGGGACAAGCAGCAGCGGCCCTCGATTGAAAAGGGAAGTGCGCGCTTGTCCGTGCCGCACCAGCAGCCTGGGTGGCGCTTTTCAGTCACCGCTGGTCCCTACGTGGTCACCGTGGTGGGCACAAAGTTCGATGTGCGCGTGGTGAACCACTCGGTCGGCGTCGAGGTGACCGAAGGCGTGGTCGAGGTTTGGCGTGGCTCCCACTCGACCCGATTGGTAGCTGGCGACTCATGGCACGGCCCGCTCTATCCCGAAGAAGGGCAGTCGATTCCAGCTTCGGCGGCGCCGGCCGAGAGGCCGCAGGCTCTTCCCGCGCCCGCCCCCAAAACGACGCTTCCACCGTCTCGCGGATTGCCGGAGGCGCAGGCCGCGCTTCAAGCAGGCGACACGAACAAGGCAGTTGAAATCCTTTTGCGCGCCGCCCAGGGCAGCGGTCCCGCCGCCGAAAACGCAGCCTACGAGCTTGCCCGCATCACGCGCTACAATCTCAACCGTCCGCGCCAGGCGGTAGCACTATGGGACAAATATCGCACGCGATTCCCTGCCGGACTCTTGCGCACCGAAACCGATCTGTCGATTGTGGAAACGCTTTCGCAGCTGGGCGATGTTGGCGCGGCTCTAGCCGAGGCCGACGCCTTCCTAGCGCGACACCCGGCCAGCGAGCGACGCCTCGATGTGCAGAAGCTGGCGGAACGCCTTCGCGCCGCTCAAGCGGCTTCCGACTCAAGGTGAATCGCATGTTCCGGCGCGCCGGTGCAATCGGCTTTGCGCTAGCCCTTGCGGGGTGTGTCGGTGTGGACCGGATTGTCCTCGACGACGTGCACGTGGACGGATCCGCCGACGCCATCGTGCCGAAGGATGCCGCGCCGGATTCGGATGCGACGTGCAACCAGAGTTCCACGCCACTCCCTTTCAAGCCCCAAACCCCGCAGCTCCTGATTCTCCTCGACCGCTCCTCCGACATGCAGTCATCCTTTGACGGCACGACACGGGAAGCTGCCGTGCAAGATGCGCTCGTCGGCGCAATAAAGACGTTCCAGGGAAAAATCAAGCTTGGCTTCGAGCAGTTCCCGGTCGATCCCGCGGTATCCCCGTGCGCACCGAACAGCTGCTGCGCAGACAAGGTCGTCGACCCAGCGCTTAACAATGCCACGACCATGGAGATCGACATTGGTTGTACCGATCCGAACAACACCAGTTGCTCGGTTGCGAGCACGGATTCCCCTTCCTATGCGGCGCTCGAGCAGGCGCGCGACTATTACAAAGCAGAACCAGCCACTACCGACGAACAAGACATCCTGCTCGTGACCTCATCCGAACCATCCTGCGCAGGCGCAGCCGACAACCCGTGTTCGAGTGCCCTGAGTGCCGCCAACGACCTGGGCAATTTGAGCGTTCGCATCTTCGTGCTGAGCGTGGATTATCAACCTCCACCGTGGTCGTGCCTATCCCAGTTCCCCCGAGGAGGATCGTCGCCACACGATTCGCTGATGTACACGGCCAACGACAGCTCCAGCCTTGGCACCAAGCTCAACACAATCTTTTCGAAGGTTGCGCAAGCCGCTTGTACCCTGAACTTGAGCTCCGTCGATGTTCCGCCCCAAGCAGGACTCCAGGTATCCATGGGCAAGGATTCCGTGCCGCAGCTCGGCTGGACGGGTGGTCAGGACGGTTATTGGGCAAACAACAACAATACTAGCATTACCCTTTCGGGGTCCGCCTGTAACGACTACTTGATTTCGCAGGGCAAGCTCGTCGTCCGCTACACTTGGCCGATTGCCTGCAACCAGGGGTGGCCGTAGATCGGCTACCAGGCGTCGATGACGCCGATGGCGGGGATGGACGAAGTTAGTGGAACCGTGTCGATCCCGCGCGCGCCCATCACGGCGAGTTCATAGCGGATCTGCGCCAGCGGCAGCTTGGCGCTGGCCGTGTCGACCTCGATACTATACTCGGTGTACGACTTGCCGCTGATCCGGCTTGGCTCGTCGGCGAACAGATTGTTGCGCACCAGGTACGCCTCGACTTCCGCGGCGCAGCTGACCGGGACATTGAAGAGCAGCAGAACCTTGTTCTCGGCATTGATGGCGCCGTAGAGGTTAAGCAGGAACATGCGCAGAAGGTTGTATTTCCGCTCGTCCTCACGGATTTTCGGATTCACCCAGATCGAGGTGCCGGATTCCATGACCTCGTCGATGATGCGCAGGCCGTAGCTCTTGATGGCGCTGCCGCTCTGGGTGATTTCCAGGCCTAGATCAGCGCCGCCGTTCTTCACCTTGGCCTCGGTCTTGCCCCAGGTCTCGTAGATGAGCACGCCGGCATCGATCTTGGGCGGCGTCGAATACTTCTGCACCGAGAATTTGCCGAACGCCTTGTCCACTCCAGCGTCCTTGAGACGGCGGCTGATCCAGTCGAGCGCCAGGTAGGGCATCTCGGCCACCGCCGTGATGAGCGGTTTGCGGCCGGCCAGCTCCTTGAAGAATTCAATCGCGCTTGGGCACTCCTTGTCCTGATTCACGATCCCAACCAGGCGCACGCTGCCGCGCCCAAGCGACATCACCCGCCGCAGCTCGATGTCCCGGCCATACTCGTATTTCAACTCGAGCACGCGTTCGCCAATCCAGTCGTCGCCGGCGATGGCCACGTCCAGCTCGCCGATGCCGAGCTGAGTGGCGAATTCCTGCGGCCGGCCATCCCAACCATAGAGAAAATTCACGGTCGTGAATTTGCTTGGCCCCCCTGACTGGTAGCCCGAGGTGCGAAAACCAGACTGTTCGAGCAGTCGCACCAAATTTCCACCACGGTTGGGATCCGCCAGCGAGCCCGCGGGCATGCCGATGCGTAGAACGTCGTCACTCATGTGGTTGCCCATCCTGCCTAACAAAAACCGCTCTGTCACCCTTCTATGAAGAAACCCGAGCGCGCCATCCCTCACGCGGGCGCGAGGCTGTGGAGACTTTTGCGCGCTACTGCTAAAGTCGGTTTGTGCATTGCAAGACTCGCGCTCGCGCAAGAAATGCGGCCACGAAGACTGCCTTGCTAGCAGCCGCGGCCCTGCATCTTCTCGTCGGGACGGTCTTCGCCCAACCCGCGCCGGCCCCAACGCTTCCGCCTCCCGCGCCCGCGCCGGCCCCAACGCTTCCGCCTCCCGCGGACGGGGCGCTGCCCGCCTATCCGCCTGGCTATCCCTATTCGCCCGGCTATCCCTATTCGCCTGCACCGACCCCGGGCTCCGCACCTGTCTATCCCTACGCCCCTGGTTACCCGGCCTACCCGCAGGGCTATTCGCCCTACTCCTCTCCCTACCCGGCGTATCCGCAAGCAACTGCTCAAAATCCTGCTGGATATGGCTATCCCCCCACACCCACGGTCGCCCCTGAAACGCCCCCGTCACCCGTTCCCAAAGGCAGGTGGCGCCTAGGGGCTGCCCTCTTGCTCGTGCCGCAGGGCACGCTTTCCTACAACCTGAGATATCAAGGCGGGGTCCTGCTCCCGCCTCACGCCGGGAGCACCGCCGCCACGGTCGGCCTCGCGGCTCAGCTGCAAGTTGACCTATTTCGCTATCTGCTCCTGGGCGTTGCCGTGCAGTACATCCCGTCCTTGTCGTGGGAAAGTCCCGCCTCCCAATCGTCGACGAAAGACACATCCTTCGGCGGCAGCGCGTACGAGGTCGACCTCCTCCCCCATCTGGGAGCCACTATTCCCGTCGCCCACAGGATTCGTTTTCTGGTATTCGCTGCCCCGGGCTATTCATTTCTGTCCGCTTCGGGCCTCGCCATCTCCAAGACCTATGTCGATCCGGGCAGCGCCGCCCGTGGCTTCCTTTTCCAGGCTGGCGCCGGAGTGCTTTGGTCCTTTGGCGAGCACGCCTTCCTCGACTTTCGAGGCGCCCTCCAGTGGGGTTTTCAAAATAGCAGCGTGCAAAGCGCGACTACCGGCGAATCGGCCGAGCTACAGGTTCATTCCAGCCTCGGAACGCTGCAAGCCGGCGGCGGCTACTGGTTCTGACTTGAGCTTGGCCTCCATCGCCCCTACGATCTCCCGGTTATGCTAGGCGACAAGGATTCCCTACTGCGCGAAGGACTGACGGTCCTGCCAAGCCTGCTGCCTGACGGGTACGCCATTGCGCCATCAGGGCTGAATCGGGGTTCCAAGGAAATCGGCAAATGGATCGTCATCCGCAGCCCGAAAAAGCGCAGTATCACCTGCCTGGTCCTCGCCCGGCGGCGAGTGGAGTCGCGCGACCTCGGCGGCATCGCGGCGAGTGCCGCGCGCACGCCCAACCCGGCCCTGCTGGTGTCGAGCTACCTGTCTCCCGTGGTTCGCCAAGGGCTGCGCGGATTCGGCATCGGCCACTGGGACTTGACGGGCAACGTGCAAATTGGACTCGGCGACATCGACCTGTGCATCGAGCGAGATGGCACTGCCGCGGCTGGAAGCAGCGATCGTTCGGCGCGTTCCTTGTGCGGCGAAATGGCCGGACGGGTGACCCGTGCCCTGATCGACTTTCTACCGCCCTTCGCACTTGCAGCCCTTTCGGAAAGAGCCGGCGTGGAGACAAGCTGCGCCTCGCGCGTAGTTGCCTTCCTAGCAGAGACAGGACTTCTGCACCGCAAACCGCGTGGCAAGATCGAATTCGTCGACTGGCGCGAGTTGCTCAGACGGTGGTCCCTCGACACACCGTCGCAGTCGCGTGGCGAAATCTCCTGTCACAGTTTCCCGCGCGGCATCCCAGACCTCCTGGCCCAGCTCGGCCGCAGCGGATACCTCCACGCCCTGACCGGCGAGCTCGCCTTCGCTCGGCTCGCAGGCCGGGACACCCTAGACACCGCCGTGTTGTACGTGGACGACGTGCAAGAAACAGTCGCTCAGTTCAGGCTGCACCCTGCGGGAGACGTGAAGAACGTCACCCTGATCAAGTCCAACGACCGCAGCGTTTTCCAGCGCTCGACGGAAGACGCCGGTCTTCGCTACGTTTCGCCCAGCCTGATGGCGGCAGATCTCGGGGCCAGCGAAATCTTCGAATCCGCCCTGGCCTGGATGGCCGAGCACGAGTCCGCCTGGCGTCTACTATCGGGCTGATTTGAGATTCGCCACGGCGGCGGTCGCGCACAAAGCCGCCGACAACAGGGCGACTGGCACAAGCCCGAGAAGCGGGATCGCGAGGAGCGACGAGAGAGCCGCGGCGACCGCAGCGCCGGCGAGATCCCAGGCGTAGAGACGCGAAGCCGCGTTCGGTCTGCCGGCCACATGCACGGCCACGGGGTAGACCGCCCCCGTGCTGGCCCCGACCACAACCGTCACGACGACGATGATGACGGTACACCAACCAGGGAAGGCGCGCGCCAGTTCGATGGCCAACGGAACCAGTGCCCCGGCCGCAGCCACGCCCGCGCACGCGCGCGCGAGCACCCTTGGTCGGTCGAGAAAACGCCCCGCCCAAAGCGCACCCGCGGCCATGCCAGCCATGAAGCCAGCAAGCAGCCCGCCGAGGGCATGGTAGAGGTGCCCGCGCAGGGCTTGAAAGGCGAGGAACACGACCAGTTGCAAGGCCATGCCCGCCGCGCCGGCCGCGGCCACCGCAAAGCCAGGGGTCGGCCGCCCGCGCCGAACGACCGCGATCACACCGGCCAGGCCAAGCACAAGTACCCCAACGAACCACGGCGCCCACGATGCACGCACCAGCGCCAGCGCCGAGCGCGCCAGCGCCGGGGACAATCGTTGTAGGTTCTCGATCAGGCCAAAGAGATACACCACGGGACGAAAGTCGCGATTCTCGATGGGGAGAGCCGTGGCCACCGCCCGCCGATAGTCGTCAGCGTGAAAGGGCAACAGACGATCGAAGAGCCACGTCTGACCGACCTGCGCGAGGTGAAGTCCGCGCTGGGCGAGCCTGGGCACAAGCGTGCCAGGCCGAGAATCGACGCTCTCTTCGGCCGCCCAGAGAATGGTTTCCGCACCGGGCGACGCCCCGACAGCTGGAAAAACTGCCCCTAGCGTGGCTATCAATGA
>Ga0265314_10004497_pt1 | contig 12923 bp, 15 predicted proteins | sample 4126metaG_FD_203106 | JGI IMG/M metagenome (GOLD analysis project Ga0265314, IMG submission 203106) | Rhizosphere microbial communities from Carex aquatilis grown in University of Washington, Seatle, WA, United States - 4-1-26 metaG | ecosystem: Host-associated > Plants > Roots > Rhizosphere >... | reverse complement strand
CGTACCGTCGCCTGTCTGCTCCAATGTTGGGTCTCCGCTCGTCTCGGTCATGAAGAAGGGCGCCAGGTTCGTTCCTGACGGCTCGCCGCAGCTCATGCCACTGCCGCCGTCTGACTGGCACAGCTGCGCACTTTCGCGGGTGTCGGTGAAGGCCACGATCCGACACCAGCTCTCGAGCGGTCCGATGTACCGCCCCGGATACGGGCAGGGCGGGTATGTCGCGTCGTAGTAGCCGGCCACGGCGACCGCCTGGCCGTCGAGCTTGCCCGTCTTGAGCAACCCGACTGCGCGCGCAACGCTGATCACCGGCAGTCCGGCGACCTCGGCCGGCGATCCCGGAATTGATGACAGGGGCGACGAAGCCGCCGAGGACGATGACGTGACGCTGGCGGGCGGCGCGCTCGTGGCGGCCCCGGGAGGCGACGTGCAGGCGCCAAGAACCGAGGCGATGACGAGTGCGAGGATGCCGAGTCGAGCCATGTCATCCCCTACGAAAGGCGCGCACGATGCCGCTGCAACACTACCGAGACGAGCCAACCGGTCAATTGGTTCCGCGCGAGGATTGCCCGAGCCGTCCCTGCGATACTGCCGGCCATGGCCATGTCGACGACGTCAGCGCTCGACGCCTACCTGGATTCCGTTCGGACCGCCCCGGCCGATCGGGGCCGCGTCGAGCTCGTGGTCCGGCGGCCCGCCGTGGATGCGCGCGAAGTGCTGGTCGAAGCGGTCGTCGATCCCGAGCTCGGGCTCATTGGCGATAGCTGGCTGGCGCGCGGGAACAGCGGCCGGCCCGACGGACCGCCTGACCCCGCGGTCCAGCTGACCCTGATCAACGTCCGGGTCCTGGCCGCATTCGAGGCCGATCGCACGCGCTGGCCGCTGGCCGGCGACCAGGTCTACGTCGACTTCGACCTGAGCGTGGATCGACTGCCGGCGGGGAGCCGGCTCGAGATCGGTAGCGCCCTGATCGAGGTCAGCCCGCAGCCCCACACCGGCTGCGCCAAGTTCAGCTCCAGGTTCGGCAGCGAGGCGCTGCGCTGGATCAACTCGCCGACTGGGCGGGCCTGCCGGATGCGCGGACTCAACGCCCGGGTGATCCGGGGCGGCACGATCCGGCCCGGCGACGAAATCCGGCGCGCCTAACGGCCCGGAGGCGCAGGGTGGAGCAGGGATTGCCTCGAGCACCGAAGCGGCGGGTTGGTGCGAGGTTGGCGGCCCTGGGATCAGCGGCCGTCCTGATCTTCCTCGTGGTCGCGTGGCGTGTCCTGCCGAGTCCCACGTTGCCCGAAGCAACGCCGCATCTCGATTGGACGCCAGCCGAGCTCCTCGCGGCCGTGGTCGGGCCAGGCGATACCGTGACGGCCACTGGCATGGTCGTCGTCGGTGGATCTACTTCGTCGGTCTGCCTTCCAGCCGTCGTTGCCGGGCTCGGCGAGGGCCCTGCGGCCCCGCAGTGTTCGAACATCAAGGTTGAGCTCAACGGCCTCGACGAAGCAGCATTGCCGGGACGGACGGAGGTCGGCGGTTTCGTGTTCAGCTCGGAGCAGCTCGCGATTCGTGGCACCTGGACGGGAGCCGCGGTGCAGGTTGTCTCTGTCGCCCCTGCGGAGGTGAACGCCTTGGACGCGGGCCTGGCGTGCTCCGCCCCGAACGGCTCATGGCCCGCGAAAGCTGCATCGGACCTGGATCTCGAGGACGCGCTCCGGCGCCTCGCCGTCGAGGTCAGCGCAAATCCGACGACCTATGCGGGCTATTGGCAGCCAACCTGGCCCGACCCAGCGTCACCGCCCAACGACGTCGAGATCGTGGCCACCGTTGGCGATCCGGCTGTCGTTCGGTCCCGCCTCGAGGCCCTCTACCCATACGGACTGTGCGTGATCCAGGCTCATTACAGCTTCGACGAGCTGGAGGCTGTGGCAACCGCGTTACGGTCGCCTACCGATCTGATCCGGGCAGACCTCGTGCCCCAGCTCGATCGCGTCGTCGTCCGCTTCGCGGTCCTAGATCCGGCGACCGCGAGACTCCTTGGTTCGTACCCCGAGGCAGTCCCAGAGCCGATCGTCGAGAGGGCGGGTTCGTAGCCTCCCGGATCGCCGGGGCCACTGGGCCGTGGGACAACGTGTCGATCGCCGACAGCGCAACGCCATCAACGCCGGTCACCCCGCCCTCGCCGTCAGGCGGTTGCTAGGCGGCGACCTGGGCGGGAGTCGCGACGGTCCCCTCCGTCGCGGCTGGCGCAGGAACGAGCGGCTCTCTCGTTGATGCCGGCCCCCCGGCTACGTCTCGCTGGGGTCGTAGCGCTCGACGTATGGCGCCCGCCACGCCGGCGCCTCGAAGGGCGCCGGATACCACGTGGTCGTCTTGGCGATCTTGCCATGACGGAGCTCGATGATCGCGATCATCTGGTACCCGTCGCCGTTCGGGTAATCCACCCATCCTTAGCTCGGTGCGGAATCGAAGCCGAGGCACTCCCCGCCGAGGTCGGCGACCGGTCTGCCGCCGGCTGGAGTGGCCAGGAATGTGCGGGGCTCGCCGCACGCCCGGCAGACCAGCTCGATCGAATCGCTGCCATCGGTGCTGGGCTTGGTGACCGCCCAGTCATGCTCCGGCAGTGGCGGGGGGACGGGCCGGCCATTGATGCTGGCCTCGTCGATCAGGTGCTGGTACTCATCGCGCAGAACTTCGGATGCGGCCAGGAACCGGGCTGACTCGGCCGAGCCGGCGACGACCTCCCCACGATGCCGTTCCAGGACACGCCATTCGTCCAGGATCACGCTGGCGAGGCGTTGATAGGGCATTGCAGAAAGCTCCGTCTAGGGCGGCTCGCAACCTCGTCGCCAGATTAGGCCGGTCGGCCGGTCCGCGTATTGCAGCTGATCAGCGATTGATCGTGTCGCTGCCCACGGTGATCGAGTCGGTCGCCGACGCTCGCCAGGCCTCAAGCCCTGGCGCTGCGATCAACGCTCGGATCAGGGCCTCGCTGCCGCCGACGTACGTCGACTCCAGGTCGACATCCGTCGCCACGAACCAGGCTCGGTCCGCCGGCCAGATGACGCTTGGTGCCTCGTGGATCACGCGGCCGTCGAAGCCAATCCAGCCAACGTGATCCAGGAGATCGGCATCGCCCCTGAACACGAGGTGAGTCCGCTGCGGGAGTCGCAGGCGGGGAGCCCGGACGTCCTCTGGATCCATCCAGCCGAAGCCTTCCCAGATTCCCGCGAACCACTCGTTGGGTGTCGCGGTGTCTCCTAGCAAGACATCCTTGAGAACGTTGAGCGTGGTGAGCGGCAGGGCGCCGTCGATGGGCGGCTGATCGAACGGGGCGGGAGCGGACGCCCCGCCGACGGGGCTCGCCACCTGCACGAACTCGGCGAGTGAGTGCACCGTTCGGCCCGACCACGCGGCGACGGCATCCCAGCGGACGGGCGTGTCCCTGGCTCGCCAGGCGGGATGGAGGATCCGCCCGTACGCCTCGAAGCGGACTGGGACCAGGGTTCCGACGACGCCGGCCTCGAATGGCTGCACGCCATCCACGATCCACGAAAGGTCTGAGTCCACAGGCGCAGCTTCGAGGAGCGGGTCGAGCTTCACGGGCGGATTATCGCCCTCAAGCTACATTGGGCCCGACGAGGCGGCCCGCTGTATGGTCCTCACCGTGGTGCTCCGGCGGTCTCCCGATCGTGCTCGCTCGCGGGACCAGCAATGACGTTTGCCGCCCTCACCGAAGAGATCCTGGTCAGCAGGCCCGGCTACGTCTTGCCCTCGACCGTGTGCTTGCCGGCGAGCGACGGTCCAGCGCCGTGCGTCGTGTTCTTCGCCGGTAGCGGGCCCACCGACCGGGACTGGACATCGCCGCTGCTTTCCGGCAGGAACGGCAGTGGCGCTCAACTCGCGATCGCCCTGCAAACGCGGGGCGTCGGATCGATCCGCTTCGACAAGGTGGGCTCCGGGGTCAACATGCCGAAGAGCAATGCGCCCGCGGACCTGAAGATGCTCGAGGCGCTGTCATTAGCCCACTATGTCGACGAAGTCGTTGCCGAGTTCGACGAGCTCGCGGGTCGAGAGAGCTGCGGCAGGATCTATCTCCTCGGCCATAGCGAAGGCTCGATCCACGCCTCGTCGGCGGCGGTTGCCAAGCAGGCGGATCCCCGCTTCGGCGGCTTGATCAGCCTGTCCGGGCCGTCGCGCTCGATCCTCGAAACGGCGATCGAGCAGATTCGTTCGATACGGCTCAAAGCCGGGGACGACGCGGCGACTGTGGATCATGCGCTCGCGGCCTTTCGCGCCGCAATGCTGATACCCGATGGGCCGGCGCCCGATCTGTCCGCGCTCCCAGAAGCGGTGCCCATTTGGCAAGCAACGCACGCCCCCGTCCAGCAGAAGGTCGCCCGCGAGCTGGTCTTTGCAGATCCTCTCGCCGCGCTGCACAGCTATTGGGGTCGGGCGCTCGTGGGTTCGGCTGCCAACGACGCCCAGGTGCCGGGCTCCGATGCCGACGCGATCTTCGCGGCCCTGGCCACCGACCTCGAGAGCAAGACCCGGGTGACAATCACGAGCGCCAATCACGTCTACAAGACCGAGCCGCGGGCACCGTCGACGATCAGCCCGAGCGAGATCGTCGCCGGTTACGCCGACGACAATCATCCCCTTGCGGACGGCCTTGTCGACGCGATCGTCAGCTTCGTCACGGCTGACTGACCGACAGGCCCCCTCGGGAGGCCGAGCATCAGTTCACGGCAGTTGCGACGAATGTCTCGCGGCACGCCATCACGACCTGGGCAGCTGAGTCTGGGCTTTGGCCAGCCCCTGATGTGGCGTGGCAGCTCCGAGCGGCTGGGTCGTCAAAGTGGCCGGTGACGTGGACCGTCGCGCCGGTTGGAAAGCTGGCCGACTTCAGGCCCGAGCTCGGATCCCAGTAGGCGTCCAGGGGCATCAGGCCGCTGTCGGACGAAGCACCGGGGACGGCCAGGAAGATCCCCGGCAGGCAGAACCACGCGGGCGCGATCCGGGGGCCGATGCCGCAGTCAGAGATCGGCTTGAGCACCGTGGCCTCAAACGTCAGGCTCGATCCACCGAAACACGCCAGTCGAGCATCGAGATCGAGGGCAACGATCGCTGCCAGGTCGGGCGGCGGATTGACGCACCCACTCGGTGTTGCAGTTGCGGGCGGCGTTGCGGCGACGACACTTGGCGCCGACGTGAGCGGCGGGCTGGGTAGAGCCGACGTGGCAGGTGATCCGGCCCCTGCAGTCGTTGGCACGGGCGATACGGTCGGCGCCGCGACCGAACACCCGACCAGCAGGTTGGTGGCGACAACGAGGGTGATCAGACCGCGTTTCATCGAAGCTCGACCTCGGGGCTCAACCAGGTTGGATGGCGATCAAAGGGAAATCGCCGATCAGGGAGTCCGGCAGATGAGACGCACTCGCCAACGTCGGTGTGATCTACCACGCGCACGCTGCAGCGGCGCGGGCACGATCAGGCGCGAGCTGAGTCCAGGGCCGACTGGAGCGACTGCGCGTAGGCCTGGCTCGTGTACGTGGCACCGGACACCGTGTCGATGCTGGAACCCTGAGTGGAGATGGCCTCACCGCGCAGGATCGGCGCCACGCTCTGCGAGATGAACCCCGAGCGACCCCCGCTTGGGAGCTGCACCGCGGTCACGTCAGTGATCTTGCCGCCGGCCAGGGTGACCTTGACCTGGACCTGGCCGTAGGGGTCGTCGACTGCCGCGCCCAGGAACGTGCCGCTGGGCTTCGCGCTCGAACTGTTGGCCGTCGACGGACTGGGTGCGCCGCGGACCTGGGCGATGGGCGGCAGCACGGCTGCACCTCCCGAGGGTGTCTTGAACCCGAACAGGAGGGCCAACGCGAGGATGGCCATGATCGGATAGACGACCAGGCGCCAGCGACCGGTTGGGGCAGGCTGTGTCTCCCACCCGGGCGCACCGGCGGCGCCCTTGCTCCTGGTGGGTTCGAAACGTGCGACGCGGCGTGGTCGTCGTTCAACGGTCATTCGCCGACCATATGGGTCGGACGTGAGATTTGTCTGAGAGCCACCCCAGTGGCAGCGCGACCGCCCGGTGGGACAATGCCGCGATGGCCGTCGATCCTGGGGATGATCCTGAGCTGGTCGCTGAGACTGAGCGCTACCCCAATGGCGTTCTGAAGTTCAGCGGGTTCCGCCGCGCCGGCGCCCTGCGCGGCGCATGGCAGCGGTATCGGACCGACGGCAGCCTGATGCGGGCTGGCGCGTTCGATTGCGGCAAGCAGGTCGGAACGTGGCAGACCTTTGATCGCGCGGGCAGGCTGGTCAAAGAGACCCGGTTCACCTAGCCCGGTGGCCCCGATTCCTAGCGCGAGGGTGGACCAACTGGCGGGTTACCTGTTGGAGGGCGCTCGCCCAGATCCCATCGCCCAGGAGCTGACCGGCTGGCTCGCTGACTCGGCGCGGTTCCGCTCATTCGCGGAGGTCCACCGCGACAAGATTCGCAAGAAGCTGCGGACCGCCGGCGATGGCGAAGCGCTGCGGGATGTTCGAGCCGAGCTCCAGGCGGCCCATCTCCTCCTGGACGATCCGCGGATCGAGCTGGCGTTCGAAGCCTATGGGTCGGGACAGTCCGGGCCGGACCTTAGCCTCACCTATCGCGGCACGCGCAGCTGCAACCTGGAGGTGACAAGACTGCACGGCGTCCCGTCCCAGATCGACGTCGGCCTGCCGCTCCTCACCAAGCTCCGACAATTGCCGCCGAGCGTGCCCAACGCCGTCCTCGTGGCGATCGCCGGAGGCGCGGCTGCGGCGCTCGATGTCGACGGGGCGACGAAAGCGCTCCGATCGCGGGCCGATGCCAGGGACGCGACGTTCTTTACTCGTCGAGGCTTCGATGGAACGCGCGGCTTCTACGACCGGTATCTGCGGCTTGGTGGTGTCGTGACCTGGTGCGAGGATGCGGTCGGCGACGCCCGAGCTGGCCTGTGGACCAACCGTTCGGCCCGGATCCCCCTGCCGGAACGGGACATCCGCGCCGTCCTTCGCTGCCTCCGCAACGCCGCCTCAACGCCGTCGCCAGGCCGACGCGACTCCAGGGCCATGATGGAGGGACCGATCTCGTGAGCTACGACGAGGACCCACGGGTCACCGCCTACATCGAGGCCCTGCCCGACTGGCAGCAGCGCATCTGCCGCCGCGTCCGCGACCTGGTCCATGATGCCGACCCCGCGGTCATCGAGACAATCAAGCGCGGGACCCAGCCCTATTTCGTCCTCGACGGCAACATCTGTGCCCTGCTCGCCGCCAAGGACCACGTCAACGTCTTCCTGTACGACGGCGCGATCGTGCCCGATCCCGAAGGCATCATCACTGCCGGCCACGGCAACTTGACCGCGCGGACAGTGGCATACCGTGAGAACGACGCGATCAACGAACCGGCCCTCTCGGCGATGTTCCGGCAGATCATCGTCAACAATCGGGCCGGCGGCTGGCGCAAGCTGAAAGCGCAGTAACGGTTCGGCCTGTCCCGTTCAGGGCTCCCAGATCGGTTCGGTACCCATCCGGCGGATGGCCGGCGTGGTCGCCGCGCCCAGGGTCAGCGCCGCCATGAGGCTGCCTGCGACCAGGAGCAGTCCAGGCAGGCTGATCTGGACGAGTGCCCCGGCGATCACCTGGGAGACAGGCACGAGACCGATCGAGCCGAGCATCAGCAGGCTCATCACGCGACCCATGAGCGCATCCGGGATTCGGCGCTGCGCCCAGGTGATGAACGACAGGTTGGCGTAGCCCACGCCGACCCCGACCACGCCGCACAGGACGACTGCAGGCAGGGTTGCCGAGACCACGGACAGTGCGGCGATCCCGAGGCCTGATAGGGCCAGGACGGCCATGACCACCGGTCCGAACAGGGTTGCCCGCGGTGTGGGCAGCAAGCCGCCGGCGAGCATGCCGATCAGGGCGCCCCCACCTGAGGCCGACATCATCATTCCGTAGGCGGTCACCCCCTCTGGCAGCCGGCTGTACGCGAACACGGGCAAGCCGACGTCGAGCGGCCCGACGACGAGGAGGTTGATGCCCATCACGATCAGGATCGCAATCCGCAGCGTGGGCGAGTTCCAAACGAAGCGCATTCCGGCCCGGACCGCGTCGACGATTGGCTCGGCGGCCGCCTGGCTCGCACCACCGCCGTGGATCAGGGTCAGGCACACGAGGGAGACGACGAAGCTGCCGGCGTCGACGAGCAGGGCCGCCCCGATGCCGGCGATCGAGGGATGGGCTCCGCTCGTCCCCAGGGCGGCGACGAGGCCGCCCGCAATGGCTGGCCCAAGGAAGACGGCCAGCTGGCCAGTGCCCTGGACGATCGCGTTGCCCTGACCAAGCTGCTCGGGCTCGAGAAGGGCCGGCACGATCGACTGCTGGGCCGGATAGAAGAACGCGTCCGCCACGCCGAAGACAAGGGCGAAGACGTACAGCATCCAGAGCTCGCTTCGGCCGGCGATGACGATCAGCGCGATCACCGTGACGGCGGCCAGGCGGGCTGCATTCGAGGCGGCCATGACCCGGCGCGGCGAGAGTCGATCGACGTAGGCGCCGCCCACGAGCATCAGCAGCGCTCGCGGGATGGCCATCAATGCGAGCACGCCGCCAAGCGCGATCGCACTGCCGGTCAGGACCAGTGCCAGCCATGGCAGCGCGACGAGGGCGAACTGATCGCCCAGTGCGGAGACCGCCTCCCCGAACCAGAGCAGCCGGAAGTCGCGAACGCCTAGAGCACTCCGCGCGACACCCCCACCAACCGCTCCGCTGGCGACCATCTCCCGCCCTCCCGTTGTACTGATCCGACAAGCTCCAGGCTCTCGCCTCGAGACTAGGACCGGGGACGAGCTGGCACCAAGAGCCATTCGCACCGAAATCAGGGTCGCCATCCTGGGGCGCGGCGCATCATGTGCGCCTCATGAGCACACCCACGAGGGCGGACGTGCAGTCGTCCGCGACCCACGCCGCCGACCGCCAGGCCCTGATCCGGGTCCGTGGCGCGCGCGTCAACAACCTCAAGGACGTCAGCGTCGAGATCCCCAAGCGCCGGCTGACCGTGTTCACCGGTGTGTCGGGCTCGGGCAAGAGCTCGCTGGTCTTCGGCACGATCGCCGCCGAGTCGCAGCGACTCATCAACGAGACGTACAGCGCGTTCGTGCAGGGCTTCATGCCCAGCCTCGCCCGGCCCGACGTGGATGTCCTCGAGGGGCTGACGACGGCGATCATCGTCGACCAGGAGCGGATGGGCGCCAACTCGCGCTCGACCGTGGGCACCGCCACCGACGCCAACGCGATGCTCCGGATCCTGTTCAGCCGGCTCGGACAGCCGCATATCGGCTCGCCCCAGGCCTTCTCGTTCAACGTTGCCTCGGCCCGTGGCAGCGGCGTGATCACCATCGAGAAGGGCGGACGCAGCAGCAGCCTCCCGGCGGCGCAGGACGGGTCGACCGTCGCGCACTACGGCGGCGACGTCACGGTCGAGAAGGTGTCCGAGACAACCGAGCGGCGCGTCTTTTCGGTCCTCGGCGGCATGTGCCCGCGCTGTGAGGGTATGGGCACCGTCATCGACTTCGACCTGACCCGGCTCTTCGACGACAGCAAGTCGATCAACGCCGGAGCGCTCCTCGTCCCGGGCTACAGCGTGGACGGCTGGTACGGCCGGATCTTCCGGGGTTGCGGCTTCTTCGACCCGAACAAGCCGATCCGCTCGTTCACCGAGGCCGAGCTCAACGACCTGCTCTACAAGGCGCCGACCAGGATCAAGGTCGAGGGCATCAACCTCACCTACGAAGGGCTCATCCCGAAGATCCAGAAGACGTTCCTGGCCAAGGACCGGGACGCGCTCGTGCCCCACATCCGGGCCTTCGTGGACCGGGCCATGACCTTCCAGGCCTGCCCGGAGTGCCAGGGGACCAGGCTCAGCGAGACGGCGCGCTCCTCGAAGATCGACGGAATCAGCATCGCCGATGCCTGTGCGCTACAGATCAGCGACCTGGCCGATTGGGTCCACGGCCTCAACGAGCCGTCGGTCGGACCGCTGCTCGAGGTCCTCCGCCAGAGTCTCAACTCGTTCGTCGACATCGGGCTGGGCTATCTCAGCCTCGATCGGCAGTCGGGCACGCTGTCGGGCGGCGAGGCCCAGCGGGTCAAGATGATCCGCCACCTCGGGTCGTCGCTGACCGACGTCACCTATGTCTTCGACGAGCCGACCATCGGACTCCATCCGCACGACATCCAGCGGATGAACGAGCTCCTGCTCCAGCTCCGGGACAAGGGCAACACGGTCCTCGTCGTCGAGCACAAGCCCGAGGTGATCGAGATCGCCGACTATGTCGTCGACCTCGGCCCCGGCGCGGGCAGCGCCGGCGGCGAGGTGGTTTTCGAGGGCAGTGTCGGCGGGCTTCGGGCAAGCGGCACAATCACCGGCCGGCACCTCGGCGACCGCGCAGCCCTGAAGCCGGCGGTCCGCTCGCGGTCCGGTGAGCTGGCAGTGCGCGGCGCGAACGCCCACAACCTGCAGGACGTGGACGTCGACATCCCGCTCGGGGTGCTGGTCGTGATCACCGGCGTGGCTGGGTCGGGCAAGAGCTCGCTGATCGACGGCTCGGTCGCCGGCCGCGACGGCGTGGTTTCGATCGACCAGGGCGCGATCCGCGGCTCGCGGCGGAGCAACCCGGCGACGTACACCGGCCTGCTCGACCCAATCCGGACCGCGTTCGCGAAGGCCAACGGGGTGAAGGCGGCCCTGTTCAGCGCCAACTCCGAGGGCGCCTGCCCCAACTGCAATGGAGCCGGCGTGATCTACACCGACCTGGCGATGATGGCCGGCGTAGCCACGATCTGCGAGGAGTGCGAGGGCAAGCGCTTCCAGCCGTCCGTCCTCGAGTACCACCTCGGAGGTCGTGACATCAGCCAGGTGCTGGCGATGTCGGTGGCCGAGGCCCAGCAGTTCTTTGGTGCCGGCGAGGCCCGGACGCCCGCCGCCCATACGATTCTCGGCCGGCTGGCCGACGTCGGGCTGGGCTACCTCAGTCTCGGCCAGCCACTGACAACGCTATCGGGCGGCGAGCGCCAGCGGCTCAAGCTGGCCACCCACATGGGCGAGAAGGGCGGGGTCTACGTCCTCGACGAGCCGACCGCCGGCCTCCACCTGGCCGATGTCGAGCAGCTCCTTGGGCTGTTGGATCGGCTCGTCGATTCGGGCAAGTCGGTCATCGTGATCGAGCACCACCAGGCGGTGATGGCGCACGCCGACTGGATCATCGACCTGGGCCCCGGCGCCGGCCACGACGGAGGCCGGATCGTGTTTGAGGGGACGCCGGCGGATCTCGTCGCCGGCCGCTCGACGCTCACGGGCCAGCACCTCGCGGCGTATGTTCGCAGCTGAAGCGCGGAGGCGTGGGGTCGCGGCCCACATTGTCAAATTCCGCCGCCAGGCGCCGTATGGTCGGACTCTGATTCCTTGACCATGCCGCAGCTGTGAACGGAATCTGGCAATCCAGTGGGTCCGCGGGGCGCCGGGCCGGGGTGCCGGCCGCCGGGGTTCGCTGTAACGGAAGACACTCAGCGCGGTCCGCCGCCCGGGCCTGACATCGACGCGACGGGCACCGACCAGGACGGCTACCGGCACCTCGATGGTCCGTGGTACCTCTGGAGGTCCGTCCGCACCTGAGCGTCCTCGACCTGCTTGACCGCACCCCTACGATCGGGCGATGAACGGGCCTGCTGCGGCCGTGGTTGGGATGCTCACGGCCAGGGGTCGGAGTGGGGGAGCTGTTGACGTTGCGTTCGGCGGGCTGTTTCCCGCCCAGGGCCGGTCGGACTGGCCGCACGGCGTCCAGGAATCCGACGCTCCGCGGTTCGCCGTGGAGCACGCCGCTTCGCTGCGACCCGGCGCCGGCGCGGCGTTGGGCGCTCTCGAGGCCGAGGACGGGCTCGAGGGCGAGATCGTCGACCTGTTCAACCGTCGGTTGGGGTAGCGGCGGCTGATTGTCAGATTCCGTCCGGAGCGGCGGTATGTTCAAGGAATCGGGTCACGGGGCAACATCGGGAACTCAGGGCCCTGGCGCTGAGCGTGGATCGCGCTTGAGATTGCCGAAAACGGCGCCAAGAGAGTCAGAGTCCGGCCATACCGCCGTTGGTGGCGGAATCTGACAATGTGGGCCCGCGATCAGGGCAGGACGGGGGCTAGGTGAGCAGGCTCGGATCAAGTCGACTCGGGCCACTGGTGATCGGGATCGCGTTGATGCTCCTGGGCCTTGCCCAGTTCGTGCTCATCCTTGCCATGCTCCAGCCCGTCGACTGGGGCTGGCAGGTCCTCGGAATTCTGGGCACCACGTCCGGCACGGCGTTGTTCATCTCGGTGTGCGCCGTCAGCGCGATGTCCAAGGTGCGCAGGACGCGTCTCGTGAACGTGGTCGCCCTGATCGCCGCCGTTACCGTCCTCGGCAGCGCCATCGGCTGGGCGTCACTTGGTGGCGGCCCACTGCTATTCGACGGCGCTCACGCACCGTGGATCTGGGTGATCATCGTGGGCGACGCCTGGTTCACCGGGTGGGCGCTGGTCCTGGCCTTCGATGGCCAGCCCGTCAGAGCTCCCGGGATCGGCGTGCTCGCCGCCTTTCTGACGCTGCGGACCGCGGTTGAGTGGTTCTTCTTCCTGCCGATTCTCATGCCAACGACCGTGCCCGCCGAGCCGACCGGCCCGGACAGCACCGGCGGTACCGTCCTCCTGTTCGCCGCGGTGATGCTCGGCGGCTACATCCTCATTGCCGGATGGACCCTGGCCCTCGGCCGTCAACTCGTCGCTCGGAGCCCCCGTCAGTCCGAGGCGCCGCCCTCGACGACGTAGCGCAGGAAGCCGCTCTGGCGGTTGTACTTGTCGTACAGGCCCCGGG
>Ga0265314_10004496_pt1 | contig 12924 bp, 9 predicted proteins | sample 4126metaG_FD_203106 | JGI IMG/M metagenome (GOLD analysis project Ga0265314, IMG submission 203106) | Rhizosphere microbial communities from Carex aquatilis grown in University of Washington, Seatle, WA, United States - 4-1-26 metaG | ecosystem: Host-associated > Plants > Roots > Rhizosphere >... | reverse complement strand
CGCTTGCGCTGCTGCATTCGCGCATTGAGCGCTACTACAGCGCGAAGATTGCGCGGCACGGCCCCACGCCCGCAGGCGTCGACTGGACGTGCGAGCCGACACAGCAGCTTCGCTTCGTCCAGATGCTGCGGATGTGCAACATGAAAGAGCCCTTGTCGATCGACGACTGGGGCTGCGGCTACGGCGCACTGCTCGGCTTCATCGGCAAGCGCTATCCGGACGCGAGGGTCGACTATGTCGGCATCGACTTGTCGCCCGCGATGATCGGGCAGGCGAAGGCGCTCTGGGAACGCAAGCAAAACGCGGCGTTCCACACCGGCGACTGCAGTCCGCGCGTTGCAGACTTCGGCGTGGCCAGCGGTATCTTCAACGTACGCATCGACGAGCCGCTCGCGCTATGGGAACACTTCGTCGCGCACACACTGCGCAAGATGGCGCAATCGTCACGCATCGGCATCGCGGTGAATTTCCTCTCGCCCCTTCCGCCCGACATTGAAAGCAAGCCGGAGCTGTACCGGCCCGACCCGAAGCAATGGGTCGCGTTCTGCGAGAGTGAATTGGGATTGAAGGTGACACTGCTCGATCGCTACGGCATGCGCGAGGTCACGCTGCACGCGCGCCACTGAACGCGCGTGCCCGATCCAGCATCGGCTGGCATACATGCGCGCCCGTCACGCCGATCAGCGCTTCGGCTTGCGCAAAATCCGCCTTCGGATCGAGCCCCATCGCTGCAGCCGCCTCGCCACGCGCGATCAGTGCGCGGCATTCGGCCACGCGCGTCGTGCGTGCACGCGAAAGCGCCACTGCTTCATCCGCGCAGGAGCGGGCAGCCTCCCAATCCTGCAGGCGCAGCAACGATTCGGCAAGGCATGCGAGGATTTCGGATTCGAATTCGCTTGCCGCACCTGTGTCGCGAACGACTTTGATCGCGGCCCGGTACTCGCCAAGCGCGCGATCATGTTCACCGGCGACGCTGGCAGCGATGCCCGCGTAGCCGAGCGCGAAGGCGCTTGCATAAGGGGTTGGAAACTTGTTGGCGATCTCGCGCATCTCGCGGACGTGAAACCGTGCCATCTCCGCATCGCGCAGCAACCAGGCGATGTCCACGAAGCTCGCGCGTGACGCGCCGGGGACCGGCGGCTCGAGCGACGTGGATTCGAGCTGTACGAGTTTGTCGAGGCTCGCACGTGCCTCGTCGCCCCGCGCCATGCGCACGAGCAGGCGCGTGCGCAGCGAAAGCACCCACTGGTCGATAGCGAAGCCGAAGTAGCCGCGCTCGAACGCGTCGACGTGTTGCACGTTTGCCAGCGCGACGTCGTTAGCCTGCAGCGCTTCTCGCAGCAGGCCCGCCCATGAATATGCCTGGCACAGGCAGGCTTGCGCGGTGGCATAGCGGCCCGGATCGCGATCGACGTCGATATAGAGCAGCCCCTTCTTCGCAAGCGCTACATAAGTGTCGGCCGCGCCGCCGCTGGCCACCGACATGCGGCCTTCCATCGCCAGCAGCCAGGGCACGAGGCGGTCGTCGCCTTTGTTCGCGAATTGCAGGGCCTCGTCGATCAATGGTTTGACATCAGCCAGCGTCATGCCTTCGCGCCAGCCGAGCACGGCGATCTTCGCGCCGGCCGTCGCGCGCTGGCGGTCGATGTCTTCGATGCCGCCGGACTTCTCCAGCAGCGAGCGGACTTTTTGCCAGTGGCGGATCGCTTGCGCCGCGTGCAGCGATCCGACCCAGTTCGCCGCGCGCTCGTAGTACTTCGCGCCTTGCGCCGCCAACCCGGCTTGCTCGAAGTGATAAGCGATGAGGGCCGCGTACTCGTCCGCGTCTTCGCCGTAGTAGAGCTCCATCGCCACGGCCACGCCCGAATGAACCTGGCCGCGACGCACCTTCAGCTGCGTGCTGTAGGCGACTTCCTGGATCAGCGGGTGGCGAAATGCGAACCGGCGCCCGCCGCGCCCCGGATGCGGCAGGATGAGCCCCGCTTGGCACAAGCCGTCGAGCCCGTGTTCGATCTGCGCAGCAAGCGGACTTGCGACGTGTTCGAGCACGGCCAGCGGAATCTCCTTGCCGATGATTGCGCACATCTGCAGCAGCGTCTTTTCGGGTTCGCCAAGGCGATCGAGCCGTGCGCCGATCACGGCTTGCAATGTTGCGGGCAGCACGCGTTCCACGGCTTCGAGCCCGCCCACGGGCAAGCCCGTGCGCGGATCGATCACACCGGTTTCCGCGATCGTGCGCACGAGCTCTTCGGCGAAGAACGGGTTGCCGCCGCTTCGCTCGCACACAAGGCGGCCGATGTCGGGCAAAGGAGTGACGCGCGCCAGAAGCTCCGCTGCCAGCGCATCCATGTGCGGCCGCGCCAACTCCGCCAGCTCGACCTGCTTGAAGTTCGGCATCCGTAGCCACGGCGCGCGATACGCGGGGCGATAGTTCAAGAGCAACAGCGTATGCGTGCCGTTCACCGCGTCGGCAAGCGCGGTGACGAACTCCTCGCTCGCCTCGTCGATCCAGTGCAAGTCCTCGATGAGGATCACGCGCTCGGCGCTTGCGTCGTGCCGCACGAGCTGCTTGAGCAACGCCGCGACCCGCCCCTGCCGTGCACGCGGGCCAAGGCCGATGGGTGCGGCGTCGGGATCGCTGACCCGGAAAAATTCGTGGAGCAGTTCGAGATCCGCGCCGTCGACGCCCATCGGCGCGAATGCCGCTGCAATGCGCGCGCGTGCAGTCTGTGCATCGTCGCTCGCGGCGATGCCGATGAAATGCGTGCGGAACAACTCGAGGATCGGCTGCATCGGCAGAGAATGGCCGTACAGCTGCGCGCGCACGTCGTACACCTGCATGCCGCGCGTTGCGCACGAGCGCGCGAATTCCTCGCACAGGCGGCTCTTGCCCGCGCCGGGCTCGCCCGCGATACCGAGCACGTTCACGGCATCGGGCCGGCCGGTGCTTGCGAGCGTGGCTGCCAGCACCTCGAGTTCGCTTTCACGCCCGCGAAAGGTCGAATGCACCAGATGGGCGGATGCATTGCGCCGCGCCGAAGGTTCGATGTTCAGCAGCGAAAGAATCTCGACGGGCCCGGGAATGCCTTTGAGCGGATGCAGCCCCAGGGTCTCGACGATGCAGCCTGCGCCGGCTTCGCTGCGGCACGCGACGGTAAGGCAAACACCACCGGGTTGCGCCAACGCGATCACGCGGCTTGCGAGATGGATCGTCAAGCCGTGCGCGCCGCCGCCGCGCCCGTCTTCCGCATCCTCCGGGTCGGACGCGACCTGACCTGAGTGCAACCCGATGCGGATGCGCAAGCCATCGCCGCCCTGCTTGAATGCGGCCTGCATGTGCAGCGCAGCCTGGCACGCGAGCAACGCATGCCCTTCGAGCGTGCGCGGCACACCGAACATCGCCATCACGCCGTCGCCGAGCGTGCGCAGCACCGTGCCGCCGAAGCGTTCGATCGAATGCCGCATGCGAAGCACGGCAGGGCGAAGGCGCGCCATGGCCTGTTCAGGATCCATGTGCGCAACGAGATCAGTGGAGCCGACGATGTCGGCAAAAAGAACGGTGGCCTGCTTGAGCTCGCCCCATTTGGGCGGGCCTCCCGAGAGCGTGGCGGCCCCGGCTTGCACGGAACTGCCGCAATTGCCGCAAAAGCGCGCGCCCAGATGGACGTCATGCCCGCACTTGGCACAGGTCAGCTGCAACTGCTTGCCGCAGCTTTCGCAGTACCTGTTCCCCGTGGGGTTGACCGTCATGCAGGACTGACAGCGCATGCCCTTGCTCTCCCTCCGAATGGCGCAGCGGTGTGCGCGCGTTGAAGGATAGCAAATGATCCCTCTCAGCTGCCGGTCACACCGACCTTTTGCCACGCGGCCTCGACCGCGTGTTGCTCTTTCGACGAGTTGCCGAACAAGCGCGCGGCGGCGGCGCCCGTCGCTTTTGCGGCGTCGGCGAAAGACGACGTCGGCACGAGCGACGCGATGGCGTCGTACCAGATGCGGCCCGCGTGCTCCCACGCATGCCCGCCGAGCGCCTGCGCGCACAGGTAGAACGCGTGGTTGGGAATGCCGGAGTTCGCGTGCACGTCGCCGCCCTGGACGTATTGCGACATGTGCGCGACCTGGCGATCGCCTTCATAGGTCTTCGACGTATCGCCCGGGTTCTTGAGCGAACGCACGGCATGACCCAGGCTGGGCGCGAGGATGCCGGTGCCCAGCAACCAGTCGGCCTTCGCAACGTCCTGCTTTGCATGCCATTGCTTGACCTGCGACGCGAACACATCCGAGATCGATTCGTTCAGCGCGCCGGCTTCGCCCGCGAGATCGGGCTTGCCATTGCGCGTAACCACGCCGAGGCCGCCCGAGATGGTGTGCTGCGTGACGGCGTGCGTGAGTTCGTGCGCGACGATGTCGATCGAGCGCGTGAAGCCGCCGACGTGGATGCCGTCGCCATCGCCGAACAGCATCTGTTCGCCGTTCCACATGGCGTTGGGAAACTGGTCGCCGAAATGAATCGATGCGATCACGTCCATGCCGCGCGCATCGAGCGAATCGCGGCCGAACACCTTCGAATAAAAATCGAGCGTGATGCCCAGGTTGTCGAAGGCCTCGTTCGCCGCCTCGTCCGCGACGGGCTTGGCTCCCTCGGCGCGAACGAGCAAGCCGGGCAGGACTTCCTTGCCGCCGGCATCGTGGATGGATCGCTTGCCTTCTCCACCCGGTGCCTGGGTTGAAGCTGCTGCAGTTGCGTTGCGTTGCGCGCGAATACGCTCGGTCGTTTCCTGGTGACGCCGCGCCGCGCTTGCGTCGCCGGTCTTCGCCGCAACGTGATCGAGCACGCGCTGTGGCAGCGCGCAGCAGACGCAGCGAAGCCTCACCATCGCGCGGGCAACTTCTTTCTGAGCGTGATGCGCTTGACGCCGAGCTCGATGTAGCCGCCCTTTTCAAGGTCCTTGAGCAGGCGGCTGACCATTTCGCGCGACGCGCCGACGCGGCTCGCGATCTGCTGGTGCGTGATCTGGGTGATGGTGATCGGGTTGTCGGGCGACGCGGGGCCTTCGTGATTTTCGAGCGTGGCGATCACGCGTCCGTACACGTCGAGGAGCGCCATGTTGCGAGCGGTCTCGGTTGCGGCGCGTGCGCGGCGAATCACTTGCGACACGAGTTCGAGCGCGAACTCCGGCTCTTCGGCCAAGTGGTCGCGCAGCGCGTTGCGGCTGACGACCGAACACACGCTAGGCTCCATCGTCATGACGGACGCCGAACGCGGGCCGCCATCGAGCCACATCTCGGCGAAGTAATCGCCGGCCTCGACGATGTTGTAGGTGATCTCGCGGCCATCGGCGTCGGTGGAGTAGACCTTCACCCTCCCTTGCAGGAGGACGAAGAGCGAATCGCCCACCTCGCCTTCGTTGATGATGACCGTGTTTTTGCGATATGTGCGAAAGACGCCGCGCAGCGCGAGTGCGCGCAAGCTCGGCGCCAAACCCGCGACAAGCTTTTCCTGCGAGGCCGAAGCATTCGGCATGACCATGTCAGACTCCCCAACTCGCGGCGACTCTAGCATGACCCGAAGACGTCAATGAATGGCTTCATGCGGAAAGGCCGGGGCGACCGGGGGCAGGACCGCCACACGCTGGATCAGCTCGCGCACACTCGCTGTGCGAGTCTTGGTGCAGATGCTGCGCACATGGCTGCGGACCGTGGAGACCGCGACCTTCAGCTGCGCGGCGATTTGCGGTGCCGAGTGGCCGGCGCACAAGCCCGCCAGGACGAGTTCTTCCGCGGGCGAAATGCCGTGGCGGCGCGCGAAGAAGCCGAGCATCAGCGAATCGCACACCGACGCACGCGAGAACATCAAGGCGCACAGCACTTCTTCGCCGCCGTGCGACTTCACGGGGACCACGGCCACCGACAGGCCCGGGCCTTCAAGCGCGGACAACTGCACGAGACTGCGCTTTCCCGACGCGGCGCGTGCAAGCGCTGCTTGCAGTTCGCGATCGCAGTCGGCACGGCAAGCCTGGACCAGCCCTCCTTGCCACAGGCCAATCGACGAGGCGCGCACCAGCTCATGACGCGCGGCCTGGTTGGCATGCAGCATGCGGCCGTCGCCCGTCGTGAGCAAGACGGCATGCGCGATTTCATCCATCAGCGAGGCCAGTCCCCAATGCGGCAGGGCCGCGTCGTGGGCATCTAGGCCGCTCGCCGCTTTCTTTTCTTCTTGTGCAATCAGTTCCATGGTCACTCCGCAACGTTGATGAAGCGAAGCTTAGGAAGCACGCAGGCAAGCGCGATATGAAATGCTGGCGCGGATTGTGTGCGAAATTAACTGGAGGCCAGCAGCTGCTTGACGTGCGCCACCACTTCCGGACGGAAGGCAAGCTCCACATGCGCATAGCCGGGCAAGTGCCGATTGTCTGCGCCCGGCAGTGTTGCGGTCGATGCGGGAAAGACAATGTTGTCGCAGTTGGAATACCAGCACGTGAACGGCACGGCATGCAGCGACTGCGCGAGCGACGTGACCCACTGCCCTTCCAGGCGCATCTGCCGGCTGTTCGGTGCGTGGCCGAAGTGGCCGAGCCACGTGCCGCGATGCGGCGATGCGATCGTCACGACATGATGCGCGCGCGCCGCGTCACCACTCGCACGAAGCCACGCACGCGCGGCGAGGCCGCCCATGCTGTGGCACACAACGATGGGAGCGGTGCCGCCGCTTGCTTGAGTCACGCGTGTCACGGCGTTGTCGATCGTGGGCACGTAGTCTTCGATTGAGCCGAACACCGGTTCAAGATTGACCGCGACGAACGGGTGGCCCGAGCCGCGCAGCTCGCGCATCCACGGGTTCCACAAGCCGCGATTGCAAACGAACCCGTGCACGAACACGACACCGCGCTTGCCCGGTGCCGCGGCGAGCTGGTCGGGCTCGGCGCGCCACCGGAACGGTTGGCGCCAGAAGAAAACACGCGGAGTCGTGCCGCTCTCGCGAAGCCACGCAAGCGTGGCTTCGCGCCATGTTGGCGCCGGCACGTCGCGATCGCGGCCCACTGTCTTGATCAGCACGAACTCGATTGCGAGAAAGATCGAGTAGCCAAAGACGATCGCAAGAGCCCCCACGATCGCCGTCGCGGGGGAACGCTCCCAATGCGACGCGATCCATGCAACGGCTCCTGCGAACAGCGCGAAGACGATCGCCTGTTGCATGCGGGCAAGGGAAGACTTTGCAGGCATTGCACGAGTATCACATCGTCTGGATAGACTCGTGCTTCATGGAAGCGGCCCGGACCATCAGGCTTTCTGTCGAACGCGTCGTTCAGTTGCGCGGGGCCGAGGCCGCGCTTCCCGGCCTGCGCGATGCGGTGCACGCGGTCAAGCACCTGCAAGGGCGGCGATTCGCGGGCACTTACGCCGACATCCTTGCGGGTGGTCCGTACGCGCCTGCCGCGCGTTTCTTCCTCGATGAGCTCTACGGAGATCGCGACTTCGCCGAACGCGACGAGCAATTTGCGCGCATCGCCGGTGCGATCGAGAAGTTCTTTCCGGATCTGGTGGTGCAGACAGCCGTGAATCTTTCGAAGCTGCATGCGTTGACGGAAGACCTCGATCACGCGATGGGCCTGCGCTGGATGGACATGTCGGCGACCCCGCCCGAAGCGAAGCGTTATGTGCAAGCCTGGCGCGCGGTGCAACGCCGCAACGAGCGAATGACGCAGCTGAGCGATGTGCTCGCGATCGGCGAGGAGATGGCGCGCCTGACTCGCACCACCGGATTGCGCACGATGCTGAAGATGATGCGCGCGCCGGCGGCCGCAGCCGGGCTTGGCTCGCTCCAGCGCTTTCTGGAGTCGGGCTTCGACACTTTCTCCGCCATGGCCCGCGGCGGATTGGCCCCGGGCTTCCTGCGAACCGTCGAGCAACGGGAATCGGCGCTGATTTCCAGCCTGTTCGACGCGCCGATTGTCGCGAGCGAGACGCAACTCGCCGCGCTCCTCCTAGGACAAGCACCCTGACGCCGCGCCGTGCGCTCCGGGGACAATCAGCGCCGTGAAGGAGACATCAAGCCCCATGGACAAGCCTTGGCTCGCCAGCTACCCGCCCGAAGTGCCTCACGACATCGATCCCGGGCAGTACAGATCGCTCTCGCAGTTGTTCGAGGAGTCGTTCCGCAAGAATGCATCGAAGCCCTTCTCCGTGTGCATGGAGCGGTGGATGACGTATGCGCAGCTCGACGAGCTTTCGTCCGCGCTCGGCGCATGGCTGCAATCGCTGGGCCTCGAGCCTGGAGAGCGAGTGGCGATCATGCTGCCGAACATCCCGCAGTTCCCAGTAACGATGGCCGCAGTGCTTCGCGCGGGCTACACGTGCGTCAACGTCAATCCGCTCTATACGCCGCGCGAGCTGGAGCATCAGCTCAAGGATTCGGGCGCGACCACGATCGTCATCCTCGAGAACTTCGCGAAGACGTTGACCGAGGTGATCGACCGCACGCCCGTGCAGCGAGTCGTGATTGCATCGATGGGCGATTTGCTGGGTGCCGTGTATGGCAAGTGGATCACTTTCGCCGTGCGCCATCTCGCGAAGATGGTGCCGCCGTTTCGCATCCCTCTTTCGGGCGGCCGCAAGGTCGTGGCTTTCAGTGACGCGATTGCGCAAGGCAAATCGATGTCGCTCAAGCCGGTGCAGCAGACGCTCGACTCGATCGCTTTTCTCCAATACACAGGCGGCACGACCGGCGTGTCGAAGGGCGCGGTGCTGACGCATGGCAACGTCGTCGCGGCGATCCTTCAGGCGGAGGCGTGGTTCAGCCCCGCGCTGAAGAAGGTCGATGACCCGACAAAGACGAACACGATCGCTGCGCTGCCGCTGTATCACATCTTCGCGCTCACGATTTGCCTGCTGGCGATTCGGTGGGGGTCGTACTTGACGCTGGTGCCGAACCCGCGCGACTTCGACCGCTTCATCGGGCAGCTCAAGCGACGGCCGTTCCACATCTTCCCGGCCGTCAACACGCTGTTCAATGCGGTGATGCATCACCCGCAGTTCAGGTCCATCGATTGCACGCAGCTTTCGCTCAGCCAGGCGGGTGGGATGGCTGCATCTGAAGGTACGGCGCGCCAGTGGCAGAAGCTCACCGGGTGCCCGATGGTCGAGGGCTGGGGCATGAGCGAGACCTGCGCGATCGGTACGAACAATATCGTGACGAGCCGCGAATTCACCGGCACGATCGGGCTGCCGCTGCCTTCGATCGACATCGCGATCAAGGACGACGAAGGCAAGTCCGTGTCCATGGGCGAACGCGGTGAGATCTGCATTCGCGGGCCGAACGTCATGGTCGGCTACTACAACAAGCCCGAGGAAAACGCGAGCGCGTTCACTTCTGATGGTTTCCTGCGAACCGGCGACATCGGTTTCATGGACGCACACGGCTTCACGAAAATCGTCGATCGCAAGAAGGACATGATCCTGGTCAGCGGCTTCAATGTGTTTCCCAACGAGCTCGAGAACGTGATCTCGTTATGTCCAGGCGTGGTCGAGTGCGCCGCAATCGGCGTGGCCGACGAGAAACAGGGCGAAGCAATCAAGGTCTTTGTCGTGAAGAACGACCCGATCCTCACCGAGGAAGACGTGATGAAGTTTTGCCGCCAGAACTTCACGGGCTACAAGGTGCCGAAGTACATCGAATTTCGGGAAGACCTGCCGAAGACGAATGTCGGCAAGATCCTCAGGCGGGAGCTGCGCGTCGCGCGATGAGCTCAGAACCGCGCCTTCCGGCGGGTGTGACCGTGCTCGAGCGCGGGTGGCTTTCATCGAACAACGTGGTTTTCACGACCGGAACGACGGCGGTGGTCGACACGGGGTACGCGACGCATTCGGGGCAGACTGTCGCGCTGGTGCAGCGCGAACTTCAAGGCCGAAGCCTCGAAGTCATAGCGTGCACGCATTTGCACAGCGATCACTGCGGTGGAAACGCCGCACTGCAAGAGGCGTTTCCGTCGGCCCGAACGTTGATTCCGCCGGGTCAATCTGACGCCGTGGCGAGGTGGGATCAGGCGACCCTCACCTATGAAGCGACGGGCCAGCAGTGTCGGCGCTTCAGGTTCGAGGGACTGTTGAAGCCGGGCCTTTCGATAGAGCTTGGCGAGTGGCGCTGGGACATCCATGCAGGGCCGGGGCACGATCCGCATTCGATCATTCTTTTCGAGCCGCAATCACGAACCGTGATCTCCGCCGATGCGCTATGGGAAAACGGCTTCGGTGTTGTGTTTCCCGAACTCGAAGGAGAGTCTGCTTTCGCCGATGTGGGTGCGACGATCGACCTGATCGAAGCGCTACGGCCTGAGTGTGTGATTCCGGGGCACGGCAGCCCGTTTGCGGGAGCCGCGCGTATCGCAACTGCGATCGAGCGGGCACGCAGCCGGCTCGCGAGCTTTGTCGCCGAGCCGCGCCGGCACGCGTCGCATGCCATCAAGGTTCTCATCAAGTTCAAGCTGCTCGAGTGGCAGTCCGTGGAATTCGACCACTTTGCACACTGGGCTGAGCAGTTGCCGTACACGCGCGAAGTGCACTCGCGCTACTTTCCCGGTTTGAACTTGCACGAGTGGCTTGAGTTGCTCACTGCGGAGCTTGCGAAGTCCGGTGCGCTTGGGCGCGAAGGCTCGATCATCTATAACATCTGAATCCAGAAGGAGAAGTCGCATGCCCTCCAGGCTTTTCTCGCCGATCGCCGCTGCTTGCGTTTTCGTCGCAGCGATCGCGATATCGGCTCCGTCTGTTGCTCGCGCGCCTGATCCGCACTCGGGCATCGCGTGGCAGGTTGTCTCTTCCGACGCCGATGTCGATCGCGCTTTCGCGTTTGCTCGGCAGTCGGGCAAACCGGTGTTTCTCTACTGGGGCGCCGTTTGGTGTCCGCCGTGCAACCAGGTCAAGGCGACCCTATTCTCGCGTCCCGATTTCGTAGAACGCACGCAGGCGTTTGTTCCCGTCTATGTCGATGGCGACAAGCCTGGCGCGCAGAAAGTCGCGGCGCGATTCAAGGTGTCGGGCTACCCGACGATGGTGCTATTCAAGCCCGACGGCTCCGAAGTGACACGGCTTCCCGGCGAAATCGATCCGCAGCGGTATTTGCTCGCCTTGTCGGCCGGCCTGGATGCTGAAATTCCGGTGAAGGAACTTGTGAAGCGCGCACTCGGGCACCAGCAACTCACGCCCGTGCAATGGAAGCTGCTCGCATTTTATTCGTGGGACGTTGACGACCAGCAGGTGTTCAGCAAGAAGGAGCTGCCGGGGCGGTTGTCGGAGCTGGCTTCGGCCGCACCCGATTCGATTGGCGCAGCGAAGGTCCGCTTGGCCTTCAAATCGATCGCGGCGCGCGCGAAGGAAGACGGCAAAGGTGCGACCGCGAGTGGTGGTGATCGCGCCATCGTTGATCGCGTGTTAGTCAGCGCGCAATCTTCGCGCGAGCAGTGGGACCTCGTGGTCTTTGATGCCGAACCAATGGTGAAATACCTTGCGCCGGCATCGGCTGACCGCTTGCAGTTGGCGCGCAGATGGGACGATTCTTTGCAGGGATTAGTGGCCGGCGGCACTTTGTCACGCAGCGACTCGGTTGATGCATTGAGCGCTCGCATTGATTTGTGGAAGGTAATCGACGGAACGGACGAGCTGTCGGCCGATCGACAACGCTTCGTGCGTGATGCATTGACGCGGCTGGTTTCGCAGACGACTGATCGATACGAGCGGCAAGCGGTTGTGCCCGGTGCCGCGGATGCCATGGCGTCGGCCGGCTTGGCAAAAGAATCAGATGAAATGCTCAAGGCCGAATTGCCCCGAGCGGTGGCACCCTACTATCACATGCTTATCCTCGCTGCAAACGCGAAGAAGCGCGGCGACAAGCTGGAAGCGTTGCGCTGGTATGAAGAAGCATGGCGCAAGTCTGAAGGCCCGGCGACCAGGATCCAGTGGGGATCCGGTTACGTGCGTCAGCTGATGGAACTTGCGCCTCAGGATACGAAGCGAATCGCCGATGCGGCTTCATCTGTCGTGTCGTCCTTGCAACCGACGGGCGAGACGTTCTACAAACGCAATGAGCGATCACTGCAGAAGATGGCCACGCAGCTGCTGAAGTGGCAGGGTTCGGACCCGATTCGCACGAAGGAAGTCGCCCGCGTGCGAGCGCAGCTATCGGGCAAATGCAGCAAGCTGCCGGCAACGGATGCGGGACGCTCCAATTGCGAAGGCGTCTTTGACCTCGCCGCCGCAAAGGACGAAACATAGAAAAACAAAAGCCCGCACGAGGCGGGCTTTTGGGGCTGTAATAGCCTGACAATGTCCTACTTTCACACGGGAATCCGCACTATCATCGGCGCAGAGGCGTTTCACTGTCCTGTTCGGGATGGGAAGGAGTGGGGCCACCTCGCTATGGTCATCAGGCTTAACTTGTCGCCGGCCAGCGCTACGCGCTAGACGACCAATTCATAGAGCAAATCAGCTTCGATTTCGATTGCGTCACTTGGCATAACAACCTGATCTTCCGATCAAAGTTATAGGGTCAAGCCGCACGAGCAATTAGTACTGGTTAGCTTAACGCATTGCTGCGCTTCCACACCCAGCCTATCAACGTCCTGGTCTTGAACGACTCTTCAGGGGGCTCAAGGCCCCGGCAGAGCTCATCTTGGAACGAGTTTCCCGCTTAGATGCTTTCAGCGGTTATCTCTTCCGCACTTAGCTACCCGGCAATGCCACTGGCGTGACAACCGGTACACCAGAGGTGCGTCCACTCCGGTCCTCTCGTACTAGGAGCAGGCTTCCTCAACTCTGCAGCGCCCACGGAAGATAGGGACCAAACTGTCTCACGACGTTTTAAACCCAGCTCACGTACCTCTTTAAATGGCGAACAGCCATACCCTTGGGACCGGCTACAGCCCCAGGATGAGA
>Ga0265314_10004495_pt1 | contig 12927 bp, 11 predicted proteins | sample 4126metaG_FD_203106 | JGI IMG/M metagenome (GOLD analysis project Ga0265314, IMG submission 203106) | Rhizosphere microbial communities from Carex aquatilis grown in University of Washington, Seatle, WA, United States - 4-1-26 metaG | ecosystem: Host-associated > Plants > Roots > Rhizosphere >... | reverse complement strand
CACGTCGCCCGCGGTGTAGCGGGTCGGCGGCATGCCGTCGCTCTCGAGCACGATCGAGCCTTCGAGGATCAGCACGGTCTCGTCGAAATCATAGTACCAGTTGAAGCGGCCTTCGCTGCATTCCCAGACCATGGTCGACGCCAGCCCGTCGGCGCTTCGCGACAGCACATGCCATTGCGCGACCGGATTGCCCTCGGTGATCCAGGACGGCTCGATCGGGCGCGGCGAGAGGGTGACGTCGAGCTTGGTGGCTTCGATCAGCGCGCTTGATATCATGGGCAAAACCTCAAACGGATGAATTCAAAAACGGCTTGTTATTCAAGGGGATGCGGATGCGCGAAGGTAACCCGCAACGCTTTAAGCTTTCCTTACGGCGGATCTATCAATCCGCGCGAAACGATGTCGCAGGGAGCGTCTCATCGCAACTTCGGCAGACGCCGTCAGCCCAATCGACACCTCTTGGCTAACGGTCTATTAAAAACGAAAATCCAGTTTCATCGCTGAAGAAGGACAGCCAATGACCGCAACCCGGCAAAAAGTGGTCGCCCGCGATTCCTCTCCGGCCGTCAAAACGTTCACGACGAAAAATTTTCGTCTGGAGAGCGGCGCGGTGATGCCCGAGGTGACCATCGCCTATCGCACGCTGGGCACGCTCGGAGCCAACCGCGACAATGTCGTGCTGGTCACCCATGGCAATACCAGCGGCCCGCAGATGATTGATCCCGCCGGCTCGGTTGCCGAAGGTAGCTGGCAGGAGATCGTCGGCCCGGGCAAGCCAGTCGACACCAACAAATACTTTGCGATCTGCCCGAATATGCTGGGCTCGTCCTACGGTTCGACCAATGCCGCGAGCATCGATCCGGCGACCGGCAAGCCCTACGGGTCGCGGTTTCCCGATATCACCGTCGGCGACATCGTCGCGACCCAGCATGCGCTGCTGGCCGATCTCGGCATCGAGCGGCTGGTCGCGATCGTGGGCCCATCCTATGGCGGCTTCCAGGCGTTCCAGTGGGCGGTGAATTATCCGGGCATGATGCGCGGCATCGCCGCTGTTGTCACCGCCCCGGCGATGCCACCCGAGCGATCGGCGGGCAATGTCGAGCGCCTGCTCGCGACGCTGTCCAAAAATCCGAACTGGAACGGCGGCGATTATTACGACCGCGGCGGCGTGCTGGAAAGCATGATCCAGATCCGCTCGGCAACGCTCAAGACCTATGGCATCGAGACGCGGCTCGGCAAAACCATGACGGATCCGAACCAGATCGAGGCCGCGGTCCGCGAGGAAGCCGCGCACTGGGCGGCGGGCTTCGACGCCAACTCCCTGATCATCCTGGCGAAGGCGTTGCGCGGCTTCGACGTGACCCAGCAGCTTTCCAGGATCAAATCAAAAATCCTCTATGTGCTGTCCCGGACCGACAAACTGTTTCCGCCGGAACTGGCGCCGACCGTCATGCAGGCATTCAAGAGTGCCGGCCTCGATGCCGACTATTTCCTGCTCGACAGCGAATACGGCCATACTGCGTCCGGCATCGACGCCGCCAAATGGGCGCCGCGGCTGCGTCAATTCATGGAAAGCCTTTAACCGCGCAATTACAAGCCGGCATCGGCATTGGCCGGCAGCGAGAGCTGCTTCTCCTCGCCTGTCTTCGACGATGTCCCCGGGCCGAAGAATGCCACACGGTTCGCCTCGGCCGATTTGGCGGTCGCGCGGATGCGCAATAGATCTTTGCGCGCGACCAGGCCGACCAGCCGCTGGCTCTCGCGCTCGACGATCGGCACCCGACCGATATCGGCCAGCACCATGCGATCCGCCAGATGCGAAACCTGTTCGTCCGCATAGCCGACCGTGAGCGAACGGTCCGAGACGCGGTCAAATAGCGTCTCATCCCCATGCGAGCCTTCCGCGCTCCAGCGTAACAGATCGGCGCGCGCGACCATGCCGGTGACCTGGCCGGCCGCATCGATCAGCGGATAGGATTTATGCCGCCGCGCGGCGTCGGAGAAATACGACAACGCCTCGTCGACCGGCATCGCCGCCGGCAAGGTATCGACCTCGCGCACCATGACATCGCTGACGCGCAGCAACTCGAACGGGTCGATGCTGTATTCGCGCACCACGTGCTGGCCGCGGCGCGCGATCTTCTCGGTCAGGATCGAGCGCTTGAGCAGCAGCACCGTCAATGCGTAGGCGGCGCTGGTGGCGATCAGCAGCGGTCCGATCAGCGCGAAGTCGCCGGTCAGTTCAATGACGAACAGGATCGCCGTCAGCGGTGATCGCATGGTGCCGCCCATCATCGCGGCCATGCCGATCAGCGCCCACGCGCCATGCTGGCCCGGCAAATACTGACCCTCGAGCCAGCCGACGCAGCCGCCGAAAATCAACAGCGGCGCCAGCACGCCGCCGGACGTTCCCGACGCCAGCGCGATGATCCAGATCGCCGACTTTACCAGCAGAATCGCCACTACCGCCGACAGCACGATGTGACCCGAGATCAGGTCGCCGATGATGTCGTAACCGACGCCGAGCGCGCGCGGCTCGATCAAGCCGCCGAGACCGACTGCAACGCCGCCGATCGCCGGCCACCACATCCAGTGCAACGGAATATGACTGAACAGGTCTTCCATCTTGTAGAGCAGCCCGGTGAGCAGGCCCGACTGCAATCCTGCGACAACGCCGACGCCGACGTAGGCGAACAATCCCCACCACGGCAGATCGAGATGGCCGGCAAAGGGAAACAACGCGCCGCTGCCGATCAGGAAGGGCCGCAGCGCCGAGGCAACCACGCAGGCGCCGATCACCGGAATCAGGCTGCGCGGCTTCCATTCGAACAGCAGCAATTCGACCGCGAGCAGCACGGCGGCGACCGGCGTGCCGAAAATCGCGGTCATGCCGGCGGAGGCGCCCGCCACCAGGAGCGTTTTACGTTCCGCCGCGCTGAGACTGAAGCACTGCGCGAACAGCGAGCCGATCGCGCCACCGGTCATGATGATCGGCCCCTCGGCGCCGAACGGACCGCCGGTGCCGATTGAAATCGCCGACGATAGTGGCTTAAGGACCGCGACTTTCGGCTGCATCCGGCTGCCACCGATCAGGATCGCTTCTATCGCTTCCGGGATGCCATGCCCCCTGATCTTCTCTGAACCGAAGCGCGCCATCAACCCGATGGCAAGACCACCGAGCGCCGGGATCGCCACCATCCAGGCGTTCGGCTTGAGGCCCGACAGGGGAAGGCTTTGCGAACTATAGGTGTGCAGCCAGACCAGATTGGTGGTCAGTGTAATCATATGCAGCAGCACCCAGGCCGCCACGGCGCCGCCGCCGCCCACCAGTACGGCCATCGCGACCAGCATCAGCACACGCCAATCGGTTGTGAAATCGCCGAGCCGTGGCAAGGAATTGGCGGAAGCAGAACGGGCCATCGTGGTCTTTCATTTGCGAAAAATGCGGGAGGGGAATGCGCCGCGCGATCCGAAGGATCTCGGCGAAGCGCTTAATTATATCGTACTACGATATAAATCAATGACGAGCCGGTTGAACGGTGCGGGCCCGGCTACGACAAAGATGCATATCAGCAGCGAATTTCCGGTGAGCCGACATGCCCCTCAGCCCAGACGACCTGATCGCCCATCCTGGCGCCGCCGAACTGTTGGGCGCATGCAATTACGAAATCGCAATCGAGCCCGAGGGGCCGGCGTGGTTTAACGTGGATGGAATCCCGGTCGTGCGGCAGATCGGGCAAGATGGCGCAGGCGGCATTTTCGCGCTACTGCCGCCAAACCAGCGCGTGCTTTATGTCTCATCCGAAGGTCAGGCCGGAATCATCGCCGCCGATTTCGAGGCGTTCATCCAGCTGATCGTGTCCTATCCGTATTGGCACGACCTCCTCACATTCTCCGGCAACGGCCAATTGGAGCAGATGCGGCGGGCGGCCACCGCGCTCGAAGCGACCCTCGACGACGAAGAGCAAGTCAATGACTCGCGGGACCTGCTGAGATCGCTATTTCCGCTCGTCGAATCGACCGATCATATCAGCGCGCTGCATCTGATGGTGTCGACCTCCGAGGCCGTCGTGCGCCCGCCCGACGGCGAGCCGTTTACGACACTATTCAACAGCTTCACGATCGACACCAATCCGACGCTGCGCGATGCAGTCGACTAGACGCCCGAGGCCCACTCGCCCTTGCGGAACACCGGCACCACCCGGCCATCGGCGTGGATGCCGTCGATATCGATCTTGTCGGAGCCGATCATCCAGTCGATGTGAATCAGGCTCTTGTTGCCGCCTTGCGCCGCGATCTGCTCCGGCGTCAGCTTGGTGCCGTTGACGAAGCACTTCGAATAGCACTGGCCGAGCGCGATGTGGCAGGCGGCGTTCTCGTCGAACAGCGTGTTGAAGAACAGCAGCCCGCTTTTCGAGATCGGCGAGGAATGCGGCACCAGCGCCACTTCGCCGAGCCGGCGCGCGCCTTCGTCAGTGTCGAGCACCTTGTTGAGCACCTCTTCGCCGCGGCTGGCCTTGGCATCGACGATGCGGCCGCCCTCGAACCTGACCTGGATATTGTCGATCAACGAGCCCTGATAGGACAGCGGTTTTGAGCTCACGACATGGCCTTCGACCCGCCGCGCATGCGGCGTGGTAAAAACTTCCTCGGTCGGGATGTTGGCGTTGCAGGTAATGCCGTTGTTGGCCGTGGAAGCGCCGCCCTCCCATTCATGGCCGTCGGCAAGGCCGATGGTGAGATCGGTGCCGGGCCCCGAATATTTCAGCGCGCTGAAGCGCTGGCCGTTCAGCCATTCGGTGCGGGTGCGCAGCGCGGCGTTATGCTTTTTCCACGCGTCGATGGCGCCATCCTTGTCGACACGCGAGGCCGCGAAGATGGCATCCGCCAGCTTGGCCACCGCGACGTCTTCTTCGTCATCCGGGAAAACCTGCCTGGCCCAGGACGGGCTCGGATAGGCGACGATGTTCCAGTTGATGTCGAAGGTCACGATCTTTTCCAGCGCCGGCTTGTAGGCGATCGAGTTGGCCTTGCTGGCGCGCGCGACCCTGGCCGGATCCTGCCCCGCCAGCAGCATCGGGTCGTCGCCGACGATGGCGAGCCGCGCGGTATTGCCGGCAAAGGCTTTCGCCATCCCGTCATAGAGCCAGCTCGCGGCGCGATCGAAGCTTTGGTCGGAACCGAAGCGATAGCGCGACAGCGTGATCGCTTCGTCCGAGAAAATCGGCGTCACCAGCCCGGCGCCGGCCTTGTAGGCATGCTCCGCGATCCGGCGCACCAGCGGCAGCGCCACCGTCGGCGCGGTCACCAGCAGATCCTGGCCGGCCTGCAACTGCAGGCCCACCTTCACCGCGACCTCGGCCAGCCGGTCGAGTTTTGTCGGATCGATCGGCGTCGAAATGTGGCGTTGGTGTGCGGTCATGACAAATCCTTGTGCGGCATCGGGCGGGCCCCAGAGATAGGCGAACCGGCTGGTCAGTTCAACGCCTTGACGCCGCCAGCACGCGATCGACCATTTGCGGCGCAAGGCCGAAATAGTTTTTGGGCGACGTCAGCCGTTCGATGGTCGCGCGGTCGATCCGTTCCGAAACCCTGGTGTCCGCGGACAGCGCATCGGCCAGCGTGATGCCCTTTTCGTTGGCGAGCCGGCAGGAATCGTAGACCACGTCATGCGCCTGCTGGCGGCCGATCTGCGGCGCGAGCCCCATCATGACCGCTTCCGCCACGATCAGCCCGCGGCTGATATCGAGATTTTCCGCCATCTTGTTCTCATCGACGATCAGGCCGCTCAAGGCGAATTTCGCCTGATGCAGTGCGCCGGCGGTCAGCACGAAACTTTCCGGCAGCGCCATCCACTCGGCATGCCACGGTCCGGTGGCGCGCTCGAAATCCTGCACCATCGCATCCAGCATCAGGCCGGCATGCTGGCGCACGCCCTTGCAAGCTGCCAGCATCAGTTCCGACGAGATCGGATTGCGCTTCTGCGGCATGGTCGAGGATGCGCCACGCCCCTTCACGAAGGGTTCATAGAGCTCGCCGAATTCGGTCGAAGCCATGATCATGACATCGAGCGCGATCTTGCCGAGCGAGCCGGTGACGAGAGCGAAGAAATTGACGACTTCGGCGAGGCCGTCGCGCGCGACATGCCAGGTGGCGACGGGAACGCCGAGGCCGAGTTCCTCGCACAGCGCCTGCTGCACCTCGAATCCCTTGTCGCCGAGCGATGCCAGCGTGCCGGCAGCACCGGCGAACTGGCCGACCAGCACCCGCGGCTTCAATTGTTCGAGGCGCTCGGCGTGGCGGTCGAACATCGCCAGCCAGATCGCGGTCTTGTAGCCGAACGTCACCGGCAAGGCCTGCTGCAGATGGGTGCGCCCGGCCATCGGCGTGTCGCGGTAGCGTCGGGACAGGTCGGCGAGGATGCGGCGCAGCGCGGCGATATCCTCCTCGACGATCTTCAACCCCGCGCGCACCTGCAGGATGACGGCGGTATCCATGATGTCCTGGGTGGTGGCGCCCCAATGCACATAGCGGCCGGCCTCGCCACATTGCTCCACCATCTGGTGCACGAGCGGCAGGATCGGATAGCCGACCACGTCGGTCTCGCGGCGCAACAGATCGAAATCAAGTTTTGTGACGTCGGTCAGCCCAGCGATTTCGGCCGCCGCCTCGACCGGGATCACGCCGCAGCGCGCCTCGGCCTGTGCCAGGGCGACCTCGACCTCGGCATAGCGGGAGATCAGGCTGAAATCGGAAAATACCTCGCGCATTTGCGGCGTGCCGAAGGCATCGCGGAACAGGATGGAATCGAGAACGGTGGTCGAGGTCGGAAAGGCGGCCATGTCATTTCCTTGTCAAAGGCGGGATGATCGACGGCGCACCGTCCCCCGATACCGGATTGATGTTTGCTGCATAGCACAGGTCCGGCCCGGCGCTCCGAGGCCCGCGACGCAGGCGTTCCCGGCGCCACCTGCCGGCAAAACAACCTGAAACTGCAATTGCGGATCACGCCGATTCGGGCGAGAATTCGCCGTTACATTTTGGTTACAGCTTAATTGTCGCATCCTCGGCCAGTCCGGGGTTGTTATGGGTATGACCAGAATCATCCATCGGCGGGAACGATGCCTTTCACCGACCTGATCCCATCGCGGAATCTTCAGATATTCAGCTACGAGGATATCGATCATTTCAGGTCCGGATTCCGCGACACCAACGTGGATATCGTGCCGCTCGCCAATTTCAGCGGCGACCTCGGCCAGGCGGTGCTCACGCTTCCGGGATGCACGGTCTATCTGCTGCGGACTTTTCCGCGCATCGTCCGCTCCGCGATCGAAGGCGTCGGCACCTTCTTCGTGTTTTCGCTGCGAGACGCGCCAGCGGTCATTTTCAACGGTAAGGAAGCGCCACCATCCTCGTTTACATTCGCGTGCGGTCCCGCGGAGTACCGGGCGGTCGAGCGGGAACCCGGCTACTACGCTGCGATCGCGTTCGCCTCGCGGATGGAGGGCCGGGGTTGGCCGGAAACCCATGGCGAGTTCCTGACGATTCCGTTTTCGCGCGAGATGAAGCTGGCGGTGCGGGCGAAAATCGTCCGCCTGTTTACAACGACGTCGCAAAACCCCGACCTGAATACGATCCCCGGAGCCAACGTCGCACTGGTCGATTCGTTGCTGGAAACGCTGGATCTGGCATTCGCCGGCCACCCTTCGGCTGATGTTTCCCACGGCAAACGGCACGGCGCCGCGGCCACGATGCGGGTGCTGCGGACCATCGACGAGTTCGTCGACGCCAATGCGTCGCGCCCGATTTACAGCGAAGAAATCGCCTCCGCGCTCGGCGTCTCGGTGAGGACGCTCGCCAACCTCATGATCCGGTCGAACGACATGAGCCTGCAGCGTTACCTCCGGCTGCGCCGTTTGTGGTCGACCCGGCAGCAGTTGCTGGCGGGCGCGCCGCACCTGAAAATCAAGGAGGTCGCGCTGGCGCACGGCTTCTGGCACATGGGCGACTTCGCGGCGCGATATTACAGGCAGTTCGGCGAGCATCCGTCTTCGACCCATATGCGCGCGCGGGCGCGGGCTTCGGGTGGGGCGCTGAAGCCGCCTCCGGCGCGCGACATCGTCACGCCTGACAGCCCCTGAGAAACAGCGCGACGCAGCTACGAACCCGCGCCTCGATCTGGCGGCGCGAAGGCAGCGGCAAGCCGCCGAATACGGCGGCGCGTTGCGGCGCGAAGGCCACCATGCCGAGCAGGAAGCCGGCCGCCTCGTCGAGATTGTCGAGCGCGATCAGCCCGCGCTTCTGCTGCGTGCGCAGCCAGTCCGCCAGGGCGGCGACGTTGCGCGCCATGCCGTTCAGGTAGAACGTCCGCGCCAGATCGGCTTTACCGGATTCCTGCAGCACCATGCGCTGCAGCGCGATGACTTCCTTGTCGAGCGCGAGATCCGCGCAGGCGAGCAGCGCTTCATAGAGCGCCTCGTCGATCTCGGCATGATCAATCGCCCGCAGATTGACCGCGGACAGGAACCGGTCGAGCCGGTCCGAGACCATGCCCTCGAACAACGCCGCCTTGTTCGGCACCAGCCGATACAGCGTCTTGGTGGAAACGCCGGCGCGCCGCGCCACTGTCTCCATGCTGGTCGCGGCATAGCCGGTTTCCGCGAACTGATGCCGCGCCGCCTCATAGACGATCTGGCGCGTCTCATCGTCGGGACGGACTTGCGGCCGGCCCCGGCAGCGCCGGTCTTCGCCGGCGGTATGGTCAATCTCAGCCATGCTTTTGAATGACACCTGTCATCTCATTGACAGTTCCAATATGGGCCCTATTTTGGAAAATATCAAGTTTCCTAAATACCCAATCCGGGAGGCCGTCATGACCCAGCACACCACCACCTTCGAGATCGAGCGTCCGGTTTCTGCCGATGATGCCGCCGCGATTGCAGTGCCGGGCCCCGCCGCAACTCCGCTTCCGGCCAAAAAGATCAACTTTCGCAAGACGTTGCTGACGGGCGTGGCGCTGGCGGCGTTGGCCGGCGCGGCCTGGTATGGCTGGGACTACTGGACCGTCGGCCAATATCTGGTGTCGACCGACGACGCCTATGTGCAGGCCGACAACACCACCATCGCCCCGAAGGTCTCGGGCTATCTGCACGAGGTGCTGGTCGGCGATAATGAGCGGGTCAAGGCCGGCCAGACCGTGGCGCGGATCGACGATCGCGACTTCAAGGTCGCGCTCGACCAGGCCAAGGCCGACGTCGCCGCCGCCAAAGCCGCGATCGCCAGCAAGCAGGCGCAGCTCGAGGTGCAGCGGGCGGTGATCAATGCCGCCAAGGCAACCGTCGAGGTCGCCGAGGCAACCGCGACCTTCGCCGCGCAGGAAAACAAGCGTTACACCGACCTCGCCTCGACCGGTTACGGCAGCGTGCAGAACGCGCAGCAGGCGCAGTCGCGCATCGCCGGCGCCCAGGCTGCGATCCAGCGCGACAACGCCAACCTCGTTTCGGCCGTCAAGCAGGTGGATCTGCTCAAGGCCGAGATCGTCCAGGCAGAGGCTACCCTGGCGCGCGCGCAAGCCCTGCAGAATCAGGCCGAGCTCAATCTCGGCTACACCACCATCACCGCGCCGATCGACGCCGTGGTCGGCAACCGCACGCTGCGCACCGGCCAGTTCGTGCAGGCCGGCACCCAATTGATGTCGCTGGTGCCGGCCAGCGGCGCCTATGTGGTGGCGAATTTCAAGGAAACCCAGCTCACCGACGTCCATCAGGGCCAGGCGGTCGAGATCGCCGTCGATATGTTCCCGGGTCGGCGCGTGCATGGCCATGTCGACAGCATCGCGCCCGCCAGCGGCCAGGAGTTCGCGCTGCTGCCGCCGGATAACGCCACCGGCAATTTCACCAAGATCGTGCAGCGCATTCCGGTCAAGATCGCGCTCGACGGCGCCGACAATGCGCCGATCACGCTGCGGCCGGGCATGTCGGTGATCCCGACCATCGAGACCCGCACGCCGGCGCCGCGTCGTCGCACCGCCAGCGCCGCATTCTAGAGTTTCCTCACGCCTCGAACGGCCTTCCCGGGAGATCGTGTCATGACCCAATCCAGCGCTTCCGCCTCGGCTACAATGCTTACCGCTTCCACCGCCAATCCCGCTCCGGCCGCGACCGCTCCCGGAGGCGCCAGCGTCACGGTGTGGATCGCCGTGCTCGCCGCGATGATCGGCTCGTTCATGGCGATCCTGAACATTCAGATCACCAACGCCTCGCTGCTCAATATCGAAGGCGGCATCGGCACCGGGGTCGACAACGGCTCGTGGATTTCGACCTCGTATCTGATCGGCGAGATCGTCGTGATTCCCTTGACCGACTTTCTCAGCCGCGTGTTCTCGTTCCGCCGCTACATGCTGGCGAGCGCGGCCCTGTTCGCGGCGTTCTCGGTCGCCTGCGCCTTCACCCATGACCTGCCGTCGATGATCGCGATGCGCGGCCTGCAGGGCTTTGCCGGCGGCGTCCTGATCCCGATGGCGTTCACGCTGGTGCTGACCAAACTGCCGAAACCGCAGCAGCCGATCGGGCTTGCGATCTTTGCGCTGTCGGTGACGTTTGCGCCCGCGATCGGACCGACCATCGGCGGCTATCTCACCGAGAATTACGGATGGCGCACCATCTTCTTCGTCAACGTAATCCCGACTGTGGTGATGGTGAGCGCGCTCTATCTGACGCTGGAGCGGCAGCCGATGCAGCTCAAGCTGCTCAGGGAAGGCGACTGGACCGGCATCCTTACCATGGCGATCGGCCTCTCGGCGCTGCAGACCGTGCTCGAGGAAGGCAACAAGGACGACTGGTTCTCCTCGCCCTTCATCCAGCGGCTTGCCGTCATCGCGGCCGTCGGCCTGGCGCTGTTCATCTGGATCGAATTGACGGTCGAAAAGCCGCTGATCCGGCTGCGGCTGTTGAAGGGGCGCAATTTCGGCTTCGGCACCATTGCGATGACCATGCTCGGCTTCGCCCTGTTCGGATCGGTCTACATCCTGCCGGCCTATCTCGGCCAGGCCCAGGGCTACAATTCCGAGCAGATCGGCGCCGTGCTGGCCTGGACCGGGCTGCCGCAACTTCTGCTGATTCCGCTGATCCCGAAACTGATGCAGCGCTTCGACACCCGCTATATCGCTTTCACCGGGCTTTCGATCTTCGCCTATAGCTGCTTCATGAACATTGCGATGTCGCCCGACTATGCCGGCGACCAGCTCTGGATCCCGAACATCGTCCGCGCCATCGGCCAGGCCATGGTGCTGACGCCGCTGACCTCGGTGACCACAAGCGAGATCGCGCCGCAGGACGCGGCGGCGGCGTCGGGCATCAGCAACATGCTGCGCAACCTCGGCGGCGCGATCGGCACCGCCGTGCTCGCCACCGTCATCACCAAGCGCGAGCAGTTTCATTCCAACATTATCGGCCAGTCGGTGACGCCGGGCCGCGAGGAGGTGCGCGACCGGATCGCGGAGATGACCGGCTATTTTCAGGCCCATGGCATCAGCGATCCCGCGACGGCACATCATCAGGCAATCATTGCGCTCGGCAACGCGATAAAACACCAGGCGCTGGTGATGGGTTTCAGCGACACCTTCGCGGTGATCGGCGTGGTGCTGGCGATCGCGGCGCTGGCCGTCGCCTTCACCCGCAAGGCGAAAGCGGCCGGCGGCGCCGCCGCGCATTGAAAGACGGCTAGTCGACAATGAAGAGTTTGGCTCCGATCCGGGTTGACGAGCGATGCGCGGCGTCGCCGTGGTCGGAGACCTGGTAGCTCATGCCCGGCTTGAGCCTGAAGGTGCGGCCGTCGCGCAGTTCGGTGTCGAGTTCGCCCTCCAGCACATAGAGCACGTGGCCGCGATCGCACCAGTGATCCGCGAGATAGCCGGCCGAATATTCGACCTGCCGCACCCTGAGATCGCCGATATTGAACGTCCGCCAGATCGCCTGCCCGGTCTCGCCGGGATAAACCATCGGTGCAACGCCCGCCCAATCGGTCACGGTGAATGGTAGTGCCGGAATTTTCATGCGGACGCTCCAGGTCTTGATGGCCAAATCATGCCGGTAATGTGATCGGTCCTTATGGACATGGTTCGAGCCCGCGCCAAACGGCACGAACCCATGTCGCTGGCGGACGGCCGAGGGAATAGTTGCTGGCGGCCGGGGTATCGACCTGACGGGGACAACGCCGCTTCGCGGCAGCCTACACACAGGAGACATCGATGGTTGGAGTTGCGCAGGTTTTCGGACGCAAGGCGCTGGTTTTGGGCGCGCTCTTTATGATGACCGCGAGTGCGGCTTACGCCGAGACCACACCCGTGCGGGTTCGCGGCACCGTGGTGAGCCTCGAAGGCACCAAGCTGGTCGTGCACCCCAAGACCGGCGATGACATTACCGTGATGCTGAACGACAATTTCGGCGCGGTTGCTGTCGTGAAGGCGTCGATGGCGGACATCAAGGAAGGCACCTTCATCGGCACCGCGACGGTGACGCAGCCGGACTCCAGCCTGAAGTCGCTCGAGGTCGTGGTGTTTCCCGACAAGATGCGCGGCACCGGCGAAGGCCATTACCCGTGGGACCTTGGCGGCTCCAAGAGCATGATGACCAACGCGACGGTTTCCAATGCGGTGAAGGGCGTCGACGGCCAGACCATCACCGTCACCTACAAGGGCGGCGAGAAGAAGATCGACGTTCGCGCCAATGTGCCCGTCGTAACGCTGGTGCCGGGAGCCGACAAAGCGGAGATCAAGCCCGGCGCCATCGTGTTCGTGCCGACGCAAAAGCAGGAAGACGGCTCGCTGCATGGCGGCGCGGTGCTGTTCGGCAAGGACGGCCTGACCCCGCCGATGTAAGGCGCGGCGGTCAAATAACGAAAAAAACTCAAATAACGAAAAAACCATGG
>Ga0265314_10004494_pt1 | contig 12927 bp, 13 predicted proteins | sample 4126metaG_FD_203106 | JGI IMG/M metagenome (GOLD analysis project Ga0265314, IMG submission 203106) | Rhizosphere microbial communities from Carex aquatilis grown in University of Washington, Seatle, WA, United States - 4-1-26 metaG | ecosystem: Host-associated > Plants > Roots > Rhizosphere >... | reverse complement strand
GAGGCGCTCGATCGGCCGTACACGGACGAAGAGGTGCGCAATACGACGTCGGGCAGCAGATTCGATATGCGCGGCGAAAAGCGAGGACGTGATCATCGCGGCGGCCCGCCGCAGCACGGAAAGAAGGGCGGGCACGACAAAGCGTCGCACAGGCCGGGGTCACCGTCGGGGCGAGGCAAGCGAAGGGGGAAACGCTAGTGGAACGTCGCGATCTGCTGCGCGCGCTCAGCGCCGCGGCCGCAGTCACGATCATGCCGCGTACCGCGCAGGCCGCGTGGGAGACGGTCGCCGCCTCGCCGTCCGCGCCGCCCCGTGTTCTCACAGACGATCGCTCGGAGCTCGTCAAAGCGCTCGCCGACGCGATCATCCCGCGCACCGATACGCCGAGCGCGAGCGATGTGAACGTCATGGCCTTCATCGACGTGATCGTCGCCGAGTATTACAGCGACGACGAGCGCGCGGTGTTTCTCGCAGGACTCGATTTGATCGGCGCGCGCGTTAAGCGGAGCGATGTGACGTCGTTCGCCGGACTCTCGCCCGAATCGCAGAAGACGCTGCTCGACGCGCTCGATCAGCCCGTGGACCGTCAGGCGCCCGACGCGCGCGCATGGTCGCGGCTCAAGGGCTTGGTCATTCACGGCTACTTCACGAGCGAGCAGGTGCAGAAGGACGTGCTGAAAAGCGCGATCATGCCGATGCGCTTCGACGGCAACGCGCCGATGAGAAAAGCGGGAGGCGCCAATGGCTAAAGACGAAGTCACGAAATTCGACGCCATCGTCGTCGGATCCGGCATCAGCGGCGGCTGGGCCGCAAAGGAACTCAGCGAGCACGGTCTCAAGACGGTCGTACTCGAAGCCGGCGGTCCGACGGACCCCACAACGGATTTCGTCGAGCACGTGCAGCCGTACGAAATGCACTTCCGCGGTTACGGCGACCGCAAGGCGCTCATGCGCGACTACCCGATTCAGCGCGAGTGCTACGCCTGCGACGAGATGGGGCACAAGTTCTTCGTGAACGACCACGAAAATCCATATACCGCTCCGGTGGACGCGCCCTTCCGCTGGTTCCGCGGCCGTCAGGTCGGCGGGCGCTCGATCACGTGGGGCCGCCAGGTATACCGCTGGAGCGATCTCGATTTCAGCGCGAACGCGAAAGACGGTCACGGCAACGACTGGCCGATCCGCTACGCCGACATCGCGCCCTGGTATTCGTACGTCGAGAACTTCATCGGCATCACCGGCGCGCACGAGGGACTCTCGCAGCTCCCCGATGGCGAGTTCCTTCCCGCGATGCCGATGACGGTCGTCGAGACCGAAGCGAGCGGAAAGATCCGCGCGAAGTTCGGCGGCCAGCGTGTCATGACGATCGGACGCGCCGCGATCCTCACGCAGAATCACAACGGCCGCGCCGCGTGCCACTACTGCGGCCCGTGCGAACGCGGCTGCATCACGCACTCGTACTTCAACAGCATCGGCTCGACTCTCCCCGCGGCTGCGAAAACGGGAAAGCTCACGCTCCGCCCGCACAGCGTCGTCGCCGAAGTGCTGTACGATCCCAAGCGCGGCCGCGCGCGCGGCGTGCGCGTGATCGACGCGCTGACGATGAAGGAAACCGAGTTCGAGGCGAAGATCGTATTCCTCTGCGCATCCGCGATCGAGTCCACACGGCTCATGCTCAACTCGAAGTCCGGCCGCTTCCCCGATGGGCTCGGCAACTCGAGCGGCACGCTCGGCCGCTATCTCATGGACCATCACTATGGATCGGGCGCGTCGGGCCGCTACCCGGGTCACACGGATCGCCGCACGACCGGCAGCCGGCCGAACGGGATCTACATCGCGCGGTTCAGAAATGTGAAAGACGCGCACCCGGATTTTCTACGCGGCTACGGCATGCAGGGCGGATCGGGGCGCTCCGGCTGGGGGCGCGGCAGTTCGATGCCGGGATACGGCGCGGCGTTCAAACAATCGCTGATCGACGAGCTCGGCCCTTGGAACCTCTCGGCGTCCGGCTGGGGTGAGACGCTTCCGCATGAAGACAACCGCGTCACGCTCGACGGGGACGTGAAAGACAAATGGGGAATTCCCGCCGCGCGCATTGAAGTGCGCTGGCGCGAGAACGAGCGCGCGATGGACAAGGACATGCAGACCGCGATGGCCGAGATGCTCGACGCCGCGGGATGCGCGGACATTCGCACTCACGGCTCGAACAATCCGCCCGGACATTGCATTCACGAGATGGGCGGCGCGCGCATGAGCATCACCGCGAAAGACGGCGTGCTCAATAAATGGAATCAGGCGTGGGACGTGAAGAACGTGTTCATCACGGATGGCGCGTGCATGGCGTCGAACGGCTGCCAGAATCCGTCGATCACATACATGGCGCTGACGGCGCGCGCCGCGGCGCATGCGGTGAGTGAAATGAAGAAGGGGGCGCTGTGAACCGGCGACACGCAATTGGCGCTGTCGCGGGGGCGGCGATCGCGGCGGCGAACTGGACTGGCGACGGATCGAAGATCGAAGATGGAAGATCGAATACGGTTTCGCGCCGTCCGTCCGGTCGCATCAGGCAATCTGTTAGCCGCTGGTGCTACGGGCGTCAGACGCTCGAGGAGCTCTGCGCTGCGGCCAAGAAGATTGGCCTGTCTGCAATTGACTTACTCGACGAAAAAGACTGGAATACGCCGAAACAATTCGGCCTGGTCTGCGCGATGGCGAATGGGTTCGGCACGATCCCGAAAGGATTCAACCGTCCCGACAATCACGACAAGCTCGTTGCGGACGCCGAGCGGATGATGCCGCTCGCCGCGGCGGCGGGCGTGCCCAACATCGTCTGCTTCAGCGGGAACCGCGCCGGTTTGTCGGACGGCGAGGGGATCGCGAACTGCATCGCCGGGCTGAAACGGATCACCCCTACGGCCGAGCGGGTGGGCGTCACGCTCTGCCTCGAGCTGCTCAACAGCAAAGTGGACCATCACGACTACCAGGCCGACCACACCGCGTGGGGCGTGGAAGTCGTGAAGGGCGTCGGCTCACCGCGGCTCAAGCTGCTGTACGACATCTACCACATGCAGATCATGGAAGGGGATGTGGTGCACACGATCCGTTCCTATGCAACGCACATCGCGCACTATCATACGGGCGGCGTGCCGGGGCGGAATGAGATCGACGATTCGCAGGAGCTGAATTATCGCCGGGTGGCGCAGGCGATCGCGGAGTCAGGCTTCGCCGGGTATCTCGCGCACGAGTTCGTGCCGCGGAACAACGATCCGATCAAATCGCTTGGGGAGGCGTTCGCGATCTGCGACGTGTGATGATCGAAGATGGAAGATCGAAGATCGAGGCGTCCAACTTCCATCTTCGATCTTCCATCGCTGTTCAAGCGCTGAGCTTCTTCCTGTGCCGCGCCGCCTTCGCGCGATTGCCGCAGGTTTTCATGTCGCACCAGCGGCGCTTCCCGTTCCGCGAGCCGTCGTAAAAAACCCGCGCACACCGCGGATCGGCGCACTTGCGCACTCTCGCGAGCTCGCCTGAAACCAGCCCGTCCGCCGCCGATTCGATAATCGGAATCATCAGTCCCGCGAACACATCGCCGGCCGTCACGAAGTTCCGCACGAATCCGCCGTCCGACCGCGGCTCGACCCGCCGCGTGCCCGCGCTCCGGCCGAGGATGCGGTTGATCTCCGCGATCGCCGTTTGCGTCGCGCGCTCATGCGGCGCGTCGCCGTGCTCGGCGAGTGCGCGCAGCACGTTCCGCATGCGGCGTGCCTCGTGCAATGCCGCGCTGGCGCCGGTCGGCTGCTGCTGCGCGCGGCGGAGCATCGCGGTCGCGCGCTCCTCGTCGAGCAGCCGCGCCGTCGCGAGCCAGCCGACGAAGCGGTCGAACGAGTCGAGCGCGTCCGTGCGCGCATCGCCGCGCGAATGCGTGGCGTCGTCGCTGTTCACAAAATCGAGCCAGAGTTTCTCGCCCACGAACACATATCGCGAATTGCTCGCGACGTGGACTGGGCTGGCCGGGGTGCGCACTGCGGAGGGCATGAAGTGCCAGACTAAGGCTCAAAGTCCGGGCGGGCAAGAAGATCGGGCGTTAAGTTCTCACTAATGTCGCTCACGTGTCACGCCGCCGTCTCCCGTGTCGGAGTCCGTTCATGAAGTTCGAAGTCCTCGACCGCGTCCGCTGGAGTGACTGCGACCCGTTTGGGATCATCTACTACGGCGCGTACATCCGGCTGTTCCAAGTCGCCGAGGAAGAGCTGCTGCGCGAGTGCGGCCTGCCGTATGCGACGCTGCGCGAGGAGAAAGGGGTGTGGATCCCCCGAAAGGCCGTTCAGGCGGAGTTCCACTCGCCGGCACAAATCGACGAACAAGTGGCGGTGGAGGTCCACATGTCGCGGATCGGCAACACGTCGATGACGTTCCAGTTCGAAGTGTACCGTGCCAGCGACCGCGTGCATCGCGCGAGCGGCTCGCTCACGGTCGTTTCGGTCGACAAGCCCACCATGAAACCCAAGCGGATTCCCGACGACGTACGCGCGAAGCTAGCCCTCTACGCGGGGTAAGCCGCCGCTCGCGCCGATCCGCCTGGCGAGGCGCTGGAGGCCGTCGTACGCCGCGTACTTGTAGGTATCGCTGAGCGTCGGATAGTTGAACACGGCCTGGATGAAATAGTCGATCGTCCCGTCGAAGCTCATCACGGCCGCGGCCAGGTGAATGAGCTCGCACGCGCCCTCGCCGACGATCGAGCAGCCGAGCAGCCGCTGATCGTCGCGGCGGAAGATCAGCTTCACGAAGCCGTCGAGATCGCCGATGATCTGGCCGCGCATATTCGAGCGAAATGTCGTTTTGCCGACCTCGTAGGAAATTTCTTTCGCGCGCGCCGATTCTTCGGTCTCGCCGATCATCGCGATTTCGGGGACCGTCCACACGCCATACGGCAGAAAGGGCGATACCCGCTGCTTATAGCGCAGGTCGAACGCGTGGCACATCGCGACGCGCGCCTGCTCCATCGACGTGGACGCGAGCGCCGGAAAACCGATCACGTCGCCGGCGGCAAAGATGCTTGGGACGGTCGTGCGGTAGTTCTCATCGACGAGAATGAACCCGCGCGAATTCGTGCGCACGCCGACGTCGGCGAGGCCCATCTCCTCGGTCGCGCCTTCGCGGCCGATGCTGTACAGCACGCAGTCGGCGGTCAGCTCGGTGCCGTCGGTGAGCACGACCGTCGCGATCCGGTTGCCGTCGGTGTCGACGCGGATCTCCTTCAGCTCGGCGTTGAGCATCACCTGCACGCCGAGCCTGCGGGTCATCTCGGCGCACAGCGCGTCGCTCACCTCGGCGTCGAGCTGCGTGAGCAGACGCTCGCGCGCGTTGACGATCGTCACGCGCACGCCGAGCGCCGCGAAGATACCGGCGTATTCGCAGCCGATCACGCCGCCGCCGATGACGACCATGCGCGCCGGGATTTGCGGCAGCGTCAGGAGCGTGTCGCTGTCGACGACCGTTTCGCCGTCGAACGGGATGTTCGCCGGGCGCACCGGGTGCGAGCCCGTCGCGACGAGGATGACATCCGCGGTGATGCGGTGCGGCTCCTCGCGAAAGCGCGTCACTTCGACGGTGTGCGCGTCGATCACGCGCGCGTGGCCCTGGACGGTGACGACGTTGTGTTTGGCCAGGTTGTCGCCGACGAGCTGCCACGCGGATTCGACGACCGCGCGCTCGCGGAACATGAAATCGCTGATCGTGATGTCCGATTTGACGCGGTATTCGACCCCGTAGAGGCCGCGCTGGCGCAGTCCGGAGAAGTAGAGCGCTGTTTCGCGCAGCGTCTTGGACGGGAGGCCGCCGGTGTTGACCGAGTTGCCGCCCGGCTTCGGCGCGCGCTCCACGAGGCAGACGCGTTTCCCGAAGTAGGCGGCCTGCGCGGCGCCTTTTTCGCCGGCCGGGCCGGCGCCGATGACGAGGAGGTCGAAATGGTCGGCCATTGGCTGACAACGTTACGGATGGGCGCCAAACTGCACAATCACTGGGGAGGAGGTAGTTTTCAACGGACATGACCGCTCCCGAACAGGCGACATACTTCCGGAAGGGATTCGGCCTCAAAACCGAGGTCCAGGAAACCCTGTCCAGCGACTACACAGGGCACCTCGTGGACCTGCTGCGCGCGCGTGAGTTCACGCTCTCGGCGGGGGACGTGACCGTGCGGCTCGCGAAGGAATTCGGGTTTTGCTACGGCGTGGAGCGCGCGGTCGAGTACGCGTACCAGACGCGGGCGAAGTTTCCCGACCGGAGGATCTTTCTCGCGGGCGAAATTATCCATAATCCCCACGTCAATGCGAAGCTGCGCGAGATGGGGATCGTCTTTCTCCAGCCCGGCGAGACCGGGTTTGATTATTCGTCGGTGAAGCCGGAGGACGTGGTGATTCTGCCCGCGTTCGGCGTGACGATCGGCGACTTCGAGACGCTGCGCGGCCTCGGCTGCGTGATGGTCGATACCACGTGCGGGTCGGTGCTGAACGTGTGGAAGCGCGTCGAGAGCTATGCGCGCGACGGGTTCACATCGCTGATCCACGGGAAGTACTACCACGAGGAGACGCGCGCGACGGCATCGCAAGTGGCCAAGTACGCGGGCGGAACGTATCTCGTGGTGCGCAACATGGAACAGGCCCACGAGGTCTGCGACTACATCGAGGGGAAGGGACTGTCCCGCGCCGCGTTTCTCGAGAAATACTGCGCGCAGGCGAGTCCGCATTTCGATCCCGACGTGCACCTCGCGCGGATCGGCGTGGCCAATCAGACGACGATGCTCGCGCGCGAATCGCTCGCGATCGGTGACGCGGCGGGGCACGCGATGGCGCGCGCAAGGGGCGAGGAATATCGCGCGCAGAACTTCCGCACCTTCGACACGATCTGCAGCGCCACGCAGGACCGGCAGGACGCGGTGAACGAACTGCTCCGCGAGCCGCTCGACGTGATGCTGGTGATCGGCGGCTACAACTCGAGCAACACGATCTCGCTGGCCGCGCTCTGCGACGAGCGCGTGCCGACGTTCCATGTGGAGGACGCGAGTTGCATCGACGTGGAAGCGGGCTCGGTGCGCCATGTGCGCCCGGGCAGCTCCGAAGAGATCGTCACCCAAGGGTGGCTGCGCACCGGGGGCGCGCTTCGCGCGGGGATCACGGCGGGCGCGAGCACGCCCAACAACAAGATCGGCGAGGCGGTGGCGCGCATATTCGCCACGCGCGGAGTCGATCCGGCGGGCATCACCTGAGCGACTCGCCCGGGTTCGCAAAGCTGCAGGGCGGCGATGCGAGTGCCGTGCTCGTGCCGGCGCTTGGCGGGAAAGTGCGCGATGTGAACCTCGGCGGCCGTCAATGGCTGTGGCACAACCCGGACGTTCCGTTTGCGCTGCCGCGAGATGGCGCGCCGTACGCCGAGCTCGAGGAGGCCGGCGGGTTCGACGAATGCTTCCCCACGGTTGGGTCGTGCCGGCTGCCGCGCTGGGTGAAGGGCGCGCGCTGGGTGAAGCTCCCCGATCACGGCGAACTCTGGGCTCAGCTTCCCGAGATCACGATCATGACCGACCAGGAAGGACACTCGGCGACGTGCACGTGGAGTGGCGCCGCGCTGCCATATCGTTTTTCGCGCCGCATCACGGTGCATCCCGAAGGGTGGGTCGCGTTTGCGTACGCGGCGACGAACACGGGAAAGCACCGGATTCCGTTTCTCTGGTCGTCGCATCCGATCTTTCCCTTGACTCCGCGCACGCGAATCGTGCTTCCGGAAGGTGCGCGCGTGCGGCTGTGCACGCAGAGCGGCGTGGACTTCGGAAAGCCGGGGGCCGAGCATCAGTGGCCGCGTGTCACGGCGCGGACGGCGCAGGGCGGAAAGAAGATCGATCTGTCGCGTCCGTTCGGCGCGACGGGCGGGGACTACTCATGCAAGTTGTTCGTCGATCTGCCACGGCGCGAAGTCACGATCAGCGTGGAGGAGGGAAGCTCGCGCCTCGAGATGCACGTGCACGGGCGCGAGATTCCGACCGTCGGCGTCTCGATCAACAGGCAGAGCGGCGGCGCGCCGGAAGCGCGGCGCGGAATGGCATTCTGGCCGTTCGGACAAAGGAAAGCCCGCAGCGGATGCACGGTCGCGATCGAACCCTGCCTCGGCGCGCCGGAGTCGCTGCGCGACGCGCTCGGCAAATGGGATGACGCGCACTGGCTGGAGCCGGGGGCGACGGCGCGGTGGGGGATGACGTGGCGCGGCGGACCGAAGACCGAAGACCGAGGACCGAGGGCCGGCGACGCGTGACGAAATTTGTCGCCGACACTGACGCGCGAAGGCTGCTGCTCAGCGGACTCGTGGATTACGCGGGGCTCTTTCCGCCGGCCGCGGAATCGATGCGCAGCGCGGTCGCGCGGTACGATGAATACCGGCGCGGGCCGCACGCGTGGGCGCTTGGCACGTTCGTGGTGCCGGTCGCGCGGCTCGCCGAATTCGAGGATGTCGCGCGGCCGTTTGCCGATGCGGCGAATCCGTGGCGGCTCTCGCTGATCGCCGGCGCGGATTTCATCGCGGACACGCGGGCGATCGAGGCGTTCGCCGCGCGCAGCGGATCGCTCGCGACCGTTGCCGCGATCGAAGTGAAGGGTGCGACCGCGGACGCCATCGGGGCGATCGCGCGCAGCGTGGCGCTCCTGCGCGCGCAGATGGCGGGCGGGTTCGACACGTACGTCGAGGTGCCGGTCGCCGGCGATCCCGCGCCGCTGATCGACGTCATCGCGGCGCACGGGCTGCGCGCGAAGGTGCGCACCGGAGGCGTGGAGGCCGGCGCATTTCCGGCGGCTGAACAGCTCGCGCGATTTCTTGGCGCGTGCGCGGCGCGCGGCGTGACCTTCAAGGCCACCGCCGGATTGCACCATGCGATGCGCGGCACGTACCCGTTCACGTACGATCCGGCGAGCGCGCGCGGCACGATGTTCGGATTTCTGAACGTGTTTCTCGCCGCGCTGTTCGCGCGCGAGGGGATGGACGCAAACACGATGCGCGCGCTGCTCGAGGAACGCGACGCGTCGAGCATCGGGTTCAGCGCGGAGGGCGTGTCATGGCGCGGGCACACGCTTTCGGCGGCGTCGATTCGCACCGCGCGGCCGGCCACCGCGACATCATTCGGCTCGTGCTCGTTTGCCGAGCCCGTCGCCGATCTCTCGTCACTCGGACTCCTGTGATCACCACTTCGAAACTGGATGAAACGCACGACCCCGCGCACCGGTCCTGGGTCGCGAGCGCCAATGACGGCGTGACGGATTTTCCGATTCAGAATCTGCCCTTCGGCGTGTTCCGGCACGATTTCGAGGAACGTCCGCGGGTGGGGATCGCGATTGGCGATCAGGTTCTCGATTGCCTCGCGGCGGCGCGCGCCGGCTGTTTCAGCGAGCTGGGGCCGCTCGTGGACGACGCGCTGCAATCGTGGTCGCTCAACGCGCTGCTCGCACTCGGCCGTGACGATGCGCGCGCGATCCGGATTGCGGCGAGCCGGCTGCTGCGGGAAGGCACGGCGGAGGGAAAGCGCGCGCAGGCAATTCGCGAGACGATCGTCGTGGCGATGGACCGCGTCGGGATGATCGTGCCGGCGGAGATCGGCGATTACACCGATTTTTACGCGTCGATCTTTCACGCGACGAACGTCGGCAAGATGTTTCGCCCCGACGCGCCGCTGCTGCCGAACTACAAATACGTGCCGATCGGATATCACGGGCGCGCGTCGTCGCTGATCGCGAGCGGCACGCCGGTGCGCCGTCCGCGCGGGCAGACGAAGCCCGACGCCAACGCGCCGCCGGTGTACGGGCCGTCGAAGAGCCTGGACTACGAACTGGAGGTCGGCGCGCTCGTGTGCGGCGAGAACGCCATCGGCGAAACTGTCCCGATCGCGCGCGCGCCGGAGCGCATTTTCGGGCTCTGCCTGCTGAACGACTGGTCCGCGCGCGATGTGCAGAGCTGGGAATACCAGCCGCTCGGCCCGTTTCTCGCCAAGAGTTTCGCGACGACCGTCGGCCCGTGGGTCGTCACGCTCGATGCCCTCGAGCCGTTTCGCGGGCCGGCGTTCGCGCGGCCCGCGGGTGATCCTGCGCCGCTGCCGCATTTGAGCGATCCGGACGATCAGGCGCGCGGCGGCTTCGGCATCACGCTCGAAGTCTGGCTGCGTTCGGCAGTGATGCGCGCCGCGGGCGCGCCGGCGGTTCGCCTGTCGCACGGTACGTTCGAGTCCATGTACTGGACCGTCGCACAACTGCTGACGCACCATGCGAGCAACGGATGCAATTTGCGGCCGGGCGATCTGCTTGGCAGCGGAACGGTGTCCGGGGAGGAGAAGGAGTCGCGGGGCTGCATGCTTGAACTGACGTCACGCGGCGCCGAACCGCTGCAGCTGCCGGGCGGCGAGACGCGCGCGTTCCTCGCCGACGGCGACGAGGTGATTTTCCGCGGATGGTGCGACCGCGCCGGTGCCGTGAGAATTGGATTTGGCGAGTGCCGCGGCGAGATTCGCGCGGCGTCCCTTGATATGGAGTGAGTGCAATGACAGGAATCTGGAATGACATGCTCGTCTCCGGCGTGCCGGTGGCGGAAAAAGTTATTCGCACCATCGGCGTGTACGCCTTTCTCATCGGCGGCCTGCGCGTGTTTGGCAAGCGCGAACTCGGGCAGCTGAACCCGCTCGATTTCATCGTGCTGCTGCTGTTGTCGAACACCGTGCAAAATGCGATCATCGGCAATGACAACTCGCTCGTCGGCGGCCTGACGGGTGCGCTCGTGCTGATGATCATCAATAGTTTTCTCGTCCGTTACACGTACAACCATCCGCGCATCCGGCGGCTGGTCGAGGGGCGCCCCGACGAGCTGGTGAAGGACGGCCACGTGATCGTGAAGGCGCTTGCGCACAATCAGATTACGCGCGAAGAGCTGACAGCGGCTGCGCGAAAGCAGGGCATCGAACATCTGGGCGACGTCGCCTGCGCGCGGCTCGAAGTGAGCGGCGCGGTGAGTTTTCTTGTGAAGGAACCGACGGAGATTCAGCGCTTTCACGCCGACATCGTCGCGCGCCTCGAGGCGATCGAGCAGCATATCGCCTCGGCGGCACCGCGCGGTGCGCCGTAAGTTTTTCCGAATCGCCCCCCACCGACCGGAGAGCAACGCAATGAAGCGGATTCGCATTTCTGCAGCGACGGCAGTCCTCGCGCTCACAACGCTCACAACGCTCGCGCCGCGCGCGCAGGCGCAGGGCGGCACCGATGTGTGGATCGTCCCGATGAAGATGTCGGGCATCGCCGTGAGCTTCGGCGATCCGCGCAACATGACCGACCGCAAGGGCTACGACAACCAGCCGTCGTTCACCGCGAAGAGCGATGCGGTGCTCTACACGGCGACGGACGAAAAGGGAAAGACCGACACGTGGCGCTTCTCGCTCCCGGACGGAAAACCGGTGCACGTCACGACGTACCCGATGAATCTCTATTCGCCGACGCAGACGCCCGACGGCAAGACTTTTTCGGCGATCGGCGTGGAGCCGGACTCGACGCAGCGGCTGTGGCGGGTTCCGCTCGACGGGCAGGGGACGCCGTCGAAAATCAACGACAATTTGAAGGTCGGCTATCACGTCTGGACGGGCGATCACTCGCTCGTCGTGTATGTGCTCCCGCCGACGGGATCACCGCGCGGCACGCCGAGCACGATGCAGATCATCGACGATCACAACGGCAAGGCCGAAGTGGTTGCGACGAACGTCGGCCGCGCGCTCGCGAAGATTCCGGGGCGTGACGCGATCAGTTTCCAGCAGCTCGTGAAGGACAGCCTTCCGTGGATCGTCGATCTCGATCTGAAGACCAAGGCGACACGTCAGCTCGTGCAGGCGCCGAAGGGCGCGGATTACCATGTGTGGGCGCCGAACGGCGCGCTGCTCACCGCGGTCGGATCGGGGATTTACCGGTACACCGACGATGGGTGGGCGCCGATTGCCAACTTCGAGAAGTTCGGCGTGAAGAACATCTCGCGCATCGCCGTCAGTCCGAAGGGCAACTGGTTCGCATTCGTGGCGGAGGATAAGGCGTCGCCGTGAACCGTCCGCTCACGCCCGCCCGTGGTTTCCATAATTATTTCGGACCGCAGGCGGGCCGTTACCGGGAGTTTCGACCGCAATATCCGGCGGCGCTCTTTCATTATCTCGCCGTCGCCGGCGGCGGCACGCGCGTCGCGTGGGATTGCGCGACGGGCAACGGGCAGGCCGCGGTGCGCCTTGCGGAACGGTTCGCGCGCGTGATCGCGACGGATCCGAGCGACGAGATGATCGCGCACGCGATTCCGCATCCGCGCGTCACGTACTCCGTCGCGCAGTACGAGTCGGGGCTTCCGGACAGGAGCGCGAACCTCGTGACGGTCGCGCAGGCGCTGCACTGGTTCGACATCGACCCGTTCATCCGCGAGGTGCGGCGCGTGCTCGTGCCCGGCGGCGTGCTCGCCGCGTGGTGCTATTCCAAATGCACCGTGGATTCGAGCGTGGACCAGATCGTCGACCTGTTCTATTCGGTCACGCTCGGTCCGTTCTGGCCGAAAGAACGGAAGCTCGTCGACGACGGATATCGCACGATCGCCCTCCCGCTCGACGAACTGGCGCCGCCGCCGCTCGAGATGATCGAACAATGGGCACTGTCCGATTTCGTGAACTACATCCGCACCTGGTCGGCGGTGAACAAATTCATCGAGGCGCGCGGCGAAGAGCCCGTCAAAACGTTCGAGGAGGCGCTCGCGCAGATGTGGGGCGATCCGCTGCAGCGCCGCCGCGTCAGATTCCCGATGCATTGCAGGATCGGGGAGATCCGCTAGCGGGCTTGTCGGCGCGAGGGGAGCAGGGCATCGTTCATGTTCCCCTACCAGTGGGCCGAT
>Ga0265314_10004493_pt1 | contig 12928 bp, 8 predicted proteins | sample 4126metaG_FD_203106 | JGI IMG/M metagenome (GOLD analysis project Ga0265314, IMG submission 203106) | Rhizosphere microbial communities from Carex aquatilis grown in University of Washington, Seatle, WA, United States - 4-1-26 metaG | ecosystem: Host-associated > Plants > Roots > Rhizosphere >... | reverse complement strand
CCAGCTCCATCGCCTCCGGCAACTGCGGATCGAGCACGCACACGAGCACCTGGTAGGGCGCGACCGCCCACGGCCACACGATGCCATCGGCGTCGTGACTCTGCTCGATGACCGCCTGCAACGTCCGCCCGATGCCGATGCCGTAGCAGCCCATCACCATCAGGTGCGACTGCTTCTGGTCGTCGGTGTAGACGGCGCCATATTTCTCCGAATATTTCGTGCCGAGCTTGAAAATGTGCCCGACCTCGATCCCCCGGCGCACTTGCAGCGGCTGGCCGGACTTGACGTCTGGCTCGCCCGGCCGCACGCGGCGGAAATCGCCAAACTTCGTGATCGCGAGATCGCGCGTCACGTTGACGTTGCGCAGGTGAAACCCGTCCTTGTTCGCGCCCGTCGTGCCATTGCCGATGAGCCGGATCGCCGCGTCGGCGAAAATACCCGCGAGCGCGCCGGCATTCTTGATCGTGCCCTTCACCGTGCCGAGGCTGCCCGGCTTCGCGCCCATCACGGGCTCGATTTCCTCCGGCGTGGCGGGACGAAACACCCCGAAGCCCAGCGCGCCAAGCTTCGCCTCCTCGAGCTCGTCGCAGCCGCGCAGGATGACCGTGAACGGCTTGCCGTCGCCGACGTAGATCAGCGTCTTGAATTGTTTATCCGCCGGCACCGCGTAGGGCGCGGCCTCGAGCGCCGCGATGGTCACGACGCCCGGCGTCGCGAATTCCTCGAGCGTGCCGCTCGGCGCCGCGTCCGCGAGGTCCGCCGGCACGAGCGCGCTCGTCGCCTTCTCGCGATTCGCCGCGTAGCCGCTCGCCTCGTTGTAGATCACGTCGTCGTCGCCGATTTCCGCCGGCACCATGAATTCATGGGAAAAACTGCCGCCCATCACGCCCGTGTCCGCCTCGACCGCGATCGCGTGCACGCCGATGCGCCGGAAGAACGCCTCGTAGGCCGCTTTCATCGCAAAATAGCTCTTGATCGCGCGTTCGTCGTCCACGTCGAACGAGTAGGCGTCCATCATCACAAACTCCCGCGCGCGCATCAGCCCGAAGCGCGGGCGGATTTCGTTGCGGAATTTCGTGCCGATCTGGAAAAAGTTCTTCGGCAGGTCGCGGTAGCTCGTGATCTCCGCCTTCACCAGCGGCGTGATGACCTCCTCGTGCGTCGGCCCGAGCACGAACTCCGGCTCGCGGCCCGCGCGCTTGCCGTCGCCCGCGCTGTCCGCGCGAAACATGATCTCGCGCGCCGCGGCCCAGCGCGGCCCCTGCTGCCAGTTCTCCGCGGGGTGCAGGTGCGGCATCGCGACCTCGATGCCGCCGCCGCGTTCGATTTCCTCGCGGCAGATTTGCGAGAGCTTCTGCATCACGCGCAGCCCCAGCGGCAGGTAGGTGTAGAGCCCGCCGCCCAGCTTGCGGACGAGGCCCGCACGCACGAGGAGCTTGTGCGAAGCGATCTCGGCGTCGGCCGGGCTTTCCTTGAGTGTCGGGATAAAATACTGCGACCAGAGTTTCATGAAGCCGGCCAACGAAACAGCCGCCGCGGGCCGGAGCAAATTTATTTGCGAGTCCGCGCGTCCACCCGATCATCCGGCTCCGCTCATGTCCGCTCCCTCGCAGTCCCGTCAGCCCTGGCCGATGAAGTGGGTCGTCCTCGCGATCCTGCTTTTCCTCGTGCCCTACACGTTTCTGACGCTGCACTACCGCAAGCCCGGCCCCGCCTACCGGCCGTATGAGGACATGAAAAATCGCGCCAACACCGGCCGCCTCCTCTCCGCCGGTTACCAGCGCATCACCCTCGCCGCCGAACGCCCCGCGGACCCGCGCGCCGCAGGATCGACCGCCACCGTCAGCGCGGCGGCGGGCGGCCTGCCCGCCGAGCTGCGCACCACGCTCGTCGAGCAGCCGCTGCTGCCCGCGGAAATCCTCCACGTCTCCGCCGCGCCCGCCACCAGCGCACGCGCCGCCTATCCGATCCAGTTCACGTGCACCGCGCCGGACAACAAGCAGCAGCTGTCCGGTGCCGAGCTCTACCTGCGCGGCGAGGAGATTTTGATCACGCCCGATTTTGAACTGCTCACCGGCGGCCTGCTCGCGCGCACCCGCGAGAATCTCGTCTTCCTCACGATCCCACCCGGTGCCCTCAAGCCCGGCCGTTATCGCGTCACGCTCGCCGGGAAAAATTCTTCGCGCACGTGGTCGCTGCAGGTGCAGTAGCGCCGTGATCGCGCACCCCTCTGCTCCGCCCCGCCGGCCTCCCGCGCCCTGCGCTGCTATTGACGCGCCCCGCCGCTTCGTCGAGAACAACGCGCCCCCACACTGATGAGCACCGGCAACGGCCAGATCACTCCTCCTCCCGCAGCATCCGCCACCGTGACGACGATCAAGCCCACGGACCTCCGCGGCATCCTGCAATACGTGCCGCGTTTCCAGGGCCAGATCTTCGTCATCGCGATCGACGGCGCCGTGGTCGCCGACGAAAACATCGCCAATCTCCTCGTCGACATCGCCGTGCTCCGCTCGCTCGCGATCAAGGTCGTCATCGTCCATGGCATCGGCCACCAGATTCAGGAACTCTCGACGACGCGCAACATCCCGATCACGAACACCGACGGCACCGGCGTCACCGACGCCGCCACGCTCGACCTCGCCATCCGCGCCTCCTCGCGCGTCGCCCACGCCCTGACCGAGGGCCTCACGCAGAATGCGCTGAAGTGCGCCACGACCAACGCCGTCCGCGCGCTCCCGACCGGCATCCTCAAGGGCGTCGACCAGCAGTTCACCGGGAAGGTCGAGCGCATCGACAAGGAATTTCTCACCGAGCTCATCGAGCGCCAGGTCGTCCCCGTCGTCTCGCCCATCGGCTTCGGCCCGGACGGCCGCTCGCTGCGCGTCAACTCCGATCTCCTCGCCGCCGAACTCGCCGAGGCGTTGCACGCGACCAAGATCATCTACCTCGGACCGCAGGAGGGCCTCGAGATCGACGGCAAAGTCCGCCGCGAAATCTCCGTCGACGCCGTCAAAAAGATCCTCGCGGAACACCCCGAGCAAATTGCCGAGGTGAGCCGCAGCAAAGCCGAGCACGCCGTCAAGGCGATCGAAACCGGCACGCCGCGCGTCCACATCCTCGACGGCCGCGTCTTCGACGGCCTGCTCAACGAGATTTTCTCCGGCGAGGGCGTCGGCTCGCTCGTTTACGGCAACGACTACCAGCAGATCCGCAAGGCGCGCAAAAGCGACGTGCGCCTGATCTACAACCTCACGCGCGCCGCCGTGAAGCGCGAGGAGCTCATCCACCGCACGCAGCAGGCGATCGAAAAAAACATCGACCAGTTCTACGTCTTCGAGATCGACGAGAACATCATCGCGTGCGTCACGCTCTACTTCTATCCCGGCAAGCCGCCGCTCGCGGAGGTCGGCTCGCTCTACGTCATGCCGTTCTACCACAATCGCGGCATCGGCAAGAAAATGGTCGAGTATGCCTGCATGATGGCGAAGGAACGCGGCGCCACGACCGTGATCGCGCTCTCGACGCAGAGTTTCGGCTTCTTCTCGAACGTCCTCGGTTTCGAGGAAACGACGAAGGACATCCTTCCCGAGTCCCGCCTGAAACTCTACGAAGACAGCGGCCGCAACGCGAAGGTGCTCGTGAAGCAGCTCGGGTGAGGCGGATGGCGCGCCGCCGGCTGCCTTCCGGCATGCGGCCGGACGATCTCATGCTCGCGGTTTCCGCCCCGTCTTCGCTTTCCGGATGGTCGGGCCCTCCACCAGCCGCGCGGGCACCGTCGTGGTCGTCGCCCACTTGGGCACCCCGCGCTCGTCGCGCTGCAATTGGGCAATGAGCAGTTCGACCGCGCGCGTGCCCGTTTCCTTCGGTTGGTGATCCAGCCCGGCGCACGGCCGGGTTCGGTAGAGCCAGTTGAGACTGACGAAGCCGCCGGTCTCGGGCACGCGGACGCCGCAGTCTTCCATCCAGTCGATCAGGTCCGTGAAGTGGCTGAGCACCACATCGGGCCGGTGGCGGCGGAACCAGGCCAGGAAATCTTTTTTGCTGTGCTGCGGCACAAGGAGCATGGGCACCGGCTCGACGCCGGGCTGGGTTTCCTGAAACGTGCGAAACGCCGAGCTGAAACGATTCTGCGTGCGCTCGTCGCGCCGGGTCTCCAAGTAGAGCCCCGGCCGCCGGTAACCGCGCGCGAACAGCTGTGCGAGCACCGCCCGCATCGAGCGATAGTGGTTGCAGCACACGCAATGCAGCGACGGACGCTCGATCACGTAGTCGGCATAAACGCCCGCGTAGTGCGACCAGTCCAGCCCCGACCAATCGGGCGGATTCCAGGACGGCAGCACCACCACCCCGCGAATGCCGCGCGACTTCAGGATCGAATCCAGGCGCGACACCGTGAGCCGGGTCCGGTCCACGACAAAGGTCTCGAGGATGAACCCCAATTCCACCGCGCGGGCGCGGGCGCCTTCCGTCAGCTGCGCATGAAAAGACCCGTGCGGGTCGCGGCGCTCCGGTTCCACCACGTCGACCGCCGCCAGCACGCCGCGGAAAACGCCCGTGCGCGAACGCCGCAATTCCGACATCAGGATCGCGGCGAGCGGATTGCAGCGATAACCCGCCTGCCGGGCCGCGAGGCGCACCCGGGCGATCGTCGCGGGACTGACGCGGCCGATTCCGCGCAACGCCATCGACACCGTCGTGTGCGACAACCCGAGCGCGCGCGAGAGCGTGCGCAGAGTCGTGCCGGAGCGGGTTTCCATGGTTTACTGTAAGGCAAGTAGGTCGATTGCTAACGCCAAAGCAACATTATCTATCGGACCCAACCGCTGGTGCCCCCTTTCGGCCACCGCATCGGTTTTGTCCGCAGTTCACCCCGACTAGCACCATGAAAACTACCCGTATTGTGTCAGTGTTTTCCCCGAGGGCCCTTGGCGCCTTCGCGTTTATCATAGCGTCACTGCTCACCCCGGCAGCGGCCTTGGCCCAAGCCGCACCGGCCACCGCCGCGCCCTCGCCCGGCAGCGAGAAAAAAGACAAAGACGTTATCGAGCTCTCGCCTTTCAGCGTCTCCACGAGCAAGGACACCGGCTACTTCTCCGAGAACACGCTCGCCGGCAGCCGCCTGAATACCAACCTCGCCGACCTCGCGTCGTCGATCACGGTCGTCACCAAGCAGCAGATGGAGGACACCGCTTCGCTCGATATCAACGACGTGTTCAAGTATGAGGCGAGCACCGAAGGTTCCGCCACTTACACGCCGGTGATCACTGACCGCAGCACCGCGAAGGACGCGATCGGCGGTTACAGCCTCGGCAACGACGGCTCGACCACGACCAACGCCCAGTCGAACCGCGTGCGCGGCCTGAGCGCCCCGGACGCCGCGATCAACAACTTCCCGACGAACAACCGCCTGCCGTTCGACTCCTACAACGTCCAGTCGATCGAAATCACCCGCGGCCCGAACTCCCTGCTGTTCGGCCTCGGCACGCCGGCCGGTATCGTGAACCAGACCGCGGCCCAGGCCGCGATCAATCGCAACACCAACGAGGTCTCGGCTCGCACCGACAATTACGGTTCGTTCCGCAGTTCGTTCAACTTCAACCGGTCCATCATCAAAGACAAACTCGCGATCTTCGGCGCCTATCTTTACAACAACCAACAGTTCGCGCGCAAACCCTCGCGCGACCTCACGCGCCGCGAATATGTCACGGTCACCTACAAGCCCTTCAGCAAAACCACGATTCGCGCCTTTGCCGAGAACTACCAGGACGATGCCAACCGCCCGAACTCCCTGACGCCCCGCGACTGGGTGACACCGTGGCTGCAGGCCGGCCGCCCCGCCTACGATCCCGTGACCCGCAGCGTCACGATCCTCGACACCGGCAAGGTGGTCGGGCCGTTCGTGAATAGCTCGCTTTCGCCCGGCTATGTCCCCGGCAGCTTGACCGGCTCAGGCTCGGTTTCGAACACCACCAACCCGATGTTCGTCCCCGGCATCCAGTTCGCCGATGGCGGCCCGCGCCCGATCCGCGAAGTCGACGGAAGCAAGAGCGTGAACTACTTCCAAAGCCAGGCCACGATCTTCGCGCCGGCGCAAACCAATCCCGCCACCGCGACCCCGACGCTGGCGACCTTGGGCATCCTCCCGACCGATCCGCGTTATCAGGTCTTCGACCGCTTCTGGAGCTCCTCGATCAACCTGCCGCAACCCACGACGACCATCAATGGCACGACCTACACCTACGGCAGCTGGCAGAATCCCTCCGTCACGAACAAATCGCTCTACAACTGGACGAAATACAATGACATCCAGACCAATTTCGGCCGTTTGAAAGCCGGCAACTACAGCGCCGAAATCGAACAGCAAATCCTCCCCGACCTGTTCTTCAACGCCGGCTGGCTGCGGCAGGACATCGACTCGTCGGAAAACTACACCATGGGCCAGCTGACGGGCAACACCATCCAGATCGATACCAACAAGAACAATCTCGACGGCACGGTGAATCCCTATTTCGGCAAGGTCTACATCAACGAAGGCCAGGGTGGCGGCGTGGATACTTTCTACCATCCGCAGACCGACGACAACTGGCGCGCCATGCTCGCCTACGACCTCGATCTGACCAAGCACGACAATTTCCTGAAATGGCTCGGCCACCACCGCCTGCTCGGCCTGTGGTCCTACCAAAGCTCGAAGAGCCGCGTCGAACGCTGGCGCATCGGGCCGACCGGCGGCGACTCCGACGCCACGCTTCGCTTTGTGCCCAACCTCTCGATCAGCGGCACGAACCTGGCGGCCAACGGACTCACCGTTTACCGCAAATACTATCTGGAAAGCCCGAACGATCCCCAGGCCACCGTCACGCATTCCTCCGGCTTCTGGGGCAATCAGGGCTGGGATCGTCCGTTCAGTTCCACGATCCAGGTTTACAATTACACCACCGGTCAATACCAGAACGACACGGTGGTCGAGCAGGCGCTCTTCTTTGGCGGCAACAGCAACGAGCGCTATTTGAACAGCAAGACCTTCGCGGCCCAAAGCTACTTCTGGGATGACCGCCTCGTCACCACGCTGGGCTGGCGCCACGACGACGTGAAGATTCGCACGACGTCGACCGGAGCATTGTCCAACACCAACGGCGTGGTCTACGCCCCGGCCCTGACCAATGCCCAGCTCTACACCAATGGCTTCTCCGCCAATCTCAACCACGACGTGGTCATGAGCCGCTGGTGGCGCTGGGACCGTTACACGGGCAACACCAAGACCCTCGGTGGCGCCTTGCATTTGTTCAAGGGCCTCGAGTTCGCCCGGAAGTTCGGTGGCGAAGGATCCCTCGCCTCGGAAATCTTGAGCAGCGCGACGGTCTATCTCAACAAATCCGATAACTTCAATCCGCCGGCGACCTTCCAGACGGATTACTTCAAGCAGCCGCTCGCCAAGCCGACCGGCAAGGGCACCGACGAGGGCATCGGCTTCTCGATGTTCCAGAACAAACTCGTCTTCCGCATCAACTGGTATGAAACCAAGAGCGAAAGCGAGCGCACCGGTTCGGCCGGCACCCTGCTCGGACGTCTGGCCTATTCCGACACCACCACCGGCCTCCCGTGGGCGAGCGCCGTCCAGCGCATCCGCAACGGCGCCAACACCGCCGTCTCCAACTGGAACACGGAAGCGGTCAATCCCGTCGGCGACCCCGTCAACCAGCAGAAGATTTACGATCTGCTCAAGCTGCCGCTCAACTACTACAGCGGTATCCCGATCGGCGGCACCCAGGACAGCAAGGCCAAGGGCACCGAGCTCCAGCTCACCTACAACCCCATGCGCAACTGGACGATCAAGTGGACGGGCGACCATGCCAAGACCTCCTACACCAATGTCGTCCCGCAATACGACGCTTGGCTCGCCGTGCGCCTGCCGGTCTGGCAGACGGTGTCGGCCCCGGAAATCGCCGACTTCACCGACGGCGGTGGCGTGCAATATTCGCTGAAGAATTTCTGGACCGGCTACGGCTTCACCAACGTCGCCCAGAAAACCGACACCGGCGGCAACACCAGCCCGCAGGCTTACTTCAACAACGTCGTCGCCTCGCAAGTCGCGCTCGCCAAGGCCCTGCAGGGTGTCACCGCGCCCGATCTGCGCCAGTATCACACCTCGATCCTGACCAACTATCGCTTCACCGAAGGCAAGTGGAAGGGCTTCGGCGTGACGCTCAGCGAACGCTGGGAGTCGAAGGCCGCCGTCGGCTTCTTCGGCAAGGTCGGCGATCCCGTCAATGCGCCCACGGTCATCAGCGTGGCCGATCCGACCCGGCCGGTCTACGATCACGGCAACTTCTACACCGATCTCGGCTTCTCCTATGGTCGCAAGATCTACGGCGACCGGATCGGTTGGGTCGTCCAGCTCAACATCAACGACGCGCTGGAAAACGGCCGCCTGATGCCCACCGCGGTCAACTTCGATGGCACGCCCTGGTCCTATCGCATCATCGATCCCCGCCAGATCATCCTGTCCACGAGGTTCACCTTTTAAGTCGCAGTCGCAACTTATCGCTTCGTTCGCCTCCTCGGGCCTGGCTCGTGTGCCCGGCGACGTTGCTTCTGTCTGAATTGGCCGGCCGGCGGCCTTCAGCGGAGCAGCGTGGCCGGGCCGGGCTGGGCCACTAGTCTCGGTCTGCTGCCGTCCCGCCTCCATGCCAAAAGTTCGGCGCAACAATCGATTCAAGGTCGTCGACATCCGCGGATACCGCCGCGATGTCACCGCTCGCATCGACCGGCACGCCGCGAAGCTTGGCTGGGAGATCGCTCCCCTACCGGCCACCAGCGGTCGCTTTGGTCGCCGGATTACCACCCAAGCGGGCGTGGTCGATGTGACCATCCCTGCCATCGATGAGTCGGCCGACAACATGAGTCCGGTGATTCACTATCGGATGTCGTTTCTGCTCGAGCACCACCGGGCCACGGGAGAACAGATGGTTCGCGGGCCGAAAATGAAAGACCTCGACCACGCTATCGGGAAGATTTTCGAGATGGTTGGGGAATTTTTGCGCGGATCGAGCGCCCAAGAAAACCTCGGAGCATAAATCTTCTCCCGCTGGCTCCCGAATTACCCCTGCGGAAGTCAGAAGGTTAAAAGACATGACGGCTGGGCCGCGCGCGGTTGCGTGGCCCAGCTTTTTTTGCGCGCACCGATTGAACCAATTCAATGAAGGCCGCCGGTTTCCCGGCGCTCCCCAGGCGCCAGTGCGCAGCCAACACGCAGCAAGCTGGGACAGCAAACGTCGCCGTCTAGAACCGGAGCGTGCCGGCCGGGACCGCGGGCTCGGCCGCACGGGGAAGATGCACCGGCGAATTGGAGAAATTCTTCCAGTGGCTGACCCGGGAATTGAAGAAACCGGATTCGCGAAAGGCGCGTTCGATCCGGCCTTCCTGACGCATGGCCGCGATGCCGCGGTCGAGCGCCTGCACCAGCGCCGTGGCGTGCGGCGATTGCCGCGACACGACCCACGAGCGGCTGCCCGGCAGCGAAATCTTGCACTGCGGCAGCGGGATGAGTTTGACGCCGTTGTTTTCGATTTCCATGTCGGGCGTGCCGGCGAATTCGAGGAGCGTGAAATCGGCCCGGCCCTGGCTGACCAGCTGGAAGACATTCTCGATCTTGCTGGCCTTCTCGATGCGCTTCACGCCGAGATTTTCGAGCAGGCGCAGGTCGACCGACCAGTTGAAGACCGTCGCGCCCACGAGCGCGGAAAATTGCTCCGGCAATCGGGCCGCGAGGAGCTGCCGGTTGGCCGGTAAAATATAGAGTCCCTTCTCGAACTCGCCGTCCTGGATCACGGGCGTGGAGGCTAGCAGGGCGTCGGTGGAGCTCGCGATCTCCGCTTCCCAGACCGTCTCGGCGGTGAGATCGCTGTATCCTTGCATCAACTCGATCAACGCCCGGCCGTGATTGGGTTGGACGAACAGCTCATAGTCATAGTCGAGCCCGCCGGCCGCGAGCGCCTGCAGTTGCAGCACCAAATCGACCGTCGGCCGGTTCGCGAAGGGACTGTCGAAGCGGTCGATCTGCAGCACGGGAGTCTGCCGGGTCCACTTGGCCAGGGAGTCGGCGACCAGCGAGCTGACCGAGACGTGAAGGACGAGTCTTTGCGACGTCTCCACGACGTCACCCGCGGCTCCGATCTGCACGCCGAGGACGTCGCGCAGATCGCCGAGCACGCCTCCGATCAAATGCGATTCGGCGCTCATTTGCTGGGCGGCGCTGGCCGAGTGCTCGGCGTTCGCGACGGTCTGCTGGACCACCTTGTCGATTTCGCTGATGGCCGCGTTGAGCTGGTCGAGTCCGCGCGCCTGTTCGGCGGAGGCCTGGGCGATTTGCGAAACGTAGCCGCTCGATTTCACCACGCGTTCGTTGACATCGTGAAACCGCTGGCTCGTCTCGTCGACCACCGTGGCCGCCAGGCCGACCTGGCGATTCGTCTCCTCGATCAGCGCCGAGGTGTCGCTCGCGGCCTTGGCCGCGCGGCGGGCCAGCGTGCGGACCTCGTCCGCGACCACGGCGAAGCTGGCGCCATGCTCCCCGGCGCGCGCGGCCTCGATGGCGGCGTTGAGCGCGAGGATGTTGGTCTGGAAGGAAATTTCGTCGATCGTCCCGATGATCTGCGAGGTCGTCGCACTTTGCCGCTGGATCGCGCGGATCGCCTCGAGGAGGCTGCGCATCGAGGCATCGGCCTGGGTGACGGTGGTCCGGGTCTCCTGCATGAGCCGGTCGGTTTCGCCCGAATGGTCGGCGTTGCGCTGGGTCATCGACGCGAGCTCCTCGACGGTGGAGGCGATTTCCTCGATGCCGGCGGCCGCCTTCGAGGTCACATCCGCCAGCGCGCCGGAATCGCGGGCGACCTGGGTGGAATGGAACGCGATCTTCTCGGAGCCGTTTGTCAGCGCGTCGAATTTTCCCGTCAGCGGGCGCGTGACGCGAAAACGCATGAACACAGCCGCGGCGGCGATCAGCAGCGCGAAGAGTCCCGTCATTTCGAAGGCGTAGAGCAGGAAGAGGCGATTGGCCTGATCGGCGATCGACGCACCAACTCCGGTCTCGAGGATGTGGCGCGCGGAGAAGGCGAAGGTCACGGTGCTGACCGTCAGCGCCAGCAAGGCGACGACGACGATCCAGACCCTCAGGCTCGAAAGAAGAGTGGAGGAAGTTTTCATCCGTTGAACAGCGCGAGGATAGACATGTCAGCCGAGGTCCGGGGCGCACCCGGCCGACATCCTCATCGCGCAACGGCAGTGCCTCCCGCCGGTTGTGCCGGTGGCAACCCTGCAGCCGGAGCTGGGGAATGTTGACCTGATCATGGGTTAAGCCGCTCGCCCGCATGGGTGCGGGGGAGGGTGTATTCTCTAGATCGGCGCAAATTCCGGAAAATTAAGCCGGGAAACCCGCCTCGCGGCCGGCTGGCCTCTCCCACCTTGACTCACGCACCCGGCCGGCAACAAGTGAAGCCTGCCCCGATTTCCCAACCCTCTCCCTTTTTGCATGTCCGCTCACCTCCCCTTCCGCCTCCTTTCACTCGTTGCATTGCTCTCCCTGGTCGGCTGCCGGCCCGCCGAGTCGGGCGCGCAAAAAAATTCTGCCGACGCCAAGGGCGCGGCGGAAGCGCCAAGCAACCCCGGACCCAAGAGCTCCGGCGGCTTGCACGCCGTCTTCGAGACGGACAAGGGCCGGATCGTCATCGAATTTTTTCCCGCCGATGCGCCGAAGGCCGTGGAGAATTTCCGCCTGCTCGCCGAGCGCGGCTACTACAACGGCGTGACCTTCCATCGGATCGTCAAGGGCTTCATGCTCCAGGGCGGCGATCCGAACGGCGACGGCACCGGCGGCGAAAGCGCGTGGGGCGGCACGTTCGCCGACGAGATCGTCAAGACCTCGCCGCTTTATCAGCGCGGTTACCGGCGCGGTCTGCTGGCCATGGCCAACTACGGCCCCAACACCAACGCCAGCCAGTTCTTCATCATGCACCAGGACTATCCGCTGCCGTCGAACTACGTGATCTTCGGCCAGGTGATCAAGGGCCTCGAGGTCGTCGACGCCATCGCCGATACCCCCACGACGCGCGGCCGCGACGGCGCCATGAGCAAGCCGGTCACACCGGTCGTGATCAAAGCGATCACGATTCATCCGTAACCCAGCGGAGCCGGGCGCGCTCCACCCGGCCGTGACGCGATTCGAATTCTCCCTCCACATCCCGCCGTCGCGCTACCTGGATTACTATCGCGGCAAAGTGCAGCACGTGGTCGCGCGCTGCACGACCGGACAGAACGTCCAGTTCCCCGCGTCGCTGCTCCAGAAATTCGTCACGACCGACGGCATCCAGGGCAATTTCGTCCTGACCTGCGACGACAACCACAAGTGCCTCGGGCTGGAGCGCGTGGACTCCGCCTCCTGAGCGCCGCCGATTCCCGACCGATCCGCGCGGCGCGGATCAGCTTTTCACTTCCACCACCACCTGCACCTCCGCGGTCGAGCCGCGGGGCAGGCCGTTGACGGCGACGGCCGCGCGCGCGTGCTTGCCCGCGTCGCCGAAGACTTTCAGAAAAAGATCGCTCGCGCCGTTGATCACTGCGGGGCTGTCGGCGAAACCGTCGACGGCGTTGACGAAGCCGTTCACCATCACGATGCGCGCCACGCGGTCGAGCGAGCCGAGCGCGGCCTTGACGTTGGCGAGGGTGTTGAGCGCGCATACTTCGGCCGCCTTTTTCCCGCTCTCGACGGTCTGCTCCTTGCCGACCTGGCCGGTGTGCGTCATCTGGCCGTTCGCGAGGCAGATCGTGCCGGCACAGAAGAGCAGATTGCCGGTGCGCACGGTCGGCACGTAGCTGCCGGCGGCGGCGGGCGGATTCGGGAGCGTGAGGCCGAGTTCGGCGAGTTTGGCTT
>Ga0265314_10004491_pt1 | contig 12935 bp, 10 predicted proteins | sample 4126metaG_FD_203106 | JGI IMG/M metagenome (GOLD analysis project Ga0265314, IMG submission 203106) | Rhizosphere microbial communities from Carex aquatilis grown in University of Washington, Seatle, WA, United States - 4-1-26 metaG | ecosystem: Host-associated > Plants > Roots > Rhizosphere >... | reverse complement strand
GATATTACGGCTTGAGGGGGGATATTCCAGCTTACGGGAAAGGTCTTTCGGGCTGCGGGAAGGAATTTGCGAAAGGCTAAAGGATGAAGGGCTGGGAGGGATTTGAGATTTCAGATTTGAGATGTGAGAGCAGATCGTGGCTGAAGGATGATGGCCGAAGGCCGAGCGCAAAAGGCAGGGGGGATTGGAGAGCGATTTGAGAAGTGAAATGTGGCTAGAGCAAAATGGCAAGGGGCCCGAGCTGGAGAGGGCCGGAGACGAGGGGACGTGCGGTCCGGCCATGGAGTCAAGGTTTGCGCCGACGGCAGCGCGAGGCGCCGGTGGAGTCTGGCCGCTCTTCATAGTCTTCAATATAGCCGGGCCATGGGCTGTTGTCAAATCACTATATGCTTTAGTTAATTATGAGTGCGGGCTCGCGTCCGGGCGAAGCGGGAGAGGGCGAGGGCAGTGCCCATAAAGTCTGCCCCTGGATGCCCTCGACTGTGGAACCCCTTTTCGGACTTCGGATAGTCAAAGGATGGTAAGAAAATGACAAAATTCGACTTCTAAAAACAATAGACAGTCTAATCTTCGCATCCTCTAATTATCACGTGATGAAAAAACGGGCACCCCGTTTCCGCGACGGCAAACCGACACTCCTCGCACGAGCCAGTCGGGCTTGCAGTGCCGCAGGTGAGGGCGCGCTTTCGAAGAGGCAACCATGAATCGAATTAGTGTTCCATTTTGTCAGATTCCCGGCTGGATGGCGCGTCCGCTTTTGGCGCTACCGTCACTATGGCTGGGGTTGGCAATCCTGGCTGGCGCCCACGCGGATCAGCCGTCGCACTACCATGTCATACAGCCCGAGACCGGTGGTGTGCTTCCTCGACCGTATATCACATCGATGACCCGCACTCAGGATGTGGTGCTGCAGTGGGTTGGCAAACGAGGCCCTTATCAGGTGGAGCAGTCCGACGCGCTTTCCCAAGGAAACTGGTCTGCCGTGGGCCAGCCCACGACCAACTTGATCCTTTCGCTGCCCGGCACTAATAACTCAGCGTTCTTCCGGGTGAGTGGACCGGCGGCTCACTTCGCCGGCGCCGATGTCTGCGAATCCTGCCATGCCCAGACGGTGCTGAATTGGAGCGACACCCATCACGCGGGCGCGTTCGAGACGCTTAAAGCGGCGCATCAGGATAAAAACCCGGAATGTTTGCCCTGCCACGTCGTCGGTTATGGCAAAGAAAGTGGGTTCAAGGATGAAGCCACGACATCTCTGCTGGCCGGAGTACAATGCGAAAACTGTCACGGCCCAGCAGCCGAGCATGCGGCCGATCCAGCTAATCTGTCCAAACGCCCGATTCTTGAACGGGCCTCCACGGTGTGCGGGGGATGCCATACGGGCTATCATCATCCCACCTATGACGAGTGGACCTCGAGCGGCCACTCCACTGTGACCCCAGACGTCGCCAGCTCCTTCCAATCCGGCGGCGCGGCGAGGATCCAGGCTTGCGGCTCGTGCCACTCAGGCGAGGCACGTCTGATCTCTCAAGCGAACCTGGAACGTGCGCCGGACAACCAAAGGCCCGTTCCTACTGCCGCCGACGCGAGCTTTGTGGGAGTGAGTTGTGCCGTCTGCCATGACCCCCACGACATCACTGGCAACCTGCACATGCTCCGTAACCCGATGCACTCGATGGTCCCCTTCTCCTACAGCACCTCCGCCACGAACAGTTTCGCGGCTCAATACGATCCTCAGGTCAACCTCTGCGGGCAGTGCCACAACCTGCGAGGCGCCTCCTGGCGTGACACATCCAGGCCACCACACCACTCTCCCCAGTACAACATCCTCATCGGCGACGGAGGCGTAACCGATCCCTCCATCCCGGCACCCCAAGCTCAGCATAGGGACTTGCCTAACCAGTGCGCGGACTGTCACATGCACGCAGTGAGCCCAACGGCGCCTTCAGCCACCGACCCGGTTGGCACGGGGCACAGCTTCGCCGTCAACGACCAGGCCTGTGAACAGTGCCACCTCGCCGGGGAAGCCGCCTCCCGGCGCCAGACCGCCGGAATCGAACTTCAGGTGCAGATGATCTCGGTCGTCAACGGCCTCAACAACTGGGCGGTGAACAAATCGAGCCTCGGAAGCAAATACGGCAAGCTGGCCTGGGAATACACGACGCCGGGCGAAATCTCCAATCCCTCCGCGGATGCCAAGGTGGTTGGCCCCACTACCGCTGAACAAAGCGCGGTTCCTGACAATATCAAGCAGGCTCGCTACAATCTTTACCTGGTCTTCCACGACAACAGCAAGGGCGTGCACAACTTGCCCTATGAGCTGTATCTGCTCACTAACTCAATAAATAAAGTAAACATCGAGCTCAGCAGGTAGGACGGTCGGTCCGCACTTTGGACCTGGAGCGCGCCAGGCCTGGCGAAGGCCCACACGGCCCCGCCGGGCCTGCTGGTTTCTCCCGTGGCACGCGCTCGTTGCTAAGAGCGAACTCGAGCAGCCAGAAGGAGCGTTGCCTCACAGCCGCCCGGCATAGGCAGGGGTTTCTGATTCACGCCACGATGGTCGCCCGGGACAGCGACGGTTCAATTTGACCTGAGCGACAACCGCAGGTACCCTGATTGGTAGAATACACGGTCGGCTAGGTGAGCGACTCAGCCCGTTGGGCCGGGTGCTGAACACCAAACCAAACGACCGCAGTTCTGATAAGCACACCTCGTTTGAGAAGGATAATCGAATGAATAGCTACCAACTTGAAGCCCGCATTGAGAACATGGAACGCCGCCTGAACCGCTACCGAGGGGCCGCTGGCCTCCTGGGTGTCGCGGTCGTCGGCTTGCTGGCTGTGGCCGCCACGCCAGGCAAGGAAGTGGTGGACGAACTCCGCGCGCACCGGGTCGTGGTGATCAACGAGCAGGGCACACCGGTTGCGATCATGGCGGCTGAGAAATTCGGCGGTAAGCTAGTGATTAAGGGGCAGCAAGGTCCTGACGTGATCGGGCTGATTGCGACCGAAAAAGGCGGCTCTTTTTTCTTAGCGGATCAGCAGGGCCTTCCGCACTTGGACATGATGTCGGAGGATGCCGGCGGTCGCATGGATATTCGTGACAAAGCAGGCCATCGACACAGTTTCACCGCGATGGGGCCTGCGAAGATGGAAAAGTAGAAGCTGGTTGATCGATGGCCGCTGGGTGGATTCCCCGGCGGCTGAGATTGAAGGTCCAGCCGCAAGGAAAAGGTTGGTGAGAGTCGCATGAGGCCGCTCTCGCGCGAATAGTGCCGGCGAATAGCGGCGGATGGCCTTTGGCACATAGCGGGGTTTAGGAGCCAAGCCTGTCGCCGCTGGAGCATCGTTTTCCTGCGCGATCTGGGGTTGGGGCGCAAGCCCATCGAGGAAAGGGCGAGGCGAGGCGCTCGGCGCCCTGCCGTGAGCTTCCCAAGTTCATGGCCAGGGCGGCCTGGGATCCGGACCGGGCTTAGGCCGCGGAGCCAAAGACCGTCGCCTCTACGATTATGGACACCGCTAGCGTGGATTAGGCGCCGAATCTACCTCCATCAGTGCAACAAAAAAGCCGCCCTTTCGGGCGGCTTTGTGATTAGAGTAACTCGAATTAGCTGCGGCGACGGAGCAACAGCGCGCCGAGGCCCAGAGCGCCCAACGCCAACGTGGTTGGCTCGGGAACGTTCGGGGTGATCTGGAGCTGGAACGCAGCCAGACCGCTAAGTCCTGGAGGCGGGAGGGTAGCGTTTGCGTCGTTGCCGACGGCGATGGTTACGGGAGCCGAGAGCCCCCAATGAGCGCCAGGAGTCGCCTGCGCGTTAGCCAAGGAGGATGCGCTTGCACCCCAAACACCGACTTCGAACGTACCATTAGCACTAGCGGCCAGGGAGGTCGCGCGCGGATTGGTGTCCACGAACTGCCCAGCTTTGCCTCCGGTCTTGAAGTTGATGGGGTCACCAACGGGGGTCAGGCTGTTACCAGCGCCAACCAGATACAGTTCAGCCCAGAAAGCCGTGCCAGCGCAAGCCGTTCCGTCGGCATCAGTGACAGTGGCGGTCGGGGTCGTTGTGTATGCAAGTGTATTGGCGAAGATGACCGACTGCGCCTGTAACGACGCTCCGGCCGCAATCACCGCTGCTACTAGCAGTAGTTTTTTCATACTGTATGTGCTGTTGTTTTTGGTTATTTGGTTACTCTGTTACCGAGAGGTTGAGGTTTCTAGTTTATTGGTTGACCGAGAAAGTACGGTTCCAGGTAGTGGCGGCGTTGTTGTTCTTATAGAAGAAGCCTTCGCCAACCGCTACGGTCGGATGTACCGGGTCAGTGTCCCATGTGCCGCCGGAGAAGCTGTCAACCGCGTACTTCTGGGTGGCGCTGACGAACTGGTAGACCACGTCGTTTTCACCGGGGGCCAATCCGAGGTCGGTATCCAGCGCGCCACTCTGCGGGACCTGCGAGGATATGAGGGAGAAACCAGCGGGGATCGGAGTGCTCAGGGTGCCCTGCATGACTTCGCCGACGAAGGTGAGGGTGAACGCGGCATCACTCTGGTTGCGGATGAAGAAGCCCTGGCCAGGCAGAATCGACTCGGTGCCATCATCCCAAGAACCGCTGGAGAAGGAATCAACCTTGTACTTCCCGTTGGTGAAGATGTACAACACCGTGTTCTCGGGAGGCGCGGCGATCACAGCGGCGACGCTATTGTCAGCGGCCTTCAGGGGATTCGCGATGATCGAGAATCCTTTGCCGATGGTGAGGTTGACGTAGCCAACCGCATTAACCGAATAGACTTGCGCCATTGAGGTCGCGGCACCCGCCACGGCCAACGCAGCCGTTAAAAGAAGTGTTTTTGTTCTCATGTCATTTATATGTTGTTTCCGTGTGTGGTGGCAGTTTCCCAGAGGCGCAATGCCATGTCAACGGTTTTTTTGGGTTTTTTTGAACGCTTGAACGGCCTTTGAGCATGCCATCGGGCGTCTCTGGTTCGTAATTGCCACAGCCCTAAAAGCAGCATGCTGCGTGCCGTATCGAACGTTCAACCGAGGGTGACGATTGTGCCCTTTTGGATCGGTACCGCAGCTTGCCAGCCAGTTCAGCCCCTGAGGTCCGTCTCGCCGGTGGTGAGAGCTCGTTATCAGCCTGAGCCCTATCACTCAAGCCTTTGATTGACAACGATCTTCATGGAATCAGCGCTCGGATTTGCGGCCAGCCTCACCGCTTCGTCGGTTCGTTCAAGTGGCAATTGGTGGCTTATCAAGGCTCGAACGTCCAACTTTCGACCGAAAACCAAGCTAGCCACCGCCCGCTGGAGGGTGACATCCGAGGAATAACTGCCGATGAGGTCTTTTTCGTCCACACAAAGACATCCCAAATCGACCGGAACGTCATGGCCTCGAACAGTATGCGCGAAAAGCAGCACCTGTCCGCCGCCACGGACCAAGCCCTGTGCCTGCTTGACCAGGCGGTCTACGGGCACGGCCAGCACAGCGGCATCGAGCCCCAAGCCTCGGGTCCAGCGGTGGACCTTCAGCGCTAAATCATCATCGTCGCCTCTGGCGGTCTTCGCTGCCCCCCAGGCGGCAGCGAGCTTGAGCCGAGGCTCCATCAGGTCGGTGGCCAGCACCTTGACCCCCTTGAGCGCCAGTATCCGAGTGAACATCAGACCGATGGGGCCCTGCCCGGCAACCCAGACCCGGTCGCCTGGCAGCAGAGCCAGCCGACGCACGGCCTTGAGGACAGTATTGACCGGTTCGAGCATGGCACCTTCGACCAGACTGTTCTTCTGGGGGATTTTAACCACACCAGGCAATACGAAGGGCATGACGCGAACGTACTGGGCGTAGCCGCCGCCGGCTGGTTCGAAGCCGGCGGTAATCCCGGTTCGCCGGTAAGTCGCGCATTGGGCGTAAGCGCGGTGCAGACAATAATGGCACTGTCGGCAAGGGACGTGGTGGTGCAAGGCGACTCTCTCGCCCTCCCGGAAGCCGCGGACTCGCGCGCCGACCCGGACGATGATCCCGGCGGTCTCATGGCCAAAGATGCGCGGAGGTGCTACGGTACCATATTGTATCTTCTTGATGTCGGTAGGGCAGACTCCGCAAACCGCCACTTGCACCAGGAGTTCATCGGAGCGAATTCGGGGGACAGGAACGGTCTCCACTCGCAAGTCATTGATTCCGCGGTAGACCACCGCCGTCATTTCATTCGGTATCACTTTGGGGAAGAGAGGCTAGAGGCTGAGGTCGAACGGGGAAACGAAAAAAGGGCGCCTTGCGGCGCCCCTGTGTTGGTGTTTGGAGAGGTGGGCGGGGATTAGGCTCCCATGCCGTCTTCAAAGGAACCGGCGGCCAACGGGAAACAGAGATTGTCGCGGACGTAGGCGATGCCGTTGGCGCTGGTGGCGTCGAGATCGCGGAAAGCGCTTTCGGCTTCAACGATCAACGGTGCGCTCTTGGTGCCCATGACCTGGCAGTACCTTGAGGGGTAACCGACGTGAATCAATAACTCCACATAGCGCATCATGTTCAAGTCGCCCGAGGGGATGTCCACGAACTGCATGGCGCGCTTTTGCCAGTCGCCCTCAATCTTGCGCAGCGGGATGCCGCGACGGATGACAAAATTCTTCACGTGGCAGCTATAGATACGAGAGCCGACTTTCAGGAACCGAGTCTCCCAGTCCTCCCCCTCCCAGCAATGAGAGGGGTCGGCGTTGACAGCCAAACATTTGTCGCCGTCGCAGGCCTTGACCAGCAGATTGAAGTCATCAGCGCACATCGCGGCAGTACCGGGGTGAATTTCATGTGCCAGGTAAATGCCTAAGTCGTTGGCTTTTTTGCGAATCTTGGCGGTCTTGGTCACAAAACGCTCCTTGCCGGCCTCGACCAGATCGTAGTCGCCGCCTTTGAAGAAGCCCCAGGGATAGCCGGTGGCGACTTCCCATCCAAAGGCGACGCCCCAGAACATCGGCAGCACCTTGATGCCCAGTTCCACTGACAGGTCCATGAGGTTCAGGACGTAATCTTCGGCCCATTTCTCAATAGCCGCCGGGGATTTTTTGGCGACATCGGCGGGGATGAAAGGGCGAATGGTAGGGCTTCCGGTCCAAGCGGTGGTATGAACCCAGATCGGACAATGAGTTGAGATACCGTCGAGGGTGAGCCCGCGCTGGGCGAAAGCGGCTTTGATGTCTTTGGCGCTTTTGAACTTCTTGCCCTCTTGGAGCATGTAATTGGACGGCTGGGCACCCGATGCGCCCGAGGCCTTGGCGTAATCGAGGAATTGATCGAGCGATTTGGCGCCATGTTGAGCGCCTTCAATACTGGGGTGAAAACAATTTTGTGCCATAAGATTGAGGTTAAGGATCAGCGGGAGGAATAACCGCCTTTTGTCTTCAAATCAACAGAAATATCAAACTGTACTGGTGCAAAACCGGCGTTCCTGCCACTGTCCAGAACAGTTACCCCGCGTAGGATGCTCCTATGGCCTCACAAACGCTTGCCTCGCATGTCGCGAACCATGCCGATTCGCAGGACAAACTTTACAAGCAGGTTGCGCTCCGGATTTCAGAACTGATCGAGCATGGCACCCTGCGTCCCGGTGATCGGCTGCCCTCGGTCCGCCAACTGAGCGAGCAGGAGAGCGTGAGCCTGTCAACGGTGACACAGGCCTATCGCCGGCTGGAGGACCAGGGTTTGATCGAAGCGCGACCGCAGTCTGGCTACTATGTTCGCGCCCGGATTTGGTCCGCTCCGCCGGAGCCCGGGTTATCGCATCCGGGCCGGAGCGCGACTCGAGTCAGCGTCAATGAGTTGGTTATGGAGGTGTTGCGCCACACGCACGATCCGTCCCTCCTGGCCTTTGGCGCGGCGTCCCCCGGGCCAGAGTTGCTGCCGACGGACCAATTGATGCGGACGATGGCCTCGGTGGGCCGGCGTCATTCGCGTGAGTGGAATGGGTGCTCGATCCCGCCGGGGAACTTGTATCTGAGGACACAAATCGCACGCCGTGCGCTCGAGTCGGGTTGCTTGCTTGCGCCGGAGGAGATTGTCATCACTTGCGGCTGCCAGGAGGCGGTGAACCTTTGCTTGCGTGCAGTAGCCAAGCCCGGGGACACGATCGCGATCGAGTCCCCGACGTACTACGGGATACTACAGATCATCGAATCCTTAGGGATGAAGGTTTGCGAGATTCCCACCTTTCCTCGCGAGGGTGTTTGCCTGGATGAACTGGCGTCGCGCCTGGACCGATGCCGAATCAAGGCATGTGTCTTTGTGCCGAACTTCAGCAATCCGCTGGGCAGCTGCATGCCGGACGAGAAAAAAGAACGCCTGGTCAACCTTCTCGCCGAGCGACAGATTCCGCTGATCGAAGACGACCTCTACGGGACGCTATCCCACGCCCCCCGCCGGCCCAAAACCGCCAAGGCCTTCGACAAACAGGGGCTAGTGCTTTTGTGTGACTCCTTCTCGAAGACGCTGGCGCCGGGGATGCGCATCGGCTGGACCGCGCCAGGGCGCTTCAAAGATAAGGTCGAGCACCTTAAGTTCATTGCAAGTATAGGCACCGCCACCTTGCCGCAAATGGCAATTGCCGAGTTTCTGGCCAGCGGCGGATATGATCATCACCTGCGCAAGCTCCGCCGGATCTACGCGGAGCAAATGCAGCTGGCCACCCAGGCGATTACCCGGTACTTCCCAGAAGGCACCAAAGTTACCCGTCCCACGGGCAGCTACGTGCTTTGGGTGGAGCTGCCCCCCTTTATCGACTCTCTCGACCTCTTCCACCGAGCACTAGCCGAGAAGATCAGTCTTGCGCCAGGCCACATTTTTTCACCCACGCAGAATTACCAGAATTGCATCCGTCTGAGTTGCGGCCATCTTTGGTCGGAGGCGATGGAGAAGGGGCTCTGGCGACTAGGCAAGATCATGGGCCAAATGGAGCGTGAATCCCGCGGCCGGGCGAGGGTGGAATCCAGGCCGGCCGCTTCCTGAGCTGTTCGAATTACTAATTGACATTCAACGCCAGTTGACGGAAATGTATGAGCAATCGCACCTGTTTGAATTATGAAGAACCTCGTTCTGCCCGTTTTGGGATCGCTCGCTGCCTGTTCCTGCGTTGATTCAGCCTGGAGCCAGAGTTTTCAGTTGGACCCGCTCTGGAGTGTCCCTGCAGGAAGCCAAACCTATGTCACCTCGGCGGCCGCGCCCACCGAGCGCGGTTTGGCATTCGACTCGGTGAGCGGGGAAGTTTTGTTGGTGAGCCGGAATGCCACGGAAGGGCTGGCCGTTCATCGGCTCAACGCGTCGACCGGGGCCAACCTCGGTACCCTGGACGTCTCGGGCATTAGCGGGGGGACATTTAGCCTTAGCTCAATCGGAGTCGCAGGCGACGGGGCGATCTACGCCGCCAATTTGGTGACTTCCTCAGCTACCGGCACGCCGTTCAAAGTTTATCGATGGGCCAATGCAGCGGCGGCCCCGACCGTTGCCTATTCGGGAGATACGAGCACAGGCCAGCGGTTTGGCGACAGCATGGCGGTGAGTGGTTCGGGTTTGAATACGCAACTGGCTTTTGGCTCCAGTGGGAATGCCACCTCCGTTCGGGCTGCGGTGTTCAGCACCGCCGACGGCAGCAGTTTCACTCCCACGACGTTGTCGCCCTCCGGGGTAAACGCCGGGGCCATGCAACGAGGTATCAGTTTCGGCGAGACGGCAGGTACGTTGGTCGGCAAACAGACGTCGGTGGCGGGCCAAGTTATCTCGTATACCTTAGGTGGTGTTTCGACGCTTCTCACCACGAGCGGCCTGGATCCGAACATCGGGCCGATCGCGGTTGATCCGGTGCACCATTTGTTGGCTGGGATTGACGACACGACGCACTCCGTTCTGCTCTACGATTTTACCGATCCCAGCAAACCGACGCTCCTGTCGACTGCCTCCATGCCGACGCCGCACAACGCAGGCAACGGCACGGGGGCCTTGGACTTCGGCAATGGAGTGTTGTATGCGCTAGAGGCGAACAACGGAGTGGCCGCTTTCACGCTGACCTCAGTGCCTGAGCCAGGTGAGTTTGGCCTAGCAGCCGGTTTGGGGCTGGTGGCATTGGCAGCGTATCGCTCGCGCCAGACCTCCAAGCGCTAACCTCGGCAGGGCACGTCCGCCAGCAAGGTGAGTCTGGCGAGTGATGGCGCTTGGCGCGCCTGCCTAGCATTTAGCCTTTTGCATTTGGGCTTTTGCATTTGGGCTTTCTAGGGTAGGGTGGCTTGGTTATGTCAAGCCTCGCACCATCGGTGCCTCGGAAAATCAACCTGCGCCGACCAGACATCATGGAGGCGGTTCAGGCCCAAGTGCTCTCGCACTACCGTAGCGAATTGGTCGAACGCATTCGGGCCAATGGCCACGTGCTCTCTGCGGACGGGCTGCTGACGGTCAAACTGGCTAAGGAATTCGGTTTCTGCTACGGGGTCGAGCGAGCGATCGACCTGGCGTACGCCGCTCGCAAGGCGTATCCAGAGCAGCCTATTTATATTCTGGGAGAGATCATTCACAACCCCGAGGTCAACGACCAGATCCAGGCGATGGGGATCAAATTCCTCTCCGGCAAGGAGAAGACGGCGGACATCGAGGAACTGAACACGGGCGCGATCGTAATCATCCCCGCGTTCGGGACCGAGGTTGACACCTTCAAGAAGCTAGAGGCGAAGGGATGTTTATTTGTGGACACGACGTGCGGGGACGTGATGAGCGTTTGGAAGCGCGTGCGACAGTACGCTCGGGACGGCGTCACCAGCATCATTCACGGCAAGGCCTGGCACGAGGAGACCAAGGCCACCAGCTCCCAAGCCACCGGCACGGGGGGCCATTACCTTGTGGTCTTCACCCTGGCGGAGACGGATTACGTTTGTGATTACATCGTCAAGGGCGGCAACAAACAGGAGTTTCTCGAGAAGTTCAAAGGCGCGTACTCGCCTGGGTTTGATCCGGATGTGCATTTGACGGCGGTGGGTGTGGCCAACCAAACGACCATGCTGCGGGGTGAGACCGAGGATGTTCAGCGCCGGATACGAGCCGCGGTGGAGAAGAAATTCGGGAGCCAAGATCTCCCTGGGCATTTCCGTTTCTTCGACACCATTTGTGGGGCGACGCAGGACCGGCAGGACGCTCTGGAGAAGCTGTTGCAGGAGCCTCTGGACTTATTGCTGGTGATCGGGGGCTACAATTCGTCCAACACTTCTCACTTGGCTGAGATGGGGGAGGCTAAACTCCCCACGTACTTCATCAAGAACGCCTCGAAGATGAGGTCAGATCGGCTGATTCAGCATTACAATCTCCACCTCCACCACGAGGTGGAAACGCATAACTGGCTGCCGGCTGGGAAGATCACCGTTGGGATTACCGCCGGGGCTTCGTGCCCGAACAACCTGATCGAGGATGCGATCCGCAGGCTGTTTGAGTTGCGGGGCGTTTCGGTGCAGGAACTGCTCGGGAGCTAGGGGTTTTCACTCGGAGAGCCGGAGCCTGGGACGCAAAGCGCCTGTGTCTTTGATCAGCGATTTCCAATTGAAAAGGGACAACTGAGAATTGAGGCAGCCGCGCCACTTCAGGATCTTGAAGTGCGCGTTAATTCTGACCCGTCGAAGGCGTGTTGCGGAATTCAAGAACTCCAGGGAACCCGGGGCCATGCACTCGGGAAGAGCTCGAGGCGCGTGAGCGCCTGGCATTGGCGTCTTACGCCCAGCTAAGTTCCGAATCTCGAGGCCGCTCGCATCCCGAGGACCGCCCCGAGTGGCGCACCGAATTCCAGCGTGACCGTGACCGGGTGATTCATTCTCGCGCCTTTCGGCGATTGGAGTATAAGACGCAGGTTTTTCTCAACGGTACCGGGGACCACTTTCGTACGCGCTTGACCCATACGATGGAGGTGGCGGCGATTGCCCGCAACCTGGCGCGCGCTTTGCGGCTCAATGAGGATCTCGCCGAGGCGATTGCCTTGGCCCACGACCTTGGCCATTCTCCCTTTGGCCACACGGGTGAGAAGGTGCTCGACCGCCTCATGCACGAGCATGGCGGGTTCGAGCATAATCGACAGAGCCTTCGGGTGGTGGAGCAGCTCGAGCAGAAATATCCGGATTTTCCAGGGCTTAACCTGAGCTGGGAGGTGCGTGAGGGTTTGGCCAAACACCGGACCGGTTTCGACCATCCGGAAGGGCGGCTCTGCCGTGGGAGCAAGCATCCGTCGCTCGAGGCGCAGGTGGCTAACTTGGCCGATGAAATCGCTTATTACAGCCACGATTTGGACGACGGCTTGGAGGCGGGTCTGTTGACGGAAAAGGAACTGAGTCGGAGCGTGCCGATCTGGCGAGAGGCGGCGACGCGAATCAAGCGGGCCCACGGCACGCTGCCGGACGAGTGCCGGCGGTCCTTTACCATCCGGTGCATCATCGATGACCAGGTACGCGACGTGGTGCAGAGCACGAGCATGCGGCTGGAAAGGGCCAGGATCAATTGTGCCGATGACGCGCGAAGACACGCACGTGCCCTGGTGGCCTACAGTCGTGAACGGCGCGAGTTGAACGCGGGCCTACGGCGCTTCCTCTATGCCCAGCTCTATCTCAGCGAGGCGGTGCATGAGCCCAACGCTCGCGCGGCGCGGTTCCTGGAAGGCTTGTTTCAGTTCTATAGCGAGCACCCGGAGGCCATGGGGCAACAAGCTCGCAAACGCGCCGAGACGGAGGGTTTGCCTCGGGCGGTTTGCGATTATCTTGCGGGCATGACCGATCGGTATGCTGCGCTCGAGCATGCTCGGTGGTTGACCTAAGAGCGTGTTTTAAAAATATCCCAGGCGGTCTTGCGGCGGGGCGGGGCGTCTGGCGTCGTTGCTCCTCAGTTACAGATTTCTAACGAATATGCGCCTTCGTCGCGTCTAGCCATCCGCCCCGCC
>Ga0265314_10004490_pt1 | contig 12937 bp, 11 predicted proteins | sample 4126metaG_FD_203106 | JGI IMG/M metagenome (GOLD analysis project Ga0265314, IMG submission 203106) | Rhizosphere microbial communities from Carex aquatilis grown in University of Washington, Seatle, WA, United States - 4-1-26 metaG | ecosystem: Host-associated > Plants > Roots > Rhizosphere >... | reverse complement strand
TACTAGAAGAAGTCAAACAATATTTCCGAAGTCTATGACGTTATTTCCCGATAGACATCGAGCACCGAGCGCGCAGTATCATCCCAATCGAACCTTTGCGCTCGTGCGCGTCCGATCTGTGACAATTCGCGGCGCCGATTTTCGTCGAGCAATACGGATCGCAATCCGCGGGCGACGTCGAAAAGATTGTCGGGTGTGACTAGTTCGGCGGCATCGCCCACCGCTTCCACTAACGCGGGAACATCCGAGGCGACCACGGGAGTGCCGCACGCCATGGCTTCCAGCGGAGCGAGGCCGAATCCCTCGTGCAACGACGGGAAGGCAAAAATGGTGGCGGCCCGGTAGAAAACCTTCAGCGTGTCCAGCGGAACGAACCCAAGAAAGCGGACGAAAGGTTCGACGCGAGTGGCCACCACGGCGCGCCGCACGGCCGGGTATCGGGAGAGCTCATCGCCAATAATCACAAGCTTGAGCTGACCGAAAAGTGGATGGTTTTCAAGCTCGGAGCGAATCACGGCGAACGCTTCCACCAACCGCGGGACATTCTTTTGGGGACGGATGGTGCCGGCGTACAGGATGAACGGAGGCTGGATGGAATAGCGTTGCAGAATCTGCTGGTCCTGGCTGGTGTCAGGCTCGAGGGCGAAGCTGGGATCGGGAGCGCTGTAGATGGTGCGAATGCGCTCGGTGGGAATGCGCATGAAGCTTTCGATGTCGCGACGCGTGGAATGGGAAACAGCGATGATGCGTTCGGCGCGGGCCGCGCCCCGGCGGTAACGTTCTTGGTGCATCGCGCCGCGAACATCGCCGCGCGCCGGGTAGAGAAGGCTGCTCATGTCGTGGATGGTTACGACGTACGGCCGCTGCAGCCAATAAGGGACAGAATTCAGGGGAATATGTACTAAATCTGGCCGTAGACGCCGTAAAAAAAATGGAAACCCGGCATTTTGAATAACATCGGTGTCCGGGCGGGGATACTCCGCGGTGCGGAAATTGGGTCCCAGTTCGGCCAGCTCCTCGGGGCCCTTGTTGAAGGTGACTAACGTGTAGCGGCTTTCCTTGTCCAGACGCGCTAGCGCTTGAACCAGGTTGCGGATGTAGGTCCCGATGCCGAAGTCGCCTAGCCGACGGACGTCGATGACGATGTGCCGCGGCATGGGTGCCCTTACCGGAACGCCGCGGGCGTGAGTTTCCAGGCGTACAGAGGGAACTCATCAGTCAGGGCTCGCACCGCGAGGCGGACCTGGTTCATGACCTCTTCGCTCTGGATATTGTCGAGAATTTGCGCGATGAGTTCGGCGACCTCGCGCATTTGTGGCTCGCGGAACCCGCGCGTGGTGACCGCGGGACTACCGAAGCGCATCCCGCTAGGGTTAAACGGAGGATTCTTGTCGAACGGGATGGCGTTGCGGTTGGCGGTGATGTTCGCGGACTCAAGCGCCGATTGCGCTTCCTTGCCGCGAATGCCCTTCGCGAATACATCCGCAAGCAGGACGTGCGTGTCCGTACCGCCGGAGACGATGCGGAATCCCGCTTCTTGCAGGCCTTGCGCCAGTGTTCGGGCGTTCGCCAGCACCTGGCGCGAATACGCCACGAATTCGGGAGTCGCGGCTTCGCGAAAGCAGACGGCCTTGGCCGCCATCACGTGAACCAGCGGTCCCCCCTGAACACCGGGGAACAGAGACTTGTCGATGCCCGCTCCGTACTTTTCTTTCGCGAGAATCAGGCCGCTGCGGGGACCGCGCAACGTCTTATGGGTAGTGGATGTGACGATATCGGCCCACTCGCAGGGATTTGGATGCAGGCCCGCCGCGACCAATCCGGAAAAGTGCGCCATGTCGACAAGGAACAGCGCGCCTACGCTATCGGCGATCTGGCGGAACCGCGGAAAGTCGAGCGTTCGGGGATACGCACTGCCGCCCGCGATGATCATCTTAGGCTTGTGCTCTTCGGCCAGTTTCGCAAGCTCGTCGTAATCGATGCGCTCGTCATCGCGGCGCACGCCGTAGGGCACGATCTTGTAAGTCTTGCCCGAAAAGTTCAGCGGATGCCCGTGCGTCAGGTGTCCGCCATGCGCCAGATCTAGCCCGAGAATTGTATCGCCCGGGTTTAATACGCTGGCGTAGGCAGCTTCGTTGGCCTGCGATCCGGAATGTGGCTGAACATTGGCGTACTCGGCGTGGAAGAGTTTCTTGGCGCGCTCCCGGGCCAGATCCTCGACGATATCGGTGAACTCGCAGCCGCCATAGTAGCGCTTGCCGGGATAACCTTCGGCGTACTTGTTGGTGAAAACGCTGCCGGTGGCTTCCAGGATCGCCTGGGAGGTGAAGTTCTCGCTGGCGATCAGCTCCAGGTGCGAATTCTGGCGCTCGGTTTCATGCCGGATGGCTTCGGAGATTTCCGGATCCACTTCCGCGAGCGGTCTCGCCATGCGTTCCTGTTCGGTCATGCTTCATCTTCCATTCGAGTTATTTTTGCTACCCGGCGTTCGTGACGGCCGCCTTCAAACGGCGTTTCCAGGAACGTTCGCACCAGCTCGCGGGCCTTGGCCGGATCGGTAAACCGGGCGCCTAGAGTCAAAACGTTCAAGTTGTTGTGGGCGCGCGTGAGGCGTACTTCTTCCAGATCCACTCCAACCGCGGCCCGGACGCCTCGCACTTTGTTCGCCGCGATCGACATCCCGACGCCGCTACCGCATACCAGCAGGCCGCGTTCGACAGTCCCGGACGCGACGGCTTTCGCGACACGGACCGCATAGTCGGGATAATCGGTGGACTCGGCGGAGTTGGTTCCAAAGTCGCACACTTCGTGGCCGCTCTGGCGCAGGACGTCGCCCAGCTGATTCTTTAGCTCGAAGCCGGCATGATCCGCGCCTATGGCGATTTTCATGGGGAACCCCAATTCTAACAGGCTCAAGAGCCTGCCCCCACTACTTCCAGGAACGCCTGCGCCGCGTGGCTCAGAGCCCGGCGGGCCGGGTATACCAGCCGGATCTTGCGCTCCACGACGAGTTGCTTCACCTTGATCTCCTTAAGCAAGCCGTGGCGGATCTCCTGCTCCACGCACATGCGCGGCAGGAACGCGACGCCCTCATTCCGCTCGACCATCTTGCGGATCGATTCGATAGTGGGCATTTCCACATCCATATTGAGCGGCACTTTGTGGCGCTGGAATTCGCGAATCACCACGCCACGGTAGGGCGAGACCACGTTGTGGGCGATGAACGTCTCTCCGCCGAGCTCTTTGATCGTCACGTGGTCTCGCGTGGCCAGCTTGTGCTTGGGTGACACAATGAACGAGAGGTGATCGGTGTAAATCACCTGCGAGATCAAGCGCTCATCTTCCGGATCGTAGGTAAGAAGCGCGAGCTCCAGCTCGCCATCCACCAATTGCGACGGGATCTTGCTCGACTGGCTGCGGCGGACTTGCACTTTGATTTTCGGAAACTTGGCGCGATAGCGCTCGATGTGGTCCAGCAAATATAACGTGGAGGACTCGTTCGCGCCGATGATCAAACGCCCGGAGGATTTGTCGCGCAACTCGGCCATGGCGTTTTCCAGGTCGCCCTGCAGGTGCTCGAAGCGGCGAGCGTAGTCCAGGACGATCTGGCCGGCATCGGTCAGCAGCAGGTCTTTGGCCGATCGGTCGATCAGCTTCTCCCCCATCTCACTCTCAAGCCGTTGAATCGCAAGGGAAATCGCTGGCTGGGTCCGCAGCAGCTTTTCCGCCGCCCGGGAAAAACTTCGCTCCGTGGCAACGGTCAGGAACACGCGCAGGGGATGCAGTTCCATAAAGCGATATTATACTACCTTCGAATCTTATTGATTTGCTAAATCTATCGCTCTGCCTTGATAATGTGGGTACAGAGCTTTCTTGGAGGCATTTTAGGATGGCCGATCGAGTATATATCTTCGACACCACGTTACGTGACGGGGAGCAATCGCCTGGCTGCAGCATGACCGTTGCGGAAAAACTCCGCATGGCGGCCAAGCTGGTGGAACTGGGCGTGGATATTCTGGAAGCCGGGTTCCCCATCGCCTCGCAGGGCGATTCCGAAGCAGTGGACGCGGTGGCGCGCGAATTCCCCTGGGTGAGCGTGGCGGCGCTGGCCCGATCGAATCGGGGCGACATCCTGGCGGCGGCTACTTCCCTCAAGAACGCGAAGCGCCCGCGCATTCATACCTTCATAGCCACCAGCGACATTCATCTCAAGCACAAGCTGAAGAAATCGCGCCAGCAGGTTCTGGATGAAGCCGTAGCCGCGGTACGGCTGGCTCGCGAATATTGTGACGACGTGGAGTTCTCAGCCGAAGACGCCACGCGGACCGATCCGGATTATCTGGAGCAAGTAGCGAAGGCAGTCGTCGCGGCCGGCGCACGGACGGTGAATCTTCCCGACACCGTAGGGTTTTCTATCCCCGAAGAGTATCGCGATCTGATCGCACGGATCGTGAAGGCTTTGGGTGATTCCGCGGTCGTAAGTGTACACTGCCACGACGACCTGGGCCTGGCGGTTGCGAATTCGCTGGCAGCGATCCAGGGCGGCGCTCGTCAGATCGAGTGCACCATCAACGGCATCGGCGAGCGCGCCGGGAATGCCGCGCTCGAAGAGGTCGTCATGGCGCTGAACACCCGCCGCGATAAGCTGCCGTTTGAAACGCGCATCGTGACGGAACATCTCTTCCCGTGCAGCCAGCTGCTCACCTCGATCATCACCTTCGGACCGCAGCCGAACAAAGCGATCGTCGGCGAGAACGCGTTCGCGCATGAAGCCGGCATCCACCAGGACGGATTCTTGAAAGAGCGCACGACGTACGAAATCATGGATCCCAAGTCGGTGGGCGTGCCCGAGTCGAAACTGGTGCTCGGCAAGCACAGCGGCCGTCATGCGCTGGCCAAGCGTTGCGAGGATCTCGGCATTTCGCTCACCAGGGAGCAGCTCGATACGGTGTACCATCGTTTTACAGAGTTGGCCGATCGCAAGAAAGGCCTGCGCAACGAAGAAATTCTCGGCTTGGCGCGCGAAGTAGTGGAAGAGACCAAGCAGGCGGGCGTCACCGCGAGCTAGCTGCGTTCCTTCACCACCAAAAAATAGGACGGAATGAATCTAAAGATACTGTTGTTGCCCGGCGACGGGATAGGAACGGAAGTGACCGCCGCGGCGGTGGAAGTGTTGAAAGCGGTCGGCAAGAAATTCGGCCACACTCTGGAGCTGTCCGAGGGACTCCTCGGCGGTGTAGCCATACATAAGACCGGCACGCCGTTTCCCAAAGAGACCGAAGAGCTGTGCCAGAAAGCTGACGCGACGCTCATGGGCGCGGTGGGATTACCGGAGTTCGATGCGGCTCCGCCCAGCCAGCGCCCCGAAGCTGGACTGCTGGGCATGCGCCGCGTGCTGGACGTGTTTGCGAACTTGCGTCCGGTGCGCACTTGGCCGGCACTGGTGGATTCGTCGCCGCTCAAGAATCACGTCGTGGAAGGCACGGACATGATCATCGTTCGCGAGCTGACCGGCGGCTTGTATTACGGCCAGCCGCGCGGGATCGACAATGATCGCGCCTTCAACACCATGTCCTACACGCGCAAGGAAGTGGAACGCGTCACGCATACCGCATTCAAGCTGGCGGGGAACCGTCGTAAGAAAGTGACCAGCGTCGACAAGTCGAACGTCCTGGAGGTTTCGCAGTTCTGGCGCAAAGTGGTGATCGACGTCGCCAAGCATTATCCCGGCATTCAGCTCGAGCACATGCTGGTGGACAACGCCGCCATGCAGATGGTGCTGAACCCCCGCCAATTTGACGTGATGCTGACCGAAAATACCTTCGGCGATATCCTGAGTGATGTGGGCGGCATTCTGGCCGGGTCGATCGGCATGCTGCCGTCGGCTTCGCTGGGCGAGAAGAAAGGGTTGTACGAGCCGGTGCATGGCTCGGCGCCCGACATCGCGGGCCAGAACAAGGCCAATCCGCTGGGAGCCATCGGCAGCGTGGCCGCTATGCTCGAATATACGTTCGGGCTCATGAAGGAAGCTACGGCCGTGAACGACGCCATCGGCAAAGTTCTCGAGTCCGGAAAGGTCACCGCTGATCTGAGACCGAAAGGCAAGCCTGCAACGACCACGGAAGTCGGACAAGCCGTCAGCGCAGCGCTTTAAGTAAGAGCCACGGTATAAGGAAGAGGTTTTATGAAACCGCGTACGATCGTAGAAAAAATCTGGGACAGCCATGTAGTTGCCGAGAAGCCGGGAGCGCCCGCGCTGCTTTACATCGACCTGCATCTCACGCATGAAGTGACTTCGCCGCAGGCATTTTCGACGCTGCGGGAGCGCGGTCTCAAGGTCCGCCGTCCGGATCTGACCATTGCGACCATGGATCACAGCACGCCGACGACCTCGCGCGATCTGCCGATGCTCGATATGGTCGGCAAGGCGCAACTGGATCAGATGGAAAAGAACTGCAAGGATTTCGGCATCCGTCTTTACGATCTGAAAACCACCAAGCAGGGAATCGTGCACGTGATTGGTCCGGAGCAGGGATTAACCCAGCCCGGCATGACCATCGTCTGCGGCGACAGCCATACGGCGACGCACGGAGCGTTCGGCGCGCTTGCGTTCGGTATCGGAACCAGCCAGGTCGGCCACGTGTTCGCTACGCAGTGCTTGCTGCAAACGCCTTCGAAGTCCTACGCGATTCGCGTGGAAGGCGCGCTCAAGCCGGGCGTGTCTGCGAAAGACATTATTCTCGCGGTGATCGCGAAGATCGGCATCGGCGGCGGCACGGGCACCGTGTTCGAGTATCAGGGATCCACCATTAGCTCGCTTTCCATGGAAGAGCGCATGACGATCTGCAACATGTCGATTGAAGGCGGTGCGCGGGCGGGCTTGGTCGCGCCCGACGATACGACGTATCAATATATCAACGGCCGCGAGTTCGCGCCGAAGGGCGCCGATTGGGAAGCGGCTCTCGCTCGCTGGAAGCAGCTGCCAACGGACGAGGGCGCGCAGTACGCGAAAGAGCTGACGCTCGACGCGAGTACTCTCGAACCTATGGTCACGTTCGGCACGAATCCCGGCATGGGGATCCCGATCAACGGAGCGATTCCCGATCCCGCGTCGGTGTCGGATCCCATCGAGAAATCCGATCTGATCAAGGCGCTGAAGTATATGGATCTCGAACCAGGCAAGCAGCTCAAGGGTCACAAGATCGACGTGGTGTTCGTGGGGAGTTGCACCAACTCTCGCATTTCCGATCTGCGCGCAGCGGCCAGTGTCATGAAGGGGCGGAAAGTGAACCCCAGCGTTCGCATGCTGGTGGTGCCCGGATCGATGCAAGTGAAGAAGCAAGCCGAAGCCGAGGGTCTGGACAAGATCTTCCGCGAAGCGGGCGCGGATTTCCGAGAAGCCGGCTGTTCCATGTGCCTGGCGATGAACGGCGATCAACTCGAGCCCGGCGAGTACAGCGTCTCGACCAGCAATCGTAACTTCGAAGGCCGGCAGGGCAAGGGCGGCCGGACGTTCCTGGCGAGCCCGCTAACCGCGGCGGCATCGGCTGTAACCGGCGTCGTGACCGACGTCCGGACGTTGTTATAAGGCCTCGGCATAAGGAATAAACCATGAAGCTCGAAAAGATCGAAAGCAAAATCGCCGTTCTGCCTGTCGACAACATCGATACCGATCAGATCATTCCGGCTCGTTACCTCAAATCGATTTCGAAAGAAGGCCTGGGTGAGGGATTGTTCCGCGATTGGCGCCTGAACGCCGATGGGACTCCTAAGCCGGACTTCGTTCTCAACAAGCCGGAAGCGAAGGGCGTCCAGATTCTGGTGACTGGCGACAATTTCGGCTGCGGCAGCTCGCGCGAGCACGCTCCGTGGGCGCTGGTGCAATCCGGAATTCATGCGGTCATCAGTACGTCGTTCGCGGATATTTTCAAGGGCAACGCTCTGAAGAACCAACTGCTCCCCGTCGTGGTTCCCGCCGACGCGCATGCCGAATTGTTGAGGTCGCCATGGGCCACTGTGAAGATCGATCTGGTTGCGCAGACGGTCACACTACCCAGTGGACGCGTGGTCGAGTTTCCCATAGATCATTTCTCAAAACAGTGTTTGGTCGACGGCGTCGACGAGCTGGGCTACATGATCCAGCAGGAGCCGGCCATCGCGGCTTTCGAGGCCAAGCGTCTTGGTTCCGTGAACACTCTGCGGTAACATCGCAAGATGAGAATGTTACTTACGGCCACTATTCCAAACGAGGCTGGGAATGCCGCGGTCAAGAACGGAACGCTCGGGTCCACCATCCAAAAGATCCTTGGCGATCTCAAGCCGGAGTCAGCTTACTTTATCGCGAGTCCCAGCGGCGAGAGATGCGCGCTTATTGCGTTTGATATGAAAGAGTCCTCCGAGCTACCGAAGGTCGCGGAACCATGGTTCCTCGCGTTCGGTTCCCGCATTTCGGTACAGCCGGCGATGACGCCGCAGGATCTGGCTGCCGCCGGACCAGGGTTCGAGCGCGCCATCAAAGAGTTTGGCAAGTAGATCATTCCTGAAGTCACGGCTGCGGCCGTGACATGGCGCGAGTATCACGAAGCTACCAAGCACAGCGTTGAGTCGTTAAGGCGAACACCGCACGTCCTGGATTGGGCGAACATGCCCGATCCGTTTCGTCACTATGAGGGCTTGCCGGTGCTCGACTTGCCGGCCGATCCGCCGGCGCCTGACAAGCCCGCGGCTGATGGTCCGACGTTTCTATCTCAGCTGCTGTACTACTCCGCTGCGATCAGCGCGACTAAACTCGTTCCGTCCACTGGATTGCGCTACGCGCTCCGCGTGAATCCATCCTCCGGAAATCTGCACCCGACGGAATTCCACTTTACGACGCGAGGTCTGAAAGACTGGCCCGATGGCCTGTATCACTACCGTCCTTCGTCGCACATGGCCGAGCAACGTGCGACGGGCGACTTCAAGATCGCGGGCAGCGACGCGCCGATCGTATTCATTCTGACCAGCATCGCGTGGCGCGAGGAGTGGAAGTACCGCGATCGCGCGTATCGATATTGCCTGCACGATATCGGTCACGCTTGGCAGTCTCTCTCGCTCGCTGCGGAAGCCATGGGATGCGACAGCAAGGCGCTTGTCGATTTCCCAGACGATGAAATAACGCGGGCTCTTCGCCTCAACCAGGATGAGTGGCCGATGCTAATTCTTGAACTCCGCGGAAGCTCCATTCCCACGCGCGAACCCGAGACCTCCGATACCGTTTGGTATGGCGGAACGGCGAATCCGCTCTCGACGGAGACGATCGCGTATCCGCGTATCGATGCCATTCATGCCGCCACAAAACGGATCGTCAAGTCTGCGGTCGAGCCGGCTCCAAGAGGTTCAGGCGAGATCAAGCTGCCTCCACCCGCCCAATCGACGGGCTCTTTTGGCGAAATCGCGCGGAAGCGCCGCTCGGCCCTCGACTTTGTCGGCGGAACGCGATTGATAACGCTGCCTCAGCTCTCGGCCTTGCTCACTGCAGCCATACCGCTACTGTCATTCATTCAGCTCTATCTCTACGTCCATCACATTAATGGGCTGGAGCAAGGGGTGTACCGATTCTGGCCCGATCGATCCGAGCTAGAGCTAATCAAGACCGGAGACCAGCGCGTCGCCGCTGCCGGTTTGAGCCTTGGGCAGGATCTCGCCGGGAACGCATGCGTGGCGTTCTCGATGATTGGCGATCTGGAACGCGCCACTCGCGCCTACGGCGACCGGGGCTATCGCTACGTCTATTTCGAAGCCGGCGCCATCGGCCACCGCTTGTATCTTGCCGCGGAAGCACTCGGGTTGGGCGCCACTGGCATCGGGGCATTCCACGATGAGGAAGTGCATCGCTATCTCCACGTGACGCCCGAGCAGGGACAAGTGGTCTACCATTTTGCGATCGGCTATCCGGTTCCCGATCCCGCCTACATGCTTAAGAAAGACGCGTGACCGCCATGGTGGGGATTCTGGTGCACGGCGACAATCACTTCATCGTTCGCGGGGCGTTGCCCGACCGGGAGACCGCGCTTGCGCTCGTCCGGCATTGGTCCGTGATCACGATTGGTGCCACAACGCCCGCAGCGCTCGATCGATGGCAGATCGTCAACCGCGAGTTCCGGGAGAATCTGCAGTGGGCCGTCGTGGTACCGGGCGAGAGTGAGCCCTCCCAGGCCGTGCAGATCCTGCTGGATGAGCTCGCGGGGCGGGGAATCGCCATCCATAACTCCAGATTGCTACGATGGTAAGCGTTTCCGAATAGGGACCTAAGTCAGGTAATAAGTCTATGTGGATCGTCAGGTTAGCGTTACGCCGTCCCTACACGTTCGTGGTGATGGCAGTCCTGATTGCCATCCTAGGCGGAGTCGCCATCGCGACCATGCCGGTCGATATTTTCCCGTACATCGACATCCCCATCGTCAGTGTCGTGTGGCAATACAACGGACTTACTCCGGAAGAGATGGAGAGCCGCATTGTCACGAATTTTGAGCGCTCGCTCACCTCGAACGTCACCGATATCGAGCACATTGAGTCGCAGTCCCATCAGAGCATCGCCGTCGTCCGGGTTTATTTTCATCAGAACGCTCAGGTCGATTTGGCGCTGGCGCAGATCGTCACGCAGTGCCAGGTTCAGGTTCGCAACATGCCGCCCGGGACATTTCCGCCGCAGGTGCTCAAGTATGATGCGGCCAGCGTTCCCATCCTGCAGCTCGGGTTAAGCAGCAAGACGCTGACCGAGCAGGAAATCTTCGACCTGGGGAATAACTTCATTCGGACACCTCTCGGCACCGTCCAGGGAGCGAATGTTTCCTACCCCTTTGGCGGCAAGAACCGCCAGATCATGGTGGACCTGAATCTCGAAGAGTTGTACGCGAAGCAGCTCTCGCCCATGGATGTTTCGAACGCGCTGAATCTTCAAAACCTGATCCTGCCCGCGGGCACCGCGAAATTCGCGCAGACCGAGTATCCGATTCGCCTGAACAGCAGCCCCGCGGTTGTATCGGAGTTCAACAACCTTCCGATTAAGACGGTCAATGGCGCGACTATCTACATGAAGGACGTCGCCACGGTCCACGACGGCTTTGTGCCGCAACAGAACATCGTCCGCACGAACGGCTCGCGCGGGGTTTTGCTGACCGTGACGCGCAACGGCAAGGCTTCGACGCTGGCTATCGTCGATGCGGTGAAAAACGCACTTCCCAAGATCCTGGCCACGATTCCGTCTGGGCTGAAACTATCCGTATTCGGCGATCAGTCGCTGTTTGTCAGGTCGGCGATCGGCGGAGTTCTGCGCGAGACGCTGATCGCGGCGTTCTTGACGGGCTCGGTGATTCTGCTGTTCTTGGGAAGCTGGCGCAGCACGATGATCGTATGGATCTCGATTCCGCTTTCGATTCTGACGTCGCTCTGTATCCTGAGCCTGGTGGGACAAACCGTAAACGTGATGACGCTGGGCGGCCTGGCTCTGGCGGTCGGCATCCTGGTGGATGACGCGACGGTCGAGATCGAAAACACGCATCGCAACCTCGGCATGCGCAAGCCCTTGGTCCGCGCAGTCCTGGATGGAGCATCGCAGATCGCGGTCCCCACGCTGGTTTCGACGTTGTCCATTTGTATCGTGTTCGTCCCGGTGCTTCTGTTGTCAGGCACGGCGAGGTACTTGTTCACTCCGCTTGCCATGGCGGTGGTGTTCGCGATGCTCGCGTCTTACTTGTTATCGCGAACCTTGGTGCCGACTATGGTGCACCACTTGCTCCGATCGGAAGCCGCGATTTATCAGGCGGGAGGGCATGGAGGCAAAGGGATTCTGTGGAGCGTTCATCGCGGTGCGAATTCCCTGTTCGAACGCCTGCGGTACTGCTACATCGGCTTGCTCGATTTTTCCCTCCGGCATCGCGGACCAGTTTTGATCTTGTTTCTAGCGATCTCTTTCGGCTCCTTCTGGCTGGCGCGGCTCGTCGGCCGTGACTTCTTCCCCAGCGTCGACGCCGGCCAATTAAGGCTGCATGCACGCAGCGCCCCAGGTACGCGCATCGAACAGACCGAATTTCGTTTCGCCGATGTGGAGCAGGAAATCCGCAACGCACTTCCCGCCGGCGAGATCGACACGATCATCGATAACATCGGCATACCGAACGCTTGGGGAAGCATCGCGCAGGGCGACGTGCCGAACATCGCGGCCACCGATGGCGAGATTCTGATTTCCCTGAACCGCGAGAAGCATGGACCGGTGCGGGACTACGAAGTGCTGCTTCGCAAGCGCCTTAACCAGAAATTCCCAGACATGGCGTTCTTCTTCGAACCCGCCAACATCACCAACCAGATTCTGAATTTCGGTTTGCCCGCGCCGATCGATTTGCAGGTGGTAGGGCGCGACGCCCCTGGCAACTACAAGATCGCGCAGCGGCTCCGGGACCGGATCACGCACATCCCAGGTGCGGCCGACGTCCATATTCATCAGGTGTTCAGCCAACCGCAGTTCGATCTGAGCGTCGATCGCGTTAAGGCCGGGCAACTGGGGCTGACGCAGCGCGACGTCACTAGCAGCATGCTGATTTCGCTTAGCGGAACCAATCAGGTGGCTCCGAACTTCTGGCTGAACCCGGCCAACGGCGTCAGTTACAACGTAGGCGTACAGACGTCGCAATACCGCCTGGATTCGATGGATGAGCTGCTGCGCACGCCGATCACCGCGGCAACCACCGCGGTGAATACGACGACAACCGACTCGCTGGCGGGCGTGGCTATGACCGGGAACGCTTCGGTAAGCTCGTCGCCAAGCGGCGCATCACAAGCCTACGGGAATCCCGGAGCGATTCCCAACGCGACGCAACTCCTCTCCAATCTGGTGGATGTCGGACGCAGCTACGGTCCCGTGATCATCAATCACTACAACATCGCCCCGGTCTTCGATGTG
>Ga0265314_10004487_pt1 | contig 12939 bp, 10 predicted proteins | sample 4126metaG_FD_203106 | JGI IMG/M metagenome (GOLD analysis project Ga0265314, IMG submission 203106) | Rhizosphere microbial communities from Carex aquatilis grown in University of Washington, Seatle, WA, United States - 4-1-26 metaG | ecosystem: Host-associated > Plants > Roots > Rhizosphere >... | reverse complement strand
TACCGAGGGAAGGACTGGTTTGTGCCATGAATGCTCTCGCTGAAGCTCCGCGGGCCACACGTCGCGAGTGGCTGGGCCTGGCGGTGATCGCGCTGCCCTGCCTGCTCTACGCGATGGATCTGACGGTCCTGAACCTGGCGCTGCCGCGCATCAGCGAAGCGCTGCGGCCCAGCAGCGCCAGGCTGCTGTGGATCGTCGACATCTACGGCTTCTTCGTCGCGGGGATGCTGATCACCATGGGCAGCCTCGGCGATCGCATCGGCCGCCGGCGTTTGCTGCTGATCGGCGCCGCGGCGTTTGGCGTGGCTTCGGTCGTGGCGGCATCGGCGCACAGCGCCGGCGCGCTCATCGCGGCGCGCGCTCTGCTGGGCGTTGCCGGCGCGACCGTCGCGCCGTCGACGCTGTCGCTCATCCGCAACATGTTCTCGAACCCGCGGCAGCGCACGTTCGCGGTCGGCGTCTGGATCTCCAGCTACTCCGTCGGTGGCGCCATCGGGCCGGTGCTGGGCGGCGTGGTGCTGCAGTACGCGCGCTGGGGTGCGGTGTTCCTGCTGGGCGTTCCCGTGATGGCGCTGCTGCTGATCGCCGGCCCGATCCTGCTGCCCGAATCGCGCGACGCGAGCGCGCGCCGGCTGGATCTGCCGAGCGCGGGCCTGTCGCTCGCGGCGGTGCTGTCGGTGATCTACGGGATGAAGCTCTGGGTGCAGGACGGGTTTGGTTGGTGGCCGGTGCTGTCGGTCGCGGCGGGGCTCGCGATGGGCGTGCTCTTCGTGCGACGGCAACACCGGATCGAGGACCCGCTCATCGATCTGCAGCTCTTCCAGGCGCGCGCGTTCAGCGTGTCGCTGGCGACGTACCTGGTGGCGACGCTGGTCACCTTTGGCGCGTACGTGGTCGTCGGACAGTACTTGCAGCTGGTCCTCGGTCTGTCGCCGCTCGGCGCCGGCTTGTGGATGCTGCCCTGGTCGGCGAGCTGGGTCATCGGCTCGTTCCTGTCGCCCGCGCTCGCGCGCAGGTTCCGGCCCGCGTCCGTGATCAGCGGTGGTCTCTTGCTCGCGGCGCTTGGCTTCCTTGCCGCCGCGCACGCGCTCTCGCTCGGTGTCGCGGCGCTCGTCGCTGCGTCGGCGACGTACTCGCTCGGCATGTCGCCGGTCTTCACGCTGGGGACCGACATGATCATCGGCTCGGCGCCGGCAGCGCGCGCCGGCAGCGCCGCCGCGATCTCCGAGACCAGCTCGGAGCTGGGCGGCGCGCTGGGCATCGCCATCCTCGGCAGCATCGGCACCGCGATCTATCGCGCGCAAATGATCCAGGCGCGGCTCGGCGAGCTGCCGGCGGCGGCACGCCAGGCGGCCCTGGATACGCTCGGCGGCGCGACCGCGGCGGCCGCTCAGCTGTCGTCGCGTGACGGGACCTTGCTGCTCGCGACGGCGCGCGCGTCTTTCACGCACGCGCTCCAGGCGACGCTGGGGCTGTGCGCCGCGGTCTCGTTCGCCACGGCGATCGCGGTGTTGGTGGCGCTGCGGCGGGTTCGCTAGGGAAGCGCTCTTACGATTCGTCACATTTCGGCGTCGAACGGAGCGGGATCAAAGCGAGGCGGCGCAACGGGAGCTGTGCGGGTCCTGCCGCTGCGGGGTCCTCCCCGCCGAGGTGGGCCGGGTCGGGGCCGCGTTGTAGGGCCTAGACCACGGCAACCTTCTTGGAGAAGCTCCACGCGACGAGCCCAACCCGTCCCACCTCGTCGGGGTCCCCCCCTTCGCGTCACCGGCACAGCTCCCTCCGCTTCGCCGACATTGAGCGCGCGCTCGTTTCGGTTGCGACGGCGGCGAGATTCCGGATCGGAGTGGGCCCGGAACGATCGCGCTCTCATTGTCGGGAGCTACGCGCGTGACGTAGAGGGGGGGCACCCTGCAGCGGCAGGACCCGCGCAGCTTCCGTGGCGCCGCCTCGCTTGATCCCCGCTCTCCCCTCGACGCAGAAAATGTGACGGATCGTGAGATGGAAGCGCTGGGGCCGACGCGGTCGCCGGGAGGCCCGCGCTCAGCGGCCGAGGAGGCCACGCAGGATCAGCGCGCCTGCCAGAGACGACAGGATCATCCCGCCGACGTGCGCGAGCATGATGTGAGGGGTGGTGGCGATCGGACAGAGGAAGTGCAGCGCGAGCCCGCCGAGCGCGCCGCCCGCGGCGCCCACGGCGAGGCCGATGCGGCCGGCGCCGACCGGCAACCGGCGCCGCAGGAGGAGAACGCCCAGCACAATGACGATCGCGGCTACTTGCAGAACGTATTTTCCGCAGCCGTAGCACGACTGGAGCAGCGTCTTGCCGATGTCCTCGGGGCGCACGCTCACGCCCGGCACACGGGCGGTCCACAACGCCATGAACAGCACGACCAGGCCCATGGCGATCGCGCTGGCGCGCGAGGCCCGGCTGCCGGCCGGGAGGACGTCGCCGCGCGCGGGCACCAGCGCCGCCGCGAGCGAGGCCACGACGGCGAAGGCCCACAGGGCCGCGCCGATCGCGACCCAGGCCGGCGGCAGCTTCCCGAGATCGGGCCGCAGCGCAGAGCTCGACAACGAGTACGCCGGCCAGATCGCGCCGATCGCCAGCGCCGCGGCGAAGGCGCCGAAGCGCGACCGCGTCCGCACGGGCTTCATCGTTCCGAGCGTCTTCAGTATCTCGGGTGACGGCGGAGGCGGCGGTGTCTCCATCGCCACGCGCAGCAAGCGACCGTCGAGCTCGTCCGCGTCGTTGGGCTTCACGCCAGCTCTCTCTTCGAAGGGGCCTGCGCGGCCTGGTCCGGTTTGCCGGTGCCCGCCAGCATCTGTCGCAGGGTGACATACGCGCGGTGCGCCCGGAGCTTGATCGCGCCGGGCGTCGTGCCGGTGATCATTGCCGCCTCGGCGACGGAGCGGCCGTGGACCTTGGTCAGCAGCAGCGCCTCGCGCTGATTTTCGGGCAGATGCTCGAGCGCAGCCATCGCGGCGGCGGCCGATTCGGAGCGCTCGCCTTCGGCGTGGTGCGCCTCCTCGGCGACGCCCGTGATGTGCGCGGCCGGCGCCGCCCCGAGCTCGCCGTCCCGGGTCAGACGCACGCGGCTCCGCTTGCGCTTGCGCATCTCGTCGAGGCAGGTCCGGTGAGCGATGGTGTAGATCCACGGGATGGGATTCGCGCCGCGCACGTAGGCGCCGCGGGCCTCGTGCACCTTCAGGAACGCCAGCTGCAGCACGTCCTCCGCCGCCGCCTTGTCGCCGAGCAGGCCGGTCAAGTAGGCGAGGACGCGCGGCGCCAGCATGCCGTAGAGGCGATGAAAGGCGGCCGCCTCGCCGTCGCAGTACCGACCCATGACGGCCGTGGCTTCGAGCGCCTCGGGATCCATGCCGGCCACGCCGTCTCTCATATACCGGCCCGGCCGCCCGGACAAACGGCCACGTGACCGGCGCCGGGCCCAGCGGTCAACGCCCGGCGCGCGCACACGCCGGCGGCATCCCGGGGCGCGGCGCACCAGGTCCGTCGGCTTGATCAATGTCGTGAGCATTCGTCTCCCGGCGTCACCCTTCGTTACGCCGGTCGGAAGCCGCGGTTACGGTGGCTACGATTGGTTCGAGACCAGCTGCGCGACCGGGTCGTTGCGGTCGCGCGCGGGCAGGCGCCGCTTGTAGGCGACGAACGCTGCCAGCAGGCCGACGATGGCCGGAACGACGGCACCGCCGACGTGCCCGCCGACCGCGGTGAGCACGGTCGCGCCGGCCATGATGATCACCAGGCCCGCCGCCGCGAGCGACGTGAGGCCCCGGCCCACGCGCACGAGCCCCGGCAGGATCAGGCCCAGCGCGCCGACGATCTCCGCCAGACCGATGAACTTGAGGAAGAGCGGCGGCAGCGGCGATTGCTGCGCCAGCGCGGCCGCCGGGGCCGCCAGCTTCATGCCGCCGGCGAAGAGGAAGACGAGAGCGAGCAGCCCCTGGATGGTCCAGAGCAGCGCGCGAGTCTTGCGGGACTCGGTCGGGGTGGTGGTCGTGGCGGCCTGCATGGTCGTGTCTCCTGGCTCGGGTTGGTGGGAGGCCATCTCGCTGCCTCACAGACACGACGAACCGGAAGCGGCGATTTCGACACCCCTGCCATTTATTTTGCCGGCTGGACGCGCTCGAGGTCTGGGGCGATTGTGAACGCATGAGGGGATTTGGGGTTCTGCTTGTGTTTCTGGTCGTCGCGTCCGGTTGCGGGAGCTCGGCCGACCAGCCCACCGATCGGGTCTCCATCTGCAACCGGGGCCGTGCCAACGCCTGCCAGCGCATCGCGGACTGCGAAGGTGCGGCGCCCTCCAATCCCGCGACTGTCGCCTTCGTGACCATGTGCACCGCGACCACGCAGGCGAACGAGTGCACCGCCGACCTTCTGGTTTGCCCGCCAACCGAGACCTATCACCTGGACCAGGACCTGGCCTGCGCTTCTGGCTTCAGCCAGTGGGACTGCGCAGCGGTCCTGGCGGCCGGCGACCATTTTCCGGCGCCGCCCGCCCCGTGCCAGATGATCTGTCAGTGACCGGGGATCGCTCGAGCTGCCTGACGCGCCTGCGAGTGAGTACTTTTTGTTCGAAGGGCGCGCCCACGTCTGCTGGGCCGAGGAGGCAAACCATGCTGCAAGCTCGTGCGTCAGAACCGCGCAGCGATCGACCCACTGACAACGCGGCCGTCCGTCCGTTTCGGGTGAACGTTCCGGAAGCGGAGCTGGCGGAGCTGCGCAAGCGCATCGGCGCGACCCGATGGCCGGAGCGTGAGACGGTCATGGATGCGTCCCAGGGTGTGCAGCTCGCGACGATCCAGGAGCTCGCGCGCTACTGGGCGACCGACCACGACTGGCGCGTCTGCGAGGCGAGGCTGAACGCGCTCCCGCAATTCGTCACCAAGATCGATGGGCTGGACATTCACTTCATTCACGTCCGCTCGAAACATGAAAACGCGTTGCCGCTCATCGTCACCCACGGCTGGCCGGGGTCGATCATCGAGCAGCTGAAGATCATCGATCCGCTGACCAACCCCACGGCATCCGGCGCGCTCGCGTCGGATGCGTTCGATGTCGTCATTCCATCATTGCCGGGATACGGTTTTTCGAGCAAGCCGATCACGACGGGCTGGGGTCCGAGTCGCATCGCCCGCGCCTGGGTGGCGCTGATGAAGCGGCTTGGCTACACCCGATTCGTGGCTCAGGGTGGCGATTGGGGCGCGGTCATCACGGACGTGATGGCTGCCCTCGCACCTCCGGAGTTGCTCGGGATCCACTCCAACATGCCCGGCACGGTCCCACCAGAGATTGCCCGCGCGCTGCAGGCCGGCGACCCGCCACCATTCGGTCTGTCTGACGAGGAGAACCGCGCCTACGAGCAGCTCGAGTTTGTCTACAAGCACATCGGATACGCCAGCCTCATGGGTACGCGCCCGCAGACGTTGACCGGGCTGGCGGACTCGCCCGTCGGTCTGGCGGCGTTCATGATTGACCACGACGCGCGAAGCTACGAGCTCATCGCACAGGCTTTCGACCGAAACCCCGGAGGCCTGACGCGAGACGATGTCCTCGACAACATCACGCTCACCTGGTTGACGAACACCGCAATCTCATCGGCGCGGCTCTACTGGGAGAACGCGCTCAACTTTTTCAACGCCAAGAATGTCTCCATTCCGGCGGCCGTGAGCATCTTCCCCGATGAGCTCTATCAGGCCCCGCGCAGCTGGGCCGAGCGAGCGTATCCCGAGCTGATCTACTACAACACGCTCCCCGAAGGCGGGCACTTTGCCGCCTGGGAACAACCGCAGCTGCTGTCGGAAGAGATCCGCGCGGGCTTCCGACCGCTGCGCCAGTAGTCAGCTGGACGGGGATCCCCTGACGTGCGGAGGCGGGCGCGGTCCGTTCACGGCCCTGCTGGATCGGCGCCGATGAAAGCATAGCTTGGATCGGGCGGGGGTGTGAGATGCGATTGCGGAGGTGGGGAAGGCGGGCGCGCGGGCTCGCGCTTGCGGGGCTGCTCGTGCTGGCGGCGCCATTGCGGGCGTGGGCCGACGGTTCCGACCAGCCGCCGAGCGAGAACGAACGTGTCATCACCATCGGGCCGCAAGCGGTCGTGATCCAGAACCAGCGTGGCCAGCTGCGCATGTACGACGACCCGTCTCAGCAAGTGGTCGTGTGCAAGTCGCCGCTGGATTGTCTGGGGAGGGTGCTCGGGGTCTACGGCGTGGTCGCGTTCTTCGCCTACGACAACTTGACCGTCGTCGGTTTCGAGAACAACCCCATCACACCGCCGCGGCTCGGCTCACCGTCGCAATGACCGGGCGGTGCTAGAGCGCGCGCCCTTCGGCATGGAGCGCGATCGGGAAGCTCTCCGGCAACCTTCCCGGCAGAAAGCCGAGGGTCACCGCCAGCACCACGCGGGCGCCGTTGCGCTCGAAGCCGCCCGCCTTGACCATCAGGTCGACGATCTCGTCGATCTTCAGCTGGCCGCGGATGGTCAGCTGGGCGTTGCTGCCCGGCGTGCTCGCCGTGTCGACCTCGACGCGCGCATCGCGCACGATCAGATCGCCAACGTTGCCGAGCGCCAGCGCGAGATCCGCGGGCCCGGCGCGCGAGCCGTTGCGCTCCGCGCGCCAGGCGGTCGGAACGACACCCGAGGCGACGCCGCGCTCCGTAGCTGACAGCTCCAGGAACGGCGCTCCGTCATCGCCGAGACGCGCCTCCAGCCCGGGCAGCAAACCCTCGAGGCGGCGCGCCGGCTCCGGGCTTTGCACGCGAAGCGAGCCACGCGCGAAGCGGATCCGCTGCCCATCGCGCGATCCGTCGTCGCCGGGCGGCTGGCCGCGCGCCTCGGGCCCGCGCTCGGCGCGCACCAGCTCGGCCAGTTGCTCGTCGGGACGCGTCCAGTAGAACATGCGGTGCGTGCGCGAGAGGTAGCGGTAGGGATAGATGGTGCGGTTGGCGAGCGCGCCGGGCGTGCCGCGCTCATCGCCGGCAATCGTGAGCGCGGGCGGGTACCGGTAGTCGCTCTCGCGGCGGCGCACCACGACGCGCGCCGCCTCGGTGAGCGCGCGCGCGTGGCTCAGGGCTCGGGCCAGCGCCGTGGCGTCGGGTGGCGTACCCGCCCGAGCCGCCGCGCGCACCGCGAGCGCCCCATCGTAGATCGCGACCGCGTGCTCGGCGCGCAACGCGTAGGCGCGCAAGCCATCGCGGATTTCGCGCGCCCACGGCGCCTGCGCCGTCGACTGCCGTGGCAGCAGCGCCTCGACGCGATCCGCGAGGTCGTGGTAGGCCGCCGCGATCGCCGCGAGCGGCTGCAGGCTGTGGCGCCGCAAGCTCTCGACCTGGGCGTCGTCCCACCCGACCACGTCGGCGGGGGCGGGCGGCAGCGGATGGAAGTGCAGCCCGAGGCGCTCGGCGGTCTCGATCTCGGTGTCGCTCCCGACGAGGAAGCGCAGGATCTCCGGATCGCGCACCTCGCGCGCCTGACGTTCCTGCACGGCGCGCAGCACGGCGCGGATCTCGGCGCCGCCCGCGAGCGCCGCGGTGAAGTCGTCCAGGCAACGGCTCTGCGTGAAGGCCGGGTCCCAGACCGCGCGCGCCACGCAATAGTCGATCAGCCAGTAGCCCCACTCCTGTCCGCTGGTGAAGAGGTGGTGGCCCACGACCCCGGCGGTGGCGCTGTCGCGATCGGCGCGCAACGGCGCGATCCAGTCGAGGTCCCATTGCCGCGCCTCGAGCGTCGCCGGCGCGAGAAAGAGCGGGACCGCCTGATCGAACGTCAGCCACCACGATGACTCGGGGTAGTAGACGATCGGCCGCCGCGCGCTCTCGGCGCGCATCCAGCGTTGCAGGTGGCTGAAGTCCGCGTTGCCGTACACCCCGGCCGCCGGCCGCTCCAGATCGTAGAGCATCAGCGGATGCACCAGCACCCCCATCGCGGGCGGCGCGAACTGTGGCAGGTCGAAGAAGCGCACGCGACGCTTCGGCGTCGGCTCTTGATGCGTGCCGTGGTTGATGGTGAAGAGGCGCACGCCCGGGTGCTGCGTCGCCACGTAGCTCGAGACGAACGTGAGGCGCCCGACGGTCTTGTCCTCGTCGGCGGTCGTGAACTCGCTGGGGCTGAAGTTGACGGTCAGCATGCTGACGGCGGGCAGCCCGGCGACCGGCGCCAGCAACCGATCGATCGCCGCGGCGATCTGCGGGTTCTCCGGGCGCGCGGATTGTGGGTCGAGCACGGGACGGCCACCCTGCTGCGCGTTGGCCAGGTTGAGCCCGACCACGCGCGGAAAGCCGCGGTCATAGGCGTACGAGCCGACGAGTGTGGGGTCGAACCCGCCATCGACCAGCGTCTGCCGCAGCTTGACGTTCCAATCGATCCACCGTCGCTGGTAGTCGGCCATGGGCAGGCCCCCGAGCTCGCGGGGCGGCGACAGATCGACCGGGTGATCGCCGTGCACGTGCATCGACCGATCGCGAAACGCGGGATGCTCGCGCACGTCGAGGGGCGCGGCCGGCCACGCCGGGTTTGGAGGGTAGTAGGTCTGCTCCGGGTGAAAGTAGCGGATGCCCAGCCGCTGCAGCAGATCATAGACCGCCCACTGGCCGGCGAGCAGCGAGCCGCCGGCGAGCACGACGCGACGGCCGGAGCCGCAGCGTCGTTCGTGGATCACATACTCCTGGGCACCGAGCGGGATGTCAGATGGCGAAGCGCCGGCGCCCGCGGCCGGTCCCGGCGAGGCGACCGCCAGGCGCAGCTCGCCGGGCACGCACCGCGCCGGCCCCGGCTCCTGCACCGACACCGCGCCGCCCCAATGCGCGACGTCGGCACGAAGATCTTCGATCGCCAGGCGCATGCCCGCCGGGAGGTCGGCGCGGGCCTCGACGATCCAGCGGGAGGCCTCCGGCTCGTGCGCACCCAGCATCGTGGCGCAAGCGAGGACCAGCCCCGCCCGAGAACAGACGGCGCCGGCGCTCACAGTGTGCGATCCCGCCCCGGCTCCCGGGCCCTGGACGGCCGGATCCCGAGCGTCGCGGCAGAGCTTCGCCAGACCTGCGCGAAGGACACCACGCCCGATTGTGACAGTTGCGTGATCGCGTGGAAAGCCCGCATTCGCAGATAGATCTCGGAGCCAGGGCGACGGAGCCTGAGGCTGCGAATCAAAACTCCGGGTCGACCCGGGGTTTCCGGACCTTACGGCGCGGTCAGGCGAGGAGGGGCGTCGGTCCGAATGGTCAAAAGTAGGGCGGCGTGTCTGTTTCGCGGTCCGCCGATCGTCGTCTGCCCAGGAGGTGCCCGATGCGCAAGCTGATCCTGAAGATGTCGATGTCGCTCGACGGGTTCGTCGGCGGTCCCCAGGGCGAGCTCGACTGGTTGTTCAGGAGCATGGACGCCGCGACGACGGCGTGGACCGTCGACACGATCGGGCAGATGGGCGTCCACATCATGGGCAGCCGCACGTTCCGAGACATGGCGGCCTACTGGCCGACGTCGACCGAACCGTTTGCGCCGCCCATGAACCAGATCCCAAAGGTCGTCTTCTCGGCGCGCGGGTTGCCCGCTGCCAGCAGCTCCGAATCGACCACGCGCGCGCTCGAAGACGCGCGGGCCCAGGCTCCGCGCCCCCTGGCCGACGCGGGTGCCGCACGCGAAAGCTGGGCGGCGGCACGCGTCGCCAGCGGTGACCTCGCCGACGAGATCCGCCGGCTCAAGCAGGAGCCCGGCAAAGACATCATCGCCCACGGCGGTGCGAGCTTCGCGCAGAGCCTCGTCGAGCGCGGGCTGGTCGACGAATACCGGCTGCTGGTTCATCCGGTGGTCCTCGGGCGAGGGTTGCCGTTGTTCTCGAGGCTGGCGAAGCCGGCCGACTTGCAGCTGGTCGAAGCCAGGTCGTTCCCGGGAGGTGCCGTCGCGCACATCTATCGCCCGCGCGCCTAGCGCATGGAAGGACCGGGGTATGTCCCTTGTCCGGGGAAGTGAGGAGTCGTTCGACAGCGGCAGTGACGACGGGACGACGACGCAATCTCGCGTGAACTGAGTCGCCCTTCCCCGCGGTGAGCTCGCGGCGCTTGACTGCGCGTTGCCTCGGCCTCAACTCGATGCGCGCATGAATCGCCGGCGCATTGCGATTGCCTGTCAGGGTGGGGGAAGCCAGTGCGCGTTCGTCGCGGGGGCGCTCAAGACGCTCTTTGCCCGTGGCGTGCACCGTCGCTTTCAGGTCGTGGGACTCAGCGGAACATCGGGTGGGGCCTTCACCGCCGCGCTCGCCTGGCTGGGGCTGCTGGAGCAGGCGCGGGGCGATCGCCGTCCGATCGAGGATCGGATCCTGGCGTGCTGGAGGGACCTGACCGCGCAGACCTTTCCCGAGATCGCCTTCGACGGGATCTGCGTCGAGCTCTTGCGGCTCGTCGAGCGAGGCTTCCTGCCCACCTTCGCGACCAGCCCCAGCTCGCTGCGATTCGCGCTCTCGTCGCGCGCGGCGGCCGCGTTCATCGGGCGCCCCGAATTCACCGACCTGCGGGTGTTGCTCTCGAAGCACCTCGAGTTTGGCGCGCTGCCCGCGCTCACGCAGCCCGACAGCCCCGTGTTGCTGGTCAGCGCCGCCGATGTGCTCGAGGGGACCTTCAAGGTCTTCAGCTCGGCGAGGAACGAGATCAGCATCGACGCCCTGCTCGCGTCGGCCGCCATTCCCACGTTGTTTCCGGCGGCCGAGGTCGACGGACACATGTACTGGGACGGCATCTTCTCGTCGAACCCGCCCGTGATTCCGTTTCTGCGCGAGCAGAGCATGGGACAGGTCCCGCTCGCCGAGGAGATCTGGGTGATCCAGGTCAACCGCTCGCGCAACGAGAACGTCCCGGAGACCGCCGCCGACATTCAGGATCGGCGCAATCACCTGGCCGGTAACCTGAGCTTGCGGCACGAGCTGCAGCTGATCGAGATCCTCAACCTGCTGCTCAAGAACGGCGCCTTCACAGATCAGTTCCGCCTCCGGCTGGGCCTCGACGCGACCGAGGCCGTCACCGTTCGCTTCATCCGGATGTCTCAGGAGCTGGAGCAGACCCTCGACTACCCGAGCAAGCTCTCTCGGCAGCCGAGGCACATCGAACGCTTGCTGGCGGACGGTGAGGTCCAGGCGAACGGCTTCCTCGACGCGCTGCCCGCAGAGCTCCAGTCCGAAATCGGATTCGAAGGAGAGTCCGCGGGGCTCCATTGATGCGGCGAACGGCACTCCTCGCCGCAGGCCTGGTCGTCTCGATTGTGAGTTTGCGTGTCGAGCGGGCGCGCGCGGAGGAGGTCGCGCCGACGCAAGCGCCCGCGGCCACGCCATCGCCAGCGGTGCCGGCGTGGCGTCCGCCACCCGCGGGCCAGATCGGCGGCGACGATCCCAAGCCCGACGACTCCGCGACCCCGTACTACAACGCCGGCTTCGTCCTGATCCCGACGCTGAAACCGCGCGAAGTTCCGTTCCGCCTGCGCCTCAATCACGTCTCGCAGTTCCGCTTCACGAACTCGATGGACGTCGATCACACCTACGTCACCCACCTGGGCGTCGAGCGCGAGGTCCTCCGGCGCAACGACATCCAGCTGACCCGCGACGTGTTCTATTTCTCGGGGTTCGCCTTCGATCCGCGGCTGGATTTCAACATCCTCATCTACACCTCCAGCGCCACGCTGTCGGCGACCGCGGCCGGGTTCGTCGGCTACGTGTTCAACCGGGCCTTTGCGCTGCGGGCGGGGTTCTTCTCGCTGCCCAGCGCGCGCAGCATGACCGGGACCTACCCGTTCTTTCATTCCACCGATCGCAGCCTGGCCAACAACTACATGCGTCCCGGCTTCACGCAGGGCGTGTGGGCCAACGGCGAGCTCTTCCCCGGCTTCAACTACATCGCGATGATCGGGAACTCGCTGAACACGCTCGACATCGCCGCCACCAGGATCGACCACAACTTCGCCTACTCCGCGTCCGTCTGGTACGACCTGCACAACTTCGGCAAGGAGTGGAACGACTACGAACGGCACCGGGAGCTGGCCGTGCGCGTCGGCACTGCCTTCACCTATGCGCGCGAAGACCGGCTGTCCGACCTCTCCGTGTCCAGCCCGGAGAACAACTCCACCTTCATCTCCGACGGCACGTTGCTGTTCGAAACCGGCTCGCTCGCCACCGGCGTCACCGTCTCGCTGGCCAACTTTTACCTGTGGGCGATCGACATCGGCCTCAAGTATCTGGGGCTGTCGTTCAACGCCGAGCTGTACCAGCGCTGGCTGAACGGCTTCTCCGCCGACGGTCCGCTGCCGCTCGACTCCATGTTCGACTGGGGACTCGAGGCCTCGCTGGGCTACTTCGTGCTGCAAAAGCGCCTCGAGACCTATCTCCGGACGTCTTTCATCCGCGGGCCGTTCGCCAAGCCCATCGAGGGCGCCGCCGGCTTCAACTGGTACCCCTTCAACACGCGCAACGTCTGGCTGAACGGCGAAGCGATCGCGATCCGCCACTCGCCGTATCAAAGCGTGCTCTACGCATATTCCTCGGGTCAAACGGGCGCGCTGTTCCAGGTTCAGTTCATCTTGCGGTTCTGAACGCCCCCGAGGGCCGGTCGCTCACCCCTGCGTCATCGTTTCGGAACCCTGCCCTCGCCAAAGTCCGGTGTCGTCACTACCTTCCATTCTTCGATCGGACCAGTGGCTTGATGGATGGACTTTTTCAGGATTCGGCACCATGGCGCGCGCGCGCGCGCGGCACCCGCGTGCCCCGGGTCGTCGGGTACGGATGGCTGCTCGCCGCGATCGTCGCTGCGCTCCCCGTGAGCGTCGCGCGCGCCCAGACGGCCGCCACGAAGCCCCCTGAGCGCCGGCGTGTCGAGTTCGGTATCGTTCCGCTGGTCGGCGGCGATACCGACGTGGGCCTGGGCGTCGGCGAGCTGAGCAGCCTCGC
>Ga0265314_10004484_pt1 | contig 12947 bp, 18 predicted proteins | sample 4126metaG_FD_203106 | JGI IMG/M metagenome (GOLD analysis project Ga0265314, IMG submission 203106) | Rhizosphere microbial communities from Carex aquatilis grown in University of Washington, Seatle, WA, United States - 4-1-26 metaG | ecosystem: Host-associated > Plants > Roots > Rhizosphere >... | reverse complement strand
GTAATCGCGAGGCGTCGCTTGGCCTCGGGTATGGACAGTGGCTCGAAGTTGCTCTCGACACCGGCGGCCACCACTTCAACGGCAGGTGGCGCTTCATCCAAGAGGGGGATGGTGGCGATGGGCGGGGTCTTGAGACCAGCGCCGGCACCGACATGACTGACGGGGTCGTTGCCCTCCGGAATATAAAGCGATACCCACACGCCGCGACCAACGGGGATTGTGTGCCCGGCACGCTTGCGAGCCGTATAGGCGCGATTGAACCGATCCCGCATTTCATCGCCGTCGAGCATATGGATCTTCGCGAATTTTGGATTGTGCGGATCGTCCACGGAAACAGCGACGACTAGATCAACCTCGTCGAGCGTCCGCCATCCCTTGTCCTGCTCCGTGCGGGGGAATGCGATCCACGTATCCTGCGTGGTTCGTATTGAGACCACCTTGCTTTCTTTGCCCTTCACTATGCGGCGAACACTCGACTTGCCGCTCCCCTGAACACGCTCGACCTTCCAACCCGCTCCCTCCAAAGCTTTGACACCGGCCTCGAAGAGCTGAGTCTTCATGGTCACCTTGGCCGGGCTTCCAAAAACATTAGTCATGACACTATCCTCTTCCTGATGCCTCATGCGTCTTTCATAGAACCTATATGTTGTTCCCGGCAACAAAGTCAAGAGGACTCAGGACGTATTAGAGAGACCTGAAAAAGAGCCCCTCACAGCTCTCCTAAGGCCTCATGGCCCAAATCGGGTGTCCCTTTGCCTTCCCTCTCCCCATTGTCCTCCGCACACACCACGGAGGACTCCCATGACATTCCGCATTCGCGGCCTCGATGCCGCGCAATTCGCTCCCCTGTTCGCCCTGTCGGACGCCGAGCTCGCCCCCCGCGGCGCCGTGCGCAAGCGCGTGAACTATGGCGCGCCCTGCCGCGTCAGCCTCACCGACGCGGCGCCCGGCGAGGAACTGCTGCTGGTCAACTTCGAGCATCATGCTGTCGCCTCGCCCTACCGCATGCGCTTCGCCATTTTCGTGCGCGAGGGCGAAGAGACCTTCGACGCCGTCGACAAGGTGCCCGATCAGTTGCGCCGGCGCACGCTGGCCGTACGCGGCTTCGACGCCGAAGGCATGATGACCGGTCACGAGCTGATCGAAGGCGTCTTCCTGGAAGAGGCCATCGAGCGGCAGTTCGCCGACGGCAGCGCCGCCTACCTGCACGTCCATTTCGCCGCGCCCGGCTGCTACGCGGCCAAAGTGGAACGGGCCTAAGGCCGCTGCCCCCGGAACCTCCGCTGCGCCCATGACTTAAGTCAAAGCTCCGGCCGGCCGCCCCGCTATAGATGCGGCCTGTGCTAGACTTCTGCTGGCAGACTTGCCGCCCGCGTCACGCTTTGAAGGAAACCCAATGGCCAAAGACACCTCCATCTCGCTGCCCGATCTCGAAGACCGCATCGCCATCATCCGCGACAACCTGCGCCAGTTGACCGAGCAGGCCGCCGGCTCCTCGGGCGCGGCCGACGAAGAGCGCGCCGCCGAGCGCATCGCGGCGCAGCAGGAGGAACTGGACAAGCTGGTCAAGCAGCGCGACGCGCTGGTGAAGAAGTAGCAAGGGAGCCGGAATCACCGGCGGAATTGCTCCACCGCATTCCTCACGGCGGCTTCAATCTCGGGCATTTGCCGGTCGATATCGCGTGCGACTTCGGCCGCCTGCTCTGCCGATAAAATTTTTCCTTGTTCGCAATCGAGCACGACGCCGCGGGTCGCCCGGGCGTAGGCCGCACCGGCCATATAGGCCGCCACGCAGGCGCGAAGGTCGGCGCCCCAGCGAAAAGCCAAGGCAAATGTCCAGCGGCGGCCAAAGTTTATGTCGGCGTACTCCGCCATCAATCCGGCGGCGTCCCAGTGGTCGCATTCGAAGCCGGTTGGGTCAGCGTGCCACCGCGCCGGCAGGAACCCCTTTAGCGCCGAGAACGGCCTTTCCGCCGAAAGCTCAAGCGCAGAATGATCCGTATCGATGGCGCGCTGCCATTCGGCGATCGAACCCAGGCGCTCGTCGGAAAGGGCGTAAATTTCCATCGACATGGCAGCCAGCCTCCGTCGTCTCGATGATTGAAAATCGCCCGCGCCGCGTCAAGCATATCTTCCTATTATGATCCATAAGGAGCCGTAAGGCCGTCGCGACGGCGCTTTTTACGCTTGACATATCTTCCTACTTGGACTATATACCCACCATCCCGCCCCGGTTGCGAGGGGGCGTTTGATCAGCGTCGTCAGACGCTGGGGCGGGGAGCGGTGGCCGGTGGGGGTGTCGGAGATTCGGCGCAACAAACCCATCGGCGGTCCAAGCCGCTTGGTCCCGGCGCGCCAGCCGCGCGCCACGGGGGCGTAAGGCTGTGTGGGCAAGGGGCAGAGCGGGAAGAACCGGCCCAAAAGGCGGTTCCGAATGCCGAAGCAACCTCCTCGCACCGCCGACAAACCCCATAGCGGTGGATAGGCAGTCCTAGAGCAAGAGGCAGCCTGAAAAGGTCAGTCCACCGGGGGCCATGCGGAGCAAACCTATAAACACCGCGCGCGGAGCGCCGGGGATCCGGCGGTTTCGTGGTGACTAACCTGCGTACTTAACTCAGAACCTACGCAGGGCTGCGGGGCCGCGCGTGGCCCCGGCGTTCCGCGCGCCCTCGTTTCGGGGCGAGGGCTGGGAATGCGAAATTGGAATACGGCCTGCCCGGGGCCGCACAAAGAATACGGGCGATGACGCGCGTCTGCTTTCCTACACCATCACCGTATCGGCGACCTCGCGCAGCTCCTTCGCCCGCGCGCGCATGGTGGCTTCCTGCACTTCGAGGTCCTCGGCGATTTCGGACGACAGGTTGAACAGCCCGGCAAGCTTGATGCTGATGAAGTCGTGCTCCTTCGCCACCACGGCCTGGGCGATGACGCCGCCCCATTCCTCGGCCAGGATTTCGGACACCGCCTGCTGCGCGATCTTGAGAATGGCGCTGAGCGCGACGAGTTTCATCTGGTCGGCGCTGTTGATGGTGGCGCGCTCCGACAGCACCAGCAATTCCTGCGGCGAAACGGCGCGGAACGCGGTGACCGCGTCCTTAAGGTCCTGCGCGGTGGCCTCCTGCGATTCCGCGTAAGCATGGATCTCGCCGGCCAGCGTCACCACGGCGCGGCGCAGGTCGAACAGCCGCTTGCGCGCCTCGATGCAGGCCTCGGTGTCCGCCTCGATGCGCCGCAGCAGATCGAGCGCCGCCTGCACCGATTGCGCGCGCACCTGAAGATAAACCGGCCGCGCCGCATACATCGCCGCCAAGAGCGCGACGGAAGCCGCGGCGAAAGTCTCGTTCTCCTGCCACACCAGATAAATGCCGCGCAGCTGCGCCTGGTCGAAAATCGAGGCAAACAGCACGGCGAGGCACGCCGCGAGGGCGACCGCGACCAGGGGCAACAGCATCAGCGGCAGCTGGGAGATTTTCATGCGGGCGGAAATGGCGGTTTCGGCGCGCCACCATAGCCAGCGCCGCGCGGGCGGTCGATAGGCCCGGATCGCGCCGTTGCCAGGCCGGCGGTTTCCGCGCTTAATTGCGGGACAAAGCGCCCGTTTGAGGCGCGACGGGGGAAGCGGCCATGAGGAAAACGTCTATTATGGCGATGCTCTGTCTGGCGCTGATGGGGGCATCGATGAAAAGCACGCAGGCGGCCGAGCTGAAAATTCTCGCCGGCGGCGCGCTCACCGGGGTGCTTGGCGATCTCGCCCCGAAATTCGAGCGCGAGACCGGTCACAAGCTTGTCATCCAATTCGGCGCGACGCCGGACCTGATCAAGGCCGCGACCTCGGGCGCGCCGTTCGACCTCGGCGTCGCGCCGGTCGATGTGTTCCAGAACGCGGAGGCCCGCGCCACCTTCGCGCCTGGCCCTACCATCAACATCACCCGCGTTGGATTCGGCGTCGCGGTGAAAGCCGGCGCGCCCAAGCCCGACATCGGCACGCCCGAGGCCTTCAAGGCGGCGTTGCTCAACGCCAAATCCATCGCCGTGCTGCCTGCGAGCGCGGCCGGCGCCTATGTGACGAAAGTGTTCGAGCGCCTCGGCATCGCGAAGGAGATGGACGCCAAGGCGCTGAAACAAACCGCGCCGGCCGGCGTGCCGCAGGCCGTCGCCAAAGGCGACGCCGAGATCGGCGTCTTCCTGACCAACGTGATGACCGCGCCCGGCGTCGAATTGGCCGGGAATTTCCCCGGCGACTTGCAGCAGGACCTCGTCTTCACCGCGGCCGTCGCCGCGCAGACGTCGAACGCCGCCGCGGCCAAAGCCTTCATCGATTTCCTTCAGAGCCCCGCCTCGGTCGTCACGATCAAGGCCAAGGGCATGAAGGCCGGCTAAGCGGAACACCCCCCGCTCATTCCTCGCACTTGAAGGACCGCCCATAGGAAGTTGGAATACCGGGTCAAAAGACGAGCCCGGCCTTAAACAAACTCGTCACATCTCTCGGGAGGAGATCGCTATGAAAGCAAAAATCGTAACCGTGCTTGCTTTGCTGCTGGGCTTGGCTGCCATCCCGTTGACGTCCCTTGCGCAAGGCACGGGCTTCACCACCATCTTCGACGGCAAGAGCCTCAAGGGCTGGGATATGGTGGGCGACGCCAACTGGCGCATCGAGGATGGCTCGGCCGTCGCCGACAAGGGCAACGGCTTCCTCGTCACTCAAAAAGACTACAAGAACTTCTCGCTGCGCGCCGAATTCTGGGTCGGGCCGGATGCCAATAGCGGCATCTTCGTGCATTGCACCAACCCGAAGGAGATCGGCAGCAAGAACGCTTACGAGGTCAACATCTGGGACGACCGGCCGGAGAAAGACTACGCCACCGGCGCCGTGGTCGGCATCGCCAAAGTCGACCCCATGCCAAAGACCGTCGGCAAATGGAGTGTCTACGAGATCACACTTAAGGACGGCGTCTTCACCGTCGCCATCGACGGCAAGAAGACGGTCGACGGTGCCAAGGACACGCAATTCGCCACCGGCCGCATCGCGCTCCAGCATGGCCTCGGCAACAAGAACGCCGCCGGCGTCGTCAACGACAAGGGCGTGGTGAAATTCAGGAAGGTGGAGATCAAAGAACTATAGGCGCGGCGACAGGTCGCTCACGCACATGGCCGGGATGCCCCGAGGGCGTCCCGGCGGTGGGCACCACGCGCGCCGCTAATCGTCACACTTGCTGCAGGTCTCGCAACTCTGCACCGAGCGCACGCAGCGGTCACCCTGGTAGATGACGCATTCGGGATGGCAATTGCATTGCCAGAACCGGCAGGCGGCCAGCTGGAATTTCGGCACCGGCGTGAACGGCGCGCGCGCCTGTGGGCCGCGTATGGCAAAATCGCCTGGCGCGGCGACGCTCGCGGGCGCGGCGCCGCACAGCGCTGCCGCGAGAATTCCAAAGACGATGGTTTTACGCATATAGCCCCCCGATGTTGAAGCCAACCGTGTGGAGGTCCACAAGACTATCTGCAACTCTGGGTTTAGGCAATCGCTTAACGGCTCATGCGTGCCGCATGCCGGGCATACCCATAAAAAACGGCGGCGCCTCGCGGCGCCACCGTCTTAATCAAATCACGCTACGTCACAAATCCTAGCGCATCGAGAGCGCAAGACCGCTGAGATCGGCGCTGACGATGGCGCCGACCTGACGCCCGGCGAGCTGCAGCACGGCGCCGTTCTGGTTGGTCAGCACCACGCCCTGCGCACCGACACCGACCGCGGCGCCGGCACCGGCCTGGCCGTAGACGCCCGCGACGTCCGACGGACGGCGGATGTTGCTGACGCGGCCGTGGAAGTTGGTCTCCGACGCGCCGAAAGTGAAGCCGTAGCTGAGGCCGCCGATCGACAGCGGATAGGTCCTGCCATGGAAGGTCAGCGTGCCGCTGCCGCCGGAACCGCCGACAACGAAGCCGGCTTTCACGATGCGAAGATGAATGGTGCCGCTATCGGCCATGGCCGAGGCACTGGTGACGGCGAGCGCGGCGAGCGCGATGGCGGCGGTACGGAAACCCGACAGAATACGCATGATGTTGTCCTCGATTGGGGCTTTTAGCCCGGAAAATCAGCGGTGCGCCGCCCGTGGGGCGGACGGCGGAAGGCGCTTCGACAATCCCCGAAACCGGAACAAGTTCCATCGGAAACAGCGGCCCGTGCATATTTCTAAGCAGCGGGCCGCAAGGCATCGTCACTGGCAATAGAGCGTGTGTTGCCGCACCTGGGTAGCGCCACTTGCGGCCCTACGCACTTCTCCTGATTAGCGCCGCCGTACGACTTTCGTCATGGTCCCGTCATGATTCGCGTCCCCCGCACGTGTGGGGTTGAAGTGTGTCACCCAAAAAACCTTGTTCGGTATGTCGGTAGTAACCGTTGCGCCCTGCCGGGCGAATGGTCGTTTCCACAACAAACAAGCAAAGAGACTCAAACATGCACACCATCGCCTTGGTCACGCAAAAGGGCGGCAGCGGCAAAAGCACGCTCGCGATCGGTCTCGCGATTGCCGCCATGCAGGACGGCCACAAGGTCGGGCTGTTGGAAACCGATCCGCAAGGCACCGTGTCGAACTGGGCGCGGCGCCGCGAAGCCGTGGAGCCTAGGGTCGAAACCGCCGGCGGCTCGCTTGAGATCGAGCAGAAGCTGGCCGCGTTCGAGCGCGGCGGCGTGACGCTGACCATCCTCGACACCGGCGCCGGCAACGCGACGACGATGGAAGCCGCCATCGCCGCCGCCGATTTGTGCCTGATCCCGGCACGGCCGAGCCCGGCCGATATCGAGGCGACCGCGCAGACGCTGCGCATCATCCGCGACAACGACAAGCCGTTCGCCTTCATCCTCAACCAGACGCCGCCGCGCAGCTATCGCATCGCCACTGCAGCGGCGACGCTCAGCGACACCGCGGTCGAACTCAATGTTATGGGCGTGCTCGCTTTGCCCAACATCGTGCTGCGCAACGATCAGCAGGACGCCCTCGGCGCCGGGCTCTCCGTGATCGAATACGCCGGCACCGGAAAGTCGGCGGAAGAAATTCGCGGGCTGTGGCAGTGGGTCTCGCGTAAACTCGCTCCCGTGGCCTTCGTCACCGAAGCGCCGGCCTTCGTCGAGGAAGAACTGCGCGTCGCGAGCTAGCTCGCCGTCACGTCGACCACTTCGCGTCCGTTCAAAACCTTGTCGGCCTGGGTGCGGTCCAAATCGCCCTCCCAGGCCGCCACCACGACGGTGGCGACGCAGTTGCCGATCAGGTTGCCGAGCGCGCGCGCCATGCCGATAAACCAGTCGACCGACAGCACCAGCACCAGCCCGATCGCCGGGATGCTCGGCACCGCGTTGAGCGTCGCGGCGAGGATCACGATCGCCGAGCCCGGCACGCCATGCGCGCCCTTCGACGTCACCAGCGATACCCCCAGCACCAGCAATAGATCGCCGAGCGACAGCGGCGTGTTCGTGGCCTGCGCGATGAACACCACCGCGAGCGTCAGATAGATCGAAAACGCGTCGAGATTGAAGGAGTAGCCGGTCGGAATCACCAAGCCGACCACCGAGTCCTTCACACCCATCCTTTCTAACTTGCGCATGATCTGCGGCAGCACGGCATCCGATGACGCTGTGGCCAGCACGATGGTCAGTTCCTCGCGCATATAGGCGAGAAACTTGAGGATGCTGACGCCGGCCAGCCTCATCACGGTGCCAAGAACCAAGAACACAAAGACCGCCACCGAAACATAGAACAGCGCCACCAGGGACAGCAGCTGCTTGAGCGAGCCGACGCCATAGCGCCCGACGGTGTAGGCCACGGCGCCTAAAACGCCGAGCGGCGCCACGCGCACGATCAGCCCCATCATGCGGAACAGCACGGTCGACACCGCCTCGACCAGCGTGGCGACCTTCTCGCCCTTCTCGCCGACCAGCGCCAGGGCAACGCCAAACAGCACCGCGAAGAACAGCACCTGGAGCACGTCGTTGCGCGCCAGCGCATCGAGCGAGGTCGTCGGAATGATATTGAGCAGGAAACTGCCGACGCCGCCGCCTTGCAGCTTGTGTGCGTTCTCGGCGGCGGTCGACAGCGCCTTGCCGTCGAGCGTCGCCGGATTGATGTTCATGCCGTGGCCGGGCCCGAAGGCGAAGGCCAGTACGATGCCCAGCAGCAGGGCCACCGTTGTCATCGCCTCGAAATAAACCAGCGCCTTGACGCCGACTCGGCCGACTTTCTTCAGGTCGCCGGCGCCGGCGATGCCGTGCACGACGACGCAGAACACGATCGGCGCCACGATCATCGTGATCAGCTTGAGGAAGGCGTCGCTGAGGATCTTGAGGCCGATGGAAAACTCCGGCGCCGCGATGCCAAGCACGATGCCAAGCACAAGCGCAAAGACGACCTGGAAGAACAGCGACTTATAGAACGGCGCAGGCGCAACGGCGGCGCCCGGAAGCGCGGCAACGGTCGACATCGGAAAACTCCCGAAACCTCAACTGCCGGCCGCATCAGTGTACCAGGCGGCGCCGCGCGGTAAAGGCCGGCGGCGCCTCTCTACGCCGGCGTCGTCGTCGCCGTCGCGCCATCGTGCATCACGTTAACATTGACGGTAACGTTGGTGCCGGAACCCGCGGCCGGACGCTTGAATATTGCGTTGGACAATGGCGGCAGCGACGTCGCCGGCATCGGATGGGGAATGATGGTCACCAGTTCCCAGCCATCGGGCCCTGCCGCGGCGAGCGCGCGCTCCAGATCGGCCAGGTTTTGAGCCTGGTACTCCCTGACTTGATATTCCCACTTCATGACGCCCCCTGTGCTTTGGTTATCGCTTGAACAGACCCATGATCTCGGCCTTGGCCAGCGTGTTGAAATGCAGGTTGAAGCCGATTTGCGCCGCCGGCGTGTCGGCCTTTACCGGCAGGCTGTCGACGCCCACCGCGAACACCGTAAACAGATAGCGGTGCGGATGGTCGCCCTCCGGCGGGCACGGGCCGCCGTAACCGGCAAAGCCGTAATCGGTGCGCGTCTGGAGGGCGCCCGCCGGTACGGTGCCGCCTTTGCTGCCGGCGCCGAGCGCCAACTCCGTGACGGTCGCCGGAATGTTCACCACCAGCCAATGCCAGAAGCCGGAGCCGGTCGGCGCGTCGGGGTCGTAGCAGGTGACGGCGAAGCTTTTAGTCCCCGCCGGCGCCCCCGACCATTTCAGATGCGGCGACTTGTTCTCCCCGGCACAACCGAAACCGTGATCGGCCGACCCCACATGCGCCATGGCGAGAGTGTCGCCGTCCTTGAAACTGTTGCTGGTGACCGTGAATGTCATCATCCGTCTCCCGTCAATGATCGTTTAAGTGCATAGGCTGATGCCGGCGCGCGGCAAAGGTTGTGATCGGGCGCAAGGTTACGCTATTGCTTTGCCCTGCGGGGCGTCATGATTCAACGACGCCGCCGCGAGCGCAAGGCTACGTCTTTGAGCAATTTCCCGGTCAACTTGTTCGATGCCGCTGTCTATCTTTGCCTCGCCGTGGCGGTCGTCTCCGGCTTGCGGACGGGATTGTTGCGAAGCCTCGCCACCATGTTCGGCTATCTCGCCGCCGCGCCGGTCGCGGTGACGGCCGCGCCCTATTTGTCGCCGTTCCTGATCGAGAAATTCAAGGTCCCGCCGGAGCAAACCGGACTGGTCTTTGCCGCGCTGTTCCTCGCGATCGGCTTCCTGCTGGGCGTGCTGCTGCGGCTGGCGGTGAGCGAAATCGCCGGGCCCGAGGTCGGCCTGCCGGATCGCATGGCCGGCGCCATGCTCGGCGCCATTCGCGTCGTGCTGCTGGCGGTGCTGATGGTGGTGGTTTTCGACCGCATCATCCCGGAAGGACGCGAGCCGGCGTTCCTCACCGGCTCCAAGCTGCGTCCCATTTTAGCGCAAGCCGGCCAGGCTGGGCTGAAATCGCTGCCCGCCGATATCGCCGACACCATCGACCGCTTGAAGAAACAGCGCGGGCTTTGACCCGCGCCGTCACCCGGCGCTGATATTGAGTTCTTTCACCAGCCGCTCGTATTTCGCCGAGTCGGCCTGCGCGAGTTTGCCGAGCGCTTCCGGCGTGCCGCCGACCGCCTCGAGCGAACCCTTGGTGAAATTCTCCAGCAGCCTGGGATCGGCAAGCGATTGCTGGATCGCGGCGTTGGCCTGCTTGACGAGTTCGGGCGGCATGCCTTGCGGCGCGAAACACGCGTACCAGGCCTCGAGCACCAACCCCTTGTAGCCGGATTCCTCCAGCGTCGGGATGTCGGCCAGCGTCGGCGCGCGCTTGGCCGAGGTCTGCGCGATGATCTTGATGGAGCCGGCGCGATGATGATTGATCAGCGCGGTCGGCCCGAGGAACGCCGACTTGACGTGCCCGGCGAGCAGATCGGTCACCGCCTGCCCGGCGCCGCGATAGGGCACGTGCTCGAGCTTGATGCCGGCCTCTTTGGCGAACCATTCGCCGATCACGTGCTGGTTCGAGCCCACGCCCGACGACGCAAAGCCGAGACCCGGATGCGCCTTGGCGTAGTCGACATATTCCTTGACCGAGGCGACGCCGAGCGAGGGATGCACGGCGAAGACCTGCGGCTGGTGCGCGATGTCGATCACCGGCTGCAGCACCTTGGTATAGTCGTAGCTGAGCTTGAGGATATGCGGCGCGCTGGCCGCGTTATCGTTGGTGATGAGGAAGGTATAACCGTCCGGCGTCGAGCGCATGGCCACGTCCATGCCGAGCGTGCCGCCCGCGCCGGTACGGTTCTCGACCACGATCTGCTGGCCGAGCGATTGCGACAGCACCTGACCGCATTGCCGCGCCACGAAATCGATGGCGCCGCCGGGCGCCAGCGGTACGATGAAGTGGACCGGCCGGCTCGGCCACTTCTCCTGCGCGATCGCCGGGGTCGCGAAACGAGGCAAGCCCGCGAAAGCGCCGCCGAGCGCCAATCCGCCCGCGCCCTGGATAAAGCTCCGCCGTTTGATGGCCATTTTCTGAATCCTCCCGTTTGGGACTATTTTAGTTTTGCCCTTGAGTGGCATTATTGCACAGTCTGTCCGCGAGATCATCAGGGACATCGTTTTTTGCCTGTGCAACCCTTTGCGCCCGCGATACGTTAAGGCTCTTGCCAGCCGAGTCCAACCCGAAGGTGTCCGATGTCCGAAGTCACGTATGAAATCGTCGAGCACGATGGCGGCTGGGCCTACAAAGTGGATGGCGTCTTTTCAGAGCCGTATCCGAGCCACGCTGCCGCCTTGAAGGCGGCCAAGCATGCCGCGGCGGAACAGCGGGTTCCGGGCGAAACCGAGCTCATTCAGTTCGAGGACGCCAAGGGCAAGTGGCACACCGAAACGGCCAGCGGCAGCGACCGGCCGGCCACTAATATCAAGGACAAGAGCTGAGCCGCTCCTTGGCGCGGGCCGCGTGAAGACTGCGCGCGCCATTCTGCGCTGGCTGCTGGCGATCTTCTTTGCCGCCGCCGGCTATGCCCATCTCACCGCGTCCCAATCGCTGCTCGCGATCACGCCCGACTGGGTGCCCTTGGCACCGCAATTGATTTTCGTCACGGGGCTTTGCGAGTTCGCCGGCGCCGTGGCGCTGGTGACGAGACCGTTGCGCGAATGGGCCGGCGTTGCGCTCGCGGTCTATGCGGTCTGCGTGTTTCCCGCCAACATCAAGCACGCCATCGAAGGCATCGACATCCCTTCGCTGCCGTCGAGTTGGTGGTATCATGGCCCAAGGCTGGCGATGCAGCCGGTGATCGTGTGGGCGGCGCTTTTTGCCGGCGACGTCATCGACTGGCCATTCCGACGGAAAGACGTGCCATGAAAAAATTCGGCGGCCCGGCCGCGATTGCGGCGCTGCTGTCGTTCAACGGCGGCTTCGTCGACACCGCGGGCTTTCTCGGCCTCGCCGGCTTGTTCACCGCGCACGTCACGGGAAATTTTGTCACACTCGGCGCGGCACTGGTGCTCGGCAGCCACGGCATCATCGGCAAGATCCTGGCGCTGCCGGTATTCGTCGTCTCGATCGCGCTGGCGCGCCTGGCTGGCGCTGCCATGCGCAAGCGCCACGCGCCGGTGCTGCGGATTTTTCTGTCCGTCGAAGTCGCACTGCTGTTTTTGTTCTTCGCGCTGGCGGTGAGCTTCGGCCCGTTCCCGAATGCCGACAGCCCGGCGGCCTTGCTCACCGGATTTTCGGCCATCGCCGCCATGGCGTTGCAGAACGCGGTGCAACGCGTGCATCTCGCCAACTTGCCGCCGACGACGCTGATGACCGGCTCGACCACGCAGGCCACCATCGACGCCGTCGATCTTCTGGTGGGCGCCGATCCGGACCATGCCGCCGCGATCCGCACACGCTTCGGCCGCCTGTCGCTGAGCATCATGTATTTCGCCGCCGGCTGCGCCAGCGCCGCGACGCTGTATTGGCTCTTTGGCTTCTGGTGCCTGGCCGTCGCCGTCATCGTCGGCGCGACCGCCGCGCTGATGCGCGCGGAATCGCAGCCTTAAAGCGGTCAGCCCTCGGCGGCCGCTTCGACTTTCTTTTTCGCCGCCTTCTTTTTCTTCGGCGGCGGCGGGTTGGCGGCGAGATCGGCCGCTTCCTTCTCGTCGCGCGCCAGGCGTAAAGCGCGTAAGCGCGCGGTCTTGGCGCGATTGGCGACCGCCGCGTTTTCGTATTCGGTCATCGCGCGCTTGCCTTCCTCGGCCTGGCGCAGTTTTCGAAACTGATTGTTCGCCGCGTTCTTCTTGCTGTCGTCGGCCAATGTAGTCTCCATTGCAAAAAATAAATCGGACAGGCGCGGCGACACGCGACGGATCGCGTTATTTACCGGCGGCAGTACGGAGCGCGGCGTTGATGCGCTCCTGCCAACCCGGGCCGCCTTCCTGGAAGTAATCGAGTACGTCGCGGTCGATGCGCAAGGAGACCGTCT
>Ga0265314_10004481_pt1 | contig 12953 bp, 12 predicted proteins | sample 4126metaG_FD_203106 | JGI IMG/M metagenome (GOLD analysis project Ga0265314, IMG submission 203106) | Rhizosphere microbial communities from Carex aquatilis grown in University of Washington, Seatle, WA, United States - 4-1-26 metaG | ecosystem: Host-associated > Plants > Roots > Rhizosphere >... | reverse complement strand
CTTCGCCGGCCTCTTGCACATGACCATGCATTCGCTGACCAAGTCGGCGATCTTCTTCGCGGTCGGCCACATCGCGCAGGTGAAGGGCACGCAGAAGATTGCCGACATGGGCGGACTGACGGTGACCAATCCGGTGCTCGGCTGGGGCCTGGTGCTCGGCGTGGTGGCGATCGCCGGACTGCCGCCGCTCGGCATCTTCATGAGCGAGTTCCTGGTGGTGTCGTCGACCTTCGCGCGCCAGCCGTGGCTGGTGCTGATCCTGGTCTTCGCCATCATCGTCGCGCTCGGCGGCCTGTTCCTGCGGCTCAACAACGTCGCCTTCGGCGAGCCGCGCGGCGCCAGCGCCCCGGCGGAAGCTTCCTACGTGCCGATGTTCTCGCATCTCGCCATCGTGTTCGTGGCCGGCATCTATATGCCGCCGGCGCTGGTCGTCGGCTTCCAGAACGTCGCGCGGTTATTGGGATAGCACCATGGCCCTGCTCGACAGCATCGCGCACAAGGAACCGGCCAAGCAGCATAGACCGTGGCCGCGCGCCGTGGTCGGCGACGACGGCTGGACGCAGGCGATCGACCTCCTGGCCGACGGCCGCTGCACGCTGCTCGGCCTGTGGGGCGACGCGCCGAACGTGCACATGGCGCTGCTCGCTGCCGACTTCAGCGACATCGCGGTCGTCACCTACATCTGCAAGGACGGCACTTATCCGAGCGTCGCCGCGCGCCATCCGCCCGCCGGCAAGCTGGAGCGCGCCATCCGCGATCTCTACGGCCTCGACGCCGTCGAAGCACCCGACAGCCGCACCTGGCTCGACCTCGGCTTCTGGAGCGTGAAGCATCCGCTCGGCAAGCGCGGCAAGGCCGGCAAGCCGAAGCCGTACCAATTCTTGGCCGTAGAAGGCGAAGGGCTGCACCAGATCCCGGTCGGGCCGGTGCATGCCGGCATCATCGAGCCCGGGCATTTCCGCTTCACCTGCAACGGCGAGCATGTCGTGCGTCTCGAGCAGCGGCTCGGCTACGTGCACAAGGGTATCGAATCGTTGATGCAGGGCGCGTCGCTCGAGCAGGCCGCCCGCTTGGCCTCCCGCACCTCCGGCGACAGCACGGTCGCCTACGCTTTCGCCTTTGCGTCAGCCGTCGAGGCGGCGACACAGACCGCCGTACCGCCGCGCGCAACTTACCTGCGCGCGCTGATGGCGGAGTTGGAGCGTCTCGCCAACCATTTCGGCGATATCGGCGCCATCTGCAACGACGCGTCGTTCGCCATCATGCTCGCGCAATGCGGCATCCTGCGCGAGCGCACGCTGCGTGCCGCCGAAACCTGTTTCGGCCACCGGCTGATGATGGACGCAATCTTGCCGGGCGGCGTCGCGCGCGACCTCGCCGAGGACGGCGTCGCGCAACTGCGCGCGCTGCTCGCCGAGGTGCGCCGCGTCTTCCCGCGCCTGGTCGAGCTCTATGACAGCACCGCCTCGCTGCAGGACCGCACTGTCAGCACCGGCATCGTCAAGCCGGATTACGTTCGTCAGTGGGGCGCCGGCGGTTATGTCGGCCGCGCCTCCGGCCGCGGCTTCGACGCGCGCCGGCTCTACGCGCCCTACAACACGCTCACATTCGACGTGCCGGTGCGCGAGGACGGCGACGTCAACGCGCGCGTCTGGATCCGCATCCACGAGGTCGAGCAGAGCCTGGCGCTGATCGAGCAGATTCTCGGCAACCTGCCGGTGGGCAAGATTTATGCGCCGGTCAAAACGAAAGCCAAGGCGTGCGAGGGCCTGGCGCTCGCCGAGGCGTTTCGCGGCGACGTGCTGGTTTGGCTGCGCCTCGACGGCGAGGGCAACGTCGAGTGCTGCCATCTGCGCGACGCCTCATGGTTCCAGTGGCCGCTCTTGGAAACCGCGATCAAGGACAACATCGTCGCGGATTTTCCGCTGTGCAATAAATCGTTTAACTGCTCGTATTCGGGGCATGATTTGTGATGCAAACGAGCAATCCATTCACGTCATGGCCGGGCTTGTCCCGGCCATCCACGCCTTTCTGTCGTGCAAGGAAGAAAGACGTGGATGCCCGCGCCATAGGCGTGCGAAAGCACGCCGTCCTTCGGACGGCTGTGCGCGGGCATGACGGAAGAGAGTGAGGCACGCCCATGCGCCGCATGTTGCTCGATAGCCTGCATGGGCCGCTCACCGAGCCGGCGCCCAAGCCCGATGAAGCGGGTCTCGCCGAGCTTGCGCAGTCGGTCAATCGCATCGCGCGCATCAAACTCGGCCGCTCGCTGTCGATCCGCCAGGTCGACGCCGGCTCCTGCAACGGCTGCGAGCTGGAAATCCACGCGCTGAGCAACGCCTTCTACGATCTGGAACGCCTCGGCCTGCGTTTCGTCGCCTCGCCGCGCCATGCCGACGTACTGATGGTCACCGGCCCGGTCACCAAAAACATGCGCGAAGCGCTGCAGCGCACGTACAACGCCACGCCCGAACCAAAATGGGTGATCGCGGTCGGCGCCTGCGCCGCGGATGGCGGCATCTTCGCCGGCAGCTACGCGGTCGAGGGCGGCGTCAAGGACGTGGTGCCGGTCGATCTGCATATCCCCGGTTGCCCGCCCAACCCCCGCCAGTTGCTTGCAGGCCTGCTCGCGCTGTTGCAAAAGGCTGCCTAGCAACGCGCATGATCCCGAAAAGTGGGTACCGGTTTTCGGATAAGATCATGCGCAAAAATAAAATAGGACGGAGCATTCATGCCGCAAGCTTTAGTCCGCGGCGTCCACATCAACTACGAGGTCGTCGGCAGCACCGGTCCGTGGATCGCACTGACGCCGGGCAGCCGGCGCTCCTACCACGAGCTCGTCGACCTTTCGAAGACAATCGCCGCGCACGGCTATCGCGTGCTGCTGCACGACCGGCGCAATTGCGGCGCCTCCGACGTCGCATTCGAGGGCTCGGGCTCGGAGCACGAGGTGTGGGCGGACGATCTCCATGAGCTCGGGCGCCAGCTCGGCGCACTGCCCATCGTCGTCGGCGGCTCCTCGGCCGGGGCGCGGCTCGCCATCCTGTTCGCCATCCGCCACCGCCAAGCCCTGCGCGGGCTGCTGCTCTGGCGCGTCACCGGCGGCCAGGAAGCGGTCGACCGGCTGGCCGAAAGCTACTACGGGCAATTCATCACGCTGGCGCGCGCCGGCGGCATGCAGGCTGTGGCTGAGAGCGAGCATTTCGCCGAATGCATCCAGGCCCGCCCGGCAAACCGCGAGCGGCTGCTCAAGACGAATGTCGACGAGTTCATCGCGGTGATGACCGCGTGGCGCGAGCTGTTCCTGCAATCGGCGACGCTGCCGATCGTCGGCGCAAGCGAGGCCGAACTCAACGCGATCATGGCGCCGGCCTGCATCGTTGCCGGCAACGATGTGATCCATACACCGGCCACCGCGCGCAAGGCCGCCAAACTCATCCCCAATAGCGAGCTGCACGACGACGTGGTGGCCAAGCGCGCCGACAACGACCTGCTGAAAGATTGGGACCGCAAGGAATGGCGCGAGGCCGAGCCGAAGCTCGCGCAGATCTTCGCCGCGTTCCTCGCCCGCTCCGGCATCACGTAAAGGGAAGAAACCAATGAGCCTGACAATCCGCCGCGTGGTCACCGGCCACGACGAGAACGGCAAAGCCGTGGTCAAGGTCGACGAGATCGCCAAGAACGTGATCTCGAACCGCCCAGGCGCGCAGTCCTGCGTGGTGTGGTCGACCAAGGGGTTCCCGGTCGACAATGACGGCTTCGACGATCCAACGACGGCCTCGTTCAAGACCACGGTCGACAACGGCACCGTGTTCCGTATCGTGCATTACGGGCCGGGCGTCAGCCCGCGCAACCACCGCACCGACTCGATCGACTATGCCGTGGTGATCTCGGGCCAAATCGAAATGCATCTCGACGACGGCGTGGTGGTCAAGCTCAAGGCCGGCGACGTGCTGGTGCAGCGCGGCACCATCCACAACTGGGTCAATCCGTACAGCGAGCCGTGCATCATCGCCTTCTCGCTGATCAGCGCCAAGCCGGTCAGCGCGGGGGGTAAGCATTTGGATGCGGTGGGGTAGGCTCTTCCGCTCGTCCCCGCGAAAGCGGGGACCCAGGAGCGACATTCACCGAGCGTGCCGCTCTGGATTCCCGCTTGCGCGGGAATGAGCGGAAAGTGGATGGCTACTGCGGCTCGATTCCCGCAGCCTTCACTGCCTCGCCCATGGCCTCGACTTCCTTGCGGAAGAACGCCGCCGTCTCCGCGACGCCGCGTTCGTCGGGCAAATAGCCGTCGCGCTGCATGACGCTGGCGACCTTCGGCTCCTTCAGCGCCGTGCGGATCTCGACGTTGAGCTTCTCGACGATCTCCGGCGGCGTCTTGGCGGGCACGAAGAACATGCCCCAGGAGCCGATCGGCTCGAAGCCCGGCAGCATGTCTTTCATCAGCGGCACATCGGGAAATGCCGGGAACGGCTTGTTGCCGGTGAAGGCGAGCGCACGGACGCGACCCTCCTTGAGCAGGCCCATCACCGACGGCGGCGTAACGAACATCACTTCGATGCTGCCGGATAGCATCCCGGTCATAACCTCGCCCGCGCCCTTGTAGGGCACGTGCTGCATCGAAACGCCGGCCTTTTTGCTGAACAGCTCGGCAGCAAGATGCAAGCCGTTACCGACGCCCGGCGAGCCGTAAATAGCGCGATCCTTCTTCGCATGCGCGATGAACTGCTGCAGCGTCATGTAGGGCGACGTGTTGTCGACCAGCATGAAAAGGCCGTCGAGCACGCCGATGGTGGCGACGGGCGTGATATCGCCAAAAACATCGAAGCCGGGGTTCTTGTAGATATGCGGCACCGGCGCGATGCCGTTCGAGGTGAACATCAGCGTATATCCGTCGGGCTTGGCCTGCGCCAAGGCCCGCGCCGCGAGGGTGCCGTTGGCGCCGACGCGGTTTTCGACGAAGAACTGCTGACCGAGATTGATGCCGAGTTGCGCCGCCAGCGTGCGCGCCTGCAGATCGGGGCCGCCGCCGGCTGCGTAGCCGACAAGGACGCGCACCGGATGCTCGGGATATGGCTCGGCATAAGCTGGAACCAGCGCCGCCAGCATAATCAACGTCGAGAAAACCCACCGCGCACCCGCGCCGCACGTTGCCGCTTTTTGCCCCAGCATGATGAACTCCGCCTGTCGAACGCCCCCCACTCGAACGCGGTTTTTAGCATGAAAGCGATCGCGTCAAACTGCGGTCATGTCGGGAAACAGGCGTTCCGCTGAACAGGAAAAAGCAGCGCCGACGTGCGTTCCCGCGAGGCTGTCGGTGTAGCCGTTCTCATTTTCCCACAGACCGTAGACGCGGGCGGAGGGCTCCAGTTCGAAGTTTTGCACCTTATAGGGTGCCGGTCAGTCCACCGGACACCAGCCAGCGACGTCGCGGCCGCTGCCGAGGCATCGAAGCTCACCGCGCTCGCGCTGGAAACGGCTCGTCAGACTCGGGTGGTGGTGTAAAAATTCGAGTCGCGTGCGCGAATCGTAACGCCCCCCTCGGGAACAGTTACCCCGGCATCCGAAATTCACGCATAACAAAAATGAAATCCGTAATGATTTTTAGAAATGGCGAATAAAAATAGAAATTCTCATAATTACGAAGTTTGTGAGTTGCCGCCGTGAGTTGGTTTGTACATGAGGATATTGGGTTTGTTTGCGACATTTGAACAAAAATAGCGTGTGATTTGATCGTCGTGGATATCGCGCAAAATGTTTTCTATGGCGACGCCGACACGCACGCGAATGGATACCTTCATCAGTGATTCGCCGGCGGATGGAGACTTTATGCTTGTCGGCTTTTGTTCGAGCGCAGCCGATCTCATCGGCGCAAAATCAGAAAAGGATGTTCTCGCCGAGTTCGGCTGCGAGCGCATCTTCGGACCCGACCCGAGGCGCTTCGTTTCCGGCGAGGCGATAGAATATCTGCGGCCGGGCGACGTTCTTGTCGTCGCCACGATGGCGCGGCTTGCGCCCAGCATCGACGAAATCGCCTTTTTCGTCGAACGCCTGCACAAGTCGGACGTCGCCGTCCACGTCGTCGACGGCCGCGTCGAGCTCGCTCAAAGCGAGAGCTTCGTCAAGACGATGTGCATGCTCGCCAACTTTTTCCGTGCGACACCGAAACATCGAACGGCCAAGGTGAACCCCGTCAAGCAGGTTCGCGGTCGGCCGGCCGCCCTCAACGAAGATGATCGCGAACGCGCCGCCCAGTTGTTGAGGCGCACCACGGTCGTCGAAGTGGCGCGCATTCTCAACGTATGTCCGGCGACCATCTATCGGTATTTCCCGCGCGGAACCGTCAGGCCGCTCAAGTCCGACTTGGCTCTGAAAAGCGCCGAGGCCAAATCGGACGTTGCGAGCGTCCGCTAAAGCCCGCGCGCTATTTCGACGCCTTCTGCAGATAGGCGATGAGGTCGGCGCGGTCGGCTTCCTTCGCCATGCCGGCATAAGGCATGCGGTTGCCCGGCACCAACCCTTGCGGATCGGCGATGAATTTGTCGAGCGTCTCCGGCGTCCACGTGATGCCGCTGCGCTTCATCGCCGGCGAATAGCGGAAATCGGCGACGTCACCGGCCTTGCGACCGAATATTCCGTGCAGGCTCGGCCCCACGCCGTTCGCACCCGCCTCCAATGTGTGACAGGCGGCGCAGTCCTGAAAATGCGCTTCGCCGCGCGTCGCGTCGCCTGCGGCGCGCGCCGTGCCCATGATCGCCAGCGTCGCCGCCAAGGCGGCAACGATCCTTGCAAGCCTCGTCATGCCGCCACCAGCGGGCCAGGGTTCTTCACGTATTTGCTCTTGATCGCGTCCGCCGTCCAATAGGCGAGCGCGCCGACCGGACCGGTCGGATTGTACGAGGCGTTGTGCGGAAACACGTTGGCGCCGACCACGAACAGATTGTGGCAATCCCAGCTCTGCAGATATTTGTTCACCACACTGTCGCGCGGATTGGTGCCCATGATGGTGCCGCCGGTATTGTGCGTGCTTTGATAGGGCACCACGGTCCACGGATCGGTGCGCGCCACCGCCTTGTTGATCTTGCTCGGGTTCATGCTCGCGGCGATGTCGTTGATGACCTGCGCCGCGTGCTGGCCCATCTTGTGCTCGTTCGCCTGGTAGTCGAACGTCATGCGCATCAGCGGCTGGCCGAAGGCATTCTTGTACGTCGGATCGAGGTCGAAGCAGTTGTAGCGGTTGGCCATCACGCTGCCTGAGGCGTTGATCACCATCGCGGTCTGGTACCACTTGGCAGTGGCGCGCTTCCATTCGCTGCCCCATTGCGGCGTACCGCTCGGCACCGGACGGTAACCGATCGGCAGATTGGTGTTGAAGCCGCCGCCGACATTATAAGCGCCGACGAAGCCGTGCGGGCCGCGGTCGAAGCCCCAGTTGATATTGAAGTCGTCGATGGTGGCGTTGGAGCCACCGGCATTCATGAACGGGTTGAAGTATTTTCCCTCGAAGAACAGCGTGGCGGCGGCGCCGGTCTGGTAGCAGTAGTTCTTGCCGACCGTTCCCGTCTGCGCCACCGGATCGTACGGCTGGCCCACGCCGGACAGCAGCATCAGGTGCACGTTGTTGAGGGCGTAAGCGCAGAGCAGCACGATGTTGGCCGGTTGCTCGAACTCCTCGCCGTTGAGGATATTGGTGTAGCTCACGCCGGTGACGCGCTTGCCGTCGGACGTCTTGTTGACCTTGGTCACCCAGGAATTGGTGCGCAGCTCGAAATTCGGATTGCGCATGGCGATGGGGATCACCGTCATGTGCGGGCTGCCTTTGGCATTGGCTTCGCAGCCGAAGCGCTGGCAATAGCCGCAATACTGGCAGCCGCCGAACTTGGTTCCGTCCGGATTGGTGTAGGGCTGCGAGGCGTTGGCGGACGGGCGCGGGAACGGGTGATAGCCGGCGTTGCGCGCGGCGGTGCTGAACATCTCGCTCGCCAGGATCGGCGTCAGCGGCGGCAGCGGATAGTCTTTCGCGCGCGGCGCCTCGAACGGATTGCCGCCCTCCTGAATCTTGCCGCCGAGATTGCCGGCCTTGCCGGACACCGCCGCGGTGTATTCGAACTTCTCGTAATAGGGCTCGAGCTCGGCGTAGGTGATGCCCCAATCCTGGATGGTCATGTCGTCGGGGATGAACTTCTTGCCGTAGCGCTCCTCGTAATTGGAGCGGACCTTGAATTCCATGTCGGTCCAGCGCCAGGTGTGGCCGCTCCAGTGCACGCCGGAGCCGCCGACCACTTCGCCGGGCAGGAACGAGCCGAGCCGGCGCATCGGCAGCGCCTCCTGGCTCGGATTGTTGCGCACGGTGAGCGTGTCGCGCGCGGTGTTCTGCATCAGGTCGTGGCGTACGACGTAACGCAGCTCGTCGCGGATATTGGGCAGCGAATAGTCGTTCTCGCTCGAACGCTGCGCGCCGCGCTCGATCGCCACCACCTTCAAGCCGGACTCGGCGAGCTCCTTGGCGAGAATGCCGCCGGTCCAACCGAGGCCGACGACGACCACATCGACGTCTTTGAGTTTCGTGACCATGGCGCGTTCCCCTAACTTAAGTCCGCGATGCCGAGCGGGTCGGTCGGGAACGGCTTGCCGCGATATTGCTCGACATGGTCGCGATGCACCGCGATGGCGCCGGGGAAGCCGATCATGCGCCAGCCGGCTTTGTTGCGGTTGCCGCCGTAGATCGGGTCGGAAAACATGCCCTCAACCACCGTCTGATAGAGCGTTGTCCAGAACACCCGCACCGGCAGGCCGCTGTCGAAGGAAATCTTCGCACTCGACAGCCCGACGAGCACGTCTTCGCGCTGCGCCGCGTCGAGCCGGTCGAAGCTCTTGCCGTAAGTCTTGCGGCAATGCGCATTGGTCGCCTCGATGCCGGCGCGATAGAGCTGCGCCGGTGTCAGCGGCAATTGATAGCCTTGCGACGGCACGCCCTTTTTCCAAGGCCCCTGCATGTAGAGGCGGTCGCCTTTGCCCCAGGCGCCCGCCAGGGCGCGGTCGATGTAGACGGCGATGCCGAGATCGGTGCCTTTCGGCGTGAACTCGTCGGCCGGGACCATGTGGTCGACCAGCGCTTCGACGAAGGCCGCCTCGTCGAGATTGAGGAATTCATATCCGGCCGCCTCCGCGGCGGCGGCTTTGGCAACTGCGGGCGGCTGTTGCGCCTGCGCGCTCTCGGTCGGGGCGATGACGGTGGTGCCGCTTGCCGCAGCCGCGGCGCCGCCGACGACGGCGCCCTTGAGAAAGTCCCGCCGACCGAATCCACGGTCCGTCATAGGCTCCTCCCTGACTTTTTTCGGCGCTCGTTCGCGCGCGTTTGTCGGGGAGCATGATCGCTTTGCCCGGAGCCGGCAAGACGGGGGTCACCGCCGGGCGGTTTCCATCCTGCAGCGCAGCACCCGCTCGACGCTCAATGCGTTACGGAACCGCCATCGACCACCATGGTCTGGCCGCTCATGAAGTCGCTGTCGGCGGAGGCGAGAAACACCACGGCGCCGGTGAGATCGTCCGGCGTCGCGTCGCGCTTGAGACAACGGCTGGCGACGTTGTTGCTCACCACCGCGCCCGCCCAGTCGCTGTTGGCGAGCACGCCCTCGCTCATGGTCAGGCCCGGCGCCAGGCAATTGACGCGGATGCCGTCGCCGCCGACCTCGCGTGCCATCGCCCGTGTCATCGCGACCACCGCGCCCTTCGACGACACATAGTGCAGCAGCATCGGCGCGCCCTTGAACACGGTGCCGGAGGCGATGTTGATGATCTTGCCGTATTGCTGCCGCTTCATGATCGGCAGCACGGCCTTGGCGCATTCGAACGAGCCACGCACGTTCACCGCCATCACCAGGTCCCATTCCTTGCTGTCGATCTCGCTCATCGGCTTGAGCGACAAACTCGCAAAGATGCCGGCATTGTTGACCAGAATGTGCACGCCGCCGAAGGCGCTTTCCGTCTCGGCGACGAACTTGCCCACTGCCGCGGCATCGGTCACGTCGCAGGCCATGCTGATCGCGTCGCCGCCCGCCAGCATGATGTCGTCGGCGACCGCGTCGGGCGACTTCAGATCGCACAGCGCGAGTTTCGCTCCTTCCGCCGCCAGCGCCCTGGCATAGGCCGCGCCGATGCCCTGCGCCGCGCCGGTTACGATGGCCACTTTTCCGTTCAGGCGTCCCACGTGCGCCTCCCTTCGTCCATTTTCAATCGAGTCCAAGGAACTTGCTGCTGAAACTCTTGTCGTTGAGCAACGCGTGCTGGCTGCCTTCGAGCACCATGCGGCCGTTCTCGATGACATAGGCGCGTTCGACGAATTCGAGCGCGCGGTGGATGTTCTGCTCCACCAGCAGCACCGTGACGCCGCGCGCGGAAATCTCGCGCAAGGCCTTCACCACCTCGTCGACCAATAACGGCGCCACACCGAGGAACGGCTCGTCGAGCAGCAGCAGCCGCGGCCGCGACATCATCGCGCGACCGATGGCGACCATCTGCTGCTGACCGCCGCTCAGCTCGCCGGCGTGCTGTTGCGCCTTCTGTTGCAGCACCGGAAACAGCTTGAACACGTCTTCGATGCTGTCGGCCATCACGCTGCGCGCGCCGGGCAGATAGGCGCCCATCTCGAGGTTTTCGCGCACCGTCATCTCGGGGAACAACCGCCGGCCCTCCGGCACCAGCGCGATGCCGCGCGCCACGTTGGCGTTCGGCGGCTGACCGCCGATGACGTGCCCGTCGAACTTGATCTGGCCGGACAGCGGCGGATAGAGGCCGAGGATCGCGCCGAGCGTCGTGCTCTTGCCCGCGCCGTTGGCGCCGAGCAGGCCGACACGTTCGCCCGGCGTCACGTGCATGGTCACGTCCCACAGCGCGCGCAAATTTCCGCGCTCGACCGCGAGATTGCTGATCTCGAGCAGCGGCGTCATGCGACCCCCGCGGGCGCGGTGCCGAGATAGGACTTCAACACGCGCTCGTCGCGCACCGCCTCCGCCAGCGGCGCGTCGGCGATGATCAAGCCCTGCTCCAACACGACCAAACGGTCGACCGTCTCGGCCAGTGCCGAGAAGATGTGCTCGACCCAGATCACCGTCATGCCGTACTGCTCGCGCAGCGTCTTGATGTGGCTGACGAAGCGCTTCACCTCGGCCGGCGTCAGGCCGGACGCGACCTCGTCGACCAGCAGCAGCTTCGGCTTGAGCGCCAGCGCACGCGCCAGCTCCAGGCTCTTCTTCTGCTGCAGCGTCAGCGCGTCGGCGCGCGTGGACAGGGTATTGCCCAGCCCGACATAGACCGCGAAGTCGGCGGCGCCGGCAAGCGCCTCATGCATCGGCATGGTCTCGCTGCGGTTGGCCAGCGCGACCGCGATATTCTCGGCCACGGTGAGATCGCCGAACGGTCGCGGGATCTGGAAGGTGCGGCCGACGCCGAGCCGTGACACCTCGTCGCGCCGCAGCCCGCGCAGCGACTGGCCGGCGAAGATCAGCTCACCCTTCGGCTCATAGACCTTGGAGATGCAGTTGAACATCGTGGTCTTGCCGGAGCCGTTGGCACCGACGAGGCCGACGATTTCGCCCTGGCGAACGGACAGGTTGACGCCGTTGACCGCGACGTTGCCGCCGAAGGCCATCGTGAGGCCGCGGCATTCGAGCAGCGGCTGGCCCGTCCGCACGCTCGGCGCCGGCAGCGGCAGCCCGCGCAAACGCAAGTCTTCGACCGTCGGCTTGTCGATGCTGACGTGATGCTCGTGCGCGATCTCGCGCAGCAGCGGCACGCGCTTGATGAATGCCGCCCGCAACAGGCCACCCGGCATGAAACGGCCGATCAGCAGGATGACCACGCCGTAGATCGTCGCCTGCAGCATGGTGACGTTCACCAGCAGCCATTGCTGCAGCGTGAACAGCAAGATGACGCCGACCAGCGGCCCCCAGCGCATCCCGGTGCCGCCGAGCAGCGCCATGGCCACCGGCACCAGCGCGGTGCTCAGCCCGAACACCGTCGGCGGATCGATATAGCTGAGCTGCCAGGCGTTGACGCCGCCGGCGAGTGCGGCAAAGAACGCGCTCAGCACCAGCACCTTCAGCTTGGCGACGAACACGCGCACGCCGACCACCTCGGCCGCGAGCTCATCGTTGCGGATGCTCTTCAACACATAGCCGAAGCGGCTGCGCGTCAGTACGCCGGTCGTATAGGCCGTGACCGCGCTGAGCGCCGTCGCCAGCAGCAACGCGGGCACCAGCACGTAGTGCGGCGGCAGCACGATGCCGTCGGCGCCGCCAGTAAGCGGCGTCAAGTTGAAGGCGAGCAACTCGGCGAGAGGCAGCAGCGCCAGCGTGGCGAAAGCGAAATAGTCGCCGTGCAGGCGGAACAGCGGCAACGCCAACAGCGCCGCGATTGCGCCGACCACGATTCCGGCCAGTGCGAAGCAGAGCGGCAAGGGTACGCCGCGCACCAGCAGGATGCAGAAGACGTAGGCCCCAAGGCCGTAGAACACGAAGTGACCGAGATTGACGTAACCGGCTTCGCCGCCGATCCAGTCCCAGCTCTGCGCCAGCACAAAGGCGACCAGCGCCGCAAAGGCGAGGCTGACGACATAAGCGCTGCCCACCAGCGGGATCAGCGCAATCGCCGCGAACATTCCCGCGCCGGCGATCAAAGGGAGGTGCCGCGACACGATCACCGCCTCCGCCATGAGCCGAAGCCGCGCGGAAATGCGACCAGGATGACCAGCAACAGCACGATGCTCAGCGCCGTCGCCCATTCCGGCTTCCACAGGAACGCGGTGAAGGCCTCCGACACGCCGAGGAACAGACCCGCGGCCAGCGCGCCGATCAGGTTGCCGACGCCGCCGAGCACGATGATGGTGAAGGCCTTCACCGTGAGTTGGAAGCCGGAGTACGGATCGATCGGAAAGGTCATCGCGTAGAGCACGC
>Ga0265314_10004480_pt1 | contig 12953 bp, 7 predicted proteins | sample 4126metaG_FD_203106 | JGI IMG/M metagenome (GOLD analysis project Ga0265314, IMG submission 203106) | Rhizosphere microbial communities from Carex aquatilis grown in University of Washington, Seatle, WA, United States - 4-1-26 metaG | ecosystem: Host-associated > Plants > Roots > Rhizosphere >... | reverse complement strand
GCTAATGAATGGTGGAGGGAGCGCGATTCGCCAGACGCGCCAACGCGGCCCGAACCGCGCCTTGAGATCGTTCAGAGCGACGATCGGAACACCGCGACCGCAACGCCGGCGCCAAAACGGCGAAGCTACGAAGGGCGACTCCGCCGCGCGCCGCGACAACGACGCTAAAGAACGAGACCAGACGACCGCGAGAGCCACGAGGCTCTCTTTTTTTATCCTTTACATTCGACGGCATTCTCCATAAGATTAAGGCATAAAGACATTAATTTTTTTAATATGGGCTACATCTACAGCTTGAACGCGCAAAAGGTGGGAAACGTCGAGGAGAACGGCGATGTTTTCAGCATGAGCGGGCACCATTTGGGCAAAGTCACCCCGGACGGCCATGTTTACGCCCTCTCGGGGCACATTGCCGGCACAATAGACGGCGCGGGCCGCGTTTCTGAAGCCGGCAAGCACGTTGGCACCGTTCACGCCGACGGCGTGATCTACGACCTCGAGGGCAAGCGCTTGGGCCACGCCGACCCGCCCCACGCCGAATTCGGCGGCGCCGCGTTGCTGCTGCTGATTAGATAAATAAGCCTTTTTAGTCCATCCCCCGCCCCGCGTCTCGACAACTTTTTTATTATTTGATATATTCACAACTCGACTCGCCGCGCGCGAGCCGTTGGCATTTCTTCCTCTTTTTTCCTCATTTCGGGCCCATAGTAAAGTGGCATTACGCTTCCATGGCATGGAAGAGGTTCGAGTTCGATTCTCGATGGGTCCACCAAAATCGCTTCGACGCAAGTCGAGGCGCTTTTGTTTTAGACGATAACGGGGGCTGGCCCCGTTGGGGGCGGACCAAAAGCTGTGTCCAGCCATGATACGCGGCCTGTCTAAACGTAACTTCGATGCCTTGCCGCCGACCTCACCCTACCCTCTCCTTGATTAAGGAGAGGGATAAGATGCTTCGCGTCCTTATCCTCATTCGAGGAGAAGGGCAGGGTTGTGTTTGGCGGCGATAAAGATGTATGGCTGCAATGTTAGCCGAACGAATCGTGATCCAGACACAGGATATTTTACGTTACCGCCCCATTTCTGATACCAAAAACTAACCGGGCCACTTTGTTCAAGTGGCCCGGTTTTGACGTTTGATTTTAACGCTCCTCCCCTACTTTTTCGTCGGAAGCGAGGTTGGGGAGACCGGGGCGGTTATGGCCGAGCCGGACGTGTCGGTTGCGGGCGCGGCGGGGGCGTTGGCGGCGGCGGAGCCGGGCGTGATCTTGCCGGACTTTTCACCTTGCAAGGTCTGCAAGCGCTGCTGGACGTTCTTGTCGTCCGGCGTGTTCTTTAGGATGGCTTGGATCTGTGCAATGGCGTCATCCCACTTTTGCTGCTCCTCGTAGACGGAAGCCAGGATCCAGCGGGCGTTGGCAAATTTCGGATTCTGCGCGACCAAGTACTCGAGCACCGATTGCGCTTTGTCCTTCTGGCCGTCGCGGTAATAAAGCATGGCTAACTCCAGACCGACGCCGGCGTCGCTGGGGTAAGCCTGCATCACCGGGAGCAAGGCGGCAATGGCATCCTTGGTCTTGTTTTGCGCATCCAAAACCAGCGCTTTTTGGTAGGTCGCGGGCGCGTAGTCGGCTTTGAGGGCGAGCGCCTTGTCGAGCCAAGTTGCGGCGCTCGTGAGCGCGTCGGTCATTTGCTTTTGCAAAGCGGCCTTATCGGCATCTTTGGCGTTGGCCGCGTCGGAAGAGGCCTTGGCGGCTTCCGCCAGATAAACGCGTCCGATCGAGGTAAGGTGAACCGGCGAAGTCGGATCGAGTTCGGAGGCTTGGGTATAGGCTTTAACGGCCTCGTCGCCGGAATTGGTCACGTATGGAATGATCGCCTCATAAATGGCACCCAGCTGTGACCAGTTCTGCAGATTCTGGGGCGACATGTCGGCGGCCGCGCGCCCGGCCTTGACGGCCGAAGCGGTAAGCATCTGCACCTGGCTGGAGCGGGTCGCATTATCGAGCTTGCTGTCGTTGATCACTTGTTGGATCTTCAGAAGGTAAGCCTGCGACAAATTGCGGGCGATCGAATCGGATTGCGGGTTCATCCGGGCCGCGTTCTCCAAGTTGCTGATGACGCTGTCAATTTGCGTATTGGTGTCCTTTCCGACCGCGCTCATGAAATTGACGTCGGAGTAAAGGCGCGTTCCCTCGACGAACCAGCCGGCGAGCGAAAGAACGATCAAAATGACGAGCGCGAAGGTCATGACGAGTCCCGAGCGCGGCGAAGACTGGAAACTGACCTCGGAGCTTTCAAGCGAGGTGGTGCGGACGAGGAGCGCAAAGAGGAGCCAGAACAAGAAAAGCGTGGCGATTGACGCGCCATAGAGCACCAAGCCGGCGGCAACGGCGATCCAGGACGCGAAGATCATGAGCGCAAAGATCCACGTTCCTTCGCCCTTGTGGCGCGAGGCGACCAAATAGACGACCGGCTTCCACAAGCCGACGACGAGAATAGCCAGCCAGGCTACCAGCCCCGCCAAACCCATCGTGCCGGCAACCGTGGAGAGGTACGAAGCGCCGCGATCAAATTGAACGTACCACAGCGCGCTCTTGTTGAGGTCGGTCGAGCGATGCATGGCAAAATCTTGGCCAAACGTGCCCGGGCCGCTGCCGAAGATGGGGTGCCCGAAAAGCGAATCCTTGGCAACGGTGAACGACTGCGAAAATGAAGGGAAAACCTCGGCCGGCGCGCGGATCGGCAAGGGAATGTTCACGGCGAGGAACAAGACGGTGATAACGAGCGCGATCATCGGAACCGCGAGCCAGCTTAAGCGCCGGATGGCTTGCGGGCGAACGACGGCGAAAACCAGAACCGCCAAAAGCCCAAGGGCGACCGCGACCCAAAGCGGCCAAAAATTAATGGTCGCGACGATAATGAGCGCCAAGGCGCCGGCCACGCCGACCGCGATCCGGCGGGCGAGCAGGTACTTGCCTTCGTCTTCAACCAAGAACGAGGTGGCCGCCATGACCGCAATGACCGCGGCGTAAAGACCCAGGGTGACGGTCGAACCGATGAGGTTGAACGAGGGCGAGCTGATCGCGGGGATCAGGTGGGCGCCGGCGAACTGAAGCAGGGCGTAGAGCGAAATAAGGCCGCCGACCACGACGGCGGTAAGGATCGCGCGCGGCGCGAAACGGCGCTTTGCCGGAATGTTCACGACGACAAAAAAGAAAGCGGCAAAAAGCAGGGTCGTGACGAGCGATTGATATTCTTGGCCCCCGTCACCGATCACGCCCACATAGCGGGAGCCGGAAAGCAACGCGGAAAGAAGCACCACCCCGACCAAGATCAAAACGATCGGGTTGGCCACGGTGCGGCGGATCGACAGCGTCTTATCAACCATCATGTTGCCGACCCAGCAGAGCGCGGAAAGGCTGACCAGCGCCATGAGCGCGATCTGTTTTGGAAATTCCAACGTTTGGCTGGTATTAACGAGGAACACCAGCGGCACCAGCGCCACGGCGGCGAGCGCCAAGCCTTCGGCGATCGCGCCTAAGATCGAGCTTAGTTTTTTCTGCGGCAAGAGCCGCGGTTCTTTGGCCGATGAGAGGCCGGCTGATGAGATGAAATCTTTAGGCATACTTTCATTAATTATGATGTTTTGATTATAGCACAGTTAAAATGAAGCATGAAACGGCCGGTTATGAACCACATACCATGGACCATTAAACACTCCGTCCCGCCGAGGCAGGACGAATGTTCCATGTTTTATGCTTTATGTTTCACGCGTTTTTTCACGATCGACCAATACCAAGCCGAGGCTAGAACCAATAAAATGAACGATAACCAAGCCAAATAATTTTCATACCAGGGCAGGGGGCGGGACGGGGCAAGCGCGACGATCCGAGCGTTTCCCGCCCGGTCAACCGCCTTGACCTCGATCACCCTTTCCAATCCTTGATCGTGGAGCAAATATGGACTTTCCACCGTTACCCAGCGACCCGCTCCGAGCAGGCTCGCGAACGACCACGCCGGCGGCTTTTCCCGAATTTCATAATGGTCAACGCCCGCGCCCTTGTCCTGGGCGACGAAAGTGACAAACCATTTTCCGTTGAAGACGTCGCTGCTCTTCGCAAGCGCGGGCGCAAACGGCTCGGGCGGCGTATTGTCGGCGATCGGAACAAAGGTCGGCGGCGCCGTGCCCGCCGCGACGATGTTCAAGACGAGCGGCGCCCCGGAAACGGCGGCGGCCGTGCCAAGGCCGTCGTTAAGCAGGATCTGCTCGTTGCCGGCGGCGATCGTGGCCGAGCCTGTTTGTTTGGCCGTCAGAATGAGCGAAAACAAATATTCCTTGGCGCCGTTGAACCCGCCGGGAACGACGCCGGCGAATGAGACCGTGCCCGGCGCGGACAAAGCCGGTTGCTTTACCCAAAGCGGCAAGGCCGAACCGCCGTCGTAAAAGCCGTTCAAATCAAAGGAGGCGGCGGGAAATTTGATGTCGCCCCCGACCGCGTTAACCGGCTGTCCTTGGGTGTTGGCGTAAACGCCGATCTCGAATTTGCCGCCCACGGCGACATCGGACGCTTTTGCCCCGAAAAAAATTTCCGCCGCCAAAACCCGATTAGCAAAAAGCAACTCCGCCGCAACAACAAATATTGCAACCGATAAAATTTTTACAACCTTATTTCTCATTCGGATTAGACATTAGACATTAGACATTCGTCATTAGTCATTCATCATCCCGTCCAATAATAAGCCATGATGCTGAAATCGATAAGATCAACCTTGCCGTCGCCGTTCAGCCTGTCCTTCTCGATCGCCTTGAAGGCGTCGTTAAGCGGCCGTTTATACCAATACGCGGCAATGGAGAAATCGACAAGGTTAACCCGGCCGTCGCAATTAAGGTCGGCTTTGCCGCATTTTGGCACCGGGGGCTGATTCTTTGTTCCGACGGCGAAAGCGACCGCCTTGCCGAAGGCGCTGATCTCGCCCTTGAACGCGGCTTTGGATTTGGTCGAGTGCTGGCCCAGTTCGAGCGGCGTCGTGTCAAAATTAAGAAGATAGGCGCCGACGGCGTCGGAATTTACCTGGCCGAAGAATTGTTGGTCGGAGTTGACCGAGATCGTGATCTGGCTCGAGGGCGAACTTTGTCCGAAAATGGCGATGTTGTCGCCCTGTTTGACCTCGCTTTTGTCCACGGCGATCGTCGGGGCGATATAAATGCCGCCGACCCTGGTCGTGGCGCCGGTCGTGACGCTGATCGGGAAGGTCAAAAGCGATGAGCGGTTCCCTTGGTTGTCCTCGCTATAGACGGAGAAAATGTAATTGCCGCCGGAGAGGCCGGTGAGGGTTATTTGAAAATTCGCGGCCGCATCGGCGACCGTGGTAGCCTCGACCTGCGCGTCCTTAAGCAAGGTCACCGTGCTCAACGGATAGGCCCGGCCGGAAAAAATTACCGCTGTGACGACCGACGGTGGCGGCGGACCGCCGCCTCCCCCGCCGCCCCCGCCCCCGCCCCCGCCGCCGATCACGACGGCGCCGACCGGCGTTGCTGAAACCTCCGCTGAAAGCGCGAGCGTCAAGGTGCCGGCATCGGCTTTGATCTTAAAATAATACGGGGTGCCGTTCGCCAAGCCGTTCCTAACATAAGAAAGCGTGTTGCCGACACTAACATAGGAATACGGCCCGCCCGAAACCGCGGCCGTTCCGACCTCATACGCAGTAATGTTCGCAAGCGCGCCAATGGCGGCGGTCCAATTCAAACTCACCTGACCGTCGCCGGGCGTGGCGCTTAAAATGGGCGTGCTGGCGGTCGGATAATATAAAAAGCCGGCGCGATAGGTAAAACTCGCGCTAGCGCTTTCGCCGGGCGCCGTTTGCCCGGTGTTGGAAAAATATTGGAAATCAGCCGAGGCGGCATGCCCGGCCGAAGGCACGATCACCGGGTCGCGCAATATAAAATTTGCGCTCGTATGGTCTTCGGCCGTGAGCGAGCGAGCACCAGGATATAACAGGAGCGACAACAACAGCGCCCCGATCGCTAATTTCTTGATCATTTATTTTATCGGCGGCGCATTGGTCGGCGCCGGAGGAACATTGGCGTTCTCGTTGACAGGCGCGTCCGTGTTCACCGGCGCGACGTTGATGATCATGTTGGTCGAAGGCCGATACAGGACCGCTTCTTTGGCATTGGCGTAAATGAGCACCTTGTCCCCTTTTTGCGCTTTGTCGAAAAAGGGCTGGTTTTTAAGAAGCGCGGGGTCGGAAACCGAAGCGATCGTCGGGGTCTCGTCGGACGGAAGCAAAATAAGGCGCGACACCTTGTCAACCGTGTCTTTAAGTTGCGCCGCGGCGACATTGGCGGGGGTTTTTTTGAGTTGAACGATTTGGAAGTAAAAATAACCCGCGGCGCCGATGGCAACCAGCAGGACAACGGCAAACAAAACGCGAAAAATTATTTTTTTGGTGAAAATCTTTTTAAAAATTGCTTTTTTGGGAGCTTGGGTGATGGTTTCTTTTGGAGGCATAGATCAATATTATAATATATCGCGAACGATTATGCAAAAATTAGCAATGATCCCATTCGCCAAATTTTGAACCTCTCCTTAAACGGTTTAAGTTCTTTTACCGCAACGTCTCCCCCGACATTCAAGAAGCGGATTTATAAACTGATGGCCGCCAATAAGAATTTCCTCACAACGAGAGCCAGCGTTTTGTATGAAGCACCCGATTTAATAACTAGCGCGATGAAAGAATTCTTATTATTCAAAAATCCAACATCACCGCCGCCCCCGCCGCCGCCCGGCGTCCCGCCGCCGCTATTCCCTCCCGGCGGCGTTGATTCGGAATCCCAGGTCGGAACATATGGATTGCTTAAATTGCCCCCGGCATGACAATTAGGGTCTGCCGCATCTATTAAGCCATTGGAATTATTATCAATAGTGTCATTGCACTGAAAAGTGCCGACGCCCCCTCCCGTGCCGCCTCCGGTACCCGAACCGCTGGGAGCAGAGGAAGGCGATTCTACAGGGCCAGAACTGCCTCCGCCCTGTGGACGAAAAATAATAGAAGAAACAGAAATTTGCGGAGAAACGGCATAGGTAAAGTTAGCGGTGCTTCCGGCGTTGGTAACCCTGAAACAATACGTCTGGCCTGATGTTGCATTGGCTGTCGACTTAATAGCATATTCAATTTCAGAAAATTGAACTTGAGAAATGGTCATTGCTCCCGTTTGTGCGTTTGAAGTTCGGAGTATTCCGGCATGAAATGTTTTTCCTCCGGGATCGGTCAAACCTCCCGAATCGGTCGTCGCGATATTGTCCGCAACATTTGACGCGCCGCCCATCTGCCAAGCTTCAGTTGTAGCTGTTGTTGGCACGACTGTCCAAGTGGAACAAGAATTCGCTTGTGAAGCATATTCCAATCGATAGTTATAACCCGTAGCCGGACCAGCTCCAGTATTGGAAAGCGACATTCTTAAACGAATTCGATCGCCAACATATACGCCGCTAGATAATATCGTATCTTCGGTTGTTTTATATGTAGCCGTTGTTTCACTGCCATCATCATTTCGCCATCTGTAATGAATTTGTCCCATAGCCGGAGTACCGGGTGGAAATAACCAATACAAAATACCGGCATAATCGTTGTAGCTGGTACTGGTAGATAAACCAGACGCTGTCTGTCCCAATGCTTCTTGGCTTTTAAAACTGGTAGAAGTACTTGGCCCGGTTCCGTTTTCTATATCACCAGCGTGCAATTGATAAGTCGTAGATGCGGATTCAAAAGCAAAAACATTTCTTGCTCCCAAAGCAATAAATATCGTTAGAAATAAAATTATGTAAACCTTTTTCATCATTATAATTATATCAAAACACTATTCTTTACTCAAGGGAAAAAGGCCTGTATTTTAAGGGTATTTCCGGGAAATTTTTGACTACTGCGGACCGGTCATTTGTGTCGTGCACGATGCCCCGGCAGGGATTGTCAACGTGCCGGATGCTTCGTGCGCTTGCACCGCAAACGAGTTGGCGGTCGCGCCGTTCACGCCGTTTATTGTGATTTCCCATCTAAGATTGGAAGCCGCCGTGATGGAAGATGTTGCCATTGAACCAGAACCACCCAGCGCCGTAACGCCTACATTTGTATAGACGCTGGTTGCTGCCGTCTGGTAGCTCAACGTTATGTTGACATTCGATGCCGCCGCAGAAGCTATTACCTCAAAAGTAACAATGCCCGTTGTCCCCACCGTCATAGCACCGGTGCATGTCGTCTTGAAGGATTGTCCAATAGGAGCAACAAACATCAACTGACCCGTGTTGGCCGTTGCGCCAGCTATTGTCGTTAATCCTGCTGTTGCGTTGGTGTAGGCGGTTGATATTGCCGATGAGAGCGGATTCTGACTGCACGCCTGCGTGACAGGCCACGACTTCCACATTGGGAAAATTGTTTCAATAAACTGCTGTGTCACTAGCAATTCGCCACAGTCAGTAAGATGCTGCGTATCACTGGAAGTCAGCAATCCCTGAGCGACTCCCCAAGGAGGCGTAGCGGCCTGTCCTGAGTCCTGTGCCAGGAATGGAAATGCGCTCGACAAGGATCCGCTCTGGTCGCCAAGGAACAGGTCAGCCATATTGAGACAGGCCCAACCCTGCGCCTGACAGTATTCCATCGCCCCAACCTGTAGTGCCGAGTAGGTTGCAGCCGTGCCGTTAAATGGTGGGGGTCCGAACCACAAAACAGAGGCATTTTCGGCAATGAGGTCTGTTGCAACTATCTGATTTTGGGCGTTCTGTTGCGTATTTGTTATAGGTCCTGAACCAGCGTTCTGGTCATTCTCTCCGTTTTCAAGCACACCAAGAGCTATCTGTCCTGCGAATGCCTTGATCCACACCATGCCGCCATCGGTGTTTCCAGTCTTGGTTCCACTGGCAAAATATGGTGACGATATGCCGCCGGCTCCTATATTGTCGACGACAAACCCTGTCGTGCAAGCCGTATTTGAAGCACCGCAGAACAATACGCCCTCGTAAGCGTAGAGATAGTTAGTCGCGCCAAGTGCCGTAAGGGTGAGGGTAGAACCCGTTGCCACCTGGCTGGCAAAAGCCTGAGGATTAGCGAAATTTTGTATTGTCGCCGTTGCCGTGCCACTACCAGAACCACAGGCCGTGCCCACCGATGCACCGTTGATTTTCACGGTGTAACCGGAGATGGCGTTACCCTGAACACAGGCGATATTAACAGATGAGTACTGCTGTCCAACTGTAATGGTGAGTACCGCTCCACTTGAAAACGTATCGAGCGAACCGCCATTGAGTGAAACGCCACTTTCCTGCGGTCCAAGCAACGTTGAATTTACTACCGTACCGGAAGTCAGCACATATCCATCTCCGGCGGAAACCGCTACATTGCCGTTTGCAAGTCGCACGATTGGCCGATAGCCCGTGGAGTACTGTTGGAACCTCTGCGCCAATTCATCAGTCAGTAATAGTCCAAACGTGCTGCCAATACGGGCTGGTCCATAGGTACATGGTACAGCCTGGTTGCAGGTTAAAATGGAGTCGCCAAGATTTTCAATCCTAACGATTTGGGAACCGATGTTCGAAAACGCTGCGTTAAATTTTGCTAGTCCAGGAAGACTGGTGCTAGCCCCGCATGATCCCCAAACCGGAGCCGTTCCAGCGCCGGCAGTGGTCAAGCATTGCGCGCCGGTAGAAGCGGCCGTGGCCGCAATTGTTCCATCGGTCGCCGATACATATAGTACGGTATTGGCTGTTGCAAATTTTGCAAATTTCAATGCCGTGTCGGCACTGTTGCCTAATACGATGGTATCAGCCGCTGTTCCGGTTGCGCCGATTTGAATTGTTTTGGTTGTCGTACTGGTGCCGATGTTAACGTTTCCGGTTGATATTCCGCCAATCGTGATGGCGCCAGTGCCTTTGGAATCAAGCGTCAGTCCTTCATTCGCTTGTCCCGCCGAAGAAGTGACGGTAAGCGCTAGTCCCCCGCCGGCAATGGCTGATTTGATATTTAAGCCGGTGACTGAAGTACCGGTTGAAGCATCAATGTTAAAGGCCGGAGTCGTCGTGCCGTTTTGTCCGACCGCGAGAGCGTTCGCGGAAGAAGAAGTGATGGTGTGAGCGCCGGAAGTGATGGTACCGGTGGAAGTGATGCCGTTAGCCTGCATAGCGAGCGTGCCTCCCATGGTGAGTCCCGTGAGCGTGCCCAAGCTAGTGATATTTGGCTGGGCGGCAGTGGTAACGGTGCCGGCGGTGGTGGCTGTTCCCGCATTTCCCCCGATATTTAGGTTCGCGACCGGAGTGGTGGAAGCCACGACAAAGGGAGCGGTGCCGGTGGCGAGCGTGGAGGTTAACTGGCCGCTCATGCCAAGGGTAGAAATGCCGGAGAGCGCGCCGGAAGAAATACTCAATCCATTGATAGTGCCGGTAGTGTTGGCGGTGATCGTGGAAGCGAGAGTTAATGCTCCGGCAGATGTAATCTTGTTTGAAGAAGAGAAGAATTGAACGTCTTGGGCGGCAGTAGTGTTTCCAATCGTTATGCCTCCCGTGTTGGTAGTGTCAATGATCGTATTGCCTCTGGCTGATACTTGAAGGGGGGCGGCGGTTGAAGCGGCTAAAGTTTTGATGGCTAACTCATATTGATTGCCCGCCGTTCCATTTGTGGCCGCAGATGTTTCGCCAAAGGTAAATGCATTTTGACTGTTTGACGTTTGCGCCCAGTTCCAAATGATAGGGTTATTCGCATTAGCCAGCGTGGCGGGCGCCGTAGCCACGGTTAAGCCGGAGAGCGATGAAGTTCCCCCGGTACCGGTTAGAACCCCTCCGGAAAGAGTAAGTGCCCCAGCCACGCTAATTTCTTCGGCCGCTCCTGATCCGGCCGTGGTTCTTCCGAGAAGTCTGGCGGTGTTCATGGTCAGTCCATTGGCCGATGCATAGGCTGACGGAGCGACATAATTTGTTCCGGCTGAAAAATTAGATGAACGATAGTCGGAAGCATAGGTCGAGTTGGCGGAATTGTCTCCGGTATTCGCTCCTGAAACAGAACTTGATCCAGAACCCAGAGTAAGCGTCGATCCGCTGGCGTTTCCGGTGAGCGTCACCGCTCCGGTATTCACCGTCAGGGCGGTAGTAAAAGTGCCGTTCAGCACCTTGAACGCCGCCCGGGCAAAACCGGAGGCGGAAATTTGTTGTCTGGGAGAAAGAACGTCAAAGTATGTCGGGTTTTGACAAGTGCCGCCGGCCAGGATGCGCGCCTCGACTTGCAAATAAAGCAGACTATTGGCGGTAAAATCAAGCGTGGAAAGATCGTCCGCGCCGGATCCGATGACAACATTGAAGACGCCGCTCGCGGTGGTCGCTGACATCACCGTTGAAGTTCCGGATGGCCATAATTTGCTTCCCCCGGTAGGCGAATCCCAAATGGAAAAGCAGAAATCATGACTCCCGTCCGCGACCGGCGTGCCGCCGGAATCAGTCAAACGGCCTTGATACGAAAGCGTTTTATCGATAAAATTGGCCGCAAAAACCTTCTGCAATATGCCTGTCGTAAAAGTAAATCCGACAACCAAAACAAAAACAACAAATATATATATTAATTTCAAACGTATATATTTGTTACCTTTTATTTTCATGTTCTTATTTTTTTCGTATTGTTCTTGGTCTGTTATATCAGTTTGCGTTCATTTAACTACTGCGGACCGCTCAATTGCGTCGTGCAACTTGCTCCCGCCGGGATTGTCATTGTTCCAGTTGCTTCGTGTGCTTGTACGGCAAACGAGTTGGCGGTCGCGCCATTCACGCCAGTTATAATCAGCTCCCATCTAAGGTTAGAAGCTGCCGTGATAGACGAAGTTGCCATTGCCGAAGATAGTGCGGTAGCGCCAACGAACGAATAGGCGCTATTTGCCGCTGTCTGGTACATCAGCGTCGCGTTGATGTTTGATATTGCCGTAGAACCTATCACCTGAAAGCTGACTATTCCGGTCGTCCCCACCTGCATAACACCGTTGCATGTCGTCTTGAAGGATTGCCCGATAGGAGCAACGAACATCAACTGACCCGTGTTGGATGTTGCGCCGGCTATTGAAGTGAATCCTGCTGTTGCGTTGGTGTAGGCGGTTGATATTGCCGATGAGAGCGGATTCTGACTGCACGCCTGCGTGACAGGCCACGACTTCCACATTGGGAAAATTGTTTCAATAAACTGCTGTGTCACTAGCAATTCGCCGCAATCGTTTAAGTGTGTCGCGTCGTTGGCGGTCATCAATCCCTGTGCTACACCCCACGGGGGTACAGCAGCCTGCGCTGTGTCTTGAGCAGTGAAAGGGAAGCCGCTGCTCAGGGATCCGCTCTGGTCGCCAAGAAATAGGTCAGCCATATTAAGACAAGCCCAGCCCTGCGCTTGACAATATTCCAGCGACCCCAGCTGGAGGGCCGCATAGGTTCCAGGCGCACCGGCGTTATTGGCCGGTGGAGGCCCGAACCACAAGACCGAAGCGTTTTCAGCGATTAAATCGGTGGCGACGATTTGGTTTTGCGCGTTCTGCTGGGTCGAGGTCACGGCGCTTGCCGCGACGGCGTCATTCCCTCCGTTTTCAATTATCCCGAGCGCGATCTTTCCACTAAACGCCTTAACCCACACCATCCCCCCATCGGTGTTTCCGGTCTTGGTGCCACTGGCAAACCACAGCGACGTTGCCGCACCGACACCGATATTGTCCACGACAAACCCTGTCGTGCAAGCCGTATTTGAAGCACCGCAGAACAATACACCCTCGTAAGCGTATAAATAGTTTGTCGCGCCAAGTGCCGTCAAGGTGAGTGTAGAACCCGTTGCCACCTGGCTGGCAAAAGCCTGAGGATTAGCGAAATTTTGTATTACAGCCGTTGCCGAACCAACACCCGACCCGCAGGCCGTGCCCACCGATGCACCGTTGATTTTCACGGTGT
>Ga0265314_10004479_pt1 | contig 12954 bp, 7 predicted proteins | sample 4126metaG_FD_203106 | JGI IMG/M metagenome (GOLD analysis project Ga0265314, IMG submission 203106) | Rhizosphere microbial communities from Carex aquatilis grown in University of Washington, Seatle, WA, United States - 4-1-26 metaG | ecosystem: Host-associated > Plants > Roots > Rhizosphere >... | reverse complement strand
AGCCGACTACACCCTGCAGACCGTCGACGATCCCGACTTCTTCGCGGTATGCGAGCGCATCAAGCAGACGCACAAGTTTCCCCTGTATCTCGCGGTGGCTCGCGGCGCCTCTGCGGTCTCTTCTGCCGGATGGCTCGGCCTGCCGCAGTTCTCCGATCTCGCCGCCAACGCCGAGGTCGAGAAAGAAGCCAAGAGCCGGCCCTTGTGGACCCAGGCGAAAGCTGCCGCCGGCACCAAGGACCCGCCACCTCTGCTGTCCTTGAGCAACGTTCTCGCCGGCGCCTACAAGGAAGATTCCACGCCGGTAATCCCCCCGATCCTCGAGTCCGTCATCGAGGCCATCCACGAAGACAAGGAGTCGCCGTACTCGGTGGGCGACTATCGCGTGGACTATAGCGCCCTCCAGGAACTGCGCCTCCACCACACCATCCACGTGAAGACGCCCGCCGATCTCGACGGTCACGACGCGGCCCTCCGCTGTAACATCGTCCTCATCGGCAACGGTAATTTCGAAGAGCTCCCGTCCGACAGCTTCAAGGTACCCGGCCAGGAAGAACTGGCGCCCGGCGTTTTCGTCCACGCCTCGGGAATCTACACACTGCTCACCGGCCCGCTTTACACCTTCACGCCGCTTGGCCGGTTGCTGCTCGACGTGGTCTTCTCTGCCCTGGCCATCTGCGGCGTGGCCGTCTTCAGCAGCCATTTCCGCTCGGTGGGCGCGCACCGTTTTCAGCTTCTCATCACCCTCTGCGCCAGCCTGCTGGTATTCATCATCGGCGGACTCCTGGCCACCGCCATGCGCGTTTTCTGGGAAGATTTCATCGTGGTCGCCATTGCCCTGTGGGTGCATCCCCTGGTGGAGGATGAAATCATCGAGTTCAGCTCGTGGATCGGGAGCGCGGTCCGCGGCCAGCCGCACACCGCAAAACGCGCCAGGGGGCGTGCCAAATGATCCGTCTCTCTTCGCTGGCATGCGTGCCGATCTTCGCCGCCCTTTTGTTTGCCGATGACGAGCCCAACATTTTCATCTCTGACGTGAGCGGCAAGGCATTCCTGCTCACTCTCGACGGCGCCAAAATCGACCTGACCCGCAAGGAGCACTACGGACGAAAGCTCCACGTCGGCGAGAAGCTGATGTGCCAGCCCGGGTGTACGCTCGTCATTCAGTCCGAAACCGACTCGCAGAAAATCCTGCCCAACTCCAAGTGGGTGACCATTCCGTGGCGGCCACCCGCGACGCAGACCGCACAGCAAAAGCGCAACAAGGAAGCCGCCGATCGTTATGGCCGGCCCGGTGCTTCCGAGAAAGCCGTGCGCTCGACGGTCTATTCGCCGGCGGGCGCTTCCATCGTGCGCCCCTCCACATTTCGCATGGCCTGGACGAAGTCGGAAGTACCGGGAATCGCATCCCTGTCGATCGCCGACGAGGATGGCAACGAACTCTGGCGGCAAAATGGGATCTACGGCGGCGCGGGATTCCTGGAATCTCCGGCAGCCCGCGACGCCCTGCGCAAATACCGCGACTCCGGGGCGCGCGGAAGTCTCACGCTCGTTCTCGATCCAGCGGCGGGGCACAAAGCCGAGGTCTTCTTCACCCTTCTGCCGCAAGCTACCGAGCGCGAACTCGAGCAGCAATTGAACGACTGGGACCTGCCCGCGACCGACCTGATGCGCTACCTGGGGCGCGCCTCCGTCTTCGCGCAGCATCGCATGGCCAACGAGGAAGCGCTGGAGTTTGAAGCCGCGCTCGATCAGGCACCGGCGTCCGTCGATCTCCTCGTACGCACCGTGGTGGCGGAACGCCGCGTCGGCAACCTCGACCGCGCCCGTGAGTTGGAACGCCGTCTGCCGCAGGGAACGCCGATACCGGAGTAGCGCGATGCGCTTGCCTCTCGCCATACTCGCTTTGGCTGGACTCCTGCTTGCGCAGAAGCCGCAACTCACCTTGCAGATGGGCCACTCCAAGGAGGTGGAGACCGGATTGTTTTCCCATAACGGAAAATGGGCGCTCTCCACCGCCGGCGACGGCACGGCGATTCTGTGGGATGCCGCTACCGGAATCGAGATCCGCCGCTTTCACGACACCCGCTCCATTTTGTGGACCGCCTGCTTCACGGTGGACGATCGCGCGATTTTCGCCGCCGGCCCGTCCGAAGCGTGGCTGTGGGACATCGCCACCGGCCGCGAGATCGGACGCTTCGACGGCCTCACCAACACCGGAACGGTGAGGGCGACTGCCCGCTTGCTGCTCACCGCCGACGAGGACTCGACCCGTCTCTGGGACCCGGCCACCCTCAAGGAAATTCGCCGCTTCGCCGGCCCGTCGCCCGCCGCGCTCTCGCCTGACGGCCAGACACTTGCCACCGCCATACCGGGCGACAAGGACTCCAAGGATGGCGGCATTATCCTCTGGGACATCGGAGGCGTGGAGCGCGCGCGCCTCAAAGGCCACACGGACCGATTGTCATCGCTGGCCTTCTCGCCCGATGGCCGCACGCTGCTAAGCGCCTCCCATGATGCCACCATCCGGTCGTGGAATCGGATTTCACGGCAGGAGCAGTGGCGCTACACGGCACAAAAAAACACTCTTATCTACGGCGTCATGGCATCTCCCGATGGCCGGTACGCGGTGGCCGGAATGCCCGCCGGCGCCTGCCTGTTTGGCGCTACCGATGGCAGATTGCAACGCTGCTTCCAGGGGAATTCGAACTTCACCAACGGCGTTGATTTTTCCGCCGACGGCCGTCAGTTACTCACTACCGTCAGCGATGCGGCCAATAAAGAGAACCGCCTGGTGCTGTGGGATGTGGCCAGCGGCCGCGAAGTCCGGCGTTTCGAAGGCTACGGATCAGGACTGCAGTCGGCCGTGTTTTCGGCTGACCGCCGCTATATCGGCACCGCCGGCGGCAACGGTGAAGCCCACATCTGGGACCTGTGGCGCGGCGTCGAATCGCGGCGCATCGCGCCCACAGGCCACACCAGCGATATCTGGGCGGCGGTGTACTCACCCGATGGCCGTTATTTGGCGAGCGCCAGCCGCGACCATACGGCGCGCCTGTGGGACGTCGCATCCGGCGCGGAAGTCCGCAAGTTTGAGCACGGCGACGACGTCAACATGGTTGCCTTTTCGCCTGACGGGCGCCGGCTCGCCACCGCATCGTCCGACCATACCGCACGCCTCTGGGACACCGCCAGCGGCAATGAATTGTGGCGCACATCTACCCATTCCGACAGGGTGTGGGGCGTGGCCTTCTCGCCCGACGGCCACACGGTGGCCACGGCCAGTGAAGATAGCACGGTGCGTCTCTGGGACTCCGCCAGCGGGAAAGAACAGCGCCGCATCGGTACCCAGACTCCCGTGGGACGGGTGACATTTTCTCCCGATGGAAGGGTGCTCGCGGCTGGTGTTGGCGGCGCCCTGATGCAATGGGACGCGCGCACCGGCGCGGTGGTCCGGCAGTTGGCCACGGGCGGCGCCAGGGTGGCGTCCATCGCCTATTCGACCGACGGAAAACTGCTCGCCGCCGGTTCCATGCGCGAGAACGGCGGCGCCGGCGAAGTCATCTTGTGGAACGCCGCCACGGGCGTGGAAATCCGCCGCATTGCGGCGCCCGGCAAGAAGGCGCTCTTCCCCTCGGTGGCATTTTCCCCGGATGGACGTTCCCTGGCCGCGGCAGTCGTCGAGAACGGCGGCAGCCCTAACGTGGCGATGCTGTGGGATATTGCGAGCGGCCACGAGCTCCGCCAGTTCCGCGGCCACGCCGACAGCGTTTTCAGCGCCGCGTTCTCCCCCGATGGCAAAACCCTGGCCACTGCCTCCGCCGATCGCACGCTGCGCTTGTGGGACACCGGCGGCGGCAACGAGATCCGCCGCTTCGAATCCCATGGCGCTTCCAGCGAGGTGACCGCACTGGCTTTCTCTCCGGACGCGCGCTGGGTGGCCACGGGCGACTTCGACGCCGTCGCCCGCCTCTGGGACCGGGAATCCGGCGAAGAGGTGCGCACCATGCCGCTTGCCGCTCCCGATGGAAGTTCGCTGGGCAGCAGCTTCTCCATCGCCTCGCTCGAGTTCAGTCCGGACGGAAAGTACGTGATGGGTGGCATCGGCGATCTCTCCGGCAGCTACAATGCCGCGGCCGTATGGGAGGTGGCCAGCGGCAAGGTCAAAGACGCCGTCGGCGGCAAGCAGGCCGAACATAAAGGCATTTCGCTGGGTGTGCGCGACGCGGCATACTCAGCCGATGGCTCGCAGATCGTCACCGCCAGTGAAGACCACACGGTACGCTTGTGGGATCACGCCAGCGGCAAGGAACTTCATACCTTCACCGATAGTTCCGGCGAAGTGAAAGCCGTGGCGTTCGCCAAAGACGGCCGCATCGTGACTGCGGGCAGCGAAGCGCGTATTTTGGATGGCAAGACGTTTCGGGAAATCCGCAAGCTGAACAATACCATCGGCGAACTGGCCACCGCGGCTTTCTCGCCCGATGGATCGCTGGTTGCCACCGCCGGCTGGGGCGGTGTGATCACGCTCTTCAACACGGCCGATGGTCGCGAGGTCCGCCGTCTCGGCGGCCACCTCGACATCATCTGGTCGGTGCGCTTCTCCCCCGATGGCAAGCTGCTGCTTTCGGCGTCGCTCGATGGCACCGCGCGCCTGTGGAAAGTCGCCGATGGCCGCGAACTCTGCCAGTTGATTTCCTTCCCCGACGGAGTCTGGGTGGTGGTGGACCCAGAAGGCCGCTTCGACACCAACAATCCCGACGGCATCCGCGGCCTCAAGTGGATCGCGCCCGACGATCCGCTGCACCCGCTGCCGGTAGAGATCTTCCTGCGCGAATATTACGAGCCGCAACTGCTGGCACGCATCGTGGCCGGCAAAACCTTCAAGCCTGTACGGTCGCTGACGTCCATCAATCGCGTCCAGCCGGTGGTGAAGATCGTGGGGATCGAGCCGGGTGCGCCGGGGACGGTCGGCATCACGGTGGATCTATCGGGCGCGCCCGCGTCGGATCTGCGATTGTTTCGCGACGGTCAGATGGTCGGCTACCAAGCGGGAAGGAACGCCGCCGGCCGCCATGTTTTCGCGGGCATTCAGATTCCCGTCGGCCAGACGGGAAAGGCGATCGCGTTTACCGCGTACGCCTTCAACGACGACAAGATCAAGAGCGAGACCGCCGCACAGCCCTACACCTACGCCACGGCAGTGCCAGCAAAAGCGCGTCGCGCCTACATCGTCAGCCTCGGCGTGAACTACAACGAGATGCCCGCGCTGCGCCTCACCACCGGCGTGAACGACGCGCGCCATACCGGCGACTCACTGGCCGCCGCGCTCCGCAAAACCGGCGAATATGCCGACGTCGTCACCGTCCCGCTGCTCTCTGACGACCGCGTGCGCACCGCCACGCGCGACAATTTCCACGCCGTGCTCGATCTGCTGGCGGGACACACGGTGAGCCCCGCCGCCATGGCGGCCATCCCCAACGCCGCGCAACTGCACAAGGCCGCGTCCGACGATCTGGTGATTCTCTCCGCCTCCAGCCACGGCTATCGCAGCCCCGAACAGGTCTTCTACCTGGTGCCCTACGTCACCGTGAAAGACGAAGCGCGCATGGATGACGTCTGGCCGCAATCCATATCGAGCGACGATCTGGAGCTCTGGCTGCGCGACGTGGACGCCGGCGAAATGGTGCTGCTGATCGACGCCTGCTACGCCGGCGCCGCCATTCAGACGCGCGGCTTTGTACCTGGACCCATGGGCAGCCGCGGCCTCGGTCAGCTCGCCTACGACAAAGGCATGCGCGTTCTCACCGCCACCCAAGCGTCGAACGTCGCCATCGAATCGCAGACCTTGGGCTACAGCCTGCTCACCTACGCGCTTTTCGTGGAAGGGCTGGACAAGCAGTTGGCCGCCGGCCGTGCGGGCCGCATCACCGTATCGGGCCTGCTCGAATACGCCGAGGCGCGGGTTCCCAAGCTGTTCCACGAGGCGCTGGAAGGCAAGGTGACGACGCGCAGCCCCATCGCCAATGCCGACCCCAGCGTGCAGCAGCCCATGCTTTTCGACTTCGTGCGCAACGGCCGGGAAACCACGCTGGCGTCGGGGATCGCCGTGCCCGCGCAGCAGCAGAACCGCGATAGCTTCAGCGACGCTGTCATGGAACTCGACAGCAGGCTAGCCGGGACCATGCGGGCGTTCGGTAAGGCGGTCGAGCCCTTTTCGGCGGGACAGCCGGGCGACCGCGACGCGTTACACAAGACCTTCGACGCCGCCATGGCGGCGCTGACCACGGCACTCTCGCAATCGGCCAACATGAAGCCGCCGCCCACACCCGACTGCCGCGAACTGCTGGCGGCGTTCCGCGAATTTCTGAACGTAGTGCAGACTCAGATCGCGCCCGAGTTGAAAACCGTGGTCAGCAAGATCGACGATGCCGGCGGTAAACTTGACCTGCTCGGCAAACTCCAGGTGATGGGCAGTCTGAATAAATGCGAGAAGGCCGACGTCTCATCACGCGAACGCTTCGTCACGGCCGCCAAAGAATTCGACCGCATCGACAAGTCAATCCGTTAAGTTTTGGTGGGTCGAGGTAACAAGTCCGCTCCCTCACGGTCGCGGCTCTGTAACACAGTTTCGTTTTCAGTGGGTGCATACCCTGATATACTTCCCCTCAGTATCGCGAGGGAAAATGAAACCTTTACCTTTGATTGCGGCCGCGGTCCTCACTGCTACAGCCGCACTCTCTCAAAACGCAACGCTTCCCAAGACACCCTTCAAAGTCGGCGACATGGCTCCTGATTTCACCGTCGCCGCCGGCAGCACCAGCAACAAGGTCGCGGTGAAGCTCTCCGATTTTCGCGGCAAGAAGAACGTCATCCTGGCCTTCTTCCCCGCCGCGTTCACCGGTGGCTGAACCAAGGAACTCACAGCGTACCAGGCTGGTATCGCAAACTTTACCGCCAAGGACAGTCAAGTCCTGGCGATGAGCACCGACGCAGCTCCCACGTTGGCGCATTGGGCCAAAGAATTGGGAGCGGAATTTCCACTCATAAGCGACCACGACCGCAAAATCTCCACGCTGTACGGCGTCCTGATTCCGGAAGCAGGCATGGCGAACCGCGTCACGTTCGTGATCGACATGGAAGGTAAGATCGCATACATCGAGGAGGGCAATTCCGCTGTCGACGTCACGGGCGCCGATACGGCTTGCAGCCGACTGGCGCATAAGAAGGAATAGCCGCCAACTACTCGTAGCGTAGCGCCTGAGTCGGTTGAATGCGGGCGGCGCGTCGGGCCGGAATCCACGCAGCCGCCGCCGACACAGTCAGCAGGATGACGCACGCCGTTAGAAGTGTGCCCAAATCGCCGGGCTCGACTCCGAAAAGCAGACTGCGCGTGATCCGCGTCAATGCCAGGGCCGCCGGAATACCGGCCGCCAGCCCCACCAGTACGGTGAGCAGGCTGCCGCGGATCATCTGCCACAGGACGTTCGACCGCGACGCGCCCAATGCAATGCGGATGCCGATTTCGGCTGTCCGCCGCGATACCGCGTATGCCAGCACTCCGTAGAGGCCGATCGCCGCGAGCAGGGTCGCCAGCAGTCCGAACATCGTCACCAGGCTGGCGAATAAACGCTCCGAACCGAGCGTGCGGCGAATCTGTTCCTCTTCGGTGCGCACATCCACAATGGGAATGGTCGGATCGATGGCCGCCGCGGCACGCCGTACCACTGGGGTGAGCGAACCGGGCGGCAGCGGACTGCGGATGGCGAATACCACCGAGCCCAGATACTTAGTGTTCTGGCGGTAATCGATGTAGATGGTGGGCTCAGGCGCTTCGCGCACGCTGTAATAATGCGCGTCGCGCGCCACCCCGACGATCTCGATCGGTTTGGCGTCCGCCCTCAACGGCAGCGCCGACCGGTAGAAGATCTTGCCGATGGGGTCCTCATTGGGGAAGTATTGCTTGCGGAAGGACTCGTTGATCACTGCCACCATCGGCGCACCCGGCCCGTCAGAACGAGCCAGGTCGCGACCGCGGAGGATGGGGATGCGCACAGCGGAAAGGAAGGAATCTGAGCAATCCATTTCAAAGGTGTGCGGCTGCGGCGATTGCTGGGGATGCGCCGGGAAATAGACCACGCCATCACTCTCGCTGTTGGTGATCAGCCCCTCCTGGGAGAGCGCCGCCGATTCCACGCCGGGAACCGCCTGCAGCGAGGTGAGCAACCGGCCGTAGATATTGGCAAGGGCGGCGCCCTTGTATCCACCGCGCGATCCGTCGGTACGGAAGGTGAGGATGTTGCGCGTCTGAAATCCGAGATCCACGCTCGCCAGACCGGCTAGCGTCCGCGCGAACAGCCCGGCGGTCACCAGCAGAATCAGCGAGAACGCCACCTGCGCCGAAATCAGCAGCCAGTGGAAGCGCAGGCGTGCGCGCGAATGCGTGATCGCCGTGCCAGGCGCGCGCAGCGCCCCGCCCGATCCCAATCGTGTGGCGCGCCACGCCGGTGCGATGCCGAAAGCCAAACCGGCGAGCAGTGAAACGCCGAACGTGAATGCCAGGGTGCGGACGTCGAGGCGCACGTCGAACGCCAGCGATTCGCCCTCGCCCTGATTGCGCAGCAGGAATTCCGTGAGCGGGGAACTGAGCAGCAAACCGGCCAGCCCTCCCAGTCCGGACAGCAGGACGCTTTCAGTGAATAACTGACGGATCAGCCGCCAGCGACTGGCGCCGATCGAGAGGCGGATGGCGATTTCGCGCTGCCGCGCCGCCGCCCGCGCGAGCAGCAGGTTCGCCAGATTCATGCAGGCGATCAGCAGCACCAGGCACACGGTGCCGCCGAGAATGTAAAACGGCGTGGCGAAACCTCCGCGCGAGGCGCCGACTCCGCGAGCGCCTGGCGACAGTAGCACCGTCGGTTTCTTGATGCCCGCTTCGCCGCCGGCGTAACTGTCGATCGACTGGCCCAGGAGCGCCGTGAGCTTGGCGGCTGCTGCCGCCTCTGAAGCTCCGGGCCGCAGCCGTCCGAACACTTGCACCCACCACGTATCGGCGCGCGCCCGCGACCAGTATGGCGACGCCTCCACATCCAGATGCGCCAGGGGTATGAAGAAATCACGCTCCCGGCCCGCGCCCAGGCCTTGAAACAGCGGCGGCATGATGCCGATGACCGTCACTGGCCGGCGGTTGATGGCGATCTGGCTGCCCAAAACGGTCGGGTTGAGTTGGAAGCGGCGGCTCCAATAGCGGTAAGCCAGCACGGCGACCGCGGGCTGCGACGCGCCATCGTCTGAAGGTGCAATCGCGCGGCCTATCAGCGGGCGCGATCCCAGCACCGCGAAGTAATTGCCGCTCACATATTCGCCCGAGCCGTAATCGGTGACCGAGTTGGCCGTCACCGTGAACTGAGCGGATGTAAAACCGACCAACCCATCGAACTCCGGCACGTGGTCCCGAAAGCTGAGATACGCCGGGTAGGAGAACGAGCCGCTCACCAGTTGCCCGGTGATCGGATGCTTGACGGTGTAGCCGCTGTGATTGTCCATCGGCACGCCCTTGTCCCGGGGCCAGGTGAGAATACGTAGCTGCTCAGGGTTGGTCACCGGCAGATTCTTCAGCATCACGCCGTCCAGCAGGCTGAAGACGGCGGTGTTCCCTCCGATCCCGAAGGCTAGAGAAAGAATCGCCACGGCCGTAAACGCCGGCGCCCGCCGCAGCGTGCGCAGGCTGTAGCGCAAATCCTGCGCGAGTTGTTCCAGCCACGCCCAGGTCCACACGGCGCGTCCTTCTTCGGCCATGCGGGTAGCGTTGCCGAACTCGCGCCGGGCCCGGTTGCGCGCCTCCGCCAGAGGCACGCCGGACTCCCGCAGTTCGGCAATCCGCTCCTCGATATGCGAATCGATCTCTTCCACCAGATCGCGCTCCAGGGCGCGGCGGCGGGTCAGATTTTGCAGCCAGCTCATGATTCGGAAGGCCTCATTACCTTGGCGATTCCCTGCAGCATGCGGTCGAATGCGGAGACTTTGCGTTCCAGTTGCTTCCGGCCGGCCGGGGTGATGCGGTATACACGGACACGGCGGTTGCTCTCCGAGATTTTCCACTCGGCTTTCACCCAGCCAAGCTTGAGCATGCGCTGCAACGCGGGATAGAGCGAGCCCTCCTCCACTTCCAGCAGGTCATTCGAGTTGCGCTTGATGATCTGCACCAACACGTACCCGTGCAGGGGTCCGGAACGGAGGATCTGGAGCACCATCATTTCCAAGGCGCCGGGGAAGAGGCTATTTTCCTTCATGCTTGATGTCTCTATGCCTAGACTGAAATAGCTTAGACGCGCTGTCAAGCAAAAAGGTTAGGGTGGGGTTAGCAGGATACGCTGCCCGAGAGGATATGAGGGCGGAGAGACTCCTTCATTGAGCGAGCGTTGCTCGCCTGGACAAGCTAAAGCATGTCCTACCAGGAAAAAAGCCTGTGATAAAATGACGCTATTCGAAGCTGGCCGAAGCGCGTCGAGCCCGCCGCAGTGCAATGGCATCCGACGATCTGGCCAACGACTTGGATCATCGGAGCCCGGTTTCTTCCGTGCCGAGGAAACCGAACTGGTAACCGAAATCGGCGCCGGCGTCTCGTTCGCTCTCGACCGCATGGCCCTGGATCGCGAGCGCCTCCAGGCCGAAGGCGATCTGAAAGAGAGCCGGGAACGGCTCGAACTGGTTCTGGAAGCCGCCGGCGAAGCTTACTGGGACTGGAAGGTGGATGACAACCAGTGGTACACCAGCCCGCGTTATCACACAATGCTCGGGTATGAGCCCGGCGAAATCGAGTCCGGCATCAACACCACGCTTGAGATGACGCATCCCGACGACAGGCCGGTAGTGCTGCGGACGATCGCGGGCGCGTTGAACGAAGGCAAAGACACCATCAACGCCGAGTTCCGCATGCGCCACAAGAACGGCAGCTACCGCTGGGTGTTGGCCCGTAGCAAAGTAGTGGCGCGCGACGCGGAAGGCAAACTCCAACGGGCGGTGGGGACTCGCACCGATATTACAGAGCACAAGCAACTGGCCGAACAATTTCTGCAATCGCAGAAGATGGAATCCATCGGCAGGCTCGCCGGCGGAGTGGCGCACGATTTCAACAACCACCTCACCGTCATCAATGGGTACGCCAGCTTGTTGCGCTCGAAAGTCCCCGAGGGCCGAGTTGCCGATGGGCTCAAGCTGATTCGCGACGCCGGAGAGCGCGCCGCCGCTTTGACCCGTCAGTTGCTCGCCTTCAGCCGCAAGCAGATTCCCCGGCTGGAACCGGTGGACCTCAATAAGCTGGTCCGCGGCATGGAGAAGATGATCCTGCGTCTGGTGGGCGAAGGGGTGGAGCTCAAGCTGTCGCTCGCTCCCGATGTGAGCGCCATCAGGGCCGACCCGACGCAGATCGAACAGGTGGTGATGAACCTTGCGGTGAACGCGCGCGACGCCGTGGAGCATGGCGGACGGCTGACCATCGAGACGGCGCAGATCGAACTGCAGGGAGAACGTCTGGGGCCGTACGTGCGCCTCACGGTGGCAGACAACGGATCGGGCATGTCCGCCGACGTGATGCAGCACATCTTCGAGCCCTTCTACACGACTAAGGAACAAGGGCACGGTACCGGCCTCGGCCTCTCCACGGTGTACGGGATTGTGGAGGATAGCCGCGGCTTCATTCAGGTGGACAGCGAGCCGGGCAAAGGGTCGGCATTCCAAGTCTATTTCCCGGCGATCACCGAAATGGCAGTGGGCGCCCAACCGGAGGCAGCCCTCCTGCCGGGGATCGATAACAACGAGACCGTTCTGGTGGTGGAAGACCAGACGGAGGTCCGACACTTTACGGTGAGCGTACTGCGGAGTTACGGCTACCAGGTTCTGGAAGCGTCCAATGGCGAGGAGGCGCTACAAGTGGCGGCCGGCCACTCTGGGAGCATTGAACTGGCGGTCACCGACGTGGTGATGCCCGGAATCAGCAGCCGTGAACTCACCGACCGTCTGCGGGCCGCCCGGCCGAATATCAAGATGCTCTTCGTGTCAGGCTACACAGCGAACACCAGCATAGAGAAGGATCTGATGAAGCCTGGCGCGTCATACCTGGCCAAGCCCTATTCGCCGGATGTCTTAGTAGGCAGGGTACGCGAACTACTTACTTCTCCGCAGAAGAAATAAAAAACGTCTGGCCACAGATGGACACGGATGCACACGGGATAACACAGATTTCATATCCGTGTGCATCAGTGAGTTAAACAGCAGCTTATAAGTGCCGTGCATCTGCGCGCGATGTTGCACCGGGAATCCGAGCAGCACTACCCTGCCCTGTCCAATCTTGGCGGTGACCACGGCAGCTCTACGCGCCAGGTTGTCCTCCCCAACCAGCCAGCCGCTCTCCAGAAGATCGCGATCGGCGTAGCGGGCCGCGATCTGGTAGTTCTCGGCGTCCTGCGCGGTGATCTCGAAGGCCGGGCTGTCGAGGTGGAGCGCCAGTCCGTGCGCCGGCATCCCGTAGGCGATGGGATTGGTGGTATCGAAGGTCGCCTTGATGGTGGAGCCCGGGCACCAGAATTCCAGAGTCGATTTGCCGGCGAGCACATTGCGCACACCGACACCCAACCGATCGACCGGAAACGCCGATGCCGCGTTGAGCGTTACCAGAGTGCCGCCAGTGCGGACGAAGTCGCGAATTGCATTGACGCCTTCGGTTCCAAGACCGGTGCGGAATTCGGGCGGTGTGTTGCCGCCCCTTCCGCCACCACCGCCTTCGCCGCCGGCTCCGCGTCCTGCCGGAGTTGCCGTCGGGGCCGCGGGGGCGGGTGCAACTCCGGCTCCTCGCGCGCCGCGCCCTGCTGCCGCGCCAGCCGCCGCCGCTGCTGTCTCACCCGTGATGGTGGCGGTGCTGTCGTTGGGACTGATCAGCACATCGTACTTGGCGTT
>Ga0265314_10004478_pt1 | contig 12957 bp, 13 predicted proteins | sample 4126metaG_FD_203106 | JGI IMG/M metagenome (GOLD analysis project Ga0265314, IMG submission 203106) | Rhizosphere microbial communities from Carex aquatilis grown in University of Washington, Seatle, WA, United States - 4-1-26 metaG | ecosystem: Host-associated > Plants > Roots > Rhizosphere >... | reverse complement strand
CTGAGGCGCGGCTGCACGGTAAGTTCGCGCGCCATGAACAGAGTCGCGCTCGCCTTTCTTCTTTTACTTCTGCCCGCCGCCGCCAGAGCTGAAGATGCCGCCTGGGTCCAGGCGGTCGCCAATGGCTACGAGGCACGGCTAGTGACGGTCGCTGCCGCTTGTCCTCTCTTGAATACTGACAAGGGTGACGTGGCAATGACGGCGCGAGCGCCGGCCAGCGCCGATTTTCCGATGGTCTGTACCGCGCCTCTGGCTGTCGGTGTCACCAAGGCGCAGATCGGCGCTGTGACATTGCCGGTGCCGTTGCCAAATCCGCAGCGCATTCTGGTAGTGGGCGACACCGGCTGCCGCATCAAGGGCGCGGCCTTGCAGGCCTGCAACGATCCGGCGGCCTGGCCCTTTCCTCTTGTGGCGAGCGCCGCCGCCAAACTGAAACCTGATCTGGTGATCCATGTCGGCGATTATCTTTACCGGGAAAGCGCTTGCCCCGCTGGCAATGCGGGCTGCGCCGGCTCCCCCTGGGGCAACAATTGGACCACCTGGCAGGCTGATTTCTTTACGCCGGCCGTGTCGCTGCTGGCGGCCGCACCGATCGTGTTGGTGCGCGGCAATCACGAAGATTGCAAGCGCTCCGGCTCCGGCTTTCAATTGCTGATGGGTCCTGGTGATGCGGCCGGCCCCTGCCAGGTGCATGAGCCGCTCTACAAGGTCGATCTCGGCGGTCTCACCTTGGGCGTGCTGGACGATGCGGTGTCGGAGGAAACCGAACTCGACCGGACCTTGGCGCAAACATACGCCGATGAGATCGCCAGCCTCGCGCAAATCTCCACACCGGTCTGGCTGGTGCATCACCGGCCGACCTGGGCGGCGATCACGGGTCCGCTTGGCATTGCCATGGGCGGGAATCTCACCCTGATGGAGGCCAGCCGCCTCAACGCCCAGAAAGGCGCAGCCTTCATTCCTTCTTCCGTCGAATTGATGCTCTCCGGTCACATTCACACCTTCGAAGCGATCAACTTCAATCAGCCGGTGCCGCCCCAGATCGTGGCCGGTAACGGCGGCGATGCCCTTTATGAGACGCCGCGCAATCTGCGCGGTACGCAATTCCTCGGCCATTCCGGCGTGACGGTGAAGGATGGGTTGTCGGTGGGCGGTTTCGGTTTTCTGTTGATGACCAAGGCCAGCGACGGCTGGACCATCGATCTCTACGATCCGGCGGGACAGCCAGAAGGGCAATGTCACTTGAGCACGACCGGCAAGCGCCGACTGGACTGCCCCAGCCTGAAGCCCTGACTATTGTACCGCTTGTGCTGCGGCCTGATCCAGCAAGGTCAGCAGCGCGGCAGTCGGAAAACCATCCACCGCCAGGCCGTGAGCCTTCTGATATTGGCGCAGCATGGCGCGGGTTCGCCGACCGAGCACGCCATCGGGCGTGCCGGGATCAAAGCCCAGCTTGGCCAGGTCCGTCTGGAACTGGATGCGCTCAGTGCGTGACAAAGACCGCTCATCGCGCGGCCAGGCATGACGCACCGGCGGCGCGCCGGCCATGCGATCGGCGAGCAGCCCCACCGCCAACGCATAAGAGACCGCATTGTTGTATTTCAGGATGACATTGAAATTGGGCAGCACCAGAAAGGCGGGGCCACGCGCGCCGGCCGGCAGCAGGATGCCGGCATTGTCCGGCGCATCCGGCAACACGTCGCCCGACGCGGTGGTGACGCCCAGCGCGCGCCACTCCGCGATGGACTTCAAGGTGTCGGTATCGGCCATCTCGTAAAGGAAGGTCGGCGGCAACTGGACCTCGTAGCCCCAGGGGTCTCCCAGCTTCCAACCCTGGCTGGACAGCAGCTTGGCTGCCGAGGCCAGGGCATCGGGCGCCGATTGCCACAGATCGATCCTGCCATCGCCGTCGCCATCGGTGGCGTATTTGAAAAAAGTGGTGGGCGTGAATTGGGTCTGGCCAAAGGCGCCGGCCCAGCTCGCCACCATTTCGCTCAAAGGATAGTGCTGCTCCTGATAGAGCCGCAGCGCGGCGAAGAATTCTGGCCGGGCGTAATCGGTGCGCGGGCCGTCATAGGCCAGGGTCGCCAGCGCCGCGAACAGATTGAAGCCGCCGGTCTCTGAGCCATAGTCGGTTTCCATGCCCCAGACGGCGACCAGAATTTCCTTCGGCACGCCGCTGGAAGCTTCGATCCGCGCGAGCACATCGCCGTAACGCGCCAGCATGAATTGCGCGTCCTTGATCCGCCGCGCCGAGACCGCACTGTCCAGATAGCTCCACACCGGCTTGGAGAATTCCGGCTGATTGGCGTTCATCGCGGCGATGGCGGGAATGGGCGCGATGCCGGCGGTGGCGGCATCGAAGGTCGCGTCGGTGATGCCTTGCGCCCGCGCGGTAACACGCGCTTCGGCCAGGAAGGCGTCGAACTTGGCATCGCCGGAGCTTGGCGGAGCAGGGGGCGGTGGCGCGATCGGAATGCTGACCGGAGGCGTGGGCGCTGGCGGCGGCTTGGGTGCCGTATGAGCGCAGGCCACCACTAGCAACAGGGCGGCAAGGCCCGCCAGCCGCTGCAACCGGGGCAGGGGACGGGTGCGCAAAGCTGTCAGGACGAAGGGGCGGCGCGCCATGGTCCATGGTATAGCTGATTCCGGTATTTTTGGCGGAAAAGCTGGGTTTTTTCCGTAGCTTGGCGGGTTGACAGGGGTGGGGGCTTTCCATAGTTTCCGCGCCTCTTTCGAAAAGCCGGCCTCAAGGGCCGAAAAACTGGTTCAAAGGCAGTCCGATGAAGGTTCGCAACTCTCTCCGCTCGCTCAAGAAGCGCGACAAGGACTGCCGCGTGATCCGCCGCAAGGGCCGCGTTTACGTGATCAATAAGAAGAATCCGCGGTTTAAAGCCCGCCAGGGTTAAGCGATACTCGCGCCGCTTTTCATCCCGGGCGTGAGATGCTTCTTCCACCGACAAACGCCAAGATCGTCGCCCGCCGGGCCGAGATCGTCGCCGCGCTTCGCGAAATCGTGCCCGATGGTGTCGTGGCCGATGAATCGGGCCTGGCCACTTTCGACTCCGATGCGCTGAGCGCCTATCACCAGATGCCGCTGGTCTGTGTGCTGCCGTCCAACCGTCAGCAGGTCAGCGAGATCCTGAAGTACGCGCAGGCCGAGGGCATTCCCATCGTGCCGCGCGGTTCGGGCACGTCGCTGTCGGGCGGGGCGCTGCCGCGCGAGGACGGTATCCTGATCGGCATGGGCCGGATGAAGCGCATTCTCGAGATCGACTACGAGAATGGCTGCGTGGTGGTGGAACCCGGCGTCACCAATCTGAACATCACCAAGGCGGTAGAAGCGAATGGCTTCTATTACGCGCCCGATCCCTCCAGCCAGGTCGCTTGCAGCATCGGCGGCAATGTGGCGGAGAATTCCGGCGGGCTGCACTGCCTGAAATACGGCCTGACCACCAACAACCTGTTGGGCGTGACTTTCGTGCTGCCGGGCGGTGAGATCGTCACCATCGGCGGCAAGTGTGGCGCGCAGGGCGGGCTCGATCTGCTGGGCCTGATCACCGGCTCCGAAGGCCTCCTCGGCGTGGTGGTGGAAGTGGTGGTGAAGATCCTGCGCAAGCCGCCGGTGACCCGCACCCTGATGGCGAGCTTCGACACCGTGACCGAAGCGGGTGCCTGCGTCGCCGCCGTCATTGCCGATGGCGTGGTTCCCGCCGCCATGGAGTTCATGGACGGGCGCGCCGCCGAAGCCATCGAAAGCTACAACCAGCCCGGCTATCCGCTGGGTTCGGCCGCCATACTGATCATCGACGCCGACGGTGTAGAAGCCGATGTCTCCCATGCCATCGCGCGGGTGACCGAGATCGTCACCCAATGCGGCGGCAAGGCGGTGGAAGCCACTGACGAAAAACAGCGCGCCCGCATCTGGTCAGGCCGCAAGGCCGCCTTCGCCGCCATGGGCAAGCTCGCCCCCGACATGATCTGCATGGACGGCACCATTCCCCGCCACGCGCTGCCCTTCGTGCTGGATGAAATGGCCAAGCTCTCTGAGAAATATGAGCTGGGCTTCTGCAACGTCTTTCATGCCGGTGACGGCAATCTGCATCCCTTGATCATTTTCGACATCATGAAGCCCGGCGAATTCGAGCGCGCCGAAGCCTTCGGCGCGGACATTCTGCGCCTCTGCGTCAAGGTGGGCGGCGTACTTTCCGGCGAGCATGGCGTGGGCGTGGAAAAGCGCGACCTGATGACCGACATGTTCACGCCTGAGGAACTGGCGCTGCAGGGCCGGGTGAAATGCGCCTTCGACGTGCAGGGCCTGTTCAATCCCGGCAAGGTTTTTCCCACGCTTTCGGCCTGCGTGGAACAGGGACATATCCATGTCCATGGCGCGCAGTTGCCCCATCCCCATCTGCCGCGCTTCTGATGGAGAAGATCGCCAGCGAAGCCCAGGCCGTGGAATTCGTGCGCGCCGCGAGCGAGGCGAGGGCGCCGTTCGAGATCGTGGCCGGTGGCACCCGCCGCCAGGTCGGAAAGCCGATGGCCGACCTGCCGCGCCTCGATGTCTCCGGCCTTTCCGGCATCGTGAAATATGAACCGGCTGAGCTGATCATTACCGCCGCGCCGTCGACGCCGCTGACCGAGATCACCTCTGTGCTCGCGGAAAAGGGGCAACGCTTGGGCTTTGATCCAGCCGATTGGTCGCGGCTGCTCGGCTCCAATGGTGTGGCCACTTTGGGCGGGGCTGCGTCCGCGGATGCGAGCGGCTCGGGTCGGCTGCGCCATGGCGCGGCGCGGGATTCGCTGCTCGCTTTCCGCGGCGTCAACGGCCAGGGCGAAGCCTTCCGGGGCGGCGCCAAGGTGGTGAAGAACGTCACCGGCTTCGATTTGCCCAAGCTGGTCTGCGGCGCCTATGGCTCGCTCTGCGTGCTGACCGAACTCACCTTTCGCGTCTTTCCCAAGCCGCCACTTGCCGTCACCCTGTGCCTGGCCGATGTGGAACCGGAAGTCGGTTTCGCCGCCCTGCGCAAGATCGCGCTCAGCGCGCTGGAACCGGCGGGGCTCGCCTATCTGCCGGCCACGATGATGCCCGGTGTCGGGCAGGGCGCGGCGCTGATCAAGCTGGAAGGGGCGCGCCAGCCGCTGGAAGAAAAGATCGCTTTGGCCCACGGTCTTTTGGGTCAAGCCGTGCAGCGCATCGAAGACGATCCATTCCCCGCCATCGCCAGCGGCGAAAAATTCGCCGATTTGCCGGGCCATGTCTGGCGGGTGATGGTGGCGCCGGCTGATGCGCCACGCGTGGCGAAAGAACTCAAGGCGCAGCATTGGCTGGGCGACTGGGCGGGCGGCCTGATCTGGCTGGCGGCTGCACCTGCCGATGCCTCCCGCGTCCGCGCCATTGCGGCGGGGGCACGCGGCCAAGCCATGCTGCTGCGCGGCTCGCCGGACGCGCGCGCGGCGCTGGGTCTTTACGCGGCGCAGGCGCCAGCCTTGATTACGCTCAGCCGTGCGGTGAAAGCCGCCTTCGATCCCCTGGGCCTGTTCAACCCTGGACGGCTCTAGTGTCGCGGTTTCGAAGTTCGCCTCGTTTTGATATCTGGTTCTTAGTGAACTTCGAAACCAAAGCGACACTAGGGATTCAAAAGTTGCTAGTGTTCTTCGATTCCGAAATTCGCCAGTGTCGGATATCGAGGGTTTTGCGAATTTCGGAATCGGGACACTAGCATGAGATACAACTTCACGCCCGAACAGCTTGCCGATCCACAGGTCGGTCCCGCCGCAGCCGCGGTGCGGTCTTGCGTCCATTGCGGCATCTGCACCGCCACCTGTCCGACATATGTCGTGCTGGGCGATGAGCGAGACAGCCCGCGCGGCCGTATCGTGCTGATGAAGGACATGCTGGAGAAGGGCGGCACGCCGACCAAAGAGCAAGTCTATCACATCGATCGCTGCCTCTCGTGCCTGAACTGCAAGACCGCCTGTCCCTCCAGCGTCAATTACCAACGGCTGGTGGACCAGGCGCGCATCCATATCCAGGAGCATTACCGCCGCCCGCTGATGGACAGGCTGTTGCGCTGGACCATCGCCACGGTGATGACGCGGCCCCGGCTGGTGCGCGTCGGTCTTCTGCTGGCCCGCATCGGCGCGCCGATTGCGCGTCTTTTGCCGGGACGCCTGGGCGCCATGGCGAAGATGGGCCTGATGGCCCGCCCGCAAGGACCCGAGCCGACGCATTTCCCCAAGCCCGCGATCGTCAAACAGCGCATCGCCATCATGCCGGGCTGCGTCCAGGGTGCGCTGGCGCCGCAGATCGATGCGGCGGTGGGCCGGGTGCTGGCGCGGCGCGGCATCGAGCTGGTGGCACTGGAAGGATCGGGTTGCTGTGGCGCGCTGCCCCATCACATGGGCCGTGAGGAGGATGCGCGCGGCTGGGCGAAGAAAGCGATCGAGGCTTTCGAACATGGCCAGTATGACGGCGTGCTGATCACCGCCACGGGTTGCTCGGCACAGCTCAAGGATTACGCCCAGATGTTCGCCGGCGATCCGGTCTGGCAACCGCGCGCTGCCAAGTTCGCCGCCGCCGCCCGCGATTTCGCCGAGCTTTGCACGCCGCTTGAAACGGCCCCGCCGCGGCCTTTGCGCGTGGCCTATCATCCGGCCTGTTCGCTGCAGAACAGCCTGAAGCTGAACGGGGTGGGCGAGGCGCTGCTGGCCGCCGCCGGCTTTACCGTCACGCCATTCCTGGAATCCCACCTCTGCTGCGGCTCGGCCGGGACCTATTCCATCCTGCAGCCCGAGTTGTCGTCACAATTGCGTGCCCGCAAACTGGGCAACATTGCCGCCGCCGAACCGGACGTGCTGGTCAGCGGAAACATCGGCTGCCTGCAGCATCTGGCGGCCGGGGAAGGGCTTAATCAGCCGATCCTGCATATCGCGGAACTGTTGGATTGGGCTGAAGGCGGCCCGAAGCCAACAAATCTGGAATTACCCCGCGCCTCCCATTAGACTGGCCCCATGCGCATCGCGCTGATCCTTTCTCTGCTGCTGGCCTGTGGCCCTGTCTGTGCGGCGCCGGCCAAGGCGCCTGCACCCAAATCCGCGCCTGCAACAGTCAACAGCGAGGAACAGCTTTTCCGCCAGCTCAAGCAGGCGCAAAACGCCGAGGACGCGCATGTCATCGAGGAAAAGCTCAAGCTGATGTTCCGCCCCTCCGGCAGCCCCAGCGTGGATCTGCTGATGACCCGGGCGGACGCCGCCGCGGCAGCCTCCGACAAGAAGACGGCAAAAAAACTGGTGGAGGCGATCACCAATATCGCCCCCAATTACGCCGAAGGCTGGCACACCCGCGCCGCCATGGAGGAGGCCGACGGCGATGACACCGCTGCCCTGGTCTCCTTGCAGAAAACAGTGTTGCTCAATCCTCGTCACTTCGCCGCCATGGTCGAGCTGGCGGACATGCTGGAGGATTATGGCGACAAGGGCGGTGCCTTGAAGCTCTATCGCCGGGCGCTCGATCTGGATCCGCAGCTGGATGTGGCCAGCCGCAAGGTGCGCGAGCTGACCACCAGCGTCGAAGGCCGCGACATCTGAACATGCGCTCAGTGATTGTCGCGCTGATCCTGCTTGGTTCCGCGGCTTCTGTTTTGTCGGCGGCCCCGGCCCAGGCGCAAGGCTGGATGATCGGCACCTGGTTCGGCCATGGCCAGCCGCAGGACAAGGCCGCCATGTATATCGACCGCATGCGCCCCGACGGCACTTGGCGCGGCGAGTACCGCACCTGCATGAAGGGCAAGGCGACTGACCAGCTCCAGACCGGACGCTGGTCGGTGAAGGGCGACATGCTGACCCTGAAGGTCGAGACGGTGGATGGCATCGCCGCGCCACGCACCGATACCTACAAGATGCTGGCGCACAGCCCGGCATCGCAGGACTATCTGAGCACGGGCTGGAATTTCCGTTACATGCCCCAGCGGGTGGCGGACGATTTCCAGATGCCGAGCTGCGAGCTGGTCAGTTGATGTCCCGCGTCGCGGCGGGCCTTTGCCTCGCCCTGGCGGCGACGCCGGCCATGGCCGCGGGATCGCTGGCCGGCACCTGGTTCGGCCAGGGCGAGCCCTTCGACAAGACCGAGATGTATCTCGATCACTTCCTGCCCAATGGCGAAATCCACTCCCAGTTTCGCCTCTGTCAGAAAGGCCAGGCCCGCGACAGCACGGAAGACGGCACCTGGGCCGTTTCCGGCAATGTCCTGACCATAAAAGTCACGCGCCATAACGGCCAGGCGTCGCCGCGCCAGGATGTCTATCGTCTCGATCTGGTTACGCCGCAGCGCTTTCGGGAGACCTATCTGGCGCTGAATTTTCCCTTCGACGAGCGCCGGGTCGCCGATGATTTCCAGATGCCGAGCTGCGAGTTGACGAGCTAAAGGCCTTGCGCGGTCCAGGCAGGGATGCTCCTGTCAGGACATTGCCTTGCCTGTTTCCATTTCTTTGCATCGCGTTCTGATGCTTAAAAACATTTTCATGGGGGGCGACATGAGCAGCATAGAAGGCGTCCTTGCGCGCCGGCCGGCCAGGCCGGATCGCAAGATCTATATTGGCTGGATCGCGATTGTCTGGGCCGCGATCATCTCGGGCTTTGGGCTGGATTTCGGCCGCTACATGGCCGAACGGCCGGTACCGCCGGCGATCCTTCATGTTCATGCCGCCGTCTATGTCGTCTGGCTGGTGCTGGTCTCGGTTCAGATTTTTCTGGTGGAGACCGGTGACATCAGGCGCCACAAGACGCTGGGCTGGGCCACCGCGATCCTGTCTGCGGTCATGGTGCCGCTGGGCCTGACGGCGGCGATGGTGGACCAGGCGCGGCAGGCGGGTTCACCCGACTATGCGCCGCAGTTCCTGTCACTGGAATTCGGCGAGATGATCGGTTTTTCGGCCTTCATCATCGCAGGCTTGCTGCTGCGCCGCAATTTTGCGGCTCACAAGCGTTTGATGATCCTGTCCGCAGTCGCGATCTCCGACGCCGGGTTTGCTCGCCTCTGGATGATGGGATTCAAGACGACGGTGCCGGGTCCTTTCGGCTGGTGGCTGCAGTTTTACTGGGGCATCGCGCTGCTCCTGATCGCGATGATGGCCTGGGACCTGTGGAAACGGGGCCGGGTCCATCCGGCGGTTCTGGCCGGCGCCGCCTTGCTCTGGATCAATCAGTGGATTGCCACCGAGCTTTTCTTCTCGCCGGCCTGGAAGGCCATGATGGGTGCCCTGGTCAATGCCTGGGGTTGGCGCGGCTAGGCCGCTCTAATCTCCGTCCGTCACGAATGCCACCCGCAGCATATTGGTGGCCCCAGTGGTGCCCAGCGGCACGCCGGCGGTGATGACGATGCGCTCACCCGCCTGGGCGAAGCCTTCCTGGCGGGCGATCTGCGAGGCGCGCTTGACCATGTCGTCGAAGTCGCGAATGTCCTCGGTCGGAACGCTGTGAATGCCCCAGACCAGACACAGCCGCCGCGATGTCTCCACCGAAGGCGTCGGCGCGATGATGGGCGCGGAGGAACGCTCACGCGCCGCGCGCAGGGCGGTGATGCCGGACTTGGTCCAGCAGACGATGGCGCGTGCCTCGATGGTTTCGGTTACTTCATGCACCGCCGCCATGATGGCATCGGGCGTGGTTTTCTCCGGCGTGCCGCGCTGCGCCTCGATGAGGGAGTGATAAAGCTCGTCGTCTTCCGCCGACATGGCGATGCGGTCCATGGTCTCCACCGCCTCGACCGGATAGCTGCCTGACGCGGATTCCGCCGACAGCATCACCGCATCGGCGCCGTCGAACACGGCCGTGGCCACGTCCGAAACCTCCGCCCGGGTCGGCATGGGCGAGTTGATCATCGATTCCAGCATCTGGGTCGCGACTACCACGGGCTTGCCGGCCTTGCGGGCGGCGCGCGTAATCTGCTTCTGCAGCCCTGGCACCCGTTCCAACGGCATTTCCACGCCCAGATCGCCGCGCGCCACCATCAGCGCATCGGCCAGTTCCAGGATGCCGTGGAGCGAGGCTAGCGCCTTGGGCTTTTCGATCTTGGCCAGGACGCCGGCGCGGCCCTGAACGATCTTCTTCAGCTCGGCCACATCCTCGGGCCGCTGCACAAAGCTCAGCGCGATCCAGTCGACGCCCAGCGCCAAAGCCGCGTCCAGGTCGGCACGATCCTTGGGCGTCATGGCCGAAAGCGGCAGCAAGGTGTCGGGCATGTTGACGCCCTTGCGGTCTTTGATCTCGCCGGCCACTTCCACGATGGCCTCGGCAAAGGTGTCGGCCTTGCGCAACAGCCGCAGACGCACCTTGCCGTCGTCAATCAGCAGCGCGTGCTTCTGCTTGATGGCCTGGAAGATCTCCGGGTGGGGGATCGGCACTTCTTCCGGCTTGTCGCTTTCTTCGCCCAGCACCAGCCGGATGCGCTCGCCTTCCTGCAACATGCGCGGGCCGCCCACCAGCTTGCCGAGCCGGATCTTGGGACCCTGCAAGTCGCAAAGGATGCCGATCGGGCGCTTGACCTCCTCCGCCAGGGCGCGCAGGTCGCCGACCATCTTGCGCAGCATGTCATGGCTGGTGTGGCTCATATTGATACGGAAAACGTCTACCCCCGCCTCGAACAGCTGGCGCATTTTCTCGGGCGTGTTGGAGGACGGCCCCAGGGTGGCGAGGATCTTGGTCTTGCGGCGGCGGCGCATCGGGAGCTCGATTGATTGGAGATGAGGCTTAGTTGGAAAGCGATTGGGTCCAGTCCGGCTTTTTGCCGGTATCCACTTCAAAAAAGCCCCGGCTGTCGAAGCCGTTCTTGGCGCAGTCGCCGCGGCCCACAGACTTGAAGCGCTTGTCGGGCGCCACGCAGAAATGGGTCTTGCCTTCCCAGACGCCCGCCGCGCCATCGCTGGCGTAAAGGTAATAAAACCGGCCCTGCAGCGGGCCGGTCAGGATATCGGAGCAGGCCTTGGGCTGGATGGTCCACCAGCCCTCGCTGGTCCAGTTGGTGCCGTCGAAGCGGCCAAGGGCGGTGCGCACGGCCTGTGCCGATTTGTTGCAGACCGTGAAGCTGGCCTCGGCCGGTGCTGCCCAGGCGAGAATGCCTGCCAGGGCGCCGGCGAAGGACAGAAGGATGGGAATGCGGCGCATGCGGGTGGGGGAACGCTCTGGCGGTCTCTGATTCTCAACTCTATACCTCGGATGCATGACGGAAAACGCCTTCGAGGCCATCCCCGGCACGCCCGGCAGCCGGCTGTTGCTTCTCTGTGACCATGCCTCCAACGCGCTGCCCGCGGGTGGGCTGGGGCTAGATCCCGCTCTCCTGGCCACCCATATCGCCCATGATATCGGTGCGGCGGTGGTCACCCGCACCCTGGCCGCCGCTTACGGCGCGCCTGCCTTTCTGGGCGCTTGGTCGCGGCTCCTGATCGATCTCAATCGCGGCGCCGACGATCCCACCATCGTGATGAAGCTTTCGGATGGCAGCATCATCCCCGGCAATGCCGCCGCCGACGCTGCCGAGGTCGCTCGCCGCATCGCCGGTTTTCACACACCCTATCATGCCGCCATCGCCGCGGCCTTGAACGGCATGGCGTCCGACGCCGTTGTGATCTCGATCCACAGTTTCACCCCGGCCTGGAAGGGCCGGCCGCGGCCGTGGGAGGTGGGCGTGCTCTATGACCGCGACCGCCGGCTGGCCGATCCTCTGATGCGAAGACTAAGCGAGGCCGGCTTCACGGTGGGCGACAATGAGCCCTATAGCGGCGCGCTGGAGGGCGACACGCTTTACCAGCATGGTACCTTGCGCGGATTGCCGCATGCCTTGATCGAGATACGGCAGGATTTGATCGCCAGCGACGAGATGGCACAAGCTTTTGCGATGCGCCTGATGCCGATCCTGGATGCGGCCTTAAGCGATACGCACAATTAGACCAACTATCGCGGTTGCATCGCTTCGCGGCTTAACGTTAGGGTCCGCGGCTTTTCGATCCCGAGTTCCCCTGATGTCCAAGAATGCCTTCGCCAAAGATCAGCTCAAGAGCTTCATCAACCGCATCGAGCGGCTGGAGGAAGAGCGCGCGGCGCTCGGCGCCGATATCCGCGAAGTATACAGCGAAGCCAAAGGGACGGGCTTTGACACCAAGATCATGCGCCAGGTGATCCGCATGCGGAAGCTGGACAAGGCGGACTTCCAGGAACAGGAAGCTATCCTTGATCTCTATTTAACTGCCATGGATATGCGCTGAATTCATGCGCCCGGCACCAGGAAGCGATGCCGGACTTGCATTTGACAGCGGCGGACGGGCGCTGATTTGATCCACTCCGCGCGGGCGTGAAGACCTGCGCGCTGGGAGGAAAGCATGTCTGACTTTTCCGTTGATCGCCGCGGTTTGATGCTGGCCGCCGCCGCCGCGCCCGTGGTCTTGACCGCCGCGCAAGAGGCCGCACAGGCGCAGGTGCCCGGCGGCTATGTCGGCGGCGGCTACGGAACGGGCGGCGCGCCCACGTCCGACCAGCAGCGCCGCCTGGCCTGGTGGCATCAGGCCAAGTTCGGCATGTTCATCCATTTCGGTCTCTATGCCGCCTATGGCCGTCACGAATGGGCGATGGAGACGCAAGCGGTACCCGTCCTGGAATACCAGAAGCTCACCGCCGGCTTTAATCCGGCGCCCGGATCGGCCCGCAAATGGGCCCAGCTCGCGAAAGCGGCGGGTATGAAATACATGGTGCTGACGTCCAAACACCATGAAGGCTTCTGCAACTGGGACACCAAGCTCACCAACTATAACGCGATGCAGTTTGGGCCCAAGCGCGACGTCATTCGTGAATTCGTCGAGGCGGCGCGTGCCGAGGGCCTGCGTGTCGGCTTCTACTATTCGCTGATGGACTGGCATCATCCCGATGGCGCCCGCTGCCTGACCGATCCGGCCGCGCGCCGGCGCT
>Ga0265314_10004477_pt1 | contig 12957 bp, 5 predicted proteins | sample 4126metaG_FD_203106 | JGI IMG/M metagenome (GOLD analysis project Ga0265314, IMG submission 203106) | Rhizosphere microbial communities from Carex aquatilis grown in University of Washington, Seatle, WA, United States - 4-1-26 metaG | ecosystem: Host-associated > Plants > Roots > Rhizosphere >... | reverse complement strand
AGGACGGCCTGCGCGCCGTCCCGCTCCAATCGACGGTGCGCAACCCCGGCACCGTTGGCATCTCGTGGCTGCTGCTCGGCCTCGCGGGTTTCGTGCTGCTGATTGCGTGCGGCAACCTCGCCAACCTCCAGCTCGCGCGCGCCATTGCCCGCGCCCATGAGTTCGCAATTCGCGCCGCGCTCGGCGCGTCGCGCGCCCGCCTGCTCCGCCCGCTCCTCTGCGAAAGCGTCCTGCTCGCTCTCGCCGGCGGCGGCCTCGGCGTGCTCATCGCCGTCTGGTCGAACGACTGGCTTTCCAGCCGCCTCTCCGCGAATGGCGTCGTCACCTTCACGGTCGCGCTCGACTGGCGCGTGCTCGGTTTCGCGCTCGGCCTCTCCGCCGTCACCGGCCTCGTCTTCGGCCTCGTGCCCGCGTGGGTCATGTCGCGCGTGCGTGTCAACGAAGCCCTCAAAGCCGGCGGCCGCGGCCAGACCGGCGATCGCTCGCAGCACCGTTTCCGCCACGGCCTGATCGTCGCGCAGTTCGCCCTCGCGCTCGTTTTGCTCGCCGGTGCCGGCGTTTTCCTGCGCGGCGTCGATCGCATGCTCGCCACCGAAACCGGCTGGGACCACCACTCGTTGCTCCAGGGCGTGATCAACCTCCCGCAGGCGAAATACACCAGCCCCGCGCAGACTTACCAGTTCTACCGCCAACTTCAGGAACGCCTCGCCGCACTCCCCGGCGTCGAAAACGTCACCATCGGCTACACTCTGCCGGTTTTTCAATTCCTCACCAGCCGCAGCTACGTCGTCGAGGGCCGCGCCCCGCCCGCTGCGGGCCGCGAGCCGCTCGCCAACGTCAACGGTGTCACGCCGTCGTTCCTGTCCACGCTGAAAATCAAACTCGTCGCCGGCCGCGATTTCACCGATACCGACAACCTCGCCGCCCGGCCCGTCGCGATCATCAACGAATCGATGGCGCGCGCGCTGTTCCCCAATGAAAGCCCGATCGGCCACCGCCTCGGCACCCTCGATCCGGCGAATCGCAACTGGACCGAGATCGTCGGCGTGATGCCCGACGTGCGCTTCGCCATCAGCTTCACGACCCCGGCCACGCAGTTCATCGTGTTCCGCCCGCTCGCGCAGGAAACGTGGAATTACGCGACTGTCGCCCTCCGCGCGCGCGCCGCCGACACGCTCGCCGAGCCGATGCGCCGCACGATCGCCGAGATGGATCCCGATCTGCCGTTGCAGCAGCTCAGCACCGTGGATCAACTGATCAAACTCGGTTCAAGCGGCCTGCACCTGGTCGACACACTGCTCATCGCGTTTGCGTTGCTCGGCCTGTTCCTCGCCGCCCTCGGCCTCTATGGCGTGATCGCGCGCCTCGTCGTGCAACGCACGCCTGAGATCGGTGTGCGCGTCGCGCTCGGCGCGCAATCGCGCGACGTCGTCTGGCTCGTCCTGCGCTCCGGCCTTCGGCTCACGCTCCTCGGCACCGTGCTCGGCCTGCTTGGCTCCGGCGCCCTGGTCCGCATCATCGCCGGCATCGCCCCGTCCATATCTGTCCAAGATCCCATCGCCATCATCGTCGTGACGCTTCTGCTCTTCGCCGTCGCCCTCCTCGCCTGCTGGCTGCCCGCCCGTCGCGCCGCGAAGCTGGATCCGATGATCGCACTCCGCGCCGAGTAAATTTTCCGTGGAGTCCCACTCTTGGGAAACCGTCGTTTCGATTCCGAACACGATGCGAATTCTCGTTTCAGGTAGTGAATTTTAATCACCTGATTGGTCGCGTCTAACGCGATTCCGATCGATGCGGGCACGTTGCGTGCAACGAGCCATCGCCGAGCGATCCGCCATTTTTTCACTTCCGCCCATGCTCTCCGATCTTCGCTACGCCTTCCGCCAAATCGCCCGATTTCCCGGCTACACCACCGTTGTCGTCCTGACTCTCGCCTTCGGTATCGCCGTCAACACGCAGATTTTCACCATGGTCAGTGGGATGTTCCTTCAGCCGATGCCGGTGCGCGACCCCGGACGGCTCACGGCCATAGTGCAGCGCAGTGATCTCATCAACCTGCCTCATCAACTCTCCTTTCTCGACTTTCAGGACATCCGCGCCGGTTCGAAAGCGCTCACCGATCACATCGCGTTCTTCTCCGTCGCCGCGCATGTCAGCGTGCCCGGCAAGATACCTGAGCGCACGTGGGTAGAGGCCGTCACGCCCGACGCTTTCACCAAGCTCGGCGTCACCACCATCCTCGGCCGTCCACTCCGGTCTTCCGACGGCGAGATGCCGCCCGGCACGCCCGTCGCCGTGCTTACTCATCGCTACTGGCAGAATCATTTCGGCAGCGATCCCACCATTGTCGGCCGCACGCTGCTGATCGACGCCAAGCCGTTCACCGTCGTCGGCGTCGCCAAGCCCGGCCTGGAAAGTTTCTCGTCCTCGCTGTCGGTCGCCATGTTCGTCCCGTCGGGCACGTTCCCGCTGCTTCGGCCCGATGGCGACGGGATGTTCAAATATCGTGGCGCGGTCGCCTGGCACGTCCTCGCCTACCTGACGCCGGGTTCGACGATCGCCGATGCGAACGCGGAACTCGCGGTGTTCGCCAAGCGCTTCGCGAAGGATTTCCCGGAGGAACATCGCAACGTCCGCTTTCAAGCCGCGCTCGAGCAGCACGCCCGGCCCGACCCAGCCATGCTGGATCTCGCGCCGGTTTTCACCGCGCTCTTCGTCGGACTCGTCTCGCTGGTGCTCTTCATCGCCTGCGCCAATGTCGCCAATCTCATGAGCGCACGCGCGCTTTCCCGCGAAAACGAGCTCGTCGTCCGCGCCGCGCTCGGCGCCACGCGCTGGCGGCTCATCCGCCAGTTGCTGATCGAGAGCGTGCTGCTCGCCGCGATCGCCGGGGTTGTCGGCTGGCTGCTCGCCCAGTGGGGCGGCCCCATCATCCAAAATTTCCTGCCCTCCGGTGACGTCCCGATCCGGCACGCCCACGAAATGGGCTGGCAGGTTCTGCTCTTCACCGCCGCGATCTCGCTCGTCGCCGGCGTCGCCGCGGGCCTGTTTCCCGCGCTGCGTTCCTCGCGCGTCGATTTGAACGAAGGCCTCAAGCGCGGCGGCCGCCAGTCCGCCGGCGGGCGCCACCGGATGCGCGATTTGCTCGTCGTCGGCCAGGTCGCGCTGTCGTGCGTGGTCCTGATCGCCTCCGCGCTTTTCCTCCGCGGCCTTCACGCCGCGAGCGACCTCAACCTCGGCTTCCGGCCGGACCGGCTGCTCATGCTTTCCTTCGACCTCGGCCTGCAGGGCTACGACAAGGATCGCGGCCTCCGCTTCGAAAAACAACTCCTCGAGCGCGTCCGCGCGCTCCCCGGCGTCGAGTCCGCCAGCATCGCGCAACACGTTCCCTTCGCCTACAACATCGTCATTCGGCAGCACTGGCCGGAGAATCCCTCCGCCCACATCCCCGACGGCCAGCTCACGATCGCGCTCTCCGCCGTCGAACCCGGCTTCCTGAAAATGTTCGGCGTGCCGCTGCTGCGCGGGCGCGACCTCGCGCCGACCGATGACGAAAAGGCGCCGCACGTCGCCGTCATCAACGAGGCCATGGCCAAGGCCCTCTGGCCCGGGCGCGATCCGATCGGCCAGCATTTCCATCGCGATTGGTCGGCCAGCCCGCCGATCGAGGTCGTTGGCGTCGTCGCCACGGGGAAATACGTGTTCCTCACCGAGGAGCCGAAACCCTACTACTACACGCCACGCACCCAATTTTACGATGCGCCCGCGACGCTGCTCGTCCGCGCCGCCGCGGATCCGCACAGCCTCGCCCACAGCGTCCGCGAATCGATCCGGTTTCTCGACGCCGATCTGCCCGTCTATGCTGTCGAGACGCTCGACGAACACATGTTGAACAGCGCCTTCGCGCTGATGCCGCTGCGCGCGGGCGCGATCCTTGCCGGCGTGCAAGGCGCGATCGGCCTGCTGCTCGCGATCCTCGGCCTTTACTCCGTCGTGTCCTACGGCGTGACAAACCGCACCCGCGAAATCGGCGTGCGCATGGCACTCGGCGCCACGCATTCCGACGTGATGCGCTTCGTGTCGCGCGAAGGCCTGCGCCTCACACTCATTGGCCTCTTCGTCGGCCTCGGGCTTGCGCTCGGTCTCTCCTTTGGGCTGTCGCACGTGCTCTTCGGCGTGCATGCGCTCGACTCGGTCGCGTTCCCCGCCGTCGTCGTGCTGCTCCTCGCCACCGCCGCGCTCGCGTGCTGGCTGCCCGCCCGTCGTGCCACCCGCATTGACCCCATTGCCGCCCTGCGCGCCGAATAGCCGCGCCCGTCAGTTGTCGCTTTCGCCCATGAACAACCTCCGCTTCGCGTTCCGCTCCCTCGCCGGATCGCCCGGCTTCGCCATCGTCGCCGCGCTCACGCTCGCCCTCGGCATCGGGCTCAGCGCGTCATCGTTCAGCTTGGCCAACGCCTTCCTCCTGCGCGATGTGCCGTATCCCGATGCCGCCCGCTTGGTGCGCGTCTTCGGAACTTCGCGCGAGTCGCAGAACCGCGGACACGCTCCGGGCAACATGCTCGACATCCGCGAATCGGCCACGTCGTTCAGCTCACTCGCGATTTTTAACGGCGACGCCTTCACATTCGGCGAACCCCGCCAGCCCGTCGAACAGGTCAACGGCCTGACCGTCACCGCCGATTTCTTCGACCTTCTCGGCGTGCATCCCTCGCTCGGCCGCGGCTTCATGCCCGGCGAGGATGAACCCGGCAAGCCCCGCGTCGTCGTGCTCACCCAACGCGCGTGGGTGCGCCGCTACGCCGCCGACCCCGCGGTCATCGGCCGCACCGTGCGCATCAACACCCAGCAGTTCACCATCATCGGCGTCCTCCCGGATTCGTTTGAATCGCGACTCGTCTGGGGGCCGATCGAGTTCATCATCCCGCGCACGCTCGAAACCGTTTTCCGCACCCAGCGCGACAATTCCTGGATGCAGGCCGTCGCCCGCCTCAAGCCCGGCGTCACGCTCCGCCAGGCGCAGAGCGAACTCAACGCCATCGCCGCGCGGCTCGCGCAGGCGCACCCGAAGGAAAACGCCGGCCTCGGCCTGCGCCTCGTCCCGCTGCACGACTCGAACATGGACAGCGTCAGCCGCAGCCTTCTCTGGCTGATGACCGGCATTTCGCTCACGATGCTCCTCATCGCCTGCGCCAACCTCGCCAGCCTGCAAGTCGCGCGCGCGTTCGGTCGCAGCCGCGAATTCGCCGTGCGCGCCGCACTCGGCGGCAACACCCGCCAGTTGATGGTTCCGCTTTTGGTCGAGAGCCTCGTTCTCGCCGTCGCCGGCGGCATCGGCGGTCTCTTCGTCGCGTCGTGGAACAACGACATCATCGGCCGGCTCCTTATCATCAGCAACGAACCCGGCTTCGCCATTCCGCTCGACGGCCGCGTGTTCGCCTTCGCCGCGTTCGCCGCTCTGCTCAGCGGCATCGCCTTCGGCCTTGCGCCCGCGTGGCTTTCCTCGCGCGCACCCGCAGCCGAAGCGTTGAAAGAAGGCTCCCGCTCCTCGACCGCGAGTCGCTCGCACCAGCGACTCAAAGGCACATTGATCGTCTGCGAACTCGCTCTCGCTCTCGCGCTGGTCGGCACCGCCGCGTCCTTCGGCATCGGTGCCAAGACTTTCACTCACCGTGATGTCGGCTGGAACATGGATGGGATCTACAACGGTTTCATCGCGATGCCTTACAACCGCTATCCGGACGATGCGCGTCAGCGTGAATTCCAGCGTGCCGTCCTCGATCGCCTCGCCGTCATTCCCGGCGTCGAGCACGCCACCCTGTCCACCGGTGTGCCGGTATACTCCCTCGGTGAAAACACCCGCTTCGCCGTCGAGGGCCGGCCACCCGAGGAGCGCGGTCGCGAGCCGCTCGCCGAGGTCGCAACCGTTTCGCCCGACTATTTCGCCACATTCCGCATCCCGATAAAACAGGGCGCCGTTTTCACCTCGCAACTCACCGAAAAAGATCCGCCCGTCGCCCTCGTCAACGAGGCCTTTGCCAAGCGTTTCTGGCCCGGCGAAAATCCCGTCGGCCGCCGCGTGCGCCTCGGCGACGACGAAAAATTCACCCAAATCATCGGCGTCGTCGGCGATGTGAAGATGGTCGTGCGCTTCGATGCGCCCACGACGCGTTTCCAACTTTATCGCCCGCTGATCCAGGTGCCGTCGCGTTATCTCGGGCTTGCGATCCGCTCCTCGCTGCCCGCGGAATCGCTCACGAAAAGCGTGCGCGAGGCCGTCGCCGCGTTCGACCCCGACCTGCCCGTCTCGCGCCCCGGCTCGCTCCGCGCCGACATCGATCGCAACCTCTCGAACATCGATCTCGTGATCGTCAACCTCGGCATTTCCGCCGGCATGGGCCTGTTGATCGCCGCCGTCGGGCTCTTCGGCGTCATCTCGCAGCTTATGCTCCAGCGCACGCGTGACATCGGTGTGCGCATGGCCCTCGGCGCGCAGCCGGGCGACATCCTGCGCATGGTTCTCCGCGAAGGCGTGAAGCTCCTCGTCATCGGCGTCATCGTCGGCGTGCCGTTTTATTTCGGCCTGAACATGGTCCTTGGCCGGGCGATGCCGGAATTGAAACTCCCCGGCCTGTGGCTCCTCGCCACGAACCTCGCCGTCCTCGCCGCGACGATGCTCCTCGCCTGTTACCTGCCCGCCCGCCGCGCCACCCACATCGATCCTGTCGTGGCGCTCCGCGCCGAGTAACTTTTCCAACCGGCGCAGGTTATCGCACACAGTCCGCTCTCACGTTCGCCGCCGTCGCACGCGCCAACGACTACGACTTCAAGGAACCGTTCACTCGCACCGGCCCGTTCAACGCCACCGGCGAAATCGTCCTCAGCAACATCAACGGCGATGTCGCCGTCCGCACGTGGGACAAAAACGAAATCCTTATCGAGGGTGAAAAATCGGCGAAGACCGATGAGGAATTGAAGCTTATCGATCTCACCATCGACCTGACCGATTCGCACGCCCTGATCAAAGTCCGCCTCCCGAGACGTCCCGGCGGCGGTTTCATCAACGGCTCCATTCGCGCCGCCGTCCGCTTCACGCTGACCGTCCCCGCGACCGCCGTGATCAGAAAAATCGATACGGTCAACTCCGCCGTCACCCTCGACGGCCTCCGCGGCCCGGTCAACGCCTCCTCCGTCAACGGCCGCATTCGCGCCAACGCGCTCGGCGGCGACGCGCAGCTCCACACCGTCAACGGCTCGATTCACGCCAACTTCGCGAAAATCGTCGCGGACCAAAAACTCTCGTTTGAAACCGTCAACGGCTCGATCGCCATCGCGTTGCCCAAGGACGCCGGTGCCGCGCTCCACGCTTCTGTCGTGAACGGCCACATCGACTGCGATTTTCCGATCACGCTCGCCGACGGTGGCAAAAGCCACCACAGCCTCAGCGGCACGATCGGCGACGGCCGCGCCTCGCTCTCCGCCGAATCCGTCAACGGCAGCATCCACCTCGGAGGCCTCTGACCCGCGCCGCTACATGACTGCGTCTCGCCGAACAATTCCCTGGCCGACCGTCGCGCCCCCGCGCAGCGCGCGCGCCGGCCCCCACTGACGCGCGTTCGGCCCTCCAACATCGCCCGACGGCAATCCCATCTACGCACACATGTTCTCCGATTTCCGCTACGCTCTCCGCCAATTCGCGAAATCGCCCGGTTTCACCGTCGTCGCATTGCTCACCCTTGCGCTCGGCATCGGCGCGACGACGCTCACGTTCAGCCTCGTTCACGCCGTGTTGCTGCGCCCGTTTCCCGCCGCCGAGCCCGCGCGCCTCGTTTCCCTCAACGAAACCAACATCGCCCAGGGCTTCGGCACTGACCTGTCGGTGTCTTACTCGAACTTCGTGGACTGGCGGCGCGACAACCGCACGCTCGCCGCCATCGCGCTTTTCGAGGACGCCAGTTACACGCTCGCGGGCGGTGCCACCGCCGAGCACCTCGACGGCGCGATCGCGACCGCAGGATTTTTCGAAGTCTTCGGCGCCGTGCCCGAAATCGGCCGCACGTTCCGTCCCGAGGAAGAGTCTCCCGCCGGCCCGCACGTCGTCGTGTTGAGCCACGAGATGTGGCAGCGCCGTTTCCACGCCGACCCCGCGGTCGTTGGAACCACGCTCCGCCTCAACGGCGAGCCGCACACGATCATCGGCGTGATGCCGCCCGGTTTTCGTTTTCCCGAAAACGCCACGCTGTGGACCCCGATCCGCCTCGCCGCCACCGACGACGCTCGCGGCTCGCACAGCTACGATGGCGTCGGTCGTCTCAAGCCCGGTGTAACGCTTGAGCAGGCGCAACTTGATTTTACCGCGCTCGCCGATCATCTCGCCCTCGCACACCCGGCGACGAACTCCCACCTCGGCGTGCTCGTGCGCTCGTTCGTCGAACAAGTCACGGGCGACTACGGCCGGATCGCGCTCACGCTGTTCGGCGCCGTTCTTTGCCTGTTGCTCATCACGTGTGTGAACGTCGCCGGTCTGCTCCTCGCGCGCGGCGCCGCCCGCGAGCGCGAGATCACTCTGCGCGCCGCCCTCGGCGCAACTCGCGGCCGGATCGTGCGCCAGTTGCTCGTCGAAAGCCTCGTGCTCGGTCTCGCCGGCGGCGCGCTGGGCGTTCTCCTCGCGAGTTGGGGCCTCGACGTCCTCGCCCGCGCGATCGCCGACGACCTGCCCTACTGGATTCGTTTGACGCTCGCTCCATCCGTGCTCGTGTTCGGGTTGGCGGCATCGGTCCTCGTCAGCCTCGGCTTCGGCCTCGCGCCCGCCTGGCAACTCGCCCGCGTCAACCTCAACGATTCGCTCAAGGAAGGCGGCCGCTCGGGCGCCAGCGCGCGCTCGAGTCTCCTGCGCCTGCTTGTCGGCGCGCAATTGACGCTCGCGCTCGTGCTCCTCGCCGGCGCCGGTCTGCTCGTTAAAAGTTTCTTCAACCTCCGCTCCGTGCGACCGGGCTTCGACGCCGTCGGCCTGCTCACGTTCAACCTCGCGCTGCCGCCCGCCGCGTATCCCGACGCCGTCCGCCAGATCGACGCCGGCAACCGCCTCGTCGCCCGCCTCCAGTCGCTCCCCGGCGTCGAATCCGCCGCGCTCGTCAGCAATCTTCCGCTTGGCGGCAGCAACTGGGGCCGCGGCTTCACGCTCGCCGGCCGGCCTGTTCCGGAACCGGGCCGGACGCCCATCGCACTTAATCGCGTCGTCAGCGCCGATTATTTTCGCGCCATGCGCATCCCGCTGAAACTCGGCCGCACGTTCGCCGCCGCCGACACCGCCGCGTCGCCGCGCGTCGCGATCATCGACGAGGATTTCGCGCGCCGATATTTTCCCAACGAAAACCCCATTGGCCAGCGGCTGCACTACGGTCGCTCCGAGGGTGCGGATCACCCGTGGATGGAAATCGTCGGCGTCGTCGGCGATGTCCGTCACTACGATTTGCAAAACACCGTCGTGCGCCCCGGCCTCTACGTGCCGGCGACGCAGAACGCCACGGAATACGGCACGTTCTTCGTGCTGCGCGCCGCCGGCGATCCGGCGGGTCTCGCCAGCGCCGTGCGCGGCGCCGTCGCGGAAATCGACCGCGATCTCGCCGTCGCCGATCTTCAACCGATGGTCGCGCGCGTGCGCAGCGCGATCTGGCGCGACCGGCTCGTCGGCGGCATCTTCTCCGGTTTCGCCGCGCTCGCGCTCCTCCTCGCCGCGCTCGGCGTTTACGGCGTCACCGCCTTCGCCACGAGCCAGCGCACCCGCGAGATCGGCGTGCGCATGGCGCTCGGCGCCCAGCCCGGCGACGTGCTCCGCCTCGTGCTCGGCGGCGGACTGCGTCTTGCAGCCATTGCTCTCGCCATCGGCCTGATCGCCGCGCTCGGCCTGACCCGTTTGCTTGCCGCGCAACTCTATCAAGTCAGCCCGCTGGACCCGCTCGTGTTCTCCATCGCGACCGCGCTGCTCGCGCTCATCGTGGTTGCCGCCTGCTGGCTGCCCGCCCGCCGCGCCACGCGCGTCGATCCCGTGGTCGCGCTCCGCGCCGAGTAGCCGGGTTTCAACTTTCAATTCTCAACTTCCATGCACGACCTCCGCTACGCCCTCCGCCAGCTCGCGAAAGCGCCCGCCTTCACCGCCCTCGCCCTGCTCACGCTCGCCCTCGGCATCGGCGCGTGCACCGCGATTTTCTCCGTCGTCAACAGCGTGCTCCTTCGCCCGCTGGCCTATCCCGAGTCCGACCGGCTCGTCGTGATCCGCGAGATGGACCTCCCGGAATTTCCCGAATTCTCCGTCGCGCCCGGCCAATATTTTTCCTGGCTCGAGCAGGCGAAAAATTTCGAAACCCTCGCCGCCATCCGCGGCGGTTCCTACAATCTCACCGGCTTTGGCGAACCGCAGCGCCTCACCGCCAAGCGCATCACCGCGAATTATCTCACCGCGCTCCGCGTCCATCCCGCGCTCGGCCGCGACTTCACGCCCGACGAGGATGCGCCCGGCAAATCCGCCGTCGCCATCCTCACGCACGGTTTCTGGCAGCGCCAGTTCGGCGGTCGGCCCGACGTGCTCAACCAGACGCTCCCGCTCGACGGCCGGCCGTTCACGATCGTCGGCATCATGCCGAGGGACTTTCAGGCCGATTCGAAAACCGACCTCCTCACACCCGCCGCCTACACGCCCGAGGAACACCAGGATCACGGCGCCCACTACATCGGCGTCATCGGCCGCCTGAAGCCCGGCGTCACGGTCGAACAGGCGCGCAGCGAGATGAACGTCATCGCCGACCGTCTCGCGAAACAATTTCCCGACACCAACAAAGGCTGGGGCGTGAAACTCGCGCCCATGCTCGAATACGCCGTCGCCGACGTCCGCCCCGTGCTGCTGTCGCTGCTCGGCGCCGTCGGCTTTCTGCTCCTCATCGCCTGCGCCAACGTCGCCAATCTCCTCCTCGCCCGCGCCACCGCGCGCGCGAAGGAAATCTCCATCCGCGCCGCGCTCGGCGCAAGCCGCACGCGCATCGTCCGCCAGCTCCTCACCGAAAGCGTGCTGCTCGCCGTCCTCGGCGCCGCGCTCGGCCTTCTCGTCGCGCAATGGGGCACGAGCGCGCTCCTCGCGTTCGCGCCCGACACGCTTCCGCGCGCCCGCGAGATCGGCCTTGACGCCCGCGCCCTTGGTTTCACGTGCGCGCTCGCCCTCGTCACCGGCATCGGCTTCGGCCTCGTCCCCGCGTTTCAAGCCGCGCGCATCAACCTCAACGAAACCCTCAAGGACGCCGGCCGCGGCTCCAGCGAGGGCCGCCACCGCCAGCGCGTCCGCGGTGCACTCGTCGTCGCCGAGGTCGCGATCGCCCTCGTGCTGCTGGTCGGCGCCGGCCTGCTCATCCGCAGTTTCGCGCGTCTCCAGAACGTCAATCCCGGCTTCCAGCCGCGCGACGCGTGGACCGTGAGTCTCGAGCTTCCCGAAAAAAAATATGGCACCGGCGCGCAGCAGGCCGCGTTCGCCCAACAAGCCGCCGAGGCGCTCGCCGCCATTCCCGGCGTCCAGTCCGTCGGTGCGTCGCACGTCGTGCCGTTCACCGGCAACGACTACGTCCTCAGCTTCACGATCGCCGGCCGCCCGCCGGTCGATCCCGCCGACGAACCGAACGCAAACTACTACGCGATCACGCCCGACTACTTCAAGGCGATGGGCATCCCGCTCCTTCGCGGCCGGCTCTTCAACGCCCACGATTCCGCCGGCGCGCCGCGCGTCGCCATCATCAACGAGTCGCTGGCGAAAAAGTTTTTCCCCAACGAAAATCCGCTCGGCCAGCGCATCAACATCACCAATGGCCCCGAGGCCTTCCGCGAAATCGTCGGCGTCGTCGGCGACGTGAAACATTACGGGCTCGACACCGACACACCGCTTCAAACCTACGAGCCGTTCGCGCAACAGCCGTTAAATTTTCTCACATTCGTCGTCCGCACGTCCGGTCCGATCCCCGGACTGCCGGCCGCGATCCGCACCGCAATCTATTCCGTCGACAAGGATCAACCGATCGCGAGCGTCCGCCCGCTCACCCAACTGATCGCCGAATCCGTCGCCCGCCAGCGCTTCGCGATGTTTCTCTTCGCCGTGTTTTCCGGCGTCGCGCTTTTGCTCGCCGCGATCGGCATCTACGGCGTGATGGCCTACTCCGTCACGCAGCGCACCGGCGAGATCGGCATCCGCATGGCGCTCGGCGCGCAGCAGGCCGACGTGCTCCGCCTGATCTTCGTCCAAGGCGGCCGGCTCGTCGCGCTCGGCCTCGGCGCCGGCCTCGTCGGTGCGCTGCTGCTCACGCGCTTTATCTCGTCAATGCTCTTCGGCGTCAGCGCGCGCGACCCGTTCACCTTCGTCGCCATCGCCGCGCTTCTCGCCGCGATCGCCGGGCTCGCCTGCTTCATCCCCGCCCGCCGCGCCACGAAAGTCGATCCCCTCACCGCCCTCCGCGCGGAATAATCCGATCTTTCAACTATCACCTTTCAACCATGCTGCACGACCTCCGCTACGCTCTCCGCCAGCTCGTCAAGTCCCCCGGGTTCACCCTCGTTGCCGTGCTCACCCTCGCCCTCGGCATCGGCGCCAACACTGCGATCTTCTCCTTCATCAACGCGTTTTTCCTGAAAAATTTCACGGTGAAACAGCCGCAGGAGCTCGTCTCGCTCTACACCACCGACGAGCGCAACCCCGGTCTGCTGCCGATCTCGCACCTCAACTACACCGACTACCACGAGCAGAACGAGGTCTTCGCCGACATGGCCTGCTACACCTTCGCCCCCGCAAATCTCGCGCTCAAGGGCGAGCCCTCGCAGGTTTTCGGCGAGCTCGTTTCGGGCAACTACTTCGACCTCCTCGGCGTGCGCGCGACGCTCGGCCGCACGTTCCTGCCCGACGAATACCGCACGCCCGGCACGCAT
>Ga0265314_10004474_pt1 | contig 12962 bp, 14 predicted proteins | sample 4126metaG_FD_203106 | JGI IMG/M metagenome (GOLD analysis project Ga0265314, IMG submission 203106) | Rhizosphere microbial communities from Carex aquatilis grown in University of Washington, Seatle, WA, United States - 4-1-26 metaG | ecosystem: Host-associated > Plants > Roots > Rhizosphere >... | reverse complement strand
TTATCGAGGTAAATCAAACGACAAAGGAAAAGCATCGACTGGCAAAGCGGGAACTTCGCTGGGTTTTATGGGATTTCTGCATAATTTTCTGCAAGGCGAAACGTTATTACAAACCTTGTGGCTTAACCTTCTCACGCAAGAACAAATTAACGGATTAGCTTATGACAACGGTTTAGGCGTTGCACCGTGGGAAAAAATGCCCGATGGTGAGGATTGTGAAACCGCTAAACAATTACAAAATTCTTTAATGGGGCGTTTAATTCCACTGTCGCGTTTTTGTTTACTCAATGAAACAGGCTTGCATTATTCCGAAGGTATTTCGCATTTGGATTACAAAAATATGATGGTTGACCCAAGTGTTGCCGCCAATTTCTCAAGCAAAATTCCGAAAGTCTTGTGGGTTGATACTGAACGTAGACCATGGCGTTCTTTAACCGCGTTATTGAGTTTTATGGAAAAAAACGGCAGCGGTTCCGATTGTATTTATATTCGAGGCGGTTTACTTCGCGCTCGTGAGAATCTAGCAACAATTGGCGTGTGGTCAGGTGGTTTGCGGGTGAGCAGTAACGCGGGTGAGCAATATGTTTCGGGTTCGGATGATTTTGTGGAATCGGTGAGTTTTTTACACAGTGATGATTTAGGTGAGAATTGGTACGCTCGTTTAAAAAATGAAATGGAAGAACTCGACCATCTTTCAAAAATTGTCTACGGTGCAACGTTTAATTATTTCAAAGACCAAAAATCCGAAGGTAAAAATGAAGCGGCGCAAGCTACACATTTATTTTGGCAACTTTGTGAGCGACGCTTTCAAGATTTAGTTGATGCGTGTGGTGAAAGTGATACAAATTCCTTACGCAAAACGTTCGCACATTTTGCCAGCACCGCCTACAACGCTTACTGTTCACACGATACCGCGCGGCAACTCGACGCATGGGCGAAAAATTTGCCGAACTTTGGCAAGTATTTAAAAGATACCAAACAACAAGAGGAGGTTGAAGCATGAGTGAAACCACAACACCGAGTAGAAATGAGAATTTTGTCAAATTTGTTATGGAACGTATTACAAAAGAAGACAATGGTGCAGTTGCCGCCTTAAAACGTGCAGACAATCCCGCAACGGAATATCAAAGTTGGGAATATCTCGCGCGTTTTATCAACATTGAACATGATGATCGTTTGTCTTATGCCACGATCGCGTCAGCGATTGCAAAAGCAAAAGCTGAACAAAATGGCACGGTTCAAATTGGTCAAGCGATTGCGAAATGTTACGAAGACGGCAAGGAAAGTGACCAAGCCAAAGCAAAATTACGCCGTTTGCTCGCTTGCGAAACAACCGAAGAAGTTTGTCGTGTTCTGCGCCCGTTGTTTAGTTTGATTGGTTCAAAAGCAGGCGTTTCGCTTGATTACGTTAAGTTGCTCGATAATTTGTGCCATTTTCATTTTAATCCGCAACGTGTGAAATCACATTGGGCGCAGGATTTTTATCGTAATTTTGCACTTGAGGACAACGAATGATGATTGCCAGCGTTTTACATCTTGGTCGTGCTGACGTGAAAGCCTTAAACATTAAAGATAAAGATGAAGGTAGCTATCGATTGCATCTTGCTGTTTATCAACTTTTTGACGACGTTCGCACAGAAGAAGAAAAACAAAAAAGTGTCCCCAGTGGTTTTTTATATGTGGACAAAGGCGGTGATTTTTTTGGACGCAAAATTTTAATGTTGTCCAACCGTATGCCAAATAAACCCAAATACGGAAAATTGAGTGACGAACCCAAAATTATTTCTGAGAAATTTTTATCTTATAAACATTACCGCTTTGAAGTAATTATGAATCCCACCAAACGTGAATCAGGCGGTGGAAAACTCAATCCACTGCGAACACGCGAAGACATTGCGCGTTGGTTTGTTGAAAAAGCACCGCAATGGGGTTTTGAAGTGAAACCTGAACATATAGCCGTTGGTAATGTTTCAGTAAAACGTTTTGAGAAAGAAGGGCGAACCGTCACACAAGCACAAGCCCAAATTTTGGGGCAATTAACCGTTATCGATAAAGAAAAGTTTATCCAAAGTTTCAAGCAAGGCATTGGTCGTGGACGCAGTTTTGGTTGTGGGCTTTTACAGATTGTGCCGATTTAAAGCACATCCCCCAGCCTTTCAGGCTGCCCCCTTCAAAGGGGGCGAAAGATTAAAATCATATAACTTTTTTCAATTTTTAAGGATTTCAAATGAACAATTTTACCGGTCAAATTATCGAGTTTCATATTCTCCAATCTTTCCCTGTTTCTTGTTTAAACCGTGATGATGTCGGCTCACCTAAATCAGCAATGGTTGGTGGTGTCGAACGCGCTCGTGTGAGTTCTCAGTGTTGGAAACGCTATGTACGTTTGGCGATGAATGACTCCGATAAAGTCATTCATGGCACACGCACAAAGTTAATTTCAAAATTGATTGAAAAGGCTTGTCGCGCTAAAGGTGCAACCGATGAACAAGCCAAAGCCTGTGGCGATAAAATTGAACAAATTTTTATCAAGAAAAAAGACGATAAAAAACCCAAGAAAGGTAAAGATAATGAAGTAGTCGATGATGTTGCGGATGAAAGCTCTGAAAAAACCGACACACTGTTATTTTTAAGTCCAAATGAAGTAGATATTCTCGCCGAAGCTTTTTTAAAAGAAGGTTTTAATCCCGATTGCGTTATCACACAAAAAGACTCCAAAAAACAAGCTAAAGAAATGGCGGCATTGATTGGTAATGTTTCCGATGCTGTCGATGCTCTCGATATTGCACTTTTCGGACGGATGGTGGCTCAAGCGGCAGAACTGAACGTTGAAGCGTCTTGTTCATTTTCACATGCCATTTCAACGCATAAAGTCAGTTCAGAAATTGAATTTTTTACTGCGCTGGATGATTTGCAAGAATCACAAGGTTCGGCGCACATGGGCAGTTTAGAATTTAATTCGGCAACGTATTACCGTTACGTCAGTTTAAATTTGGGACAACTTTATGATTCATTAGCAGGTAAAAATTTATCTGATGCTATTGAAGCGTTCACGAAAGCATTATTTGTAGCGGTTCCAAGTGCGCGGCAAACGACGATGTCTGGCGCGTCACCGTGGGAATTCGCAAAAGTATTTGTGCGAAAAGGTCAACGTTTGCAAGTGCCGTTTGAAACACCCGTTAAAAAAGCAAAAGACGGTGGTTTTTTAGAACCGAGCATTGAAGCGTTAAATACCTATTTAGATGACAAAGAAACAATGTATGACTCGCTGTTTGGTAAAAAGGCTGAATATACGATTGGAAAAGGTGGAAACGTTCGCAGCATTATCGATTTAGTTAAAAAATTGAAATCACACGTTGAGGTTTGATTATGGCAACCCGTTATTTATTGCTGTGGCTAGAAGCCCCACTGCAATCGTGGGGACATGATTCTAAATTCGGGCGACGTGACACGCTTAATTTTCCGACTAAATCGGGTGTAATGGGTTTGGTGTGTAGTGCGCTTGGCGCGAAAGGCGAACAGCGTGAACTGTTAGCCGAATTTACACAGCTAAAACAAACCGTTTTGTCGTTTGCTCGGAAAAATTACAAAGGCGAAAAAACGGATAGATTGCCATTATTGCGTGATTTTCACATGGTTGGCTCTGGTTATGACGACAAAGACCCGTGGACAACACTGCTGATTCCAAAAACCGCCGAAGGTAAAAAAGCGGTCGGTGGTGGTGCCAAAATGACGTATCGCTATTATTTGCAAGATGCTTATTTCGCCGTGGTGTTGGAAGTTCCGAATGAACGCGCTGATTTGATTACTGAAAAATTGCAACAGCCCGTTTGGGATTTGTTTTTAGGGCGAAAATCTTGCGTGCCGACGGATTTTATTTATCGTGATTCGTTTGAAATTCAAGATGATGCCGTTGCTAAAGCTGAAAAAATTGCGACCGAAAAAAGTTTATTACTCGATTTTAAAGTGTTAGATGGTGAACATGAAGGCGAAGTTTTAACGTTGAATGATGTTCCCATTTGTTTTGGTGAGCGCAAACTTTATCGTGATAGGCGTGTGACTGTTATTTAGTTGAGCGGTTCTTTAAAAATTCAGTTGTTTTATCTTCTCCACATGTGTGGAGGTGTTTCTGTCATTCGCTTGCCTATTGCAACGATTAACTAGTCTTCCCAACATGCGTGGGGGTGTTTAAAAAAGGAGTTCAGATTTCTGAATTCCTTTTTTTGTATTTACTTGGGATGTTTTTATGAGCGACGATTTAGATATAACTCGGCTAATTATCAAAGTTACCCGCGATACATTGCCACAAATCAAAGATAAATACCCTTTCTTGTATCTTGAACGTGGACGGCTTGAAATTGATGATAGTTCGGTAAAGTGGATTGATTGCGATGCTAATTTCATTCGGCTGCCAATTGCGACAATTAACACGCTGCTACTTGGACCTGGCACTAGCGTGACGCACGAAGCGATTAAAATTTTAGCGGCGGCAAATTGCTCTGTCTGCTGGGTGGGTGAAGATTCACTGCTATTTTATGCGGCGGGAATTTCACCCACTTCTGATACACGAAATTTTAGAAAACAGATGCAAATTGCGTGTGATGAGAAAAAATCACTTGATGTAGCAAGGAGAATGTTTGCAAGGCGTTTTCCTGAACCCGATGTGAAAGATAAAACGCTTGACCAACTTAAAGGAATGGAAGGTTATCGCGTTCGACAGCTTTATGAGCAAAAAGCCGAGCAATATAAAGTCGGTTGGAAAGGTCGAAAGTATGAGCCAGGAAAGTTTGAAATGGGCGATGTGACCAATCAAATTTTAACGTCTGCAAATGCGGCACTTTATGGGATTTTATGTTCGGCAGTTCATGCAATGGGGTATTCGCCGCATATTGGTTTTATTCATTCGGGGAGTCCGTTACCGTTTGTTTACGATATGGCCGATTTGTATAAAGAACATGTGTGTATCGATTTAGCGTTTGCGATGACACTTGAAATGGCTGGCGTTTATAACAAACATAAAATGTCATCGGCGTTTCGCAAGCGTGTCATTGAAATGGATTTACTCACTAAAATCGGTTTGGATATTGAAGAAATGCTCGGAGGTAAGAAAAAATGATTGTCGTGATTGCTAATGATTTGCCGCCAGCGGTGCGGGGGCGAATGAAATTGTGGTTTGTTGAACCGCGTCCGAATGTGTTTGTGTCGGGCGTGAAAGATGCGACGGCGAAAAAAGTTGTCGATTATTTACACAAGTATTGCCCAGCCGAAAGTGGTTTGATGATTTTTCGAGAGATTCCTAAATCACCACATTATGAAGTGACGGGAATTGGTGATACGCGGCGGCGAATGGTTGAGGTTTCGGGGTTGCAATTGGTGCTAGAAAAAGATGAGTTTTATTACAACCGACAAGAGAATTCGTGAATTTGTCGGTTAATAATTTCTAGCTTTTTACTAGATGTTGTGTTGAAATTTTGTCTCACCACAATTTGTTGGTGTCTTCCCCACATGCGTGGGGGTGTTTCTTCGACTGCATATCCATTTACAAATCCTCTAGCGTCTTCCCCACATGCGTGGGGGTGTTTCTATAAGCACCTTCCCAAACGTGACGATACATTGGTCTTCCCCACATGCGTGGGGGTGTTTCTTGCTTGAAAGAATCCGTAGATTCGGAAAAACAAGTCTTCCCCACATGCGTGGGGGTGTTTCTCAGAAAATTCTTGAATGCGCGGATTGATTTGCGTCTTCCCCACATGCGTGGGGGTGTTTCCTATCGTATGAGTTTAACTCACCGTGCGAAATTGTCTTCCCCACATGCGTGGGGGTGTTTCTTAGCATTAAGTTGAATCAGTTGATTTTGTGCTGTCTTCCCCACATGCGTGGGGGTGTTTCCGCTTCAATTTGATGCGAACTCTGTAAATAGTGGTCTTCCCCACATGCGTGGGGGTGTTTCTACGCAAGGTCAACAAGTCCCAGATTTAAAAACGTCTTCCCCACATGCGTGGGGGTGTTTCTTTTGATCTGCGATATAAAAATCTAAATACGACGTCTTCCCCACATGCGTGGGGGTGTTTCTCGGGTGATATTTGCACGATTGCACCCTGTACCGTCTTCCCCACATGCGTGGGGGTGTTTCCCATTAAGCGTTATCGTCACATGACTTTTGAAGGTCTTCCCCACATGCGTGGGGGTGTTTCTACGCTTACTGATTCAACGGGTGCGTTAGGTTCGTCTTCCCCACATGCGTGGGGGTGTTTCTACGGCTCGATAGTACAAGAAATAAAGCTCTCAGTCTTCCCCACATGCGTGGGGGTGTTTCCGGTACAACGCTGGAGAAAATTATGAACTGCTTGTCTTCCCCACATGCGTGGGGGTGTTTCTCAAATTTGTAGCACGACAAGCGACTTCACTATGTCTTCCCCACATGCGTGGGGGTGTTTCCATTGATTTTAATACTTTTATGGCTGGCTTTGCGTCTTCCCCACATGCGTGGGGGTGTTTCTGAACCTGTGCATCACGATTATTGCGTTTATCGGTCTTCCCCACATGCGTGGGGGTGTTTCTGAAGCAATCCGCTAACCGATGACGGAATCCCCGTCTTCCCCACATGCGTGGGGGTGTTTCTCAGGATAACCACACTTGCCCGCGCTGTATTGAGTCTTCCCCACATGCGTGGGGGTGTTTCCAGATTTGCGTCATAAAAAAAAAAAAAGTTATTGTCTTCCCCACATGCGTGGGGGTGTTTCTTTAGTTTTTGCGATTGATCGATCATCGTGAAAGTCTTCCCCACATGCGTGGGGGTGTTTCCGGTTTGTTTGTACACGACCACGTTTGTTATCGGTCTTCCCCACATGCGTGGGGGTGTTTCCTTGAAAAAAGTCAGCTCGATGAAACCGCGCAAGTCTTCCCCACATGCGTGGGGGTGTTTCTCGGGCGATGTGTCGCGGATGGGGTTGCATCGTGCGTTAGCGTTTCCGTATCTTTTCAAGCATTACGCTGTCAATGATTTAGCAGAATTTTTGGAAATTTACGGCTTGCCTATGCGTCTTGGAACGTATCCGAACGGCGCAAGTGACGTAGAGAAACGAAAATTAGCACAAGCAGTGGCCATGATTGGTCACAGTGCAGCAGGTATTGTTCCTGACGGGCAAAAAATCGAATTTGTCGAGGCGGCAAAAGGCACGGGCGAACCCTTTAAAACCATGATGGATTGGTGTGAGAGCGTGCAATCTAAAGTTATTTTGGGTGGAACGCTGACTAGTCAGGCAGATGGCAAAAGCTCAACCAATGCGCTTGGAAACGTTCACAACGAAGTACGGCACGACTTGCTTGTGTCAGATGCAATGCAAATTGCAAGTAGTCTAAATCGATTTATCAAATTGATTTGTCAGGTTAATGGCTGGAAAGGTCGTCCGCCTAAGTTTGTTTTTGATACTAATGAAACTGAGGATTTAGCGTTATTTGCAGATGCTATTCCAAAGCTCGTAGCGGTTGGAATGGATAAAATACCGGAGTCTTTTTTGTATGAAAAGCTAAAAATTCCGGTAGCAAAAGAAGGCGAAGCTGTTTTAAAGGTGTCGTCTTCTGTACCGCCAAAAACAGCCCTCGCTTCGCTTTCAAGTGATATACCTATCAAATTCACGTCAGACCAGCAAGTAATTGAAAATATTGCCGATAATTTACTCGAAAAATTATCAAGCCCGATTTCAAATGAGCAGATTCAGCAAGTAATCCGCGCCGCAAAATCGCCTGAGGATTTAGAGCAGCGATTGGCAATTTTAATGACAGATGCGGATTTTTCAGAATTCACACAACTATTGGAGCGCAGTTTATTTGCGGCAGATTGCTGGGGTTATGCCAGTGCCTGAACCAATTAAATTTGGTTTTAACGTCCCGTTTCATGAAGCGATTGCCGCAATGACAGCGCGTGGCGTGGTGCTACCGGATGTTTATTACGGGGTTCTGCAAGGCATCGCGCGACAAAAAGCGTTTTCAATTGCAGGAATTACCGCTCTTGACCAACTCACCGCCGTGAGCGATTCGCTCAAACAGTATATGGCAGAGGGTGGGAGCTTTAATAACTGGCAAAAAGAACAAGCCGTGGTTGATTTGGGTTTATCCAAAGCGCGTTTAGACAACATTTGGCGAACGAATCTGCAAGGTCAGTACATGACCGGTAAATGGGAGCAATTTAATCGCAATGCAAAAACTAGCCCTTTTCTTATGTATGACGCTATCAACGATAGTCGTGTACGTCCTAGCCATCTTGCTCTTGATGGCATTATTCGCCCTGTTGGTGATGCTTTCTGGGCTACTCATTCTCCCCCTTGTGGTTATCGATGTCGTTGCTCGCTAATTTCGTTATCACCTAAGCAAGCCCAAGACCGCTCCAAAGATGGTAAGGGATTAACTCAGCAGCCGCTGTTAAAAGATGGCTCGCCAGCGTTGCCGGATAAAGGATGGGATTACGATAAGACCAATCGCATGGCGGGAATTGATAAAGCGATTTCTGAAAAGCTAGACAAAGCACCGACTGTGTTAAAATCTGTATTTGAAAAACAGCAACAAGCCAAAATGAACAATCCGATTGCGCCATATCGTCAAGAATGGCAAAAAGATTTCCCAAAGGTGATACTGAATGCACCATTAGGTGATGCAGCTAAACATCCTGATTATCAAGCGGCAAAATCGGGTGATTTCACAGCTGCAACACGGTTAGTTTCTGACTTAATCAGTAAAGATGCACTAGCTAAATTAGCCGATGTGATTGCCGAAAAAAAGCCTTTGCTTATTCCAGTTCATGCCGAAGAAGCGATAAGCGTCAATCAAATTCCGTTGGCTTACGCTGTCGCTATCGGCTTGGAATTTAACTTGCCGATTGAGTTCAATATCGTACAATCAGCAAAAGTTAGTCGTACTGGTTCAGATGGCTTTGCACGGTTAGCATTTCCACCGCCCTTTGCTGGATTTCCAAGCCAAGAAGCAAAACACGCTATCATTTTTGACGATACATTAACGCAAGGTGGGACACTTGCTAACTTACGCGGATATGTTTCTCAATTTGGCATAGAAACACTTGCGGCGACAACATTAACCGGAAAAAATTACTCGTCTGTTTTAGCTATTACAGCCGCAACATTAGAAGAATTAAAAGGAAAATATCATGAACTCGAGCAATGGTGGGTTAGTTACTTTGGGTACGGATTCGCAAGCCTCACAGAATCTGAAGCAAGATACATCATTAACTCAAAGGCGGATGCTGACGCAATCCGAAATCGAATCATTGCAGAAAAACAAAAAGGATTCGATGGTGCAAATGATTAAAATTTTTAAAAGTTCAAATCTTATGACTAAAATTTCTGAAAAACGCACGGCAACTGCATGACCATTGCCATCGAAATATCGCAAGTTATCGCCGCTCTCACACAACTGCAAGGTCGCTGTGAAAATATGCAGCCGGTGTTTGATGGTATTGGGCAGCGAATTGCGGATAATATTCGACTCAATTTAGGCGTGGGTCTTGATTCGTGGGGAAATCCGTTTGAGCCACTAAAAAAACCGCGTAAAACAGATAATGGTTTTGGCAAAGGCGTTCCGCTCAACGACACCCGTCAACACATTTTCAATAAAATAACGTTTAATCCCGGTCATGATGGTGTGGAAATTGGCATTTTAGAACCCACACCCATTGGTATGACACACCAATTCGGCAGCGAAAAAAAGAACATTCCTGCCCGTCCTTTCATGCCGATTGTAGGCAATCAAGTTGATATGCCTAGCGACTGGAATGCCGAAATAATGCGGATTATTGATGAGTATTTTGCTGACGTTTGACAACACCGCACCAACAAGCGATAGTTGCACCTCGAATAATTAACTACAAATCGAGGAAAAATATGCACCAAACAACAGATAGTTCAGTATTAGATGCTTTATCTGCATCTATATCACGTTCAAATTTAATAACCTTTTCTACACCATTAAAATTCGTTTCAAATACCGATTTAACTTCTAATTTTGAAGTAAAATCATCACCAGATATTAGTAACGGTATGATTAAAGAGTCAGGATTATATTATTTTGACGCTTTAATAGGAGCTACTTTCAATGTGGATTTGATAGCAAGTTATGGAATACCAAATATTTCGATATTTAACAGCAATGGAACAGCTTTAATAAATGTTGAAGCAGATACAGTCGATATTGCAAAAGAAGCCATGGTTAATTTTGTTGCCCCCTCTACTGGAAGGTATTATTTATTTGCTTCGGCTGATTCGACCGACAGTAATGCAAAACTGACTGTACTAGAAGACCAAGATACATCCCCTGCATATCATCCGCCAGTAGTTGTTACGCCTACACCATCACCAGTAGTTGCTACAACAGCTACAAATCAAAAATTGGTTGGCACATCTAAATCAGATAATCTTATCGGTGGCGATGGTAATGATACATTAACGGGTGGTTTAGGTTTTGATACCTTAACAGGTGGAAAAGGCGCAGATAAATTTGTTTTTACCAGCGTCAAAGATGCACCTATTGCACATTCTAAAATTGAAACCATTACGGATTTTTCACACAGTGACGGCGATAAAATTGACCTTTCTGCTATTGATGCAAATACAAGCATAGCAAAAGACCAAGCCTTTTCAGCACCCGTTATTGGTTCGGAATTTTCAGGTGTATTTACCAAGGCGGGACAATTATTTTTCGATACGACCGACCAAATTTTGTATGGCTGTGTGAATAACGATGGCGTGGCAAGTTTTGCAATTCAACTCAACGGCGTAACCAACTTGGTTGCGGGTGATTTTATTTTGTAATTTGACAAACCAACCGTGCGGGTTTAACTTATCGCCGCAGTCATGAGATTGCACTGGCTTAGTAACCAGTAGGCGTTAAGCGTTACCCGCATACGATAATCACGCGGTTTTTTATACCCCCAGTTTTCGCAATCTGCCAGCAATGGTAAAATTGCATCGTGTGAATTGGAGTGCCTTGAGAATATATTGAATATCATGGCGTAGCACTTAACGGCTATTACTAAGCTCCAATTCACGCCACTTCGGTGGTAATTTTAGTAAAACGTTAAGGATTCAAAAATGACTACATTAGTCGCAGTAACCCCAGAAACACTCCCTGCCATCGTGTGGCAAAACCAACCCGTTATCACTACAGAATTGCTTGCTGAAATTTACGGCACAGCAGTTAAAAACATCCAAATGAATTTTACCAATAACGCCAGTCGTTTTATCGAAGGTCTTAATGCCAAGCGAAGTCAAAACGGTGAAAGGGATTTTTAAAGCCTAATTTAGTATTAACAGCAGTTCTAAGCCTCGATGACGCAAGTTGTCGGGGCTTTTTTATGCCCGTCAAAAAATCACTAGCGCGTGCGAATATCAAAAACTTTAACGCAGGTTAATACTATCAAAAAACGCAAAACGCTAATCTGTAGTCATGAAAACAAAAAACGCCTCTAACTACGCCATCGCGGCACTTTTAACTGATTTAAGCGGGAAAGTACCGTCTGAAATTCAGTTGACGCTAGATGGCACTTTTAAAGCAAAAGATGGGCGACCTGCTGGACTGTCGGGATGGGTTATTGATGCAAAAATCGCACAAAATGTGGTTCAACTTGCCAATTCACAAACGGATGCTTTTGTTATCGATTATGAGCATCAAACGTTGTATGCCAAACAAAACGGCATGCCTGCGCCAGCCGCAGGTTGGTTTAGTAATATCGAATACCGCGCAGGATTGGGATTATTTGCAACAGACGTGGAATGGACAGAATCCGCCACGCTTGCCATTCAAAGCAAAGAATACCGTTACATTTCACCCGTTATTGCTTATGACCAAAAGACCGGAGCTGTCACGAAAGTGTTAATGGCGGCATTGGTCAATAATCCCGCTTTAGATGGCATGAAGGATTTAACCGCGCTTGCACAAGATTTTTTCTCACAACAACAGGAATCACCAATGGCTGATGCAGCAAAAATAAAAGAACTTGAGGCAAAAATTACCGACCTCGAAAAACAATTGGCAGATAGTAAGGCAGCATGTTCGGCTGCTGAAGACAAAGCTAAAAAAGCCGCCTGTGCAAATGAATCAGGAACGGTTGATTTATCAACGTACGTTCCAGTTGCAGCCTTCACTGATTTACAAGAAAAATTCGTGGAATTGAATGCAAAAATCAACCAAAACGCTGTCGATGATTTAGTAAAAGTTGGTTTAAGCGATGGACGCATTACGCCAGCCTTAGCAGATTGGGCAAAAGGCTTGAATCATGAAGCATTAAGTGCATTTTTAGATAAAGCCACACCAATTGCTGGTTTGTCGGGTACACAAACAGGCGGTAAAAAACCTGAAGACAACGATAAAACAAAACCTGAATTATTACCCGAAGAAATTGCGGTGTGTAGCGCAATGGGCTTAACACACGAGCAATTCATCGAAACTAAAACCAAAGGTGAAAAATAATGGCTGCATTAACAACAAATCGAAACACGGTTGAACGTTCAAATAATTTGTTTAGCTTTCCCGTAGCCGCTTCAACCAAGATTTATCAAGGCTCGCTGGTTTGCATCAATGCCAGTAGTTTAGCCGTTCCTGCGGCAACATCAACAACACTTAAATGCGTGGGTCGCGCTGAAGAATTTGCAGATAACTCAGCGGGTTTAGCGAGTGCAATCAATGTTCAAGTCAAACGCGGTTGCTTCAAATTTTTAAACTCAGCAAGTGCGGATTTAATCGCGCTTAAGGACGTTGGTTCAAATGCTTATCTCGTCGATGATCAAACGGCGGCGCTTACAAATGGCACAAATACCCGCAGTATTGCTGGCATCATTCGTGATGTTGACAGTGATGGCGGCGTTTGGATTGAAATTTAACTTTTTTGGAAATTCAACAATGCAATTAACTCCTGCAAATATCCGTGCTGTACAAGTCGGTTTTAATACTACTTT
>Ga0265314_10004473_pt1 | contig 12962 bp, 8 predicted proteins | sample 4126metaG_FD_203106 | JGI IMG/M metagenome (GOLD analysis project Ga0265314, IMG submission 203106) | Rhizosphere microbial communities from Carex aquatilis grown in University of Washington, Seatle, WA, United States - 4-1-26 metaG | ecosystem: Host-associated > Plants > Roots > Rhizosphere >... | reverse complement strand
CAGTCGCGAAGCTGCCCGACCCACGCCGCCGCCCCTGCGCCCGCCGCGCGTCCCGTCGCAAAGCAGGCTTGCAGCAGGTAGCCGCCGGTCGGGGCTTCCCAGTCGATCATCTCGCCGGCGACGAACACGCCCGGCAGCTTGCGCAGCATGAACGCCTCGTCGATCTCCGCCCATTTGACGCCGCCGGCGCTCGAGATCGCGCGCTCGATCGGCGCCGGCGCGGTGAGGCGAATTTCGACCTGCTTGATTCGCGCCGCCAGCGCGTCGGCCGCGTCGGGCAGGGGGCCGGCTTCGCGCGCCAGCGCGATCGCCGCCGGCGTCAGGCCGGCGCGGCGAAGCAGGGTTGAGGTCGATTCGCCCTGGCGGCGCCGCAAGCGCGCCGCGAGCGCCGCGACGCCGAGATCGGGCTTGAGATCGATCGCCAGGGTCGCGCCGCCGTCGCGCTCGATCGCGTCGCGCAAGTCGGCGGACAGCGCGTAGACGGCGCCGCCCTCGATGCCGTCGCGGTCGATCATCGCTTCGCCGCGCACAATGCGCCCGCCGTGCGACAGTGCGATCGATTTCAGCGGCGCGCCGGCGAAGCGATCGGTCAAATGCGCCGACCAGGCGACGCGAAAGCCGCAGTTGGCCGGCTTGAGCGGCGCGATTTCGACGCCCGCCGCGCCAAGCCAGTCGACCCAGCCGCCGTCCGCACCCAGTCGCGGCCACGATGCGCCGCCAAGCGCCAGCACAATCGCATTGGCAGTTACATCCTCCTCGCCGTCCGGTCCGTCGAAGCGCAGACGGCCCCCGCGTTCGAGGCCGGCGAGCCGCCGGCGCGGCCTCAACGTCACGCCGAGTCCGTCGAGGCGCCTCAGCCAGGCGCGCAACAGCGGCGTCGCCTTGAAGCTTTTGGGAAAAACGCGCCCGGAGCTGCCGACGAACGTCGCTTCGCCAAGGTCATCGGCCCAAGTGCGCAGATCGCCGGGCGTGAACGCGGCGATCGCCGGGCTGAGCCGCTTGGCGGCGACTCCATAACGATCGAAGAACGTCTCGAGCGCCTCCGAATGCGTGAGGTTGAGGCCGCCGCGGCCGGCGAGTTGGAACTTGCGCGCGGGGGATGGCCCAGCATCGTAAACGACGACCTTGCGGCCGGCGCGAGCCAACACTTCCGCTGCAGCCAGACCGGCTGGTCCGGCGCCAACTACTACGGCGTCGACGGGGTCCGCTTTCACCATAGTTTTCAGGCCTTTACGTCAGCGTTACAGGACATCCGAGCGGGCCTCAATTTTCATCGTCCATTAATCGCCCGTCTCTACCGTTCAAAGGCTTAGGCGGGAATAGCACGCGCGGCCGCTAAGGGCGCTCGGCTCCCGGAGGGTCTTGGAGTGCGCGCGAAACGACAACACCGCGACGACGAGACCTCCGCCCGGGATTCTGCCCTGTCGAATCTGTTACGCGCCGCCAACGAGGCGCACCTAGCCGTGGCGCGCCGCCAGCGGGATGAGATCGACCGTCTCGCCGAGCAAGGCGATCGCTACCGCGCCGCGATTGAAGCGCTGCCGCAGGGCGTCTGCGTGTTTGACGGTCAACCGCGTCTGGTGGTTTGCAACCGCCGCTACGCCGATCTCTATCGGCTGGATCCGGACCGCCTGCAACCCGGCGTCCATTGGCGCGACATCGTCGACCTGCGGCTGACCGCGGGAACCCTTCCGCTGGAGGTCGACGACTACTTGGCGATGCGCGCGCCGATGCTTCGCGACGAGCCGTCGCGCGAATGGCGCGACAAACTCCCCGACGGCCGGACCGTCGCCGTGCGGCGGCAGGCGCTTCCCGGCGGCGGCTGGATCTCGACTCACGAGGACGTCACCGAGCTGCGCAACCAGCGCGCCGGCTTCGACGAGCGCGTTTCATTGCAGACCTTGATCGACTGCCTCCACGACAACCTCTGGGTCAAGGATGTCGAGAGTCGCTTCGTGATCTGCAACAAGGTCACAGCGACCCGCATGGGCGTCGCCGACCCCGCCGACATGATCGGCAAGAGCGATCTTGAAGTGCTGCCGGCGGAGCTGGCGCAAAAATTCTTCGACGACGAGCAGAAGGTCATCCGCACCGGACGGCCGCTGATCGACTTCGAGGAGTACGTCTACGACAGTTCGGGCGGGAAGACCTGGCTGCTGACGACCAAGGTGCCGGTGCGCAACGCGCGCGGCGACATTTTCGGCGTCGCCGGCGTGTCGCGCGACATGAGCGATCGCCGGCTGGCGAATTTGTTGCGCGACGGTCAGGCGCAGATTCTCGAGATGATCGCCATGAGCGCGCCGCTTGGATCGATCCTCGATGCGCTGGCGCGGCTGATCGAGTCGCTACTCAACGGCATCCTGTGTTCCATCCTGCTGCTCGACGACGACGGGCGTCGGCTGCGCCACGGCGCAGCGCCGAGCCTGGCGCCCGAATACGTCAAGGCGCTCGATGGCGCGGAGATCGGGCCGAGCGCGGGATCGTGCGGCACGGCGGCGTTCCGGCGCCAGCCGGTGATCGTCACCGACATCCTCGCCGACCCGTTGTGGGCCGAGCATCGTGAGCTCGTCAGGCCTCACGGCTATCGCTCCTGTTGGTCGACGCCGATCCTTTCGGTCCACGGCGAGACGCTCGGCGTCTTTGCCATGTATTCGGGCGCCGTGCGGGCGCCGAGTTCGGTCGAGTCGCGGTTGCTGGAGATGGCGATCCATATCGCCGGCATCGCCATCGCCCGTCGGCGCGCCGAAGAGCGTATCCAGTTCATGGCGACGCACGACGAACTGACCGGCCTGCCGAACCGCGCCCGATTCCGCGCCTGCCTGGCGGAGGCGCTGCCGACGGCGGCGCAGCGCCACTCGTGGCTGTGCGTCGCCTACGTCGATTTCGACAACTTCAAGTTCGTCAACGACAGCCTGGGTCACAGCGCGGGCGACACGTTGCTCAAGCTCATGGCTCAGCGGATGATCGCCGCCGTCGGCCCCAACGACGTCGTGTCGCGCCTCGGCGGCGACGAATTCGTCGTGCTGCTGACCGATCCGCCTCGGGATTTGTCGCAGATTGGCGTCGCGCTGCAGCGCGTGCGTTCCGCCGTCGTCGCGCCCGTGGAAGTGGAGGGCCGCAACTTCCGCATTACTTCGAGTTTTGGCGCGGCGATTTATCCCAAGGACGGCGCGACCACCGAGGCCCTGCTCGCCAACGCCGACGCCGCGATGTACAGCGCCAAGGAAGCCGGCGGCGACGAACTGGTGTTCTACGTGCCGGAGATCAACGCCAATCTGCGCGAGCGGCTGACGCTGCTCGACGATTTGCGCAACGCCGATCCAAGTCGCGATTTCGTTCTGCATTATCAGCCGCAGATCAACCTGCGCAGCGGCGAAATCTTCGCCGCCGAGGCGCTGATCCGCTGGCGTCACCCGCGACTCGGCCTCGCGCCGCCGGCCAAGTTCATCCCGATCGCCGAGGAATCCGGGTTGATCGTGCCGATCGGCGATTGGGCGTTGCGCGAGGCCTGCCGGCAGAACAAGGCGTGGCAGGAGGCCGGCCTGCCGCCGATCTCCGTGTGCGTCAACGTCTCGGCGCGCCAGTTCCGCGAGAACCATATCGTCAGCGCCGTCGCCCAGGCTCTCGCTGAGAGCCGCCTCGAGCCGAAGTATCTCGAGCTCGAACTGACCGAAAGCCTGGTGATGCAGGACGTCGATCGCGCGATCGAGACGATGAAGGAATTGCGCGCGCTGGGCGTCCGCCTGTCGATCGACGATTTCGGCACAGGCTATTCCAGCCTCAGCGCGCTGAAGCGCTTCCCGGTCGAGCGACTGAAAATTGACCGCTCGTTCATCCGCGATCTCCCCGACGACGAGGATGATTGCGCTGTCGCCTCGGCGATCATCTCGCTCGGTCAGAAGCTCAACCTCAAAGTCATCGCCGAAGGCGTCGAGACCGAAGCGCAAATCGCCTTCCTGCGCGACAACCGCTGCGACGAGCTGCAGGGCTACCACTTCAGCCGGCCGGTCCCCGCCGACGCCATCCCGGCGCTGCTCGGCCGGCAGCCGGTCGCTTCCGCGCCGGCCCCGGCCCGGAAGTTCCGCCGACGCGGTCGCACGCCGTAGGATCACGCGATCGTGAGCGTGATCGCCCGAAGCCCGGCGGCCCGCAGTTCGGTTCCGCTGGTTTCGCGCGCCGATTTCCCTCAAAAGACCGCCGAAGCGGCAAAAGTGGAGGCGCCGCTCGGAGCCGGGCCATGGATTTGGGGCTGACGGAACGTAAGGCGATCGTCTGTGCATCGAGCCGTGGGCTCGGCAGGGCCTGCGCAAACGCGTTGGCGGAAGCGGGTTGCCTGGTGACGATCAACGGCCGCGATGCAGCGCGGCTGGCGGAGACGGCGAAGGAAATCCGCGCCGCGACCGGCGCCGAAGTGATCGCCGTCCCGGGCGATCTCGACGATCCGGCCGTCCGCGACGCGCTCTTCGCCGCCTGTCCCGAGCCAGACATTCTGGTCAACAACAACGGCGGACCGCCGCCGACCGCCTTCGCCGATCTGACGCGCGAAATGATCCTTGCCGGGCTCGAGGCCAACATGCTGACGCCGATCGCGCTGACTCAGCGCGCTCTGCCGGGCATGGCGGCGCGGCGCTTTGGCCGCATCGTCAACATCACGTCGTCTTCGGTGCGCGCGCCGATCGCCGGCCTCGACGTCTCGTCCGGCGCGCGCGCCGGCCTCACCGCCTTCGTCGCCGCCAGCGCGCGCGCTTACGCCCAGCACAACGTCACCATCAACTCGATCCAGCCCGGGGCGTTCGACACCGATCGCATCCGCGTCACCCTCGCCAAGGCGGCGGCGCACGGCGAGGATGCGGCGGCCGTGCGGGCGCGGCGCGAGGCGGCGATTCCCGCTGGCCGCTTCGGCCGACCGGAGGAGTTCGGCGCGCTGTGCGCTTTCCTCGCCAGCGCCTGGGCCGGTTACGTCACCGGCCAGAACATCCTGATCGACGGCGGCGCATTCCCGGGGGCGTTCTGAACCAGCCCATGCTGCTCGGGATCCTCCTCAAGGTCGCCGCGACCTTCGCCTTTGCGGCGATGTCGGCGATCATCAAGACCGTCTCGGTGCGTTTTCCGGTCGGCGAAGTGGTGCTGTTCCGCTCGGTGTTCGCCATGGCGACGCTGGTCGTCTGGCTGGCGCGGCGCGGCGAATTCCCGCATGCGCTGCACACGCGCCGCAAGCTGGGCCACATCGGCCGGTCGCTGGCCGGTTCGGGCGGCATGTTCGCCAATTTCATCGCCTTGTCGCTGCTGCCGCTGGCCGACGCGACCGCCTTCACCTTCGCCACGCCGCTGCTGGTCGTGCCGATGGCGGCGCTGACCCTCGGCGAGATCGTTCGACCCTACCGCTGGGCGGCGGTCGGCATCGGCTTTGTCGGCGTGCTGGTCATGCTGTCCGACGATCTTGGCCAGGGGGTCGGCGCCGCGGCCGGCTATTCGCTCGGCGCGACGGTGGCGCTGGCCGGCGCGTTCTGCTCGGCGGTGGCGATGATCCAGACCCGGCGGCTCACCCGCTCCGAGGCGACCGGGGCGATCGTCTTCTATTTCTCGACCGTGACCGCCGTCATCAGCGCGATTCTGCTCATTCTCGCCGCTTACTGGCCGGCCGGCGCGCCCGGCGTCGACTTCTTTGCCGGTCAGAGATTCGTCGCGCCCAATCCGCTTGAATTTGGCCTGCTGGTCTCGATCGGTCTGCTCGGCGGCGCCGGGCAGATCCTGATGACCCACAGCTACCGCTTCGCCGACGCTTCGATCATCGCCGCCTTCGACTACGTCTCGATGATTTGGGCGGCGACCTTCGGCTACGCCTTCTTCGCCGAGACCCCGTCAGCCGCAGTCCTGGCCGGCGCGGCGGTCGTCGCGGGGGCGGGCATCCTCGTCCTGTGGCGCGAACGGGCGCGGCGCGCCCTCCGTCCGGTCGTCGAGCCGCCCGAGACCGTTGAGGTGCTATAGCCTTCCAAATCCCGGACGATTCCGTTCTATATTCCGTACGCAGCCCCTATAATGGCCGCGGACGGACGGGAGCGCGCATGGGCGTCGAGGGCAAAGACAAAGCCAAGGTGTTGGAAGCCGGCGCAGCGGCACTGTCGGGTCAGCTTGGCCGCACCGTCGCCAAGTTGCGCCGCAGCGCCGGTCAATCGCTCGCAGACCTATCGGCTCAGTCCGGCGTCGCCAAGTCGATCATTTCGCAAATCGAACGCAATGAGACCAATCCGACGTTGACGACGATCTGGCGACTGGCCCATGCGCTCGACGTCTCGATCGGCTCGATCCTGCACGGAACTGAGGAGGGGCCGTTCGTCGAACGCGTCAGCCGCGGCGAGACGCCGATCCTGGTTTCGGACGACGGTCTGTGTCGGCTGGCGGTGATCGGCTGGCTGAAGACCGTCGACTGGCTGCAATGGTACGATTTCCAGGCCGAGCCCGGCGGCGTGCTCGGCTCGCAGCCGCATCCGCGCGGTTCGATCGAGTGCCTGTCGGTGCTCGAGGGTGAGCTCGAGGTTGAGGTCGGCGAGGTGGTCGAGATCGCCCGCGCCGGCGAGACGCTGCGCTACCGCGGCGACCGCCCGCACGCGATTCGCAACCGCGGACCGTCGACCGCGCAGGCGACAATGGTGTGCATCCTAAAAGCGTCGGCGATGGATTGACGGCGCGGCGAATGACGAGAGCGAATCGGCCAACGCCGATTCGACCGGGTTTTGTCCGCGCTTTGGCCGTCGTTTCCCGCGACGGGACCGCGCCGGCTTGCGGCGATTGACCGCTTCGCAACCATGCCGAGGCAATCGGCGGCGCGCGGCGTTCGGCGGCCTTGCTATCTTTCCCAGAAAAGAAGCGAATCGCGCCAACGCCGATTCGACCGGGTTTTGTCCGCCCTTTGGCCGCTGTTTCCCGCGCCGGGACTGCGCCGGCGGGCCGCGATTGACCGCTCCGCAACCATGCCGAGGCAATCGGCCATGCGCGGCATGCGGCGGGCTTGCCATCTGCCGCGAAGAGGAAGCGAATCGCGCCAGCTGCGATTCGTGCCGGGCTTGTTCGCCCTTTCGACCGGCTTGTTCCGTTTCAGGTCCGCTACCGACCGGCGTCGCGAAGAGGCGTTCACCATCGCCCACGACAGGCCGTGGATTCGACTCGCAATTTCCGCAAAACGCGGATTCGAATCGCGCGTCGCCGATTCGTGCCGGTTTTGTTTTCGCTCTCGTTCGCGCCGCCCAAACGGGGACGTCGCTCCGTCGTCAATTCCCGATTGATTTGCGGCGGGGCGGCGGCCACGCGCTCGACAGCGCCGCCCGCGGCGGCTAAGAGCGCCAAGGCGGATGCAAGATCGGCTAGTCCGGTGGCGCGCCGTGTCGCGTTGGCGCTCGTTAGGGGGCGCGGGAAGCGGGTCGTCCGCGCCGCGGTCTGGGCGAGCGCCTCAGACGGAGGCTTAATGCCGATCGCCCCGGCCATCGCATGTGAGCGGACCGCCGCAGGGGTCCGGCTGGATCTATCTGGCGGCTGGACGATCGACGTTGGCGCGCGGCTCGAGAAAGAGGCCGACGCGCTGCTGACCTTCGCCGAAGGCGCGCACGAGGCGCTGATCGACCTTTCCGGCGTCGAGCACATGGACACCGCCGGCGCCTGGGTCATCGACCGCTCGGCGCAGGCGCTGGCGGCCCGCGGCGCAGTGACGCAGCTGGTCGGCGCTCGCCCTGAATATGCGACCCTGCTCAAGGAAGCCCATTACCGTCCCCTCGAAATGGCCGAGCCGCGAGGGTCGCCGACGCTGACCTCGCTGCTCGCCGACATCGGCGAAAGCGTCTACGGCGCAGGGCACGACTTCGCCAGCGGCGTCGGCTTCCTCGGCCGCATGGTCTCCGTCGGCCTGACGGTCTTGGTCCGCCCGCCGCGCTGGCGTTGGACCTCGACCTTCTTCCATCTCGAGATCTTCGCGCTGCGCAGCGCGCCGATCATCCTGCTGATCAATTTCCTCGTCGGCGCGATCGTCGCCCAGCAGGGCATCTTCCAACTCGCACGCTTCAACGCGTCGCCATTCACTGTCGACCTGATTGGCATCTTGGTGCTGCGCGAACTCGGCGTTCTGCTGACCTCGATCATGATCGCCGGCCGCTCCGGCTCGGCGATCACTGCCGAACTCGGCTCGATGAAGATGCGCGAAGAGGTCGACGCTTTGACGGTCATGGCGCTCGACCCGATGGAAGTGCTGATCCTGCCGCGCATCCTGGCGTTGATCATCGCCCTGCCGCTGCTGACTTTTCTCGCCGATATGGCGGCCCTGACCGGCGGCGCCTGCGTCGCCTGGGCCTACGGCGACATTCTGCCGGTCGTGTTCATTCAGCGCCTGCACGACGCGATCGGCCTCAACACTTTCCTGGTCGGCTTGATCAAGGCGCCTTTCATGGCGCTGGTGATTGGAATGATCGCTTCGGTCGAGGGTTTACGCGTCTCGGGTTCGGCCGAGTCGCTAGGGCGGCAGGTGACCGCCTCGGTGGTCAAAGCCATCTTCATGGTGATCGTGCTCGACGGGCTGTTCGCCATGTTTTTCGCCGCGGTGCGCTATTGACCGAGCCCGAACCCAACGCGGTCGCTCCGCCGGCTGACCTCGATGAAGCCGCGCGCGCCGGCGAGGTCGTCATCCGGGTGCGCGGACTGAAGGTCGGATTCGGCGACCATCTGGTGATGGACGGGCTCGATATCGACGTGCGCCGCGGCGAGGTGCTCGGTCTGGTCGGCGCCTCGGGCGCGGGCAAGTCGGTCTTCACCCGCACCGTGCTCGGACTTCTGCCCAAGCTGGCCGGCACGATCGAAGTCTACGGCCACGACATCGACACGCTCACTGCCGCCGAGCGCCGCCGCGTCGGCCAGCGTTGGGGCGTGCTGTTCCAGCAAGGCGCCTTGTTCTCCGGCCTGACGGTCAGGCAGAACATCGAGGCGCCGATGCGCGAGCATCTCGACCTGTCGTCGCGGCTGTGCGACGAGCTGGCGATGCTGAAGATCGCGCTGGTCGGCTTGCCGGAGGACGCGGCCAATAAATTTCCGGCCGAGCTGTCGGGTGGCATGATCAAGCGCGCGGCGCTGGCGCGCGCGCTGGCGCTCGATCCCGATCTCCTGTTCCTCGACGAGCCGACCTCCGGCCTCGATCCGATCGGAGCGGGCGAGTTCGACGACCTCATCTCCACCCTGCAACGTACGCTCGGCCTCACAGTCTTCATGGTCACTCACGATCTCGACAGCCTGTATGCGATCTGTGACCGCGTGGCGGTGCTGGGGCAGGGGCGGGTCATTGCGATTGGGCCGATCTCGGACCTGCTGCGTTCGGAAGACCCGTGGATCAAGACCTACTTCCACGGTAAGCGCGGGGCCGGCCGTGAGGCGGCGTTCAAGTTCGGCCATGGACGGCGTCCAACATGATTCGAGCCGGCGGGCGCGCGTTTATGGTCAAAATCTGCTATGCGAGTCGTGGGCCGAGCGGTCGGACTGCCTGAAGGGGCGCGCTAGCCGCCGAAACGGCGGGCGCAGACGGAAATCGAGATGGAGACGCGCGCGAATTTCGTTCTTATCGGCGCCTTCACCCTGGCGGTCATCGCCGGGGCGTTCTTGTTCGTCTTGTGGTTTTCCGGCCTGACGCGCACCGCCGATCATCAGACCTACACCGTCCTGTTCGACGGGTCGGTCGCCGGTCTGACGCGCGGCAGCGCGGTGCAGTTCAACGGCATCCGCGTCGGCGAAGTCACCGACATCAGCCTCGTCGCCGACGATCCGCATCGCGTCGAAGTGCTAGTTCAAGTGACCGGGCGCGTGCCGATCAATCAGGACACCAAGGCTCGCCTGGAGATTCAGGGACTGACCGGCGGCGCGGCGATCGCGCTCACCGGCGGCGCGCCCAATTCACCGCCGCTGACGCCAAAAGATGGCAAGCCGCCGGTGATTGTCGGCGAGACGTCCGCGTTGCAGAACATCCTGTCGGCGGTTCAGGAGCTCTCGGCCAAAGCCGATACGACGCTCGGCCGCATCGACAAGCTGGTCGCCGACAATAGCGCTGCGGTCGGCGACGCGGTGCACAATATCGACGCTTTCTCGAAGGCGCTGAGCGACAACGCCTCCGGGGTCAATGCGGCGCTCACCGGCGTCGCCGATCTCGGCAAGAAGATCGGCCCGCTGTCCGATCGGCTGCAGGGGCTGTCCGACGACGTCGACAAGCTGGTCAAGGCGGTCGATCCCGCCAAGGTCAGCGGCGTCGTGAATGACGTGAAGTCGCTGACCGGCTCGCTCGCCGACAACAAGGCGGCGATCACTTCGACCATCAATGACGCCGCGGCGCTCGCCAAGCGGCTCAACGACACCGCCGGCAAGCTCGACTCCGCGCTCGCCGACTTCGACACTTTAGTCAAGGCGGTCGACTCGAAGAAGGTCGCTAATTTCGTCGACGGCGCCAATTCGCTCGGGTTGACGCTGCAGCAGCATCAGGGCGACATTGACGCGGTGGTGAAGAACGCAGCCGAGCTCTCCGCCAAGCTCAATCATTCCGCCGACAAGATCGACGGCCTGATGACCAGCCTGCAAAACTTCGTCGGCTCGCCCGATCTCAAGGGGCCGCTCGGCGAAATCGGCGACGCGGCGCATTCTGTGCGCACGCTGGCCGACAATCTCGACGCGCGCACCAAGGAGATCGCCGCCGGCATCAACCACTTCTCCACGACGGGCTTGCGCGAATATGAGGCGCTGGCGATCGACGGCCGCCGCGCGATCAACGACCTGGACCACGCGATCCGCAGTTTCGAGCGCAACCCCAACGAACTGCTGTTCGGCGCCAAGTCCAACCTTCCCGAGTATCAAGGCGGCAAGTGATGAGCGCCGTCGGGACCGCGCGCCGCCCGCCTGCCGCTCCTCGTTTGTTGGGCGTCGTCGCGGCGGCGCTGGCGCTGGCGGCTTGCGGCGGCGGCCCGCAGCTCACCACCTACGATCTCCAGACCGTCAATCCTGGCCGCGCGCACGCGTTGCGCGGACAGGTGCGCGTCGCCGAGCCGTTCGCGTCGCTCGACCTCGACAGCGACCGCATTCTGGTGCGCACGCGTTCGCAGCAGATGGCGGTATTGGCGGGAGCGAAATGGCCAGATCGCCTGCCGCTCGTCGTCCGGACGCGGCTCATCCAGAGTTTTCAGAATGCCGGGTTGGCGGGCCAAGTTAGCGATAACCCGGCGGCGCCGGCGAGCTACGTCCTCGACCTCGACATCCGCAAGTTCGAACTCGACGTGGCGCGCTCGCGGATTGAGATCAACATCGCGGCGAAGCTCATCCCCGCTTCGCTCGACGTCGCCGCCGTGGAAGAGACCTTCAGCGCCGACGCCGCCGTCGCCTCGACCGAGCCGGCGACCGTCGCTGCGGCGATGAGCGGCGCGCTGTCGTCAGTGATGAAGCGCATCGTCACCTTCGTCGGGACGCGGCTCTGAGTTAGGCGCGACCGCCCTCGTCCGGCGCTTCGCGCCGCTCTCTACCGCGCAAGCCGGAGAAGAATTGTTCCCCTCTTCCGCGTGCGGGAGAGGGCAGGGTGAGGGCGCGCCGGCGCTGCGCTTATCCCAGTCGGCCGGAAGCGTGGGCGAGCATGGTGTAGACCTTGCCGGCGTCGGACAGCAGGGTGGCGCGCGATTGCGCGCCATCGCGGTCGTTCTGACCGACCTTGGCGAGCAGCCGCTCGAATTCCTGCGTGTAGCGGTTCACCGCGTCCTGGAACTGTTGGTCGGAGCGGTAGCGGCGACGGATTTCGTCGAACGACTGCTGACCGGCGGCGGTGTACAGCCGCCGCGTCGCTGCTCCGGCGTCGCCGGCGCGCCAGCGATCCCACATCTCGGCCGCCGCTTCGGTGTCGACGAACTTGGCGACGTCGAGCGAGATTCCTTCGGGCGCGTCATTCGCTGGGCGACCACTCGAGGCGGTCGGCGTCTCGTCGCGCGAGGCCGCGGCGAGCAGGTTGGACAGCCAGCCCGACTGACTGCGCTCGCCGTGCGTCGCGGCGGGCGCCGGGGGGGCTGGGCGCGTCGGGCGGGTCACGGTCGGCGCCGTTGTGCGGACCGGCTCGGGCGCGGAGGGCGGCGCGGCGGTCATCACCTGGCCGTCGTCGTCGCTTTCCGGCGCGCGTCGCGGCGCTTCCGCCTTGCGCGGCGCTTCGGCGCGCGGCGCGGGTCTCGCCGGCGTCGGCTCGACGACGTCGAAATCCGCCCCTGAAGCCGTCACCACGGCGGTCAGCTCCTTGAGCGCCTTGATCTGGTCGGAGACGACGCGACGCATTGCGGTCGCCGCCTCGGCTGTTTCCTCCGGCAATTCGAACACGCCGCGCTTCAGTTCGCGCCGCGTCGCGTCGAGTTGACGCTGCACCTCGGCGGCCATCTGCCGCACTTCGTCGACCGATTCGCGGAACCGCTCGGCGGTCTTGGTCATGACGTCATTGAGGTTGGCGTTGGCCTGATCGTAGGCGACCTGCAGCGCCTCGGTGGTCTTGAGGCGCTCCTTGCCGGCGGTGTCGCGGATCATTTCGAACTGGCTGACCGCGTTGGTGGCGGCGTTCTTGGTCGACACCGCCAGCGAGGCGCTGATCTCCTGCGCGCGGCTCTGCGCCTTGGCGAAGCTCTCCTCGAACGAAGTGGCGAAGTGGCGCGCCACCGCGTCGAACTCCTGGCTCTTCTCGGTGATCTCGCCGAACAGGGCCTTTAGGCTGGCGTGACGATGCGCCAGCGAGGCGTCGACGGTTTGCTGATTGACGGCGAGTTCGCGCGCCACGTCGGCCAGTGCCGTCGTATGGCCCGACAGGCGTTCGACCAGCACGCCGGACTCGTTGCGCGTCTCGCTGGATAGACGGTCGAGCGCCGAGACCTGGTTGGCCATCGCGCCCAGCGCCAGCTGAAGCTGTTCGATCCGCTCGCCCAGACCGCCCT
>Ga0265314_10004472_pt1 | contig 12962 bp, 4 predicted proteins | sample 4126metaG_FD_203106 | JGI IMG/M metagenome (GOLD analysis project Ga0265314, IMG submission 203106) | Rhizosphere microbial communities from Carex aquatilis grown in University of Washington, Seatle, WA, United States - 4-1-26 metaG | ecosystem: Host-associated > Plants > Roots > Rhizosphere >... | reverse complement strand
CCCGGGTGCACACCGAGCACGAAGTCGAGCGCTGCGAGCGTCCCGTCGGCGCTGACCACGTCGGGGAACGCCTGGTGCAGGAAGTACTGGCGCACGCCGAGGTCCTGAATGCCCCAACCCGCGCCCCAGATCACCGGGCGGTAAGGAATGCCGAACGGCGTCTCCTTCACCTCGCGCTGCCATTGCTCGTCGTAGGCACGCACGGCGCCGTGCACCTGTGCGCCGAGGCGCTGGTCGTTGATCGCTCGCAGCGCGCGGCCGACGATCCAGCCCAGCTTGTCGACGTGCGCGGTGATCGCGGCGGCGCCGTCGACCAGCGCGCGGCGATAGTCGCTTTTGCCAGTGGTCAGGAAGAGCTCGGTCGCGGCGTGCAGGCGCGCGATGACCGCGTCGTCGCCCGCGCCCGCCGCGGCATCGCCCTCGGCGCGCCAGGTCTCCTCGGCGGCGCGCAGCGCGTCCCCGGCGAGCCCGTCGTCGAAGCCGCGCATCGCGCGGGCGCCCGCGGCCACGTAGGCGGCGGCGGTGAGCGCGCGCGCCGGGTTCTGTTCGGTGAACACCAGGCGATCGTCGAATCGCGCCGATGTCGTTGCGGTGCGCTCGTTCTCCGCGAGGCCCGGATCGTAAAACAGGTTGTCGGTCTGGTTGGCGATGTCGCCGACCATCCGGTACTGCTGCAGCGTCGGTACGATCACGCCGCGCGGGAATCGCCCCAGCGTCTTCCAGGCGCCGACCACGCCCAGCAACCCGTGCTGGATCTGTTGCAGGATGTCGGGCTTGCCGTCGGGCTGGCGGATCTCGACCAGGTGGCGTCGCTCGTCGACGGTGGTGTCGTCGTCGGGAACGCCGAAGGCCTCGTGCGCGAGCGTGAGCACGTAGACCTCGCCGGCCTGCGATTCGATCCGTAGATCGTCGTCGCCCGCGTCGTGCCAGCCGCCGACCGCCAGGCCCGGTACTCGTTGCAGCGGCTTCCACTTCGTGAGCGTCGACGGGCCCTGCGAATATCCGTCGAAGTGGTTGTACCCGGGCTCGGCCATCCGTGCGTCGTCCATGTGACACAGACCGTGCCAGACGCGGTACTTTTCGATCACGCGCATATGGCACATCTGCACCGGCAGGAACGTTCCCAACGTCGGCTGCCAGACGCCGCGCTTGTAGACGTCGCGCGCGATGCGAAAGGGCTCCGTGCGCGCCGGCCCGAATTCAACCTGGTAGATGCCGTCGCGACGCACGCTCGAGAAATCGAACTGCAGATAGCGATAGCGCAGGAAGTGGCCCCAGACGTGCGGCGCCGCGGTCAGCACCGTCTCGCGACGACCGTCCTCGCCGATGCGAATCAGCGTCGCCCGCCGCGCGCCGGTGTCGGCCGGATCGGTCTCGATCACCGCGACCTTGCGCTGCGCGGGGTGGTAGCCGACCTGCGACACGTGAACGACCGGCGGCGAGCGCCAGCCCGGCAGCGCGTGGGGCGTGATGAGCCAATCGATCGCGCGCGCGGTCGCGCCAGCCGGAATCAGCGCGCGCACCACGAACCAGCCGTTGGGGTGATTGATGCGCCCGTCGAGCAGTGCCAGCGGTTCGCGGGCGCTCTCGATCGTCAGCTGCTGCGCCGGCTCTTCGGGCGCGACGACCAGGCGGTGGCCGATTGCGAGCGGCTCGGGCTGAACGTCGCGGGCGGCATCGACGACCACCGGGCCGTTGGGCTGGCGCGGGAACAGGCCGGCGCGCGTGGCTTTCCCGTCGCCGGGCGCACCATCGCCTGCGTAGAACGTGCGGCCGAACAGCGCCGCCGGGTAGAGCTCGAGATTGAAGCCGACGCGACCGATCCAGGCCGCGGGCAGCGCTTCGCCGAGATCGACGGTGACGCGCACGGCGGCGCCCTCGGCGCGCACGCGCACCTTGTAGCCGAAGCGCAGGTCGGGGTACTCGATCGGATTGAAGCCCTTGCGGTCCTTTTCCGGGTCGGGGTAGGCGAGGGTGGTGACGATCTCTCCGGCCGCGCGGTCGACGGCGCGGTCCTTCTGCACCGGCACCGGCGCCCACTGCCCGGGCGCTGGCTCCAGGCGTAGATCGCCGTTGGTGGCGACGCGGACGCCGTTCTGGATGATGCCGACACCGCCCTGGTGCCCCTCGGGGTAGACGTCCTGGAACGCCATCACGTCGGCGCCCGGGGCGGAGAAGTAGCCCTGCTCGTTGAGCTGCAGCTTTGCGGGCGCGGGGCCGCCCTTTCCCATCGCCGGCGCTGCCGCGCCCAGCAGCGCAGCGGCGCCAGCGAGAAAGACACACCAGGTCAGAGCGGACGTGCACGGTCGGAGCGGCATGCGCCGACAATAACGCAGCCGCGCGTCTTGATGAGCCGCTAGAAGCGCTGCGCGACCCAGAGCGCGATGTCGAGCACCGACAGTGCATGCGCGGCCGGATGCTCGAAGATCTTGTGGCCGGTAAAATGGAGCAGCGTGAAGTGCACGTCGGTCGAGGACGAGAACAGCGCCGAATCGTCGAGCGGGACGAAGATCGCGTCGTGATCGGCCTGCATCAGCAGGACCGGCGCGGTCACCTGCCCGCGGAACGGCGCCGCGAAGTTGGCGAGCGCGCTCTGGATCTCGGCGCGCGGCACCAGCGAGCGCGTGGCGTTGTCGAGATCGATCAGGAAGGGCAGCGCGAACTGCGCCGCGTAGAAGAACTGCGTGCGGAAGTCGACGCCGAAGTCGAAGTAGGGGCCCTGCGAGAACCAGGCGTTGACGTCGACCTGAAAGATCGCCGGCTGCAGCTGCGACGTGTTGGAACAGACGATCAAGCCATCGACGTCGCGGTAGGTGCCGGCTTCGACGATGGCGATGTCGCCGCCCGCCGACGGCCCGAGCAGGATGATCGCCGACGGTACGTCACCGAGCGCGCCGCCGCGCACCTGCTGGATCACCTCGTGCACATAGCCGGCGCTGGTGGTGTAGTCGAGTGAGTCGCCGTTGGGATGGCTGCTGGCGCCGTAGCCGACGCGGTCGAGCGCCAGCACCGGCAGGCCCAGGAACGCCAGCTCGGGCGCGGCCTGGAAACCCGGGAAGAAATCGAAGACCGTGTGCGTGTCGGACGCGCCGTGGATCATGATCAGCAGCGGCCCGCCGTGATGCGCGTGCGGAGGGTCATAGCGGAAGCCGACGGTGGTATTGCCGTCGTGAAGATTGAACTGCACCTGCGCGGGCGTGGCGCCCGCGGCCGTCGGGAAGCCGCACCAGCCGGCGACCACGACTGCAAACACGAAGATTCCTGACCTGAGCTTGCCCATCACCATCCTCCTGCGATCTATGGTTGACGATCCCATCCGCATCCGACCCGTTCAGTTGGTCAGTTCAGTTCAGTTCAGTCAGTTGGGGAACAACGACGATAGAATGCCCTCGAGCTCGCGGCGCCGGAATGGCTTCTGCAAAACCTTGTCGCAGAAGGTGACGCGCGGATCGGCACCGACCGCCTCGCCGTCCCACCCGGTCATGAGAATGATCTTCGAGGAGATTCCCTCACCGCGCATCGCGCGGACGACCTCGAGGCCGTTGCGCCGAGGCAAGCCGAGGTCCATCAGGATCACGTCGAAGTGCTCGTGCGCGACCTTGCTCAGCGCATCGTCGCCGTTGTCCGCACCGACGACCTCGTGGCCCTCCTGCTGCAGCGTCTCGCGCACCACCGCGACGAACTCCGGCTCGTCGTCGACGACCAGGATGCGCAACCGCTTGGCCCGGGGAGCGACGACCTCGCTGGCACCGGCGATGCGCTCGAGCGATGCGGTGAACGTCAGGCGAAAACAGGCGCCGCGCCCGCCGGGCGGCTCGACGATCTCGACACGACCGCCGAAGTGCTTCATCGAGCTGTGCACGGTCGCGAGGCCGAGCCCCGCGTGCCCCTCTTTGGTGGTGACGAACGGGCGAAAGATCTCTTCGCGCAGCTCGGGCGGGATCCCCGGACCCTGGTCGCGCACCTCGAGGTGCACTTCACCTCCGGTCGGGATGAGCGAGATGTCGATCGCGCGTCGTTCGGGCGATACGCTTTTGACCGCGTCGCGGGCGTTGAGCACGATGTTCATGGCCGCCTGCCGGACCATCGTCTGGTCCCCCTGGACGATGACCGCTTCACTGGGGCCCGAAAGCGACAGTCGGATTCCGTCCTCGCGACAGATGGGACGGATCAGGACCACGATGTCGTCCAGCAGTTGCCGCAAATCGACGGCGCCCGCCTTGGGATCGTTGCCGCTGCGTGCGATTCGTTGCAGGCGCCGCGACAGCTCGCCGATGGCCTGGTTGGCGCGCTCGGCGCGCGAGATGGTCTGCTGGTTCTGTGAGTCGATACCGTTCACCGCGCTCAAAGCCATGACCACGATGCCGGACAGGTTGTTGAGGTCGTGCGCCACCGCCGACGCCAGCTCGCCCACGGCGCGCATGCGCGACTCCTGCACCAGCAGATTCTGGGTGCGCACGAGATCGCTGTTCAGGTGCTCGAGGCGCTGCAGAAAGCGGGCCCGCTCCATGGCGATGCCCAGGTGACTCATGAACGCGCGCAACAGGCCATCTTCGAATAGCTCGTCCGGCAACGGCTCGCAGCCGCGGTACGAGCTCAATCCCAGCGCGCCCACCGGTTGATTGCGGCTGCCCAGCAAAGGACCACAAGCAAATGGATGCCCACGCAGGTGATCGAAGATCACGCGTGGCAACGCCATTTCGTCCGGCGGAATTCCCTCCGGGTGATCTTCGATAATCAACAACGAATCCGGCTTCTGAATGTTGATCATCCGGCCTTGGCGAAAACCGTGTCCGATCGGCTGGCGCATGTCCAGGATCGAGATGCGCGGCATTTCGGCGGTGGTGTCGCGGCCGTCGATGAGCTCGCGCACCGTGACCAGGTGGCCGGTCGGCTCGTCGAGCACCGCGATCCAGATCGCGCCGAAGCCGAGGGCGGCGATCTCATCGGACACCAGGGTCGCGATGTCGTCCAGATCGGCCATCGATGCCAATCGAGACGTCATTGTCGCCAACAAACGGAACGCCTCGCTCCCCTGATCCCGAGCAATCACCATAGTGGCCTGCGGGATACTAAGCACGCAATCAATCGTTTGTGAAGGAGTGTCGGCGCGTGCAATTGCACCGGTATGGTTTATTACGTGATGATTGTCCGTTAATTGGGAGGCGCGTGATTGATAGATGCTTCGGGTGGCTCGATTCGATCTCGGGAATTTCGCGCGCGACCCCCGTTCTCCAGTGCCGCGTCACGCGCCACGAGCCTGACACTGCTGCTCTTGCGCGCGTGGGTTCGTGGTGGTGCCCGGGGCCACGGGAGCTATAGCGGGCTGCGTCGCGCGCTCTGGAATTCGTACCCTAAGGTGTGTTCTGCATGGTCTTCCTCGATGCGCGGGGGGATCTCTAGTAGTCTTCCGCGCGCAATGCGCGTCGCCCTCATCTATCCGCCGACCTGCGATCCGACGGCTCCCTATCTGGCCGTGCCGACGCTGACCGGATTCCTTCGTACTCACGGGGTCGAGGTGATGCCGATCGACGCCAACGTGGAGGCGTTCGATCGCCTGCTACGGCCCGAACCCCTGGCAGAGCTGGCGGCGCGGGTCGAGCGGCGGCTGCGGGACCTGAATGGACGCGGGTCGCTGGGACACGCGGATCAGCTGGCTTACGCGGCGCTCTTTCGGGCGCTTGGCGACGCGCGCGCGGTCCCGGGTGGTATTGCCGAGGCCGTGGCGATCCTGCGCGACCCGGTGCGCTTCTTCGATGCGGAGCTCTACGCGCGCGCCGTAGACACCGTCGACGCCGCGCTGCGGGTGATCTCGGCCGCCTACCATCCGCTGCGGCTCGACTTCACCGCCTATCGCACGCCGTTCGCGCTGCTGACGCCCGAGGAGATCGCTCACGACGCCGCGCCCGAGCGCGATCCGTTCGACAGCTACGTCCAGGACGACCTGGTGCCGCGCCTGCGCGCCGCGCGCCCGGACGTGATCGGCGTGTCGGTCTGTTTTCCCGGGCAGCTGCAGCCGGCGTTCGCGTTCGGCCTCAAGCTCAAGCAAGCGCTCCCGGAGGCGCACCTGACGATCGGCGGTCCGGCGATCACCCAGCTGCTGATTCGCCTGCGCGGACCGGAGCTGGCGCGCGCGCTCGGTCCGTTCGACTCGGCGGTGGTCTTCGAGGGCGAGAACACGCTGCTGGCGCTGGTGCGCGCGCTCGAGCAGGCGGGCGCGTCCGGATGCGCACGCGACCAGCTCGCGCGGGTATTCGCGGGCGTCCCCAACGTCGTTCATCGCGATCGCCTGATGGGCGCCAAGTTCCTGCCGGGCCACTCCAGCGAGGACATGCGTGTTCTGCCGGCACCCGACTTTGACGGGCTCGCGCTCGACAAGTACTTCGCGCCGCGCCTCGTGCTGCCTTACGATCCAACGCGCGGCTGCTATTGGGGCAAGTGCACGTTCTGCCACTATGGCCTGGCCGAGGTCGGCACCGCGACCTATCGCGAGCGCGCCGTCGACGCGGTGGTCGGGCACCTGCGGGCGCTCTCGCAGCGCTACGGCACGCGACACTTCTATTTCTCGCAGGATTCGGTCGCACCCAAGACTTTGCTCAAGCTCAGCAGCGCCCTCGCGGAGGCCGGCCTGGGCCTGGCCTGGGCGACCGATCTCAAACCGGAGAAGTACCTGACGCCCGAGCGCGCCGAGGTCCTGCGGCGCGGCGGCGCGGTCGCCTGCGCCCTGGGCGTCGAGTCGGCCAGCCCGCGGGTCCTCGAGCTCATCGACAAGGGTGCGCCCGTCGAGGTCGTCGGCGACGTGATCGATCGCCTCGACGCCGCCGGCATCGCGGTCGAGGCGATGTGCTTCACCGGCTTCCCGACGGAGACGGCCGAGGAGGCGCTGCAGACGGTGAGCTTCCTCGACGACCGGCGCGAGCGCGTGGCCGCGCTCATCGTCGGCGAGTTCGATCTCACGCACGGCGCCCTGGTGGCACAGAATCCCGAACGCTTCGGTATCGACCAGGTCTGGCAGGTCGAGGGCGACCAGCTCGGCACCGGGCTCTTCTACGAGGAGGCGTCGCCGTCGAAGACCGGCGACGACCCGGAGCGCGTCGACGGCGCGGTCGACGAGCTGGCCTCGGGGTGGCTCCTGCGTCGCTACCCGTGGGCGGGGTCGCTGTCGACCGCGCACACCGTCTTTTACTACGAGCGCTACGGCAAGGGCGTGCTGCGCACGCTCGCACGGCGGGTCGCGGGCGGCGTGATCGGCGCGCGCGCGGCGACGGTGGCCGCGCGCTTCGATCTGGCGGCGGCGCGCGATGCCGAGGCGGCGGAGGCCGGCATCTGGCACGAGCTGGTGCGCGTGCGCCGCGCGGTCTCGCGCGCGGCCTATCTGGAATTGGCGGCCCAGCTACCGTCGCTGCGCCCGCGCGCCCATCGCTATCGCCTGCGCGCCGGCGCGCTGCCGACCGCGGTTGCGCCCACGCGGCGAGCGACACGTGGGGCTGGATCGCGCGGCCGGCGCTCGTCGAACCGCATGAACGACCTGCGATAGTCGCCCGCTCGCAACGCCTGCTCGGATCGAGCCGTGCTTTTTGGTCCGACAGCCAAAGGACCGGCATCGACGCGATGATCGCGCGCCGGCCTCAAGTCACCAGCGTGGATTCCGATAGGGGTCGCACTCGCGGCACGTGTGGCCTCGACGAGAAACGAGGATGTCATGGTCAGACGGATCTGGATCGGGACGCTCTGTGGGTTGATTCTGAGCAGCGCATGTAGCGATAACGCGCCGAAGAAGCCGACGGCCACCGACGGTGGCATGGACGTGGCGCCGATATCGATTACGGTTGGTGCGAGCGTCAGCGGTCTGGCGGGACACGGCCTCGTGCTGCAAGACAACGGCGGCGATGACCTGTCGGTCAACGCCGACGGGCATTTCACCTTCAAGACCAAGGTCATGTCGGCGCAAGCCGTCGCCGTCACGATCAGGGCACAGCCCACGCAACCTTCGCAGACTTGCCAGGTCTCTGGCGCACCTATCGCGACGAGCGCGACCGCCATTGACGTGGCGGTCACCTGTGTCACCAACCGTTACACGATCGGGGGCACGGTGATGGGCCTCGCCGGAAGCGGCCTGGTCCTCAGGAACAACGCCGGCGACGACCTGGCGATCCACGACAATGGCGCCTTCACCTTCGCGACCTCCGTGGCGAGCAGCGGCCTCTACAGCGTCAGCGTGGGACAGCAGCCCAATGGCCCCTCGCAGCTATGCTCGGTCATGGGCGGTGCAGGAACCGTAGGCAGCGGTAACGTGGTCAGCGTTGTCGTCAGCTGCGCCACGAATCAATACGTCGTTGGTGGAACCGTCTCCGGCTTGACGGGCGCCGGGCTGGTGCTGACCAGCGGCGCCGTCGATCTCCCGATCACGGCCAACGGTGGCTTCGCCTTTCCAAGCGCGCTCGACAGCGGTTCGAGCTTCGCTGTAACCGTCAAGACCCAGCCCGCGAACCCGACCCAGGCATGCACTGTTGCGAACGGCACGGGCACGGTGGCGGGCAGCGACGTGTCCACCATCGCCGTGACCTGCTCGACCAGCACCTATGGGGTGGGCGGGACCGTGATCGGGCTCGAGGGCAGCGGGCTCGTGCTGCAAAACAATCTCGGCGACAACCTGCCGGTCGGCGCCAACGGAACCTTCGCCTTCTCCACGCACGTTACCAGCGGCGCCACGTATGGTGTCACGGTTCTGGCGCAGCCGACCTCGCCGAGTCAGACCTGCGTAGTGACCAACGGCATGGGGACCGTCACCAGCTCCGCCATCAGTAGTGCAACAGTCACGTGCACGACCAACACTTACGCCATCGGCGGCACGCTCGGCGGCCTCAGCGGCTCGGGCCTCTTGTTGCGCGACAACGGCGGGGACGAACTGCCGGTGTCGGCGAATGGAACCTTCACCTTCGCGACCTCCGTCGCCAGCGGAACCCCCTTCGCCGTCACCATCGCGCAGCAACCGACCTCGCCGAACCAGACCTGCACGGTTTCGGGCGCCAACGGAGCGGTGGTCAGCGCGGCCGTGACGTCGGTCGTCGTCAACTGTCAGGTCGATCGATTCACCGTCGGCGGCAACGTGACCGGCCTGCAGAGCAGCGACCTCGCGCTCTCGCTCAACGGCGGCACGTCGCTGGTCGTGGGCGCCAACGGCAGCTTCGCTTTTCCGGACACGGTCGCCAGCGCCGACACCTACGCGGTGGCCATCGCCCACCAGCCGACCAACCCCTGGCAGACCTGCACGCTCACCGGGGCCAGCGGCACGGTGACCTCGTCGAACGTCACCAGCGTGGCCGTCATCTGCACGACCAATCACTACACGGTCGGCGGCTCCGTCACCGGTCTCACCGGTATGGGGCTGGTTCTGCGCAACAATGGCGGGGATGATCGGACGGTCGCCAGCGGTGCCGGGACCTTCACCTTCGCGACCAGCATCGCCAGCGGTCAACCCTACGCGGTCACCGTTGCCAGCCAGCCGACCAACCCCAGCCAGACCTGCACGGTATCGACCGGCGCCGGTAACGTCGGCGGCAGCAATGTCACCAACGTCGCGATCAGCTGCGTCACCAATACCTACCCGGTAGGCGGCACCGTCAGCGGCCTCGCCGGCAGCGTGGTCCTCAAGAACAACGGCGGCGACGCGCTGGTGGTGTCGAGCAATGGCTCGTTCACATTCACGACCAGCGTCGCCAGCGGTCAACCGTACGCGGCGACCGTCGATGCTCAGCCGACCATGCCGGCGCAGACCTGCACCGTCGCCAGCGCGAGCGGCACCGTCACTTCGGCGGCGATCACCAGCGTGACCGTCACTTGCGTCACCAACACCTACGCCATCGGCGGCACCGTCAGCGGCCTCGCCGGATCGGGATTGGTGTTGCTCGACAACGGTGGCGACGCGCTGGGCGCCAGCGGCAACGGCTCCTTCACGTTTTCGACCAAGGTGGCCAGCGGGCAGAGCTTCGCGGTGACCATCGGCGCGCAGCCCGCCTCGCCGACGCAGACCTGCACGGTTTCCGGCGCCGCCGGCACCGTCGGCGCGGCCGACGTCAGCAGCGTAACCGTCAACTGCGTCACCAACCGCTACGTGATCAGCGGGACGGTCAGCGGTCTGGCAGGCACCGGTCTGGTGCTGTCGAACAACGTCGGCGACGATCTGGCCGTATCCGGCAACGGCACTTTCGCGTTCCCGAACACGATCGCCAGCGCCGGGGCGTACAGCGTGACGGTCAAGACCGCGCCCGCGAGCCCAACGCAGAGTTGCACGGTGACGGCCGGCAACGGAACGGTCACCAGCTCCGACGTCACCAATGTAGCGATCGCTTGCACGACGACCACCTTCGTGGTGTCGGCGAACGTCAGCGGGCTGGTCGGCACCGGTCTGGTGCTGCGCAACAACGGCGGCGACGATCTCGCGGTGAGCGGCAACGGGAGCACGCCGTTCACCACGCCAGTCGCCAGCGGTCAGCCCTACAACGTGAGCGTCGCCGCGCAGCCGACGGCGCAAACCTGCAACGCGGCGTCGCCAAGCGGCACCGCGGGCTCCTCGCCGGTGAGCGTCGACGTGATCTGCGCGCTGAACAGTTACACCGTCGGTGGCACCGTGAGCGGTCTGACTGGCACCGGCCTCGTGCTGCGTGACAATGGCGGCGATGACCTGAGCATCAACGGCAACGGCACGTTCACTTTCGCCACTCCGGTCACCAGTGGAGGAGCCTTCGCCGTCACCGTCAAGACGCACGCCAGCGGTCAAGCTTGCTTCGTGACCAGCGGTAGCGGCACCATCGGCTCCGCCAACGTATCCAACGTCGTGGTGACCTGCTACGACGCTTGCTTCACGCTCACGAATGACAGCACCGAGAACCTGACCGCTAACAGCTGGTTCGATACCTGCGCCAGCCTCACCGGAAACACGGTTCGTGTGTTGCTGCTCGACGCGAGCGGGAACACGGTTTACCAGGCCAGCGGTCCGAAGAACGGCACCTGGACGCCGTTCAACACCCTGACCTCGACGGCGGTGGCCAACCTGCAGTACAACTCGGCCAACCACAATCAGATCATCATGCTCGACAACGGCGACAAGCTGATGATCGCGGGACGCTTCAGCAGTAATAGCGGTTGCGGCGGATCGATGGGAAATGGCTACGGCATCGTGATCTACCCCTCGGCGCCGAACTATTACAACAACATCAAGATGCTGGTCATGGGCTACCGGGGCGGCATATCGGGCGCGGTCCGGTCCTTCAATGCGTGGACCCCCGGCGGCGAGATCTCGTGGGCGGGCGGTACGACCATGTCGAGCTGCTCGTTCGGCACCAGCCCCACGCCGCTGACGCCGTTCAACGGGACCTTCCTCTTCCAGGTCGGACCGTAAACGACGTCCCCCCCGGTCGCGATCGCGCGGCCGGGGGATCGCCACCGCTGCGCCCTGTTGTCGTCCTTCGTCCTGCCGGCGATCATCCGCATGTGACTTTCGCACCTGCAGACTTGCGAGCCGTCGCCGTCCGCTGTTCTACGGCGATGCCACGACGTTGAAGCCGCGCACCAGCGCGTGTCCCTCGGTCGCGGTGGACGGCGTCGGGTGGGGCACGCCGCTCACGGGTGTCCCTTGCGCCCAGGTGCCGCTGGACAGATCGCTCGCGACCGGCGCGCCGAGGCCGAACAGGAGCGTCGCGGGCAGGTCGGCGGGCGTTGCCGGCTGGCCACTCACCGCGCCGGCGCGCACGTTGGGGCCGACGAGGATCAGCGGCACGTGGCGCGAGGTGCCCGCGCCGTACGCATCGGCCATCGCATCGTCGATCGCGGTCGCGCCGCGGCTGGTGACCGCGATCAGCGCGCCGCTGGCCGCGCTGGCGATCGCCGAGACCGCGCTCGCCAGCGTGCCGAGGTCGGCGACCGCGCCGGCCGCGTGGTGATCACCGGTGCGCGGCGCGCCGAGCGCGACCACCACCAGCAAGTGCGGATGCTGCGCGAGCAGATCGCCGACGGCCACCGCCGCACCCGCGACGTCGGCCGGCGTGGTGACGTCGATCGAGCCGGCTGCCAGGTGCAGCGCCTGAAAGTCGGGTTGCCCGACCAGCGCGGTGGTCATGCCCATGGCGTGGGCCGCGTCGAGGATGGAGTCACCGCCGAACACCGTCGGCTGCCGCCAGGCATCGTAGGCGGGGCGGTTGGCGATGAAGCCGGCGGCCACCGGCATCTGAAGCAAGCCCGCGCCGGGCGGCACCGTCTGGGTGGGATCGTCCTCGGCGGCCGCGAAGAACGGGGTCAGCGACGGGTAGCCACCGGCGAGCAGCTGGTACTCCGTGACCGGCCAGTCGCGGCTGCGGCACCAGACGTCGCTGAATCGGGTGCCGGTCGCCGCCAGGTCACGCAGCGGCTGCGCTGCTGTCGCGAGCGCGTCGTCGGAGAAGACCTCCTCGTCATAGAGCCCGCCGACGTCGATGATCACCGCGGCCGTCGCCGGCGGCCCCGCCAGCGCCGGGCGCGCGCCGAAGCCCGAAGCGTCGAGCACCATCGCGCGCGCGGTGGTCATGTCGGCGGGCTGCGGCCAGACCTCGGTCGGGTCGCCGGCGAGCACGGCGCGGATCGGGCCACGCGCCGCCGTCGCCAGGCGCGGTGTCCCCAGCGCCGCGACCGCGGTTGCGCCGACGTCGGGGTGCTCGATCGGGTGCGGGACGAGCGCGCCCTGCTTGAACGCCGGGCCGGCCAGGATCAGCGGCACGTAGAGCTCGTCGTCGGAGAAGCCGCCGTGGCGGCCGTAGGGGAACTGCGCATGCTCGACGAACGGACCCGGCTGCGCGTTGTTGGCGTCGACCTGGTTCAGCGTCCAGTCATCGATGGGGAAGACCACGATGTCGGCGGTGTTGGGGCTCGACCCGCGGAAGTCGTGGAAGGTTCGCGTCCCCATTGCGCCATCGTCGGTCATGGTGCGC
>Ga0265314_10004471_pt1 | contig 12966 bp, 7 predicted proteins | sample 4126metaG_FD_203106 | JGI IMG/M metagenome (GOLD analysis project Ga0265314, IMG submission 203106) | Rhizosphere microbial communities from Carex aquatilis grown in University of Washington, Seatle, WA, United States - 4-1-26 metaG | ecosystem: Host-associated > Plants > Roots > Rhizosphere >... | reverse complement strand
GCCGCCATTCCAGGTGAGGCCGAGCTTGTTCACCGTGGTCCAGAGCGTGTTGGCGCCGTGGGCATTGATGATCGCGAGGCGCGGGGCGCGTTTGATGAGGCCCAGGTGGAGCAGTTCATCGAACGCCTTGCCGAAGGCGGAGCAATTGCCGAGGTTTCCGCCGGGGACGATGATCCAGTCCGGGACGTCCCAGTTGAGGCCCTCGAGGATGCGGTACATGATGGTCTTCTGGCCTTCCAAACGGAAGGGGTTGACGGAGTTCATGAGGTAAAGGCCGAGCTGCTGGGAGACATCGCGCACGCGGCGAAGGCAGGCGTCGAAATCACCTTCGATCTGGAGAGTGAGAGCGCCGTAATCGAGGGCCTGCGAAAGTTTGCCGAAGGCGATCTTTCCGGTGCCGATGAAGACGATGCCCTGGAAGCCATTCTGGGCGGCGTAGAGGGCGAGAGATGCGGAGGTGTTGCCGGTGGAGGCGCAGGCGACGCGGCGGGCGCCCACGATGCGGGCATGCGTGAAGGCCGCGGTCATGCCGTTGTCTTTGAAGGAGCCCGAAGGGTTCATGCCTTCGTATTGGAGGTAGAGCTGCCCGGGCCACATGCCGAGCTGGTTGCCCAGGCAGGTCGCATTTTGAAGGAAGGTCTGTCCCTCGCCGATGGTGCAGATCATCGCATCCGCGGCGAAGGGGAAAAGATCGCGAAAGCGCCAGACGCCGGAGTGATCCAGCGGAAACCGCCGGTTGTGCCAGCGCTGCTCAAAATCCTTGAGGCGCGTGGGGACAGTGGCCTTGGACCAGTCATAGCGAATATCGAGGAGTTCCCCGCATTTGGCGCAGCCGGTGAGGGTTTGTGTGACATCGTACGTGGCGTTGCACTGGGGATTGATGCACTGCTGATAGGCGATGGTTTTCATGACGGAATTGTAGCGGGGAGGGGAGCGCTCCGCGATGCGGCAGCGCTAAAAACCAGCGGGGATGTACGCAAAAAAAAGTGGGCCCGCCAGGGGAGGCAATCCTGACGAGCCCCGATCCAGGGCAGATCGGACCCCACTCCCTGCCGCTCTCGCCGGTTCGTGAAGGGAGGAACCTCCCCGGCGTTCGCGGTGATGATTCGTGCATCTCAAAACGCCCGGAGCAAACGGGAGATTTGAGAGCGTCCAGCGTCATCGAGTGGGTGACGGCGAGGACACTACAGATGTACGATTCACGCGCAAGGCGTGCAAATTAATTCGGATTCTCAGGGGGATGGGAGAGGTGGTTTTCGGACGCGAAGCGCGCGGCACTGCCACACGAGGCACGGGTTAGCTCGAGGCAAACCCGTGGCACCCCCATTTGGCGAGATCAGACGAGGGTGGTCAGCGGCGCTTCGAGAATGGCCTTCAATTCCTGGAGGAACCTGGCGCCGGTGGCGCCGTCAACCACGCGGTGGTCGGCGGAGAGCGTCAGCGTCATCACCTGCGCCGGGACAACCTCGCGTTTGCCGTTGATTTCCTTGACCACCGGCTGCCAGGCGGTGCCGCCGACGGCAAGAATCGCGGACTCGGGGGGATTGACGATCGCCGCGAACTGCTTGACGCCGAACATCCCGAGGTTGGAGATGGTGAACGTGGAGCCGGACATCTGCTCTGCCTTAAGGCGGCGGCCGCGGCCAAGGTCGGCGAGCTGCCGGATTTCCTGCGAGAGCTGGCGGACGCTCTTGGCGTGGGCGTGGCGGATGACCGGGACGACCAGTCCGTCTTCGAGGGCGACGGCGATGCCCAGGTCCACCGTGCCGTGCTGAATGATGGCGGTCTCGGCAAAGGAGGAATTAACGACAGGGACGCGTGTGAGAGCCATGGCGCAGGCACGGGCGACGAAGTCGGTCACGGAGATCTTTTCACCGGCGCCCCCGCCCACGCCGCCGAGTTGCTCGTTGACGCTGATACGGAGTTCCAGCAGCTTGTCCATCAGCACGTCGATCGTAAGATAAAAGTGCGGGATGGTCTGCTTGGACTGCACGAGGCGGCGGGCAATCGTCTGCCGCATGTTCGAAAGGGCGAGGTTCTTCTGCTCGAGTTTGACGGCGAGGTGCGTGGGGACGACCTGTGCGGCGGTGGATGGGCCGACGGGCCGCACGGTTCCGACCTTCACATCCGGCGCGGGCGGGCGGGCGAGGAAATCGAGGACATCGCGTTTGATGATGCGGCCTTCGGGACCGGTGCCGGTGAGGGTACTGAGATTGACGCCTTTTTCATCGGCGATTTTGCGTGCGAGCGGAGAGACGCGGACCTTGCCCCCGGATGCCGGGCCGGCCTGGGTAGTCTCGTCGCCTTCCTCGTGATTTCCATCCTGCGGCGCGGGCATGGATTCGATTGTTTTGGCGGGAGCGCCGGCATGGGCCTGCGGCGGAACGCGGATGGGCGCTGCAGGCTTGGGCGCGGCAGCGGATTTGACGCCCGCGGCAACCTGCTTGGCGTCCTCGCCGGGCTTGGCGAGCACGACGATCAGCGCTCCGACGGGGGTCTTGGCGCCCTCGGCAATCAGGATGCGGGCGACGGTGCCGGCCTCAAAGGCTTCGAGTTCCTGGGTGGCCTTGTCGGTTTCGACTTCCGCAATCATGTCGCCGGGTTTGACGTTGTCCCCTTCCTTCTTAAGCCATTTGGCGAGGGTGGCTTCGGTCATGGTATCGGTGAGCTTGGGCATGGTGATTTCGATGGGCATGGCGCGTCCTTGTCTGGCTCGGATTTCGAGCAAATGAGTGTATGCGGAATCGAGAGCGCAGAAAAGGGACAGAGGCGGCAGCGGCGGCGGGCATTATTGTTCCAGCGCGTCGCTGACGATCTTCTGGGCCTCGGCAACGATGCGGGCCAGGTGATCCTCCCCCTGAAAACTCTCCGCATAGATTTTGTAGATGTTTTCGGTTCCGGAGGGGCGGGCGGCAAACCATCCGCTTTTTGAGATCACCTTCAGCCCGCCGATGGGGGCGTTGTTGCCCGGGGCGCGGGTCAGCCGATCGATGATCGTCTCGCCGGCCAGGGATGTTTCCTTGACCGCTTCGGGTGACAATTTGCTGAGGCGGGCTTTCTGTTCGGGGGTCGCCGGCGCGTCGATGCGTGTGTAATAGGGTGTGCCGAACTCCGCGGCGAGTTCGCGGAAATGCTCGCCCGGGTCCTTGCCGGTGACCGCCGTCATCTCGGCGGCCAGCAGATCCATGATCGGCCCGTCCTTGTCGGTGGACCATACCGTTCCATCGCGCCGCAGAAAGCTCGCCCCCGCGCTCTCTTCGCCGCCAAAACAAATAGATCCATCAAAGAGTCCGGGCGCAAACCATTTGAAGCCCACAGGCACTTCGCAAAGCTGGCGGCTGAGCTTTTTTACCACGCGATCGATCATCCCGCTGCTCACCAGGGTCTTGCCGATCATGGCGCCGGCGGGCCAGCCTGGCCGATGCATCAGCAAATAACCGATGGCCACCGCGAGATAATGATTCGGATTCATCAGGCCGGCAGAGGGGGTCACGATGCCGTGGCGATCCGCGTCGGGATCGTTGGCAAACGCGAGGCGGAACTTATCCTTGAGGTTTACGAGGCTGGCCATCGCATAGGGGCTGGAGCAATCCATGCGGATTTTTCCGTCGTGGTCCACCGTCATGAAGGAAAACGTCGGGTCGAGCGTGGGGTTGACGACGGTGAGGTCGAGTTTGTAGATCGATTTGATGGGCTCCCAGTAAGGCAGCGAAGCGCCGCCGAGGGGATCCACGCCGAGCTTCAAATCCGCGGCGCGAATGGCTTCGATATCCACCACATTCCGCAGGTCGTGGACATAGGGCAAAATGAAATCCTGGGCGTGGGTGGTGGGCGCACGGAGCGCCGCCGCATGCAGGACGCGCTTCACATCGGCGTTGGCGCCGCGGAGCAATTCATTGGCGCGGTCCTGCACCCAGCGTGTCACGTCGGTGTCGGCCGGGCCGCCGTTGGTGGTGTTGTATTTGAAGCCGCCGTCTTCGGGCGGGTTGTGCGAAGGCGTGACGACAATTCCGTCTGCGAGGCCGGAATGGCGGTCCTTGTTGTAAACCAGAATGGCCCGCGAGATCACGGGCGTCGGCGTGACGCCATCGTCGGGCTGGATGAACGTGTCGATACTGTTTGCCGCCAGAACTTCGAGCGCCGCGCGCTGCGCCGGCGCGGAGAGCGCGTGTGTGTCCTTGCCCATAAACAGGGGGCCGCTGATTCCCTGCGTGCGGCGATAGTCGCAGATGGCCTGCGTGATCGCGAGGATGTGGGCCTCGGTGAAAGTTCCGCGCAGCGACGTTCCGCGATGGCCGCTGGTGCCGAAGCTCACCCACTGATTCGGGTCAGACAGGTCGGGCCGGCGGTCGTAAAAATCCCGTTCAAGCCGCGCGAGATCCACGAGCAGGTTCCGGGGCGCGGGTTTTCCGGCGAGCGGTGAAATGGCGGAACTCATCGTCGGCTCCTCTGGTGAAAGGGGCTGAATCCTGGTGGTAGATGGCAAGAATAACCGCTGGAGCGAAACACCACAGCATTGATGCAAAGCGGTCGCAGAAGATCAGGCGGTGAGAAGTTCTTCGTCCATCAGCAGGGCTTTGCCCGAGATCGGGTCGATGGCGTAGAACTTGACGATGTGGGTGGTGGTGGGAGACAGAAGCGGGGGGGTGTAGGCGAAATGGTAGACGGTGATGCCCAGGTCGGTGGTTTCGGCGGAATCGACGTCGCTGGGGGTGAAGGTGGACGCGATGTTGTTGTCGATGGTGATGCGGATGGCGATCGGGCCGGAGAAAGCCGGGTCAAAGACGAAGCCCGAGACCCCGCTGACGGAAAAATTCTGCAATTCGCCGTAGGGCCCCGGCGTGAAATATTTGGAAACCAGCGGGGCGTCCTGGGTGATGACGCGGGCGGCGTTGGCGGAGTTGGGGTTGCCCTCAGGGACACCGGCGAAGGTGAGGTTGGGATTGGAGAAGTAGGGGATGGTGGTGCCGGGGTCATATGCCATGATGTCGTGATAGAGCACGCCATCGGTGCCGCGGAAACGGTAGCCGTGGGCGTAGGGCGTCGCGCCTTGGTCGGTGGGGTCGCCGACGGCATGGGTCGCGCCGAGGGTGTGGCCGATCTCATGGGCGAGAACGTAATCGCCTTCCGGCGCGGATTGATCGATCACGATGTAAGAAAAGATGCTGGCGTTGGAGGCGGTGGGGTGGAGGTTTTCCATGCCGATGCCTTCGGTGATGAACTCGCCGTCATCGGTGCCCTGGGAGTCCACGAGCACCACAAGGTCGGCGGCGAGGATGATGCGCTTTTTGAGCACTTCGTCCATGTATCCATCGCCGGGGTTGAACAGGCGGTCGAGATCGGTCTGAAGGTCGCCGCTCTCGGTGTAGTTGGTGGCGACGAGCGAGGTCAGATGGACAAAGGCGGGAATCTGGCTGTTGATGAAGGCCTGGTTGGTGTCGTCGATCTCGGCCTGTAATTGCGACTGGATGGCATCCACGCTTCCGGAGGCCTGGAGGGTCTGCGGCGTATAGAGCGCGAGGATGTCGATTTCATTGGGCTCGGTGACGTTGGCGGCGGTGACGGTCGACGTGCTGGTCATGTGTGGCGAGCCGGGGGTGTAGACGGCGGTGATGTCCTGCTCGCCGGGATAGAGGAATTTTGTGGTGAGGGTGGCTCTGCCGCCGGCGACTTTGGCGGTGCCCACGAGATCACTCGCGGAATAAAAGGCGACGGTGCCGGAGACCGCCGGGCCGCCGGTGGTGGTGGGACGCACCATGGCCGTGAGCTGAACGTTTGCGGCGACTTTTGGCGAAGCGCTGACGGTGACGGTGGTGGTGGTGGCGCGGATCAGCGGGATGGTCATTTTTGCGGTGAGGGATTCGGTGAGGAAAAGGCCGTTCCCGGAGAACGAGACGGTGAGCGTATGGGCGCCCACGGAAAGTGCCTGGGCGTTGAAGATCGCGGAGGTGGTGGCGTCGATCGAGGCGGTGGCAACGGCCTGGCCGGCATCGAGAAGGGTGAGGGTTCCGTTGAGATCGCTCAGGAAAGATGCGGGGAAATGGGATGGAAGCGCGATCGCGGCGGTGAGGTTGTTGCCGGTGGGATCGAGCTTCAGTGAAAGCTTGGTGGCGGCGGGAGCGACCGTGAAGGTGAGAGGGTCTGACTGGCAGGGGGCGATGGCGAGGGTGCCCGGAAAACTTGCGGCGAGGTGCATGGTGGCGCTTGAGGGAATGAACGTGAATTTGAATTTGCCGGAGGCGGGGACGGTGACATCCTGGAGGTCGGTATTGGTGTCGAGGTCCATGAGGGAAATGGTGGTTTTGGCGACCGATGCGCCGAAGGCGACGAGTTGGCCCTGCAGGGTTGCGGACTGGCCGAAGGTGGTGGCTTTGGTGGGGGTGATGAGCGTGGCGGTGGAGAGGATGCCATCCGCGGGCGAAACGGCGGTGAAGAGAAGGCGGCTTTCGAGGGCCTCGAACAGGGGGTGGCGGAATTTTCGCGGCGCGCGGGGATTGCGGGCGGTGAGGGGCACGTTTTCTTCTCCAGCTGCGGGCCCAAAGGGAGAGGGTACGTTTGGAGAGATCGGCAGAAATCGGGGGTATGCTGAAATTAATAGGGTCCGCGAATGTGGGATTTGATGTTTTTGGCGTAGAAGTCGCGGAGCGACTGGCGCACGGCGGGGGAAAGGGACGGGAGATCGGTGGCGCGGAGGTTGGATTGAGCCTGGGAGGGTTTGCTGGCGCCGGGGATGACGGTGGTGACGGCGGGGTGGTCGAGGATCCAGCGCATGGCGGCGTCGGCCATGGTGGCTCCGGGCGGGATATTCAGGAGGGGTTTGATGGCGTCGGTGAGTTCGACGGCCTTGTCGAAGGGGATGCCGGCGAAGGTTTCGCCGACGTTGAATTGCTCGCCGTTGGCGTTGAAGTTGCGGTGATCGGCGGGGGAGAATTTGGTGTCTTTGGTGTATTTGCCGGCGAGAACGCCGCTGGCGAGGGGGAGGCGGACGATGAGGGCGACGCCTTTTTCCTGGGCCTCGGCGAAGAGTTCATCGATGGGCTTCTGGCGGAAGATATTGAAGATAATTTGCAGGGAGTCGCAGTCGGCGTGCTGAAGGCAGGTTTTGGCTTCGTCCATGGATTCGACACTGGCGCCGAAGTGCTTGATGAGGCCTTCGGATTTGAGCTTGCGGAGCCAGTCGAAAACGTCGCCTTTCTGGAGGACGTGGTGAGGAACGCAGTGGAGCTGATGGAGATCGAGCGGGCGGCCGACGCGGGCGACGGAATCGAGGGTGCACTGGCGGAAGAGGTCGTAGGAGTAGGAATCGGGAAATCCTTTGAGGCGGCCGAGTTTGGAGGCGATGAAGAGGGAGTCGGCGACCGATTTGGGGAGGGTTTTGAGGAAGGCCCCGATGCGGGATTCGGAAAGGCCGGCGCCGTAGACGTCGGCGGTGTCGATGAAATTGACGCCGCCGTGGATGGAGATGTTGAGGATTTCGCGGGCGACGTCTTCGGAGACGGCATCCCAGCCGGCGGAGCCGAGCTGCCAGCAGCCGATGCCGATTTCGGAGACGGGGGAGCCGAGGCGGGGGGCGGTGCGGAGTTTCATGGGGGGGCCTTTCGAATTGGACTGGGGGCATGTTACGGGGGAGGGTGACGAGGTGACAAGGCGAGAGGGGAGTTTCGATTTTCCATTTTGGATTTTCGATTTTACGGCGGCGGCGCGCTCGGATTCAGGCTGAAAAGTTAAGATCGGGTAGATGCGAGGCGTCTTATCCGCACGTCCTGGAAGCGTACCGTTCCGTCCGCATCGACCATCAGCCCGATGCACCCATGGGCGCCTTTTAAGCTTATATCTGAAAAACTGGCGACGAGCGTATTGTTAATGAAGACGGTCACCGATTCATCTTTATGGTTGATATCGACATTGAACCATTTGCCGCGCGCCAGTGGTGGTGTCTTGGCGCGCACCATGAGGCGTCCATTCGACCAAATGCTCCCGGGGTTACGGTTTGGATCAGGCCCCCCGAGCGTAACCCTGAATTGGCCGGTTTCCGAAATCTGGCCTTCGGCGCCGGCGGGCGTTACTAAACGGACGCCGCCGCCGCCGGAACCTTCAGGCAGCATCGATGCAAAATGCAGGGCGAGGTTTTGAAACTGATCTGTGGTTCGCATTTCACCCTCGCCTCCGTTGCCTATTGATGCCGAGGGACCGCCGTGACCGGTCAGAACGCCATTTTTCACTTCCCACGTTGCGGAATCGTCGGCCTGCGCGGGGACGATGGCATGGAGCGCGTCGAGCCCTTTGTCGCTTACCAGGGTGGTCCAGACGCTGGCATCGATATCGGGCGTTGCGATTTCGGTGGGTTGAGAACTCGTTGGCGATACGAGGGCGGAATCGGTTGAGGGCGAATTTGGCGGGGATGGGCGGATATGTTTACTCATGGCCAATCGAAAGCCACTGGCATAATTGGCCTGGTTGGCAGCCATGCTGATGCGTGTATCCATCCGGCTATAGAGCGAACTGCTGGCATATCCAGCGCCGCGTATGACGTGCTTTGCCTTGGGATCCTGCACCGCGGGCCCGACAGGATCGACGGCGTCTTTGACCTCGATACCCATCACGTCCGAACACCATTGCCAGGCGTTTCCAATCATGTCATACAGGCCGAAATTATTGGGCAGCAGGGTACCCACAGGAACGGTGGTGACGGGATGGCTCTTTCCCCAGTTCAAGTTGGCGTACTTGCGGCCGGTCTCGAGATTATTTCCCCAGGGATAGAGATATCCCTCGTATCCGCCCCGGCACGCGAGTTCCCATTCCGCCTCGGTCGGAAGTCGATACGGTTGGCCATCGCGTTCGTGCATCCACGATGCAAACCGCACGGCGTCGTTCCAACTGATGCCCACGACAGGATGGTTGAGGTCCTGCACAATCCCCGGCTTCTTCCAGCTCAACTCGGGATCAGGAGGAAGGCCATCGTCATCGCCGGCTCCCAGCCCACCGCGTCGTTCGGCATCGGTCACATACGCGGTGGATTTTACAAAGGCTTCAAATTGACCGCGGGTGACGAGAGTGGTTTGCATCAGAAAGGGGGCGGTGATTTTTACGATATGTGGTGACATTTGCTCATCCTTGAGCGCGGGGAGAGACGAGCCCATCGTGAATTCAGCGGCATCGATGCGGACAAATTTCATTCCCAGTGAATTGGTGAAGGACCGAGGCACCGTGGACTCCGCCGCTGTCGAGTACTGGGTCGCATTGGGCAAATGAGACCAGTAAATGGTCGCAGTGAATGCAATCAAGGCAGCGGCCGCTGCTCCCATTGGAAGCCGTCTCCGCCAGAATCGGCGTTTCTCCGACGGCGGCGCGCCGGCGAGGCAATGCTCCAACAGCAAGGCGAGTTCGTTCGCCGAATGCGGCCGATCTTCGGGCTTTTTCTGCAGTGCGCGCAGCGCGACAAGCTCGGCACTTTGCCGCAGTACATCGCGCCGGTCCGTTTTAGAACCCGTACTCGCCAGCGAATGCGGATTCCTTCGGAGAATGTTCTCCAAGATTTCCATCATGCTTCCCCCGACATCGTAGGGGAAGCCGCCGTACGCCAGAATCTGATAGAGGATCACCCCCAACGAATAGACATCCGAAGGGAGTTCAATGGGAAACCGATCGCCTTGAATTTGCTCGGGACTGGCATAACTCAACTTTCCGACAAACTCGCGGGTAGCGGTGATCGAGTCCTGACCGCCGGAAAAGTGGCCATCAGGCGTTCCACGCGCGAGGCCAAAATCCAGTATATGGGGTTCGCCTGATTCGTCGACGCGTATGTTGGACGGGCTTAGGTCGCGGTGCGCAATGCCCAGGCGATGCGCTTCCCCCACAGCGCGGCAGATTTTTATGAAGAGCTCCAATTGAGCACGCAAAGCCGGAGATTCGACGTTGCTCTCCCGCCAAAGGTACTCGTCCAAGCGCCGCCCTTCGATGAAATTCATGATGAGATAACTGTGACCAGCGGGTGTCTGACCATTGGCGCGATGCGTAACGATGTTGGGGTGGTTCAAAGCCTTGATGGCGGTAATTTCGCGCTCGAAACGGCCCCGTGCATGGGCATCTGCAAAGGGTCCGCCGTGAAGTATCTTAATGGCGACCAGCTGGCCGTTGGAAAGGTCAATGGCCTTGTAGACAGTGGCCTGGCCGCCGCGCCCGAGAATGCCGTTAAGGCGGTAGCCCGGTACTTGCACGCGCAGTTCGGCAAGCAGCACAGCGTCGTCAACTTCCGGCGATGATAAGGTTTCGAAGTCCATGGTCAGTCGGCAAAGGCCTCCATCGCACTCATCGTTTCTCGAAGGGCGCGCTGAATGCGCGACTTTGCCTGATGCACTTGATCCACCGTCATGCCCAGTTCGCGTGCCACTTCGGCTGGTGGACGGTCCAGCAGCACGCAATTTTCGAATGCATCAAATGTCTTGCGCTGGTCTGACCGGCGCGTATAGCGCTCTCGCACCATTTCCATTGCCCTGGCAAGCTGGGATTGTCGCCACGCCAGATTCCAGGCGGCATCAATCTCCGCGTCGACCGCAATGTGATTGGACTGAGCCGGGTCGAAGGTGGTCAGGCGCTTTGCGAGTTGCTTTTGAAGTTTGCGCCAGGCGCATGTCTTGAGATAGCCGCGGAAACGGCCGCGTGTCCGGTCGTAGCGAAATTCCGCAACCGTGCCATAGAAGCCCACCATGACCTCCTGGACCACGTCGTCAATCTCGCCGGGGCGGGCGCCCAAACGCCGGGCGAATCCGGCGATGACCGGCGCATACGTGCGGTGAAATTCACCCCAGGCTGTCTCTCGTGCCACACCGTCGGTTCGCAGTCGGAGAAGCAACGTCGTGTGTGTCGATGGAATCTCACCGTTGTGGGTCAACATCGGATAATTCCCGGAATACAGGGGCTGAACTGTCAGAATATCCGGCGGGGAGGGTATCACCGCACGGAGCAGGCGCATTTTACCGGAGTCAGGCTGGCTTGGCGCATTCCTTTTTTACGAGGCGATCTGGAAAGTGTCGCCTTATAGCCGCGCTCCGCGAAAGGGGCGTGGACTGAGTGCGTTTCATACGACCGTTGAGGGGTTCGCGAAGCGTGCCGGCCGATGCTGCGTTTTTTGGGACTTCGTCATGGTCAAACCGGCTCATCCGCCCTTCCCCTTGCCGAATGAGAGATGGCACGAAATCGCAATCAAACTCAATTTCTCACCCAAGCAAACACGTGTGGTCGAGCTGATCTTGCGAAATCAGTGCGACAAACAAATCGAGGCGATCCTCAACATGCCTCATTCCACGCTTCGCACGCATTTGGATCGGATTTTTCAAAAGGCCAGCGTTTCAGATAGGCAGGAATTGATACTCCTGCTGTGTGCTCTGTCCCACGGAATTGGTCGACTTTATGGCTGACGGCCGCAGAGCCGTCGGCACTCCATGTAGTGGCATATCGGAAAACCGGGGTTATCTTGTAACCATCTAAACATCTGCGTTCGGATGTTGGCTTCGGACTGCCGGCCCGCGCTCACGTTGGCGCCGTCTGTCCGTAGCGGTGGGTCGAAAACCATTTGGCGACGCGCAACTCTTTTTCGCAAAGGAGCGAACATTATGATCCGATCCCTTAGATTCCACGCGCCTTTCGGTGCACTCGTGGCCCTTCTGGCCGTCGGCGCGACGGCCGCCCGCGCTGACTTTAGCGGCTTCGGCAATTTGTCCCAGTTCACGATCACGCAGAACGACGCCAATGCTTCGCCAACGATCCCCTCGTCGGGGACAATCGAACTTACGAATGCAGGCGACGAAGCGCGGAGCATCTTCGCCGACGCGCCACAGACTATCACCCAGTTTAGCGCTTCTTTTACGTTCAAGGCGACAAATGTTTCGGGCTTTAACGGTGGGCTTCCGGGCGCGATGTTTATATTGGAGAATGATCCTCGTGGTGCGTCCGCAGTCGGAAATTCGGTTGATAACTATGCATTCTCAGGAATCAGCAAGAGCGTCGGCATTTCATTCGATCTTGTAAACAACACCACTGGCTTGTTTACCAATGGCGTCATCGGCAGCGGCGCCACGACGATCACCTCGGTCAGCCTTGCCTCAGGCGATCCGATCAATATCCAATTGACTTACACCGGAGGAACGCTAACGGAAACATTAACCGACACCACCACGCTTGCTAACTTTACGACTACCGACCTGGTTTTAACGAACTTTGCCACTACGGTGGGCGGTAGCGACGCATATGTTGGACTTGCCGCTGGAACCAGCAGCCGAGCGCTCGCCGGCGCAGATGAATTTTTTTCCAACCTTCAGTTTTCAAGCAGTGTGCCCGAACCGGCGAGTCTGTCTTTGATGGCCGTTACCGCATTGCCGCTGCTGTTGCGTCGGCGTCGCGCGTAGTCTTCTCTCCTTTTGGGTTTTGATTTTCACAACCCCACTTTGCACCAGGTGCAGAAGGGGGTTTGTTGTTTTTGCTGGCTGCGATGCATTTAGAGGAGCGGGCGGGTATGGTTGGGGGATGGATGACGTTTCGGCACCGGTGGCGCAGTTGGTGGGGATTGGGGCGGGGGCGGGGGTTGGGTCATTGGGGGTATTGTGGGCATATTCGGTGTTTTCGGCGCGGTGTGGGTTTTGGGCGCCGGTGGTGCGGTCGCTGCCGCAGCGGGAGGGGGTGGCGCTGACGTTTGATGATGGGCCGGAGGAGAAGTTTACGCCGCGGGTGTTGGATATATTGGGGGAGGCGGGAGTTCGAGGGACATTTTTTGTGATTGGGAAGCGGGCGGCGGCGTTGCCTTCGTTAGTGAAACGGATTCATGCGGAGGGGCACGGGATTGGGAATCATTCCTTGGAACATGAGGGGTTTCGGTTTGGGCGGGGTCCGGCGTATTGGCGGCGGCAGATTGGGGAGACGCAGAAGATAGTGGCGGAGATAACGGGGGAGCTGCCGGTGATGTTTCGGCCG